>WSSedL1CaDRAFT_10000435_pt1 | contig 29677 bp, 23 predicted proteins | sample WetSurSL1Cattail_FD_9464 | JGI IMG/M metagenome (IMG submission 9464)
CCGAACAATAAAAAAGCTAAAATTAATTGGCAATTTACAAATGAGGATGCTCGGGTGAAACTTAAAAGACTATATCCGTCAATCCTAAGCTAACATAACAGTAGTATAAAAGCTGTTTTTTTATTTGTTGATAGTTGGTCTAACGTGTTATTTAATGTTTTAAAGTCGACATATAAGATTAATTAATGCTAATAAGACTGACGTTTTCTAATAATCAATTGTGCTGAGAATCTCTTTGTCTGCATAAAAGCTAAATATATTTTGCAAAAAAAGTAGTAATATATTTTAGTCGTGAATGTATTTCTTTTGCTAATTATCTGCTTATGTGAAGTTATTGTATTAAAAATAGCTATTATAGCAGCTATTCCTCTTGTTTTATTGTTTTCAAGATCTATTTTTGAATCTAATATGTATTTATATTCGACTGACGTTTTAGTGAGGGTATTCTTTTCTGATTGTAATTAATGCCACATAAGTAGAAATATTATTACAAATGTTTGAATTCTAGTTGTTTATGTTTTTATGAGTATATTTGCAGTGTCAATGAACAGACAATCATTAAGTCTGCAATTTTAATTATTACTCATTAATTATTCATCAGTATGAAAACTTTAAAAATTGAATCTTTTGTGAAAACAGCATCGATAATTTTTTCCAGCTACATGTTGATTTTGATAATTGCAATAGCCATTTTGGAAAAATAAAGCTAGGCAAGACATATTCTTATGAATATTCCGGAATTCGGGTTTATTCGTTTTGTTTATTCAGATTGTTTTATAATGCAATGCTTATTCTGAATTTTAAATGTTGACTTTGTAACGTAATTGAGTTTATCTTCTGATTAAGTGTGTTATAAAAAACAAGGGAAACTTTTAAAGCTTCCCTTGTTTTTTATAACACATTCTTCGGGTTGCTACTGTTTATTGATGTAAAGATCCCATGCTATATAATCAACAATATTTGTGGCAAAGTATGTTTGGCGTATGGCTGTGAACAATGTACCGATATCACTAATTGTACTGCCAAGCAAGGTATTGATAGTAGTACTTGTGCCGTCGTCGAACGTAATTTGAAGTTCTCTTTTGTGATTTGTTATTGTTGTTTCAGTTGAATCGGTTGAGCTTGATGTGGAGGTGACATCAACAAACTTCACTATTGAATGTGATTGTAATACGCCATCTACATAAACTTTAGCACTGTCCAGACTGTTTGGGTCGCCTTCTCTTACAACCTGAACATTCCCTATTGTCAACGAATATTCTGTTTCCCGATGTTTAGAAGTGGAGCTTGTTTTGATAGCTGTATATTTTTCTTCATACAAGGTTTGACTTGCTTTTGAAATGTTGTAGATCGAAGTGATGGTATCGCCGCTTGTGTAAGATGCGGTTGCAGTGTAGCCGTTGGCAAAAGCAAATCCGGACGTGAAATGGTAGCCATTAGTTTTGTTGTTCGAAGACTGAATAGTCAGGTCGCCTACACTGGTTCCACTCACACTGATATTAGAGGCTAAATTATAATTCCAACCCAGAAAGCGGTTAAAGCTGTAGGCATACTTAGAAACATCTATTACATAATTGTTTACTAGAGTGGTGTCGGAGCTGGAATAACGCATTAAGTCCCACGGGTTCTTTACTTTAGATTCGGGAAGACGAACAATCATATCCGAATTATCAGCAGTTTTGACGAAGAAACGCAATAATGCCGGCGACCATTTTCTATAGTTTGTGGCTTTATAGTCGTAGAGCCCTGAAATATCGGTTAAAAGAATACTACTATAAGTAGAATCAAAAGCAGATACAGGTGTTTTTGCCATACTGGCACTTACAGATGATGAAGATGAAGTTCCAGAAACATTGAGAAGTTGGTAACCTATAGTTGATTTAATTGAAGTCATGGCGGTTGTCAGACTTTGAGCGCTTGAGTTGATAGAGGTCTTTAAAGAATTACTACTTGCTTCGTTTTGAGACGTACAATTCCACAGAATGAAACCCAGAAAGGGTAATGCTAAATAAATCTTTTTTGTTTTCATATCAAGAAATCGTTTATAAAATAATTGAAGATAACATTACTTTGATTAATACGTATCTTTAAATATAATATTGTACATTAATACAGATATTAACGATTTTGATTTCAACTGATTTCGGTGAGATGGAAGCTGACTTGCAGTATTTCGATTTTGTTTAGCAGGTATACCTAAAAGTTTAAAATAACGGCAAGCGCGAATGTTTACAATATGTAATCATCGTCTTCGTTATCGGCATGACAAGCATCTTCCGGCTCGGCATGGATGTAAACCTCACTTCGGGGAATAAGCGATTGTATTTTTAATTCTATTTTATCGCACACTTCGTGTACTTCGCGTAAACTCAGTTCTGGATCGAAATGAACATTAAACTTAATAAAGGTATCGGCACCGGCAGTGCGGGCTTTTAATCCATGGTACTTTAATACTTCAGGAAACTCTTTTAATATTGTATGAACAGTCTGAGTGGCATTTACCGGTGATTTGTCCAGCAAGACATCGATAGCCTTTCTTCCTAACTGATACGAAATAAACAATACAATCATTGCTACGCATAAGGCGGCAATGGAATCGGCTGCATACCAACCTAAAAACTGATAACTGATTAATCCGAATAAAACAACTGTAGAGCTCCATATATCTGTAGAGAAATGGAGTGCATCTGCTTCCAATGCCTGACTATTATGTTTCCGTGCAACCTTATACAGGGCGCGTGAACGTGTGAAATCTATGATGATGGAACATATTACTACCACGTAACTCCATATACTGACTTCGATGTGTATATTGCCTGAAATGAGGCGATTAACTGCTTCGGAAATAATCCACACGCAAGTAACAAGCAGTAAGAGTGTCTCAATGAGTGCCGAAAGATTTTCTACTTTTCCATGGCCGTAGTTATGTTCTTTATCGGCCGGTTTGTCGGATACTCTGACTGAAAAAAACGTAATAATGGCTGCCACCATATCCAGAGCCGAGTGTAATGCTTCGGAGAGTATACCCAAGCTACCGGTAAGAAGACCAATGATTAATTTAAAACCGGTGATAAATACTGCCGCTATTACAGATATTAATGCAACTCTGTTTTTTTCTTTTTGCATGATGAATACTAATTTCTTAGTGTAAGCTAATGATCGTTCGAAATTGGGTCAAAAATACACAAAGAATTCATTTTGTCGCATAAAAAAAGCATTTAGTTATTACCAAATGCTTAATTTAGAATGATCCAATTTAATTGCTTTCTGTTTTTCTGAATTGAAACTAATTTTTTATTGGATCAATTCCAAAAGTAAAACCGGCCTTTACGCGTTCAATCAATTCAGGTACAATGTCAGTGTATTCTCCAACGATGCCAAAATCGGCAAAATGGAAAATGGATGCTTTAGGGTTGTGATCAATTGCAATGATGTGTTCGGATTCTTTCATTCCTGCAATGTGCTGGATGGCTCCCGAAATACCCACGGCAATATATAGCTTGGGGCGAACTGTTTTTCCTGTTTGTCCCACCTGACGGGCATATTCCGAAAAACCTTCATCTACCACTACACGACTACAAGCCCATTCGGCTTTTATACCTTGAACTTTTAATGTTTCGGCTAGTTTTTTAATTAGCTCCAGCCCATCTCCGGTAGTTCCACGTCCGCCTGAAACGATTATATCGGCATCAAATAAATTTACCAAACCGGCTTCGCCACGTACTGTTTCCAGAATTTCAACGGAGAATTCTTTATCAGTCAGTTTTGGTTCGAAAGAAGAAATGATACCGGTGCGTCCTTCCATTTTAGCAGGTACTTCAAAGGTGCCTGCACGGGCGGTAGATATTTGCGGATAAACGAATCCCAGAATGGTTGCCAGTTTGCTTTCGCCGTAAGTAGGACGACGGGAGTGCAGAATAGGCTTATTAATCACCTTTTCTTTGCGGTTTACGTATTCACCTATTTCCAGTCCGGTACAGTCTGCCGTCACGCCACTACCGGTTTTCATTCCGATACGTGGAGCTAACTCCCGTCCGGAGGTGGTAGCAGCAAAAAGAGCAATTTCAGGATTCCGTTTTCTGATCACTTGTTCGAAGATGGAGGAGAAAGGGAGTACCAGATATTCTTCCAGTTTATCGTCTTCCACCAGAATAACTTCGTCGGAGCCGTGCTCGAACAGAATTTGCGCCTGGTCTTTTACATTTTTTCCAATCAACAAAGTCATTATTTTGGTATTTTCGCCCAGCTGATCAGCTAAGTGACGGGCAGGAGTCAGTAGTTCGAGCGATGGACGGGCAATCTTTCCATTTGCCAGTTCGGCCCAGGTCAAAATACCTCTGGCACCGTTGCGGTTGTCATAAAAAGGAAATTCAGGTTTTTCTGATGTTTTCTTTTCTGCATTATCTTTTTTCTCCAGCGTGTTTCCTCCCTTTTTGATATTTGCAATTAAACTATCAACTAAGGTAGTTTCATTATGTCCTTCCGACATAATAATGGGAGCCCGCTCGCTAACGAGGTTTACCACGCCGGCCACAATGGTAGGCGATCCGCTTAGCCCTATCTTTTCAGTTCCCAGTCCGATGTCGTCGATACCAAAAACTGTAATCTTTGCATTACGTGCTTTGATGGCTCCTATAAGCGATGGCTTACGAGGAGGAATGCCGGTTGGGGTTAATGAAATGGCACAAGGCATGGGTAGTTTCATCATCTGATAACCACCTTCGATAATACGTTTTGCAATTACATTCCCTTTACCATCGGCTTTTACGGTTTCTACAAAAGTTGCTTGTGGAATACCGAGACTTTCCGCCACTTGCGATGGTACGTGAGCCGTATCACCATCACTGGTCTGGCGACCGGCCAAAACGATGAACGGTTCTTTCGAATCTTTAGTAAAACCCAGATGTTTCAGCATGGTTGATATTGCCAAACCGGTAGCATAGGTGTCGCTACCGCCAAGCTTCCGGTCGGAGAGGAGATAAGCCTCGTCATAACCCATCGAAATGGCTGTGCGGAGTGCCACTTCAAATGAACCGGGTCCCATGGAGCAAGCAATCAGGTGTGCATCGGGATATTGTTTTTTTAGTTGTAATCCGGCTTCAAGACCAAACTGGCAATCGATATTAATAATCGATTTCGCTTTTGTTCTGTCCATCAATCCATCATCTCCCATTCGCATTTCGGTAGCGAGCGGTACTTGTTTTATTAAACTTATAATTGTTAGAGCCATTGTTTTAGTTGTAAATTATGAATTAATAATAATGAATTAATCACATGTTTTGAAAGTCCGGACCATTACCTCCATTGGGTACTGACCATGTAATTCCATCGCCGGGTGTTTTAATATCGCAGGTTTTGCAGTGCATACAATTTTCGGCATGGATACGTAGCTCCTGATGTCCGTTTTTATCGGTGTGAAGTTCGTATACTTCCGATGAGCAGAAAAACTGGCACGGAGCACCGTATTGTTTGATATTAATGGCATTGAATGATTTCGGATTGTTGATCTTTACGTGAGGAACCTGTTGTTCGTCGTGGTTTACTCCCGAGAAAAATACATCTGTGACCTTATCAAAAGTCAGTACTTTGTCAAAGTCCAGTTTCCCTTTGAATCTTTCCTTAAATGGTTTTCCTTTAAATTCACTCAATGTTTTGGTAGCATCTTTATCGAGGTGAGATTTTAATCTACCGAAAAATCCTGCACCACCGGTAACGAGAAGTGTTCCGAAATTCAGTCCGCCTACAAGTAAACCTTTTGAAAATGCTTGCCTGAAGTTTCGAACAGGATACATTTCTTTATAAATAAGGCTGTCTTTCATTAATGATTCGCATTGACTTAGCGTCTTTTCAGAAAAATCATTTTTACTCAACGCTTCAGCAGCAGTTTTAGCTGCCAGCATCCCCGAAGTAACAGCTAAATGAATTCCTTTCAAGGCCGGCATGGTAACCAGTCCGGCACTGTCACCTACGATTAATGCATTGTCGGTATAAAGTTTCGGAATGGAATAATATCCACCTTCAGGCAATGTTTTGGCTCCATATTCAACCAATTTACCACCTTTTAAAAATTTAGAGATAAATGGATTTGTTTTCCATGCCTGAAAAGCATCGTGTACATCAAAAGTAGGATCTTCATATTCGAGTCCGACTACCAAACCAACGGCAACTTTATTGTCATTCAAGCCATAAACAAATCCTCCACCAAATTCTTTCAGATTCAACGGATACCCCATAGTGTGATATACTTCTCCCGGTGTTATATTTCCTTCCGGTACGCTCCACAATTCTTTGACCCCCAAAGAGTACATTTGGCAGTTTTTATCTTTCTCAAGATCGTATTTCTTTATCAGCTGTTTTGCCAGACTTCCACGTGTGCCTTCGGCAAAAATTGTTAGTTTTGCTTCGATACGTGTACCGGGCTGGAAATTTTCCTGTTGGTTGCCGTTATGATCAACTCCTGTGTCAATCGTTTTTGCACCGGTTACTTTCCCATTTTCGTATAGAATTTCACTGACGGAAAAACCTGTGTATATCTCAACTCCTTTTTCTTCTGCTTTTTTGGCAAGGAAACGGCAGATTTGCCCCAGTGAAGCAGTATAATTTCCGGTATTATTCATGTATGGCACATGAACCGGTAATTTGAAGGATCCATTTTCGCTGAGTAAAACTGTTGAATCGGTTGTTACTTTTGCATTGAACGGGATTTCGTTGAAGTTAATGTCCGGCAATAAGCTTTTGAAAACGTCGGTTTTAATTATCGCGCCTGACAGAATATGGCTACCGATAGAACTTCCTTTTTCGATAAGTAAAATGCGGTGATTTAACCCCTTTTGCTTTAATATATCAGCAAGGTGAATTGAAGTTGCCAAACCAGAAGGGCCACCTCCAATAATTAAAATATCCGTTGAAACGGTATCAGCTTTACTCATTATTTCTTTTCTTTAAATTGTGATTATTGATTGAAATTAAGTTGTACTATATTAAAAAAATAAATGGATAGGAATATGATAAAATTCTGTTTGTTTTCTTTCCGGAATTGTTATACCTGATGCTGTGAGCGGATATGGTGATATTTGAGTTGTATATCCATGTTTTAAAAGTGGTTGCTTGACTAATGAGGAGTTGGAGTAGTAACTCTGGTATAATCGGGTCCGAAATGAGTTTACTCAGAAAAATACATTCAATAGAGGTGAATGTGTTTTTTTTTGTGAGAAAGCTGTGTGCTTGATTAATTTTCAAAAGATTCAAGATTTGTGATTTCTATTCTGTTTTGGACGTCAAAAAGAAGCTTCTTTATGCGTTCTGATGTGTGCCCTTTTCTTCGAAGAATTTCAACGATTTTCTTCCCTTTGCGTGCTGCAAAAATAAGCATTTTAATTGGTCGACCAACTTTAATGCTGTTGTTTTCAGGTTAAATAATAATAAATTGCGCATTATCTGTTCGTTTCGTGTGACAAAATAGCATCATAAAAGCAGATGTAAATATGTCTTTTTATGAAAAATCCGTTTGCGCACACGAAGAGTGTACGATTGGCTTGAGAAACCGACGACTTTTGACAGCTCCGTTTATTTTCCGTACCTTTGCCCAAAATCGTATTCCGTCAAGGTTAATGTTAGAGCTTGTGAAAGAAGAGTGAATACGTGAAATATTCTATGACATTTGATAAATTAGATCTTATTGAGCCGATCTTAAACGCTCTCCAACACGAAGGCTATACTCAGCCAACTCCCATTCAGGAAATTTCCATTCCAATTGTACTTAGAGGTCAAGATTTATTAGGATGCGCACAGACCGGAACCGGAAAGACAGCGGCTTTTGCTATTCCTATTTTGCAACTGTTGCAGTTGAATAAAGGTAATGATCGGGCACCACGCAAAATAAAAGCATTAATTGTAACACCAACACGCGAGTTAGCCATTCAGATTGGCGAAAGTTTTGCTGCTTACGGACGTTTCCTGAATTTACGACATGCCGTAGTTTTTGGTGGAGTTCCCCAAAGTCAGCAAGTTGGTGCGCTGAAGATGGGTGTGGATATTCTGATTGCAACTCCGGGGCGCTTGCTCGATTTGCAAAGTCAGGGTTATGTAAAATTGAATGAACTAAGTATTTTCGTTCTCGACGAAGCAGATCGGATGCTTGATATGGGTTTTATTCATGACGTAAAAAAACTGATCAAAGTTATTCCTGCTAAACGACAATCGCTTTTCTTTTCGGCTACCATGCCCGAATCAATTCGCGTATTGGCCGGTACTATTCTGACCAATCCGGAAGAGGTGGCCGTAACACCCGTGTCGACAACGGCTGAAACTATTCAACAGGAATTGTATTATGTGAATGCAGCGGATAAAAAAGATTTGTTGATTCATTTACTTCAGGATAAATCAATTAAAACGGTTCTGGTATTTACTCGTACTAAACATGGTGCCGACAAAGTACAGCGGATGTTGGAAAAAGCCAAAATAAAAGCGGAAGCTATTCACGGAAATAAATCGCAGAATGCACGTCAGAATGCTTTGCGTAACTTTAAAGACCGTACTACACGTGTATTGGTGGCTACTGATATTGCAGCCCGTGGTATTGACATTGATGATTTAAATCTGGTTATCAATTATGAAATTCCTAATATACCTGAGACTTATGTTCACCGTATTGGTAGGACAGGGCGTGCAGGACTCGATGGAAAAGCCATTTCATTTTGTGACGAGGAAGAACTGGAATATTTACGCGATATTCAGAAATTGATCACTATTGAAATACCGGTAGTAACCGAGCATCCTTTTCCAACCGACTATGTTCTGACAGATAAAAGGACAAAGGTGAAACCAAAGCAGACTAATCGTCCGGCAAATCCAAACAGAAGACCGCAAACAGGTAGAAATACAAATTCTGCGGACTCTAAGCCTGTTTTTTCGCCTAAACAATCGGAAAACGGGGCAAAGAAAACCGAAAGCGCTCCTAAAAAGTTCTGGGGAAGGTAAAAACCAGATGTAAGTTACGAGTAGGTAGTAGGTAGTAGGTAGTTGTAGTAAGTAGTTGTATAAGTGAATAGTTGGATGGTATTTATCTGGATTTTACTTTCATATAACAGATTCTTGAATATTATTGCTTACTTAGTATCTGGATATAAAACATTATTTATCTAATATTTAAAAGTTCATTACATGATTTTGATAATCTGTAATGGGCTTTTTTATTATTAATTTGTTCTGGTTGGACTATTTATAATTTGCAATAAACCGGTTTTGATTCTGTAACAGAAAACGGTGGAAATATAAAACAAAAAAATGCTATCTTAGCAGTCGGTTTGCTGTCAGTTGGGCAGGGGACCCGAAAAAACTATTTATAAAATAATTATGACGATTTTTGCTTGATGAACTTATTACAAAAAGATATAAAAACCCATAGCATTACTGATAGCTCGGTAGATAATGTAACTTTCACCCTTAAAAGAATGGAAGATGTTTACCGAAAGACTAATGGCGCACCCGATATTCCGCATCGTCACGATTATTATACTATTATTTTTATTGAGCGGGGTCAGGGAACTCATTTTATAGATTTTACTGAGTATGAAATAGCAGATAGAAGTATCTTCTTTATTATGCCGGGCCAAATGCATCAGGTTATTTTGAGTAGTGAGCCGACAGGCTGGATAATCACTTTTACGGAAGAGTTTCTGATTGCCAATTCTATTCCCGATAAGATGATCAATGACATATATTTGTTTAATGATTACGGGCAGTCGCCACCATTGCCTATCAATGAAAACGATATGCCGGTGTATAAAAATCTGATTTTGCAAATGGCGCATTTTGAAAAATCATTGGAAACTTATACGCAGGAGGCTGTCGGTTCTTTAGTGAAAGTATTCCTTATTCAGGGCAATAATCATTGTAGTTTGCGTAAAAGTAATAATCCTCAACTGGTGGAGACCAGTAATCATATTTTGCGGACTTTTAAACAGCTGCTTAATAAAAAATATGCTACGGATCATATGGTATCCAATTATGCTGATGAGCTGGCTGTGACGAGTGATTATCTGAATAAAACGGTGAAAAATCTGACAGGAAAATCAGCAAAAGACCATATTCAAAGCAAATTAATTACAGAAGCAAAGCGTTCGCTGCTATTTAGTAATATAAGCAATAAAGAGCTGGCATACGAATTAGGCTTTGAGGAATCGGCTCATTTCAATAATTTTTTCAAAAAGGCAACTGGTCAAACTCCTTCCGAATTTCGTGTTTTAGCACGTCAATCCTGATTTCTGCAGTATTTAGTCGCAGTTGCTTTTTCCTGAGTAATAGGAACTAAATAATGTCGTATTTGCGATTCTGTGCGGCACATGAGGCAGGTCATGACTGTAATAGCTAAATTTATAGTCTGGAGGTCTATTTAAATAAGCAATAATATTCAGGAATCTGTTTTTTTCTGAAAATAAAATGCAGATAAACAGTCTTGTAACTCGTAATTATATACTTGTAACTATTTATGTTCGATTTTCGTCTAAAAGTTTTTCATACAGTTGCCAAACGCCTTAATTTTACAAAGGCAGCGGATGAACTTTGTATCACCCAGCCGGCCGTTTCAAAGCATATTCAGGAAATTGAGAGTTACTACAAAGTCAGGCTTTTCGAACGCAGTGGGAATAAGATTCATTTGACCAAAGCAGGCGGTGTTTTGCTTCACTATTGCAATCAGATATTCGGACTTTATGGAAGTCTTGAATTTGATATGAATACGCTTACCGAAACATTTAATGGACAGTTGCGTATTGGTGCTAGTACTACCATTGCTCAATATGTACTTCCACCTCTTTTGGCTGATTTTCATAAGCGCTACGAAGATATTCGTGTATCGCTTACCATCAACAACACAGAACAAATTGAGCAGGCACTGAATAATAATAGTATCGATTTCGGGATTATAGAGGGGCAATCGAAAAATACGCTATTTAAATATACCGAATTCATCCGCGATGAAATTGTACCTGTAGTGGCTGTAAATCACGTTTTGGCTTCGCAAAAGGAAATATCAATAAACAAATTACTGACTATTCCACTTCTATTACGCGAACCAGGATCGGGAACCTTGGAAGTAATTGGGCACGCCCTTAAACCGCATAACATTAAATTATCAGATTTAAAGTGCGAAATGCAGCTGGGTAGTACAGAAAGCATAAAATCATATTTGGTTCATTCCAATTGTATGGCTTTTTTATCTATTCATTCTATCTTGGAAGAATTGAAAAATAATAAGTTGCGTATAGTGGATATCAAAGGCTTAAATTTGGATAGAACCTTCCATTTTATTCAACTCTATGGAGAGACAGAAGGATTACCCGAATTATTCATTAAGTATGCCAGTCAGTATAACTTCAAGTAATCGGGCATAAGAAATAACTATTTCCATCGTCTTTTAGTAAAAAGTACCTTTGTGGGCAAATAAAATAAAAAATAACGGTACAAAACACCCACAAAAAATGACGACTACTTTTTTCCCTACTCCTGTTGTAAAGATTGTATATGTAATTCTGGCACTATTCTGTTTAACTCCATTTATTTCGGCTCCGGTAGCTTTATTTCTGGGGTTGGCATTCGCCTTGATACTCGGATCACCTTTTCCTAAATTCAATAAAACGATGTCTAAATACCTACTTCAGGTATCGGTAGTTGGTTTGGGTTTTGGCATGAATTTACTCGATTCGTTCAAAGCCGGTTCGGACGGTATGTTGTTTACCCTGTTTTCGGTCGTGAGTGTTATGTTTATCGGCATACTGCTTGGTAAATGGCTTGGAGTAACTAAGATTCCATCCTACCTGATTGCATCGGGTACGGCTATTTGCGGAGGTAGTGCCATTGCCGCTGTAGGACCGATAGCGAAGGCGAACGAAAGCGAAATGTCTGTTTCATTGGCTACCATTTTTGTATTGAATGCCATAGCGCTATTTCTGTTTCCGGTGTTAGGCCATTGGATGAATCTGAGTCAACATCAGTTTGGCATGTGGGCGGCTATTGCCATTCACGATACCAGTTCGGTGGTAGGTGCGGGTGCTACGTATGGCGAGGAAGCTTTAAAAGTAGCTACGACAGTGAAACTGACGCGCGCCTTGTGGATCATTCCACTATCTGTATTCACTTCGTTTTATTTTAAGTCCAAAGGCGATAAGGTATTTATCCCCTGGTTTATTTTCTTTTTTATACTGGCTATGGTACTGAATACTTACGTAGCTATTCCAACCGTGCTGACACACGACATTGTGTCTGTTTCCCGACAATGTCTGACTCTGACTCTTTTCTTTATCGGAGCGGGATTGTCAAGAGAAACTATTAAGTCGGTGGGTGTAAAACCTCTTATACTTGGTATTACGCTTTGGTTTTTTATAGCCATTATTAGTTTATCATTTATTTATTTTATGTATTGAAACAAATTATCAACGTGTATGGATAACATTGAATTAGAACAAAGGGTTGCGCAAGCTGTAGCTTACTTTGAAGAAGGGTATAACTGCTCTCAAGCGGTTTTTATGGCTTATTCCGATAAGTATGGTATCGATAATCAAACGGCGGCAAAGTTGGCCAGTTCGTTTGGCGGTGGAATGGGGCGACTGCGCGAAGTCTGCGGAGCAGTTTCGGGAATGTTTCTGGTGCTGGGGTTACATTATCCGAATGATGATCCCCGCGATAAAATTGCAAAAAATACCAATTACAAAGCTGTTCAACGCGCTGCAAACAAATTTAAGGCAGAGATGGGCTCATACATTTGTGCCGACTTATTGAAAATTAAGCATGAACCTGAAAAGCCGGAGGCATCAGTACGAAACGAAGCGTATTACAAGATGCGCCCTTGTGCGCGCTGTGTATTTCTGGCTGCCGAAATTGTAGGAAAAGAGATTGCAGACTCTCAAGTTCATGAGTGATTTCAGATATTGTAAACCAACATTTCCTGCAATCGGTTTGTTATAAAATAAAACACAAAGGACGAGATTATGAAAGCAAGTTTTGATTCGATTATTAATGACAATCGTCCGGTTATAATAGACTTTCATGCTTTGTGGTGCGGACCATGTAAAACCCAGTCGCCCATTTTAAAGCAGGTAGCCGATGAGCTGGGCGAACGTGTGAGGATAATTAAGATTGATGTTGACCAAAATCAGGTTTTGGCGAGTCGCTATCACATTCAAAGTGTGCCTACTTTGATGATTTTTAAAAGTGGAGAAGTAAAATACCAACAAGCGGGAGTTCACACCAAACAGCAAATAATGAGTATAATACAGTCTAATTTGTGATTGGATACTCCTGAGATAGACTACAAAGAGCTGTTCGAAATTAATCGAACAGCTCTTTGTAGTCTATTATAAACCAGAATTAAAATTCTGACTCCTTGTCTTTTTATACTCGTTTCTGAATTTTGCATTTAAATTGTCTGAAAACGCAGGCCAATTCCATCAAAACTAAACAAGCTTTCTGTTGAGGCTTTGCCATGCACCGCCATTGTGTACGGTGCAAAATCCATTGGCAGTGAGGATGCCTTTTGCCGAAGCACTGCGCATGCCCGAAGCACAACAGGTGATGATAACTCGTTTTTTGTCCTTGAGTTTATTGAGATTATTAGCCAGTTGCTCTACCGGAATATTCACCGATCCGTTTATATGTCCGCTGGCATACTCGCCTTTGGTGCGTACATCTAAAATAAGCGCTCCCTGTTGTACCAACTCAGCAAAATTGGTTTTAGGTCCAATGCCAAACAGGCTTTTTATTATTGAAATCATATTTTAAAGTGTTTGAGATTGATAATAATTCACGTCCAGCCATGATCCGCCGTTTACGCAGTCGATACCTTGCGATGACAGAAATTGAGTAGCCATAGCACTTCGTCCGCCACTGGCGCAGCAAAGTACCAGAGGAGTTTTTAATTGCTTTATTTCGTCCAGTCGTTGTTGGATTTCCTGTAGCGGAATATTAATTGAGTCATTTACATTACCTCCCATAAATTCGGCGGGAGTGCGTACATCCACTATGGTACCGGCATTTTCTTTTATTATTTTTTCCAAGTTCATATTTTTATTCTTTAGTTTGATATTTTGTTGTATATATTGGTTGTTTCAACGGAGAGCCATCTCACGGGTGCAGGTATTCCACAGCTGATAACCGCCCGAGAGGTTCAGAGTCTTTGTATATCCGTTTTGCATTAAAATTCGTTGAGCCAGATAACCGCGTAAACCACCCAGGCAATAAATATAAATGGTTTTACCTGTGGGTATCTCAGCTATTCGTTCGCGCAATTCATCTACGGGGATATTGATGGCATCCATTATTTTACCTGCTTCATATTCCTTTTGGGTTCTAACATCCAGCAGTAGATCGTCGGCTGTAACTTTATCCAATTCATTCCACTGGAAAACAACAGACTTTCTATTCAGAATGTTCTCGGCAGCAAATGCCGCCATGTTCACCGGATCTTTAGCCGACGAGAATGGAGGGGCATAAGCGTGTTCAAATTCCGTAAGCTCGTCAATGGTTCCATTGTGTTTTATAACTGAAGCTAATATATCGAGCCGTTTATCCACACCATCGTAACCCACAATCTGTGCACTCAGCAACTTTCCTTCATCAGGTGTAAAAGCAATTTGGATGGTCATTTGTTTTGATCCGGGATAATATCCGGCATGCGAACCACTGGTGATGGTTGAAATATGATGCTTGATGCCTGCTGCCTGCAAATGTTTTGAAGCGGTACCGGCTGTGGCTACAGTCATGTCAAACACCTTGACAATAGCCGTGTTGATAGAACCTTTGTATTTCTTTGTATGTCCGAAAACCAGGTTGTCGGCGCAAATGCGTCCCTGCTTGTTTGCCGGTCCGGCCAGGTAGGTAATCATGGGTTTAAGCGTGATTGGATTCGTAAACTCAATGGCATCGCCCACGGCATAAATATCCGGATCGGAAGTTTGCAGGTATTCATTTACCAGGATTCCCCGGGCATCGCCAATTTTCAGACCGGCGTCGGTAGCCAGTCTGGTATCGGGTTTTACGCCGATGGATAGAATAACCACGTCGGCTTCGAGTACGCTGTTGTTACTCAATAAAACCTGCAAGCCGCTTTCGGTTTGTTCGAAGCCGCTGACAGCGGTGCTAAGATGCAGATGAACTCCCTTAGAACGGATATGCTGCTGGAGAATGGCTGCAATGGGAAAGTCAACCGGAGTAAGCACCTGATCGGCCATTTCGATGATGCTCACATCCAGACCCAGTGAGTGCAGATTTTCCGCCATTTCCAGCCCGATGAATCCGGCACCAATCACAACAGCCTTTTTTACCTGCTCTTGTTGCACATAAGCTTTTATGTAATCTGTGTCGGCTACATTGCGAAGCGTAAAGATGCCCTTGCTGGTAATTCCGGGTAGGGGAGGACGAACCGGTTCTGCTCCGGGCGAAAGGATCAGTTTGTCGTAGCTTTCCTCGTACTGCTCACCGGTTGCCTGATTTCGGGCCGTAATCGTTTTTGTAGTTCTGTTGATTGCAGTCACTTCGGTGAGTGTCCGCACATCAATATTAAAACGTTGATTAAAAGAAGCCGCTGTTTGCACAAACAGGGCATTTCGGTTGGTAATAACATTGCCTATATAATAAGGCAATCCGCAATTAGCATAAGAGATATATTCCCCTTTTTCGAAAATGACTATCTCGGCATGTTCGTCATTTCTCCGTAATCTGGCGGCGGTACTTGCACCCCCGGCCACTGCACCAATAATTACATATTTCATATTATTTAGCTTTAGAATTTGTAGTTCGCGACAAAGGTAATTATTCTATTTTGAATTACAATAGTATCACTAATAAATTATTTTGTTATCACTAATTTATTTCAGTATCTTTGCATCGTATTTCAGATTGAATTATTTAATTGCATTGATAATATGATATTTAAAGAAGATATTCCTCAAGAACTGGTTCCCGAACTATTTGAAAACAGCGAAAAGACCCTAAAGTTCATTGCAGAGGTAAAATGGAAGGACGGTTTTGTATGCCGAAAATGTGGTCATACTAATTTTTGTGAGGGCAAATCTCCTTCGTCGCGCAGGTGTACGCGCTGCAAATCGGAGGAGTCGGCTACGGCGCATACCATATTCCACAATATAAAATTCCCCATCAATAAGGCTTTTTATATTGCGTATAATGTTTGTGTGCAAGGGAAAGATTTTTCGTCCTATAATTATTCCGATCAGCTTGGATTAAATCAGATGACTTGCTGGAAATTCAGAAAACGTATTCAGGACTGTATGGTGAAGCACGAGGCGGATAAAAGCCGGGTTGCCATTCAGACAATTTTGTTGTCGGAGTATTGATTATTTTGTACAAATAAAACGAATCTATGCTTAACCACTTTAAGCAATATCGATAGATCTTTTCTTTTGCGAACTAAGTAATGGTGCGAATATAATCTGGCATTACAATTTTTAAAGACGAAGGTATTTAACATCCCCTTTAGGGGCTTGGGGCGGAAAATTGAGTTGAAAACCGCCCCTAAATCCCCTAAAGGGGACTTAAAATTACAACCGTATCGTCTAAAGATTTTCTGAAAAACTGGATATCCAATCTTTGTTACTACTCAGCATCCCTCTGCTTTTGGAATTATTTGCTTTTCAATTCGACTAGTCGAATTGAAAAGCAAATGTCCCATCATCTGTTCCCATTATCCCCCAGTTGCGCTTCGCTTACTGGGGGTTATTCACATTTAGCCACTCCGTGGCAAAGAACTCATTCTATTATGTCTAAGATACCTATTCAACTGTTTCGCAAAACAGAAGCGTGCTGAGTAGTTACCAACCTTTCGAAATTTTGTTGTTTTCTGTTGATTTGGGGAAGTTTAAGATAATCATACACATAAAGCCTGCAAAACAACTCGTTTTGCAGGCTTTATGTGTTAGTTCTGAACGGCCTGAAATTATTTCAATCCGGTACAGGAACCTAAAGTTTTTATCGCCTTATTTTACATTAAAGGCAATTCTCAGTTCTTCTATTTCTTTATCACCCATTGGTTGCAGTGCCCCGATTGAAGCTCCCATAACCAATGAATTGGCACTGAATTCAGCTACTTCAAGATAATCGAAGGTATTAAACAGTTTGTCGCCGGTAACTATCACGCTGTCGTTTTCAATTAATAAAACGCGATTGCTGTTGAACAGTTTGGCTGTCTTATCCACATCCTTGTACAGTAAACTGAAAGGAACCGAAGGAACATCCTGTAAGAATATCCAGCTTTCGGGAATGGTGCGAACATCGAATTTTTGTCCACTTACGGCATGTGCCATCAGATTGGTAGCTTGTGTGCCAATGATAGAGTTTACCTGTGGGTTGAGTTCATAAATACGTTGGTGCAAAGCAGCAGCATAACTTGGATTTTTACCCGCTTCGGCTTTGCCGTTTTTAATGTGTACAATATCATCAGCCGAAATATTCCAGCGGGCTACGTCGTGTGGAGTAATCAGGAACTCGTTTTCGTTTAAGCGGATAGAAGCTGTTCCAAAAGTTGAAATCATCAAACCCTGTTTGCAGGCACGGTGAACAATATTGACCATTTCGGTACGCAATGCCAACTCCGATGAAGGATAATCGGTTTTTTCGAAGTGCTCGATAGTCTTGGGCAAATGATCAGTATAAGCAGCTACCTGTTCGTCGGTCAGAGCATTTATTTTACCCAACTTTCCGGCATTAACCAGCGTACAGCAGCACGATTCAAGTGTTTCGAAACGTTCGTAAGCATCCAGCATGTCGCTACCGGCCAGTACTACACCATGGTTTTCCATGATGACAGCCTTGTATTTAGGGTTTTTGAATTGAGCGGCAATTTTTTCGCCCAAATCGTTACTACCCGGACAGCCGTAAGGTGCAAAACCCACTTCGCCGCAAACAGCACGGTTTTGTGGAATAATGTTGGTGTTCGGAACTTGTCTGGCGATACTGAATGCTACCAATCCGGGAGGGTGTGCATGGATAACCGCACTTAAGTCAGGACGCGAATCGTAGATGGCTTTGTGAAAAGGAAATTCCGATGATGGTTTGTGCGGACCCACTATTGTGCCGTCTTTTTTTACACACATCACATCTTTGACGGTTAACGAACCTTTGTCAACAGCAGAAGGAGTAATCCAGATATCGCCGTTTTTATCTCTGATCGAAATATTTCCACCCGAAGCAGTAGTCATTCCATCCCGATAAATCTTTCCGATAATCACATTGATCTGTTCTACCGGATGCATGAATTTTACATCTAATTGTTTCATAATAAATACCGCTCATTTATGTTCACCAAAGTGTTTTTCTGAGTGGTTGTTTTTAATAAGTTGTTAGTAGAAAATGATATTTTTGTTTAATGAAGCTGTTCAGTGCCAACTAATTTCGGCTGGCTTTTGAGTACTACACTAGTTTATTTTAGTAATTTGTAAAAACCGGGTATAGGCTGCGGCCCAAAGGGCGTGATTTTCCGGTGTAAATTCATCCAGATGTACCGATTCACCGATAATTTGTCGCATTTCGTGCAGTGAGCTAACACATCCGGCTGTTTTGGCCTGAATCATAATGTTACCCACGGCAGTAGCTTCGGATGGACCAGCAATAACCGGAATGCCGATAGCATTGGAAGTCCATTGATTCAACAACGGATTCTTAGAGCCTCCACCTATAACATGCAAATTGTCAATGGCGAATGGCGATAATTCACGAAGCTTGCCCAATATATAGTTGTATTTCAATGCCAGACTTTCGAAAATGCAGCGTACAAATTCGGCATGAGACCTGGGAGCTATCTGACCTGTTGCAAGGCAGTAAGCTTCAATGACTTTAGTCATGCTGGCCGGATTAGCAAAAGATTCATGATCGGGATCAATAAGCGATTGGAAAGCGGGTGTGGTGTCGGCCATCAGTACCAGCTTTTCGTAAGCGTAGGTGATTCCTTCTTTTTTCCACTCTTTCATGCATTGCTCCAGCAACCACATGCCGGTAATATTTTTCAGAAAACGGGTTGTACCGTCTATTCCACCTTCGTTGGTAAAATTCAGGGCAAAGGTTTCATCGTTGATAATAGCATCTTTTACTTCTATTCCCATCAACGACCAGGTTCCGGAACTGAGATACGCAAAGCGTTCGTTTTTAGCCGGTACGGCAGCTACTGCCGATGCGGTATCGTGACCCGCCACTGCAATGACCGGTACTTTGCCCAGTTCGCTTTCTTCGGCCAGATTGTCGGTAAGTGTACCGATAACATGTCCCGGCATCACTATTTCGCCTAATATAGAAGGCGAGATACCTGCTTTTTCAAGCAATTCGGCTACGAATTTTTTCGTACATGGGTTCAGAATCTGCGAGGTGGAAGCAATGGTATATTCTACCACTTTATTACCCGTAAGCATATAAGCCAATGCGTCGGGCATAAATAAAATATCGGTAGCCGCTTTCAGTAGCGAATTATCTGCCTGACTCAATGCGAAAAGCTGATACAGACTATTGAAATTCATTACCTGAATTCCGGTCATGTTGTAAACTTTTTCGCGCGGCATCAGTTGAAAATACTTTTCGGGAGCACCCACTGTGTGCGGATCGCGGTATGCATAAGGTGCACCGAGCAGCGAACCGTCGGCAGCAATGAATGCAAAATCTACCCCCCAGGTATCAATACCGATAGAGGAAATTTCAACGTTTTCGTTTTTGGCTGCTATTAACCCTGCTTTAAGTTCTTCGAACAGCGAGTAAATATTCCAGTGAAAATGATCTCCGATTTGGAGAATCTGGTTCGGAAAACGGGTCAGCTCTTTCATCTGAAGTCTGCCGTTTTCTATTGTGCCTAAGATAGAACGACCACTGGTGGCCCCCAAATCGAACGCTAAGAATGATTTCTTTTTCATATATTAATAAAAATTGCATGCAAAGGTATCTATATCAACATCTAAAGTCGCCGTAGATTTTGACATTAAACCTTTACTTTTTGATAATCGTTTTGCTGCTTTGTGTTGGAATACGAAGCTCTCGTATCTTAATCCGGAAGCTTCGTATTTGAATACGAGAGTTCCGTATTTGAATACGAGAGTTCCGTATTCGAATACAAGAGTTCCGTATTTGAATACGAGAGTTCCGTGTTTAAATACAAGAGTTCCGTATTCCAATACAGAAGGCTCGTATTCGAATACAAGAGTTTCGTATTTGAATACAGAAGTTCCGTAACTTAATCCAGAAGACTTGTATTCGAATACATAAGATTTGTGACTTGATCAGAGAGATCGGGGGAGTTTTATCGGTAGAGGAGGAGTGAAGCTGTGTTGTTTGGATTTTGTTTGGAATGGAGGGTAGAATAATCCAAATCTTGTTTGTCAAAAATTACTGGTATTATGTCAAAAATCAATTATTGGCATATTCCCGAATATATATCTTTGTTCCGATAATTTTTCTGTTTAGCTTATTCCGCATTTTGTTTCGGAGCTAAACGAGCAAAAGTACAAACACAACAAAAACATATCATGAAAGAACAATTGATTAATCAGGCATTTGAATATGCAAAAGAACGTTATGCTGCATTGAATATTGATGTGGAAAAAGCCTTGACCGAATTAGATAAATTGTCTATTTCACTTCATTGCTGGCAAGCCGATGACGTTGCCGGTTTCGAAACTGGTAACGGAGAACTTACAGGTGGTATTCAGGCTACGGGTAACTATCCCGGAAAAGCCAGAACTATTGCTGAACTGCGTGCTGATATTGACAAAGCCATGTCGTTGATCCCCGGCGAACATCGTGTAAACATTCATGCTTTTTACGGCGATTTTCAGGGCGAAAAAGTAGACCGTAATCAAATTGAACCAAAGCATTTCCAAAGTTGGATTGACTGGGCAAAAGAAAAAGGCTATAAACTGGACTTCAACAGTACTTGTTTTTCGCACGAAAAATCGGCTGATGGTTTTACCCTTTCACACCGCGACCCTGCTATCCGCGAATTCTGGATTGATCATGTAATCCGTTGCCGTAAAATTTCGGAAGAAATCGGTCGTCAGTTGGGTTCAAAATGTATTCATAATATATGGATTCCCGATGGATCAAAAGATTTGACTGTTGACCGCTTAGAATATCGTCAGAATTTAAAAGACTCGTTGGATAAAATCTTTGAATATAAAACCAACGACGACTATATGCTCGACAGTATTGAATGTAAATTGTTCGGTATCGGAAGCGAAAGTTATGTAGTTGGTTCTCACGAATTTTATATGGGTTATGGTGTTGCCAACAAAAAAATGATTACGCTGGATGCCGGTCATTTTCACCCTACCGAAGTTATTTCCGATAAAATTTCATCTTTATTGCTTTTTGCTCCTGAAATCATGTTGCACGTAAGTCGTGGTGTGCGTTGGGATAGCGACCATGTTGTAATCCTTAACGACGAATTACAGGCAATTGCTCAGGAAATTATTCGTGCCGGTGCGTTAGATAGAGTGCATGTGGGGCTAGATTATTTTGATGCTTCTATCAACCGTATTGGTGCTTATCTGGTTGGTGTACGTGCTACACAAAAGGCATTTACACAGGCTTTGCTTGAACCAATTGCCAAATTGCGCGAATACGAAGCAAACAGTCAGAACTTTGAACGCCTGGCTTTGCTCGAAGAAGCAAAATCATTGCCATGGGCAGCTGTTTTCGATTATTACTGTCTGAAAAAAGGTGTAGCTGTAGGCGAAGCTTACATTGCCGATATTCAGGAATACGAAAAAGCCGTTACTTCAAAACGATAAAAACGAGTTTGTATTAAAAGAAATAAGAACGCAAATTACACGAATAAACGCAAATAATAAATTATAAATAATTGCATTTCACTAAAATGTGAGAATTTAAATAAGGATGAATTTGCGTAACTTTGTGTAATTTGCGTTCTAAAAAACTTTTGATACAGCTTTATTTTCAAATTTAAATAACCATTAAATCATTATCTTGCTCCGTTGTAGCCAAAGGGGTAGGAGGTGCCTGTAGATCATGAACACATTAATCGGATTATTAATTATTGCTTTGGGCAGTATCGGACAGTCCAGTTCGTACGTGCCTATTAAAAAGGTCAAAACCTGGTCGTGGGAGAGTTTTTGGCTGGTACAAGGCGTGTTTGCCTGGTTGTTGTTTCCCTTTTTGGGAGCTTTACTGGCCGTGCCCGAAGGACATTCGTTGCTTGAAGTTCTTTCTTCCGGTCAGGGCGCAGCATTGAAAGCTATATTTTATGGCGCACTTTGGGGTATCGGTGGGTTGACTTTCGGACTTAGTATGCGTTATTTGGGCGTGGCACTGGGTCAGTCCATTTCGCTGGGTACCTGTTCCGCTTTTGGAACCTTGATTCCTGCACTGATGCTGGGAACAGATTTGTTCTCGGGCAAAGGACTGGTTTTGCTTATCGGTGTGTGTGTGGCTATTGCCGGCATCTCGGTGATTGGTTTTGCCGGAAGCCTGCGGTCTAAAAATATGACCGAAGAACAGAAAAAAGCTGCCGTTAAAGATTTTGCATTAGGAAAAGGATTGCTGGTGGCTTTGTTGGCCGGGGTGATGAGTGCCTGTTTTAGTTTGGGACTCGAAGCTGCCGAACCGATAAAAGTGGCTTCCATTAAATTGGGATCGAATAGTCTGTATGCCGGTTTACCAGCTATTTTAATGATAACGCTTGGCGGATTTTTGACTAATGCTGTGTATTGCTTTTATCAAAACATTAAAAACAAAACTACGAAAGACTATTTTGGAGTTCCTTCCGGAGTTTTTATCAATAATGTTTTGTTTTGCGCCTTGGCGGGTGTGCTTTGGTACTCGCAGTTTTTCGGTTTGGCGTTGGGTAAAAGCTTCCTGACCGACGGAAGTATAATGATGGCTTTCTCGTGGAGCATTCTTATGTCGTTGAATGTGACATTTAGTAATGTATGGGGAATTGTTCTCAATGAGTGGAAAGGAGCCGGCTCAAAAACCGTTTTCACTCTGGTGTTGGGAATGCTTATATTGATATTCTCACTGGTTTTGCCAAGTATGCTGTAAAAAACAAATTCGAATAAATACAAAAGCGGGATTTCATAAATAATGAGGTCTCGCTTTCTGTTAGCATTAAATCTGATGAATATTATTTACTTTTACAGCCAGTTGCTTTAATCATTAATATTTCTGATATAATCATGAATTGTAACGAGATAGATTTGAATCTGAATTATCTTATCACTTCCGAAGAAGATGAGTTATGGGGCTTAACAGTTACCACAGTAGGTCATCAAAAAATTTCTGAAACCGAAGCCTACCCACCAAATAATCATCCTTCCGAATATTATTTTGATGTAGCCAAGGGGCGTATTTTGAATGAATATCAATTGCTTTACATTACCGACGGTAACGGTGTGTTTACGTATGGCAATGACAAGCAGTCCTGTTTTATTACCGAAGGGAAAATGTTTTTTCTTATGCCGGGGGTTTGGCATACCTATAAGCCGATGGAGAACTCCGGATGGAATGAATACTGGATCGGCTTTAAGGGTGATATCATTAATAATATAGTGCACGAAGGCTTCTTTCTGAATCGTGCACCGGTTTTCAGCATTGGGCATAATGAGCGGATCATCGATTTGTATCTCAAAGCCATTGAGATTGCCAATGAAGAACGTGCCGGTTTTCAGCAGGCACTGGCCGGAATTGTTATGCACATCCTGGGTTTGATGTATTACCGCGATAAGACCCGCGATTTTGAAGATGAAGAGCTTATCGGAAAAATCAACAAAGCCAAAGTTATTATGCGCGAATCGGTTTATAAAGAGCTTTGCGGGGAGGACGTTGCGCGCATGCTGAATATAAGTTATTCCCGTTTCCGAAAAGCATTTAAAGAATATACCGGTACCTCTCCAACCAAGTATATGTTGGAACTGAAATTAAACGAAGCGAAACTCCTTATTTCAACTACTTCGCAATCCATAAAACAGATCTCGTATAGTCTGAATCCCGAAAATCCGGACTACTTTCCGATCTTTTTCAAAAAGAGAACTGGATTAACGCCTATTGAATACCGAAACAATGCAGAAATCAAATCGGGTGACTAAATAACATCGGGGTGGGCGAGATCTTCTGTTGTCAGAACAAATAACAATTATTGGATTAATTTGTACAAACAAAGACTTACAGCTTTAAATGCCGCAAGTCTTTGTTTTTTTAGAATGCCATGCTGGCTGTGAAGAATAAAATAAAATGATCAACTGATCTAAGATCGCATCTGTTTTTTTTGTCTGATTTAAAAGATGTTTGCATTGAATTAGCATAGCTCTCTGTTTCATTTTGTAATACATGTTTTTATTTTATGAAATTTATCGGCAAATATCAAATAAATATTTCTTTTTACTGATTACATCTTTTCCTCTTTTTCGTCTTACTTTAAATCAAAGTCAGAAATGGGTTGGATTTTATTAAATCCAATTAATTATAGATTTGGGTCATGTTTATTTATGAATAAAATAAAAAGAGAAAGAGAACACTTTAATTTTAATCGTTAATTTAAATTTAATTCCTTATGGAGATGCAACACAAAAAGTTTTTTGGACAACGGAATCACCAGATTGGTTTCTTGTCGTATGTAAAATGTGTATGTTGTTTTTTATTGGTACTTGCAGGTGCAACGCAGACTATCTCGGCTGCTCCTCTCAGTAATCAATCAACACAGCAGGTAAAGAAAAAAATAGTCGGAACTGTGAGAGATGAAAATGGAGAACCCATGATTGGTGTTACCATTGCGATCAAAGGACAATCAGCAGGGACAACTACCGATGTAAGCGGTAACTTTTCACTAGAACTTAGTGATCCAAATGTATTAGTTATATCCTATATAGGATACGCTCGCCAATTTGTTGATTTTAAAGGGCAACAGACAATAAACATCAAAATGGAATCTGATGTAAAGAAGTTGGATGAAGTCGTCGTTGTTGGTTATGGAACTCAAAAATCAAAAAATATCACTGGGTCTATTGCTACTATTGATATGTCGAAAGTCGAAGGACTCCCTACATCTACTGTAACAGCATCTTTGTCGGGACAAATACCTGGTTTATCTATATCAGAAGGTACTGGTCGTCCGGGTGCAAATGATGCATCAGCCAGTATTCGTCAATCGTTCGGTTTTTCTAAAGATGGATCTAATTCTGTTCCATTGGTTATTATTGATGATGTAATCCAAATTGATCCTTCCTCAGGTTTATCTACAATGTCTACCTTAAATATGCTTGATCCGTCTGAAGTTGAAAGTATCACAGTGTTACGTGATGCGAGTGCTGCTATTTATGGTTCGCGTGCTTCACAGGGTGCTATTATTGTGAAAACAAAACGAGGAAAATCAGGTGCTCCTAAAGTGACTTATTCAGGAAAATTTGAAACAAATGACGCAGTAAGTCACACAAAGACATTAAATGCATATCAGTATGGGCTTTTCTCAAATAGTTTCCTGCGTTCAAGTGGGGTTACTGCTGCAGCAAGCCTTTTCTCCGATTCCGAATTGGATCAAATGAAATCATTGAACTATAACTGGATTGATAAAGCCTGGAGCTCTGCACAGATTATGCAGCACTCTATAAATGTAAACGGAGGAACTGAGAAGGCGACTTACTTTGCCGGACTGTCTTATTACAAACAAGGAGCTAATTTAAGTAATCAAGATTATAGCAAATATACGTTTAGAACAGGTGTAGATGTGCAAGTGGCATCTAACCTTAAATTAAGTGCATCGGTCTCGGCAAATAATGGCACACAAGTAAAATCGTTTACTAAGGTGGTAAGTGGATTGAGTGATGGAAGTTATGGATCTAAGGCTAATGGCGAACAAGCTGACTATGGCCTTTTAGTGCATATGCCTCAATATATTCCCTGGAGTTATGACGTTAATGGAACAGAACAGTATGTATCTCCGGCTTTGGGATCATATAAGACAGCTTCAACACAAAATACAGCCAATGCAATACCTGCATGGAATTATTTTGCTTTATTGAATAATGGCTCTAAGCAGACTCAAAAGAATACTAGTTATAATGCTAATTTTTCGCTAACATATACTATTCCTTTCGTAAAAGGGTTGTCGATGAAAGGTACATACGCCAGAACTAACTCTACACAAAATACAGAGCAAAATGCATTGGCCTATACTTTAGCACTTGCAACGAATACAAATACTGAGAATAACCACTTGTATGGAGCTAATACTACATGGAGCGTGGCGACTAATAACAAAAACTCACGTATTGATTATACCGACCAGATAAGTGATTATCAACAGATGAACTTTTATATGAATTATGATCGTACTTTTGGGGCGCATAGTATTTCAGCGATGGCTTCTGTAGAGCGTTCTACCAGTGACTATCAGACTAAATTTTATGAGTATGACACTCCTCTACAAGATGCATATAATGGATCCAGTTCATCTGCAGGTACTCTGAATACAGGGAACAGTTATACAAATCGCACGGCTATGAATACACTTTCTTATTTCGGACGTATAAATTATAGTTACGAAAATAGGTATTTGGCACAATTTATTCTTAGGGCTGATGCTTCTACCAAATTTGCTCCTGTAAATTACTGGGGAGTATTTCCAAGTTTATCGTTGGGTTGGGTTGCGTCCGAAGAATCCTGGTTTAAAAATTCGCTGAAATGGATTGATTTCTTAAAAGTGAGGGCATCTGTAGGAGAAACGGGTAAAGATAATATTAAGCCTTGGCGTTGGATGCAGACTTTTACATATGCGTCTAATAAAGGGTTAGGCTTTGGAACAACTAATGGAGGTACTTTGGGAAGTAGTCTTGCAACAGATGCAACTCCAAATTATAATGTACATTGGGATCTGACAGTTAAATATAATTTTGGTTTGGATTTTAATGTATTAAATAATCGTTTGTCTGTTAAGTGGGATGCTTATTTTGATAGGACTTCAGATATATTGACAACAATGGCGAGTGCTTCTGGTGTACCTATTTCGGTAGGTGGAGCTTATGCAGAGCAAAACATTGCAATAGTGAATGATTGGGGAACTGAACTCTCAGTTAACTGGAAAGATAAAATAGGAGAGGTAGGTTACAATATTGGTGTGAACTATAGCTGGGGAGATAATAAAATAATAAAATACCCATCGTCCGCAGCAACTTACGAGTCGGCTAATAATTATGTCGCTGGAGGTTCTACTATCATGCCGGTTTGGGGATTTAATACATGGAAAGGAAATGCAGGAAAAGATGGTGTTCTTCGTACACAATCTGACATAGATGCATACTGGACTTATTTGACTAATCTGGCTACTGCAGCCGGAACCACTCCTTCTTATTTAGGTATAACCAGTAAATCGGGTATGTCTACCGGAATGCTTGCTTACAAAGATGTTCACGGGGCAATTCAATCTGATGGATCTTATTTGGCTTCTGACGGGCAAATTAAGGCAAATGAAGATTACGTGAAATTAGCAAAGAAAAATCAAACTTATGGCTTTACCACTAACTTAGGAGCAAGTTGGAAAAATTTCCGTTGGTTTGCTCAAATTTCTACTACCTGGGGTGGATATGCATCGATAGACAATGTTAAACAAGGTACATCTTCCAATCAGATTATTTGGTCACATGAATCATATCTCACAGATATGTATGATGCAACTACCAATGTAAATGGAAAATATCCGAATGTTGCATATTATACTTACAATGGTTATGCATCGGATTTCTGGCAAGTATCCTCTTTTCGTTGTTATGTGAAGAATATGGGTATTTCTTATACTTTACCTAAAAACATAGTGAGAAAGCTTAAGATAGATAATGCGAGCCTAAGTCTTACAGGGACTAACTTGTGGGATTTTTATAATCCGTATCCCGATCATTATCGCAATATGTATGATAATTCTTCTGTGAGCTATCCTACTTTGAGAACGTACTCTTTAGGTGTAAATATCGCATTTTGATAATTCAACACATTGTCTAAACAATTAAATTGCTTATATCATGAATAAAAATATAGTATTATATCTGATTGCTTTTTTTACCCTGTCGGTAACAAGTTGCAGTGATCAGTTTTTGAAAGATACAGAGAATTATGGTAGTTACAGTACTGACTTATTTTCCAATGAAACAGAAACGGGTTGGTTTATTGATAAAATGTATTATAATTATTTTGGTGGATATAATTCCCCTATAAAAGATGTTTCAGGTCTCTATACCAGTGATCATACCAGTATGACGGAAGAAATGGGGGGGACGATTAATAACTTGATTAATCCGACTATGACATTGATCAATGCTGCCGACTGTTCCTCCTATTATGGAACTTCACTTTCTACAACAGTGACTAATAATCCATATTCACGCATTCGTGATTGTAATTATTTACTTTTACAGATTGATGCACTCGGAACAAATCTTTCAGAAACTTTCCGTAAAACGTCAAAAGGACAAGCGTACTTTTTACGTGCGCTTCAGTATTATGATTTAATTCGTACTTATGGGGGTGTTCCTATAGTGACAACTGTTCAAACGGCTTCTTCGACTGATACAAGTATTAAGACTCCACGTGGTACTACTACTGAATGTGTTAAACAAATTTTAGTAGATTTAGATTCTGCAGCTACTTTACTTCCTACCTCTTGGACAGCAAGTACAAATTACGGTCGATTTACGAAAGGAGCTGCATTGGCGGAAAAAAGTCGTGTCTTATTGACTTATGCAAGCCCATTGTTCAATACAGATTGGGATAACTCGTCTAACCAACGTTGGAAAGATGCTCTTGCTGCAGGACTTGCTGCTGAAACAGAATTGACTGCTGATGGATATGGTTTGTATGGTAGCAGTGCAAAGGATTGGGCAGCAATGTTCTCTCAGTCTAACACTGTAAATAAAGAAGCTATTATGATTCAGCTCTGCTCGTCTTCTATAACTAATGCTATCAATAATGGTTGGGAAAATTCTGTCCGCTTGTCCTCTCAAAAAGGGGGTGGAGGTGTTTCGGCTCCGAAGGAAATGATTGATCTTTTCCCTATGGCTAATGGTTCTCGCCCAACGGTTGCAAATAGCTATGTTGACTCTTTATTCTTTTTGAATCGTGATCCTCGTTTTTATCGTACTTTTGCTTTCAACGGATGTGTGTGGGGTCATAAAGCAAGAACTGGTGCCACTGTTTGGTCGTACCGACTTAAATATATGACTAAAGCAGGTGCAACTCCGATAATAGTTTATCCTGACAATAACCAGTTAAAAAGTCCGGCTTTTGTTCGTAAAATGTCCAGTGCTTCTGCAGATAGTACTTCATTTGCTTATTCTGGAACTCAACTTTATGAATATCGTTATGCTGAGCTATTATTGAATATTGCTGAATGTTATGCAGCTACAGGAGATATTGCTAATTGTGTTGCTTATTTGTCTAAAATTCGTGCTCGTGTGGGAATTTCTGCTGCGAACAATTACGGAATTGGTACATTAGCTGATAAGTATGCTGCCATTGAGGCCTGTTTGTATGAGCGTCGCGTGGAATTGGCTTACGAAGGCAAGCGCTTTTGGGATATTCAACGCTGGATGCTGTATAATGATGATTCTTCTAATAGCAATACTACCTGCGCTAAGCTTGGTATTAGCCCTATTAACGGGTCAGCTCGTACAGGAAACTATTGGCAGGAAAAGAC
>WSSedL1CaDRAFT_10000436_pt1 | contig 29667 bp, 27 predicted proteins | sample WetSurSL1Cattail_FD_9464 | JGI IMG/M metagenome (IMG submission 9464)
GCTCATATAATCGCGCGCGGTCTGGCTAAAATAATTTATTTGGATTGTATCTGTCCAGGCGGGGAAGAAAGGATCGCGACCATGAGCAAAATACTTACTCTGCCAGGCTTCCGGTGAAAAAAAGGTATGATGGTTATTATTATAATATTCCTCGTCGGCCTCAATAAAAATATCAGGATGCCTTTCTATCATCACCGAACCGCTGCTAAAGTGGTTTGGAATAAAATCGAGTATCAATTTTAATCCAAAAGAATTCAGTTTCTTTTTTAGCTGAATCAAATCTTTAGCGCTTCCAAGCGCCGGGTTAATGACATACTCGTCTATTGCATAAGGAGAGCCGATAACATCTTTTTTGGTAAAATCCTTAAGCGCCTTTTTGTAAGACGATACTAGCCCTTCCTGAAAACAACATTCTTCTATCACAGAATCACAGGTTTTCCATATACCCATCAACCATACCAGGTTTACTCCTTTAGCGGCCAGACTAGTCCAATAATCATTTGGAACGTCGGCTAATTTTGCTTTTTTTTCAGGAGTATCAAAATCTCTTATCCAAACGCGGGTATTAATTTCATATAGAGTCAAATTAGATTGCATTATTTTGCCCTCAAGTACTTTTTAAATCTCAACACGGAAAAAAATTGTTTAAAAGTAAACTACATTTTAACCTTTAAAATTAAAGAGTTAAATAGTTATAACAAAGATAAATCGAATACAGAATAAAACCAGAAGAAAGGATAGAAAACGAACAAGCCCACTGCAGAATAGAATTGGTCTCAGGTTATGGAGCCTGAGACCAGAAAGATTTTTTCTTTACAAAGGAACAAAAAACAGAATAAAAATATAACTGATAAAAACGGCTACTTGTGTTTTACCTCAAGAGTATTTGTTTTTAACAGCGTATACAGAGGGCAATAGTTCATAAAGGCCGTAGCAATCGGGAGAATGCCAATTAAACCGTACCACCTGTTCGGAGTGTCGAGCACAAAAATCATCACCAAAAGAGCAAGACCGACAGCAATTCGAACGCTTTTATCGAGAGAACCGATATTTTTTACCATAAGATTTCTTCCTTTAATGTTGAATATTTATATTCTCAATAAATTAAAATCCTCTTAATAGCACCTTCTCAAGATCAGAACGGGTCATTAATTTAACTAAATCCTCAAATTTAGTCTGCGCTTTCCAGCCCAAAACTCTTTCAGCCTTAGCCGGATTTCCAATAAGAAGTTCAACTTCGGTAGGGCGATAATATGCCGGCGATATTTCAATTATTGTATCGCCTAACTTAAGATGTTCGCCCGGAATTGTGATATTCTGCGAAGAAGCTATCTTGCCAGGAATTTCGTGTAAACCGCTTATAACGCCTATTTCATTTTCTGCTTTCCCTTTCCATTCAATTTCAATTCCTACTTCTTTGAAGGATAGTTCAATGAATTCCCTTACAGTATGAGTTTCGCCGGTAGCTAAAACAAAATCGTCGGCCTTTTCACTCTGAAGCATTTTCCACATGCCTTCGCAGTATTCAGGAGCAAAGCCCCAGTCGCGTTTGGAATCGATGTTGCCCAGAACAAGTTTCTCCTGCAAAGCGCAAGCAATACGCCCGGCAGCTCTTGTAATTTTACGGGTAACAAACGTTTCGCCTCTACGTGGCGACTCGTGATTAAACAAAATTCCGTTGCATGCAAAAAGATCGTATGCCTCGCGATAGTTTACAATTATCCAATATCCGTAAAGCTTTGCAACTCCATAAGGGGAGCGGGGATAAAACGGAGTAGTTTCCGATTGTGGAATCTCCTGCACTTTGCCAAAAAGTTCGCTTGTAGAAGCCTGATAAAATTTAACTTTTTTCAGTCCTACTTCGCGTATTGTATCTAAAAATCTTAACGTTCCCAATGCGTCTACCTGTCCGGTATAATCCGGCACTTCAAACGAAACCTTAACATGGCTTTGAGCTGCAAGGTTATATATTTCGTCCGGTTCAATTTTTTCAAGCAAACGGTTAAGATTACTTGCGTCTACCAAATCGCCATAGTGGAGAAAAAATGTCTTCCCTGAAATATCAGGATTGTTAAAAAGATGATCAATTCTTCCAGTATTAAAGGAACTGCTTCTTCTGATTATTCCATGAACTTCGTATCCTTTGTCTAATAATATCTCAGCTAAGTAACTCCCATCTTGTCCGGTTATTCCGGTTATAAGCGCTTTTTTCATTTTATGCTCATGTAATTAATTTAAGAATTATTAATTATTAACGTTTTTTAGAAACCAATCGTAAGCTTTTTTAATTCCTTCTTCCAGCCCGGTTTTATGTTTCCAGCCGAGGTTATGAAGCCTGGAAATATCCATAAGTTTACGCGGAGTTCCGTCCGGTTTAGATGGATCATAAACTGTGCTTCCTTCATAGCCTATAACTTTAGCTACAATCAAAGCCAGTTCGCCAATTGTTAAATCTTCTCCAGTTCCAATGTTTATGTGGGTTATGCCCGACTCGTAAATATCTTTAGCGTTAGCGTTAATTAGCAGAAAGCTGACTGCATCTGCAAGGTCTTCAACATATAAGAACTCTCTTTTAGGAGAACCGGTTCCCCAGTTAGTAACTGTTTTGCTTCCTGAAACTTTAGCTTCGTGATATTTGCGTATTAGCGCCGGCATTACATGAGAAGTATCAAGATTGTAATTATCAAACGGTCCGTAAAGGTTTGTAGGCATAACGCTAAAAAAGTTACTGCCATATTGCCTGTAGTAACTTTCGCAAAGTTTGATGCCTGCAATTTTTGCAATTGCATAAGGTTCGTTTGTAGCCTCAAGCGAGCCTGTTAAAAGGGCTTCTTCTTTCATTGGCTGAGAAGCTAATTTTGGGTATATGCATGAACTGCCAAGAAAAATTAGTTTTTCCGTCCCGTTTTGATGCGCCGAGTGAATGATATTAGATTCGATTAAAAGATTTTCGTAAATAAACTGCGCCCGGTATGTGTTGTTTGCTAAAATGCCTCCTACTTTTGCAGAAGCTACAATTACATAATCCGGTTTTTCCTGTTCAAAGAATTTTTCAACGTCAGCCTGTCGTATCAGATTAAGTTCGCTTTTAGGTCTGGATATAAAATTAGTAAATCCCTTGGATAAAAGGTCTCTGTGTATAGCCGAACCGACCATCCCTTTATGTCCGGCGATGAAGATTTTTTTATTTTTTATGTTTTCAGAGGTTTCCATTTTTCCCATTTTTAATTCGTTTAACTTAACATACTAAAATTTACCATTAATTTAATAAAAAATAAGTATATAAGTCTATTTTTTACAACTGAATTTTATAAAAAAAACGACCGAATCTTTCTGTATATTTTCCGCAGATAGTTCCATTTGGCGCTTGCGTGTAAGCGTAAACCGCTTTTTAGCAATGGGATTGCCATGTAATTGGTATTTATATCTTTTTTATTTAAGTTTATTAATATTAAATAATATATCTGTTTACTTAATAGCCCGCTCAAGAAACAATTATTGCTAATTTTAATTAAAATAACAAAGGATTCTTAAAGTAATGAAATTTGTAACCCATTTAAAAAAGAGCCGAATAATTATTAATTTATTATTCGGACTAACTACAGTTTGGGGACAGGAAGCAAACAACAAGATTCAGCCGCCAGATTCTCCTTTTATTCTTGAAAAAAACGCAAATGGTCCGACTTTAGGTTATTCGCCCAAATCGGGGGTTAAAATACTTACTATCGACGGTTTAAAATTTAAAGATCTGAATAAAGATGGGAAACTTGACGTTTATGAGGATTGGCGTATTGACCCCAAAGTTAGAGCAAAAGATTTAGCTTCAAAAATGACAATTGAACAAATTGCAGGATTAATGCTATATAGCAGTCACCAGCCTGTTCCAGCGGCTGATATTAATGATGAACAAAAAAAGTTCTTAAAGAATGATAATCTACGGCATATACTTGTTACAAAAGTAAAAAACGCAGAAACAGCCGCGCGATGGAGCAACAATATTCAGGCTTATGTCGAAGGGCTTGGCATGGGTATTCCGGCAAATAATAGCTCCGATCCAAGGAATAAGGCCGCTTCAAATGCTGAATTTGACGCAGGCGCGGGGGGCGAAATTTCAATTTGGCCGGATGGTCTTGCCATGGCTGCAACGTTTGATCCCGATATAGTAAAAAACTTCGCCACTATTGCCGCAAAAGAATACAGAGCTCTTGGAATTACTACGGCCCTCTCTCCGCAGGCAGATTTAGGAACGGAGCCTAGATGGTACAGAATCCATATGACTTTTGGAGAAAACCCATTATTGGACGCCGATATGACCAAAGCATATATAGATGGGTTCCAGACTTCTTTTGCTAAAGATGAGATAAAAGACGGATGGGGCTATAAAAGCGTTAACGCAATGGTAAAACACTGGCCAGGCGGCAGTCCGGTAGAAAGCGGCCGCGACGCTCACTGGGCTTATGGAAAATTTGCCGTCTACCCTGGCAATAATTTTGCAACTCAAATCTATCCTTTTACCGAAGGAGCTTTCAAGCTTGAGGGTAAAACCCGCCAGGCTTCAGCAGTAATGCCATATTACACAGTTTCTTTTGACTGCGATCCTTCTGGTCAAAACGTCGGTAATTCATTTAGCAAATACATTATCACCGACCTTTTACGTAATAAATACAATTATGACGGAGTTGTTTGCACTGATTGGATAATTACTCACAACGAAGGCTCAAGACCAGATATAACGGCAGGTAAACCATGGGGAGTAGAAAAATTATCGGAAGCCGAACGCCATTATAAGGCGCTTATGGCCGGAGTAGATCAATTTGGCGGGAATAATGATATTAAACCTGTGCTTGAAGCTTATCAGATTGGAGTTAAAGAGCATGGAGAGGAATTTATGCGGGCGCGGTTTGAATCGTCGGCTGTTCGACTTTTATTAAATATTTTCCGTCTGGGATTGTTTGAAAATCCATATCTCGAGCCGGAAGAAAGCAGAAAAATTGTCGGCAATCCGGAATTTATGAAAGCCGGATATGACGCCCTGGTAAAGTCGGTAATAATGCTTAAGAATAAAAATAATGTTATGCCGGTTTCAAAGGATAAAGTTGTCTACGTCCCCAAAATATATTACCCGGCAGTAAAGGACGTTTGGAGCGGACAGCTTTCTCAGCCCCGGTTTGATTATCCTGTCGATCTTCAAATATTAAAAAAATATTATCGCGTAACTGACGATCCTTCAAAGGCGGATTTTGCAATAGTTTTTGTTACAAGCCCTTATAGCGCAGACGGAGGCTATGATTATAAAGACCGGAAATCTGGAGGAAACGGATATGTGCCAATTACGTTACAGTATTCAACTTACATTGCTACCGACGCCAGAGAACACAGCATCGCAGCCGGAGACCCGGTTATAGATCCTCTTATAACAAACAGATCTTATAAAGGTAAATCTGTAACAGCTTCAAATACAATGGATTTGCGTTCTATTTTAGATACGAAGGAAATGATGAAAGATAAGCCTGTAATAGTCGTCGTTAAGGCTTCAAAACCAATGGTAATGGGCGAATTTGAATCTGCAATTGAAGGATTAATAGTACATTTTGGAGCGCTTGACCAGACGGCCTTTGATATTATTTCCGGCAAATATGAACCTTCCGGCTTGCTCCCGGTTCAAATGCCCGCAAATATGTCAACCGTGGAAAAGCAAATGGAAGACGCGCCGTTTGATATGGAATGCTACAAAGATTCTGACGGCAACAGTTATGATTTTGGATTTGGATTAAATTGGAAAGGCGTAATAAAGGACTCAAGAAACGCTAAGTACAATACGACGAATAAAATGAAATAATAAGCTCCGCTTAACAAAAAAGCCGCCCCTATTTATCGGGGCGGCTTTTTTAATAAAAATTTCTGCGTATATGCCTGTCTACTTAATCAGCGCAATTTTCTTTGAGATAGCAAACTCAGGAGTTTCCATTCTTACTAAGTAGATGCCTGAAGAAAGGTTTTTACCGTCAAAGTTTATTTTATATTCGCCGGCGGCCATTTGACCGTTTGCCAGTTGAGCGACTACCTGCCCGGTTACATTATATATTTTAATAGAGACGAATGAAGTCTTGCGAATTTTTACTACTATGTTAGTATTTGGATTAAACGGATTAGGATAATTTTGCAGCGAAAATCCCGCTACAGGCTCTCCCTTTTTAGATTTGTCATTAACGGCGCTTAAAGTAAGCAGCTTTTGTTTAAGAGTCATAATCCGGTTATACGATTCGTCAATTCTTGCTTCCGTAATTTTGCCCGCTTTTACTTTTTGTTCAACAATATCAATTACCTGCCGCGGGATAGAGCCGCTATTATTAAGGTTTGTTACATAAAGTAAAATGTCTACTCCTGCGTTAATTGCAAGTTCTATAGCTTCGTCAAAATCGTAATTATTCGAAATTGCTCCCATCGTCATATCGTCTGTAATTACAACGCCTGCAAAGCCAAGTTTATTGCGCAAAAGCCCGGTAACAATTTTATTTGAAATAGAAGCCGGATAAAGAGAATCAAGATTCGAGTTGAAAAGATGTCCCGCCATTACCATTTGAGAAAAACCAGAACCGATAAGAATTTTATACGGCACGAGCTCCGAATCAGCCCAGGTATTGGTAATATCAGTAAAACCAAGATGCGAGTCGCTCATAGCGCTACCGTGCCCGGGGAAATGTTTTAGAACGGAAACGACATTTTTCTTATTCAGTTCTTCCACAAATATTCCCGCATATTTAGCTACGTCAGTAGGGCTAGATGAAAAGCTCCTTTGATAGCGTCCTATAGCAGGACTGTTAGGATTAACGTTTACGTCCGCAACCGGAGCAAAATCGATATTAATTCCCGCTTTTGAAAGCCATCCGGCAATTTTAGCCGCCGTCATACGGGTAGAGTCTACAGAATTAAATATAGTTCCAAGCTGATAAGCCGTATATGTGCTTTCATACCCGTTAGACTTGCCAAGACGCGCAACATTGCCTCCTTCTTCATCTGTAGAAATAAAGAGAGGAGAGGTTCCTTTTTGCTTTAGCTGGCTTGTAAGCTGGGATAACTGCGAAGAGCTTTGAATATTGGCGCCCATTAGAATAACGCCGCCAAGATTTCTTTGCGATAAATCCGCAACAATTGAATCGCCCAAAGCAAGACCGTTGAAGCCGACCATTACCATCTGCCCAATCTTTTGTCTTAATGAAATCTGCGGTAAATAAGCAGCCTGCAAAAAGAAAACAAACAAGAAAAGGAACAACACTGTTTTTTTACTGTAGATTTCAGCCATATCAGATATCTGGATTTATTGAGAAAATACTTCAGGCGCTAAACTACTTAAAAAACTACTGCGGCGCTAATAGAAATTTGCTTTATCCGCCGTAATTAGTTTATTTTTAATTAATATTTTGGTTAATTTAGACTTCCTAATTAATTAAAAATAAGAGCTTACAATGATAAAACATATTGTATTATGGCAGTTGAAAGACTCGGCTGACGGCCGCAGTAAAGCTGAAAACGCCGAAAGAATGAAAAAAGAAATACTTGACCTTAAAAACAAAATCCCTCAACTAATAAAAATTGAAGCTGGAATCAACATCTTACCAGCGTCAGATTCTTTTGACGTAGTCCTTAATTCCGATTTTGCAAATCAGGCAGACCTTGATATTTATCAGGTTCATCCGGATCATGTTAAGTATAAAGAGTTCATAAAGGACTTAGTATCTAATAAAAGATTTATAGACTACGAAGTTTAATTTAACGCAATAGCGAAACTTTATTAAAATCCGTTTTGTAAATAGGGCTTATAAAAAGAACTGTTTCAATCGGATTTTATTATTATTTTAGTATTCTAAATTTTAACAAAGAGGAACAAGTGTTTAATACTATAGAAGAGTTTTTAACAGACTGGACAATGGAAACTGAATCCACATTAAAAATCCTTAGCGCGCTTACAGATGAAGCGTTAAAGCGCAAAGTGTATGATGAAGGAAGAACGGCTGGATTTCTTGCATGGCATATTGTAACTTCAATAGGCGAAATGATGAACAGAACCGGATTATCGGTTAAATCGTTCGATGAAGAATCTGAACCGCCTGCAAGCGCAAAAGAAATTGCAGAAACATATAAGGCTGTCTCCGATTCGTTAAAAGAAGAAATCAAAACAAAATGGACCGACGAAACATTAAAAGCAGAAGTTGAAATGTATGGCGAAAAATGGGCTAATACAATTACGCTTGCAATTTTAATTCGTCACGAAATTCATCACAGAGCTCAGCTTACGGTGCTGATAAGACAAGCGGGCTTAAAAGTTCCAGGCGTTTATGGCCCGGCAAAAGAAGAATGGGCGACTATGGGGATGCCTCCTGTAAAATAGTCTTGAATAAAAGAATTAAATCACAACTAAATTATTATTGATACAATTAACAAACCAAACATTTGGAGAACAAATGAAAAATTATTTTATCCTGCTTATTGCCGCCGCAAGTCTTGTAATAAGCGGATGTCAGGGAAAAGTTACAAAATCCGATTTAAAAACCCAGAAAGATAAAGTCAGCTATAGCATTGGTCTGGATATCGGCAAGAACATGAAAACACAGTCAATCGATATAGACCCTAAAGCTTTCCTTCAGGGAATAAAAGACGGAATGTCCGATTCTTCTGTTGCGCATTTATTAACCGATGTTGAAATTCAACAGGTTATGATGCAGTTCCAAAAAGAAATGATTGCTAAACAAACAGCAAAATTGAAAGCTACCGGAGAAAAGAATAAAATCGACGGAGAAAAATTCTTAGCTGCAAACAAAAACAAACCTGGCGTTATTACTTTAGCAAGCGGACTTCAGTACAAGGTTATAAAATCGGGTAGCGGAAAAACTCCTAAAGCCAGCGATAAAGTAACAGCAAACTACAAGGGCTCTTTGCTTGACGGAACTGAATTTGATAATTCTTACAAACGCGGCGAACCTGCTACTTTCCCTGTAAGCAATATCATTAAAGGCTGGACGGAAGCTCTTTTGTTAATGAAAGAAGGAGACGTTTGGGAAGTTTACTTGCCAGCAAACCTTGCTTATGGCGAACAAGGCGCAGGTCAGCAAATTGGTCCTAACGCTGTTTTAGTTTTCCAGATAGAACTGTTAAAGGTTAATTAGATCGTTTTAGTAAATTAAATAAACAATGGAGAATAAATGAAAAAACTTTTTGTTCTGCTTATTGCAGTCGCAACAATAGGAGTAGGTATGTGCCAGGATAAAGTAAAAAAATCTGAGATCAAAACTCAAAAAGACAAAGTTAGCTACAGCATCGGGTTAGACATAGGTAGAAATATGCAGGCTCAATCAATTGAAGTTGATCCCAGGATATTTTTACAGGGCCTTAAAGACGGTTTATCTACCGACACTTCACGCGCTCGCTTATTAACAGACACTGAAATTCAAACAGTAATGACTGAATTCCAAAAGGAAATGACTGCTAAAATGGAAGCTAAACAAAAAGCAGCCAGCGAAAAAGGCAAGAAAGCTGGAGAAGCTTTTTTAGCCGCAAATAAAAAGAAACCAGGCGTTATTACTTTACCTAGCGGACTTCAGTACAAAATACTAAAATCAGGCACAGGAAAATCTCCTAAAGCTGAAGATACCGTAACTACTAATTATAAAGGAACATTAATTGACGGAACTGAATTTGACAGTTCTTTTAAACGCGGCGAACCGGCTAAATTCCCGGTTAACGGCGTTATTAAAGGCTGGACAGAAGCTCTTCAATTAATGAAAGAAGGCGATTCATGGGAATTATACATTCCTTCTGATCTTGCTTATGGCGATACTGGCGCAGGTCAGGCAATTGCTCCGGGCGCAACTCTTATTTTTCAGGTCGATTTAATTAAAGTTAACTAAAACTATTTAGCTTTTATACGCAGAGATACGTTTTCCCTTAAACGCGTCTCTGCGTTTTCTTTTTCAGAACCATTTCTTTATATTTTAATCTTTTTTATAAACAGAATAGTTAATAATACAGGCATCGATGGACGCACAAACAGAAATAAATTTCCAAAATCCGGCTAAACCAGAACTGCCGGAAGTAATTATTTACACAGACGGCGCTTGCTCCGGCAACCCCGGCTCCGGCGGTTATGGAGTCGTTTTAATTGCTGGCGATAAAAGACGCGAACTATACGGCGGGTTTAGGCTTACTACTAATAACAGAATGGAAATGACCGCCGCTATTGAAGGCCTAAAGGCCATTAAAAGAGAATGTAAAGTTACTCTTTACAGCGACTCTAAATATCTTGTGGATTCGGTTATAAAAGGCTGGGTCTATAATTGGGAAAAGAAAGGCTGGATGCGCACTAAAACAGAAAGAGCTCTCAATGTTGATTTATGGAAGGAGCTTTTAATTATGCTTAAGAAACACAAAGTTACCCTTAAGTGGGTTAAGGGGCATGCAGACAACGTAGAAAACCAGATAGCCGACAGACTTGCGGTTAAAGGTTCTACTGAAGCTAAAAACAGTTCTCTGATTGACGCTGGTTTTGAAGCGCAAAACAGATTTTAATTATTAATAACAAACATCGGCAATATGAACGAAAAAGAATTTATTACGGCCTGGGTATCTAAATTATCCGGAGATAATTTTAAAAATTTCCCGGCCGATTTTTTAACTTCCAGCAGCGTTTATGAATTTGAACTCCCAGCTAAATCTATTCTGATTGGCAATGAATTTTTTGGCGCTTATGAAATAATTACCATTGACGGTCAATCCGTCTTGCAAGCGGACAGCTATTCTAAAGCTAAATATTTCGTATATTCTAATAGGAATAAAGATCGTAAAATTTTGATCCCAAATGACAATAAAGAACTTAACGAATGCGTTGCGGCTTACGAAGAATATTTAGACGAAATAATTAAAAGAATTGACAAATCGTTTAAAATGGAATTCCCGGAATCAAAAACGGAAGACGCCGCTATAAACGATATTTTCAGATCACTGAATATTAACAGGTATTAGGTTATATTTTGATAGAACAAAGCTCTAAGATTTCAACTTATCTGAACGACCTCTTTGGCCAAAGCATTGCAAATAAATATCTTGAATTCGCAGGAACAGACCACGCCACTTATGTGCGGGCTAATCCGTTAAAAACAACGCGCGACAAAATAACAAGCTCTCTTTTGCGCGATTATAATATCAGCTCTACTAACGTTCCAAACCTGCCAAACGCATTTAAGATTAATTCGGGTTTTGACGTTATCGGTAAAACTATCGAGCATATCATTGGCGAATATTATATTCAAAGTTTGTCGTCTATGATTCCCCCAATTGTCCTGGATCCATCCCCTGACGATACGATTCTTGATCTATGCTCGGCGCCCGGCTCTAAGACGACTGAAATAGGCGAAATGATGAACAACTCCGGAGTGTTAATAGCCAACGAAATTCAGCTTGACCGCGTTAAGATGCTTGTTTATAACATTGAGCGGATGAACCTTGTGAACGCAGGCGTAACCCATTTTAAAGGCGAACTGCTAAGTAAAATTTTCGACAACCATTTTGATAAAATACTCGTCGACGCCCCTTGCAGCGGACTTGGAATTATTCAAAAGAAAGGGGAGATTAATAACTGGTGGTCTAAAGAAAAAGCCGAACAGTTAAGCGATCTTCAGCTTAAACTTTTAATTGCCGCTGTTAAAATGGTTAAAACCGGAGGAGAAATTGTTTACTCAACCTGCACTATGACGGTTGAAGAAAACGAAATGGTAATAGATAAACTGCTGAATAAATACCCTGTTGAAATTGTGGACATAACCCTGCCGGTAAAATCCATTGAAGGGCTTACAAGTTATGAAGGCAAAAACTTAAATCCGGCTCTTTCTAAAGCGCGTAGAATTCTACCTTGGGAAATTGACTCGGAAGGTTTTTTTATTGTTAAGCTAAGAAAAACCGACGATACCCAGCCTAACGAAAAAATGAATATTAACGTAAAAGATTTATCTCTTATTTCCTTTGATAATAAAAAAATAAAAAATGAACTTATCCAGATTGCAGCCGCCTTTGGAATAGAAGAAGAAGTTTTACGAAAATATAAATACATATTCAAAGGACGCGATCTTTTCTTTGTCAACAGCGACTGGGACGGAGATTACCTAAGCGTATTTGAAAGAATAGGAACTAAATTCGGCTCAATAGAAAAACACGACGCTATTAATCTTCATACGCAGGCTGCGCAAATTTTAAGAAACGATATAAAAAAGAACATCTTTACTATTCAGAATTCTGACCAGCTAAAAAAATACCTCGAAGGAGGAATAATAAAAGAAGAGTTTGATTACAGGGGGCAAACAGTAGTAAAGTATAAAGATTATATTTTAGGAACCGCCGTAGTTACAGACGGCGGACTGAAAAGCCGCTTCCCGCGCGCAAAACGCACGCAAGAAATTTTGTACCCGGAATAAGACGGCATCGTCATGGCTTAAATGTTGCTCGCCATGACAAACCAAATCGTTTTTTACTTTCGCCAAAAGAGTCACCCTGAGCGTAGTCGAAGGGCGACGTCATAGCTTGACTATCGCTCGGCATGAAAGCTAAATTGTTTTTCGCTTACAGAAAAAGCGTCACGCTGAACTAAGTCGAAGCGCGACAAAAAGAGCGTTTATTAATTTTTCTTATATGCAGTTGAATTATTACACTTAGAATATTCATGAATCAAGCTCCAATCGCCATTAATCAGAGCTTCCTTTTTCTTCCTCGACCAGCCTTTTAATTTCTTCTCCATTGATATAGCTTCTATCGCTGTTTGAAACTTCTCGAGAAATACTAGTTCTAATGGTCTGCGCGAGAAAGTATAGCATGATGAATTTATCCCTGAATTGTGCTCGGTAATTCTTCTTTCAATATTATTAGTTACCCCTGTATAGTATGAATCATCTGAACATTTAAGTATATAAACATACATATATGAATTCATAATAATTATTCCATAACTATTATTTAATGTACTCGTGTTTAGAAGTTATTGACAAATATAATAAAAGGCAAGATATAAGTCATATTAAGCAAAGGCAAATATATGATGTGACGTCGCCCTTCGACTCCGCTCAGGACGACTCTTTAGCAATATACAGGTTCAAATGTCGCTCTCGCCATGACAAACTAAATCGTTTTTCGCTTACATAAAAAGCGTCACGCTGAGCGTAGTCGAAGCGTGGCATCAGATAAAAGTAATTTTGCGGTGTAATACTTACACTGAAGTGTCGTTTGATTTTTGCAGCTTACCATGCATATCAGTTCAAAGATGCGCCGCCTTGAAGGTCTAACTTTCTAATTGTTTTTTACTTATTTGGCGGGATATAGCCGCGGTAGATGTCAAACTTAGAAGAATATAATACTATATTAAAATTTTTATCGCGCAGCGTCCCTCCGCTGGGATATAAATAAAACTCCGATACTTCATCGGTTACGTCGCCGGACAGTTTCCCGTCCAGCGCGTAAAACTTCACTCTGTAAAAACCAAGCTCGTACTTAGTTTCGTTTATCTGCTTTGCAAGGTTTTCTTCCGAAAACAAATACAAATCGTTCATTAATTTTTTTCGAAATATTCTTTAACCCAGGCGATTACTTTATCTATGTCTACGTCAAAACGCTCGCCTGTCTTTCTGATTTTAACTTCAACTTTTTGCTCTTTAAGCTTTTTATCGCCGACTATAACCTGCAAAGGCATTCCCATAAGGTCTGCGTCTTTAAATTTAAAACCTGCCTGCGCGTCTGTTCTGTCGTCAAACAAAACTTCATAACCGGAGCCTAAAAGCTCGTTATAAATTTTTTCTGATTCTTCAGCTACTTCCTGTTTTTTCATATTCAAGCCAAGCAGCTGAATATGGTACGGGGCAAGAGCTTTCTCCCAGATAATTCCATGCTCGTCGTGATGCTGTTCAATGTAACAGGCCATAACTCTTTCGCAGCCAATGCCGTAGCTGCCCATGATAATTGGATTATCTTTCCCGTTTTCGTCAAGAAAAGTTGCGCCCATAGCGGCAGAATATTTTGTGCCAAGTTTGAAAATGTGCCCAAGTTCAATTGAAGTAAACACGCCAAGTTTTTCTCCGCAATTAGGGCATCCTTCTTCGGCTTCTACGATTCTAACGTCGGCATACTCAATGTTTTTAATATCGCGCGTAAAATCAACTCCGCCAAGGTGATAATCGTTTTTATTAGCGCCGCTGTAAAGATTGTTTCTGCCTTTCAGTTTGTTATCTGCAATAATTCTGCCTTTATAACCAACAGGCCCAATAGAACCAGCATCCGCTCCGGTAATTTCTTTAAGTTCTTCCGGATGAGCGGGGCGAATAGAACCGCCAAGAAGTTTTTCTAATTTTGTTTCGTTTACTTCTTCGTTGCCGGTAATTAAAATAAGAATTGGCTTTTCGTCAAAGATGTATACTCTTGATTTGGCGCATTGAGTTTCGTCAATTTTTAAGAAGGCGCAAAGCTCGTCGATTGATTTTACATTTGGAGTAGAAATTTCTTTTAATTCTTCGCTTACGGCGTCCCTTGCAATTGGAGCTACGACAGAAGTTGCAACTTCAACATTAGCCGCGTAACCGCATTTTTCGCAATAAGCTACTGTGTCTTCGCCTGCGTCGGACTTAACCATAAACTCTTCCGATCCGGTTCCGCCCATCGCTCCGCTTGACGCGCCGACTATGAAGTATTTTATTCCGCAACGGTTAAAAATATTTCTGTAAGCTTTATCGTGCAAAGCGTACGATTTATCTAAATTCTCCCAGGAGGAATCAAACGAATAAGCGTCTTTCATAAGGAACTGTCTGCCGCGTATAACGCCGCTTCTTGGTCTTGCTTCGTTCCGGAATTTAGTCTGTATCTGATACCATATCTGCGGCATCTCTTTATAAGACGTTATCTGGTTTCTTGCGTGATACGTCATAATTTCTTCGTGAGTAGGAGCAAGGACATAATCTCTGTTTAGGTTTTTGATGTGAAACATAGTATCGCCAAAAGCGGCTACTCTGTTGGTTTCTTCCCAAATTTCGCGGGGATTAAGCGCGGGCAAATGAAATTCCTGAGCGCCAATAGCGTTCATTTCTTCTCTTATAATAGAGGTAATATTTTGGACTACCCTATAGCCTAAAGGCAAAAACGAATAAATGCCGGCCGATAACATCCTTACCATACCGGAACGGAGCATAAGCACATGGCTTGCCGTAATTGCGTCGGCTGGAACTTCTTTTAATGTTGGGATAAATGCTTTACTAAGTTTCATATCAATAAAATTAATGGTTAAAAATAAAAATTTAGACTTTAAAAATAATCAATCCGGCGGCTTATTCAAAGCTGAATAAGATATTAAACCGCCGTTATTTTTTTGTTTTAGACTAAATCTATTCCCCGATATTTTTCTTTCTGTGCTGCAAACCCCATTCAAGCATTTTATCCAAAACGCCTCCCAGCAATCGCGCTGAATCGGTCAGTTCATACTCTACCGAAACAGGAATGCTATCGTATACAGTCCGCTTTACAACGCCGTTGATTTCTAAATCCTTTAATTCCTTTGACAGCATTCGAGGCGTAATCTTTGGAATATTCTTCTGAATTTCAGTAAATCGCTTTTTATCGAATAACAACGTCCCAATAATTGGCAGTTTCCATTTTCCGGTAAATACGTTTAAAGTGTCATTTAACGCCAGGACATACTGCGCCGGGCAGGATTTTGCATTTTTCAAAAATGTATCTTTTCTCATTTTTTTGTCGTTTGTGTGATGCTATATTATTATTAGCCGCTATACTTTAGTATACTGCTATATATTTTAACAGTAAATATAAGTACTTTAAATTAAAAGTAATAATAAATTACATAAAGGATACAAAAATGATTTTAATAACTGGCTCGACAGGTAATTTTGGCAAAGCGACAATTAACTTTCTTTTAAAGAGAGGCGTCCCTGCCAATAACATTGCGGCGCTTGCAAGAGATGAAAACAAAGCAGTCGACTTTAAATCTCAGGGGGTAAAAGTTATAATTGGCGATTATAATGATTATAATTCTTTAGTTAAGGCGTTTACAGGCATTGACAAAGTTTTACTTATTTCCGGATCCGATATTCCTAATCGGCTAAAACAGCAGGAGAGCGCCGTAAAGGCAGCTAAAGAAGCGGGCGTTAAGCATATTGTTTATACAAGTTTTGTTCGTAAAAATGAAACTGAAACTTCGCCTATTGCATTTATAAGCTCTTCGCATATTGGAACTGAAAAAAGCATTAAGGCAAGCGGAATCCCTTATACCATAATGCGGAATAATTTATATGCAGAAGTATTGCCTATGTTTATTGGAGAAAAATTTATAGAGTCGGGAATATTCCTTCCGGCAGGCGACGGCAAGGCTTCATTTGCTTCCCGTAAAGATATGGCCGAAGCCGCAGCAGCTATTCTAGCGGGCGAGGGGCGCGAGAATAAAGAATATATTATTGCTAATAATATTAATTATTCAATAAGCGAAGTTGCTGCAATCTTAAGCGATATTGTAAAAAAAGAAATCACATATGTCAGTCCTTCCAAGGAAGTTTATATTGAAACGCTTACCAAACATGGCGTCCCTGTTGAAATTTCAGGAATGGTTGCAGGCTTTAGCGGAGCAATTGCTCAGGGAGAATTTGAAACCGCTCACTCCGACCTGGAAACATTAATCGGCAGACGCCCTGAGACGCTGGAAGAATTTTTAAAGACAATTTATTCGGCAAACAAATAACCGTTTTATAAAACGACCTCCAAGGCGTTTCTGCGCCCTTGGAGGTCAAAATGAAGCAGACGTTTTATTTTTCAATTAAAGCCATTATTTGACTTATTACTCCGGGAACTAAACTATATTTATCTTTACCCCTACCAAATTCTATCAACTCATAGAAACCTAATGTGTTATCATTTCTTGTATCAAATCTTACTACAACTGCATAGTCCATCCGTTTGTTATAATTATTTTCTGAAGTATCAATCCATATTGGCTTGTATTCGAGATGGAATGATAGTTCATCGAATTTTATTAATGAAAGTATTAGCACAAACTTTGTTTTTGGAAATGAGTCTACATGTGAAGCGAATTTCAATTCAAATTTATTCCTAATTTTTTTTGAGATGCACAAATCTGCTCCCAACTGGTTTGGGCTAAAATATTTGTCCTCGTAAGACAATTCAAGTTCTATATAGCCTTCTAAAGTCGGACAAAGACAATCAATTAGCAATATAGGCTCATCATTCTGATCAATAATAGCAATATCAGCATTCGGCGGAGTCTTACTCTTTTTACATTCCGTCAAAGGATAATCCAGCCGGATTTTTAACTTTTGGTCTTTTAACTCTTTGGCAAACCATAGTTCAACCATAGTATCCCAGAAACTAGTATTTGATAAATTGCTAATTTTGTCAGAAATATTTTTTTTCTCTTTTTGGTCAAGAATATCAGATAATGCCTCTATTGAACTGTTTAATGCTTCTAAATTTAATTTGTAATTAAAGCTATTTCCAAAACATGGATAAGGACGCATAATAGATTCAACTAAGTTTAATGGCGTTCCTATTTTAGGAGTTTCTAAATAGAGGTTGGGGTTTTTCCGTAATTGTGCTTCGATTGAGTTCCAATTAATTGCGCTTGAAAGGCTCTCTAGTCCTTTGATTCTTTCTTTACATTCGTTTACTATTTCAGATGCGTTCATTATAAAACCTCATAATTAATATTTATGTAACTATTAAGCAGTTTTACCAATACATTTGGAATAACTATTATGGATAAACCACGCTTGTAAAACAATTTGTATAATTAGGCTTTTATTTGGAAACCTCCAAGGTCATTACTCAAATTAATTATTTTAATCATGCGCCAAGGCGCGGCCTTAGCGCCCCAGAAAATGAATTATGTTTTATTTTTATCTTTTTTTTACAGCTGTAATAAATTCCTTTAAGTCCTGTTTTTTAGCGGGAGAGAGGGAGCTCCATTTTACTCCTTCTATTGCGCCTTCTAATCCATAAAGTAAACTAAGACAAGCGCCCGCGTCATACGCCTGAAGCCGCAAAAAAGCCTGCTTGCTGCCGAGCGATTTTAACTCGTCAAATGAATTTATTCCGGCTTGTTTAAGTTTTGCTTCGGTATCCTTGCCAATGTTGATAATCCCTTTTAACGCTTCTGCCATAATCAGCCTCAGTTTTCTAATTTATTTAGTTCTTCTTTGTCAGATTTCTTTAACCCCTTAACTACTAAATTATACGAATCGTCAATCCACTGAAAAATCAGCTTATCTTCAATTGTATTATCCAGCGCTACCGAATTCCAGTGAGCTTTGCTCATATGATAGCCCGGAGTAACGGCTTCGTAACGCTCGCGCATATCAATAATATTTTCAGGATCAGCTTTTACATTTATGCTGTATGGCGGAACGACGCTTGCAAGAAGGAACATTTTATTCATCACTTTATAGACGGGGGTAATATCGTCAAAAGGGAAAGTCTCTTCCGCGCCTTTTTTCTTTAAACAGCATTCTCTTATCATTTCAAGATTCATAACTTTGATTCATTTTTGTAGTAAAATAATTTATTTTATTTATATTTAGAATATAAAATATCATCAAAAGAATTCATATGAACATACAAATATTTGGAACAAAAAAATGCAGCGAAACGCGCAAAGCGGAACGATATTTTAAGGAAAGAAACATCCCTTATCATTTCCGCGATTTGAATGAAAAGGGAGTAAGCAAAGGCGAACTTGATAATATTTCCGCCGTTATTCCTTTGGATGACTTAATAGATACTGAAGGGAAGGAATACAAAAAACAAAACCTCCAGTATATTAAACACGATGTTGAAACAGTTTTGTTGGAAAACGCTTTGCTTTTTAAGACGCCAATTGTAAGAAACGGACGAAACGCTACTTTAGGCAATAGACCTGAAATATGGAAAACCTGGTCGTAGCTATAAGATTGACGCGACTAAAAATTACTATCAAAATTAAATGTCATTCCTGCGGAAGCAGGAATCGCTGACTAATGTTTAGCTTTAAATACCTGCTTTCGCTGGTATGACATAATGGACTACGACAATATTATATAACCTAAACCGAAAAGCGAGAAACCAGAATGTTAAAATTTATCAAAGACAGATTTTACATTTTCAGCAGAACAGATATAATTCTTTATTTAATCTTTTTCATTTTCTCAATTGCGTATTTAACTACTCTTGAGCTGCGCCCGTATCCGTTTCATTATGCAATAAAAGCTATTCCAATTTTATGCCTGTCTTTAATTGCTATTAAAAGCGTACCCGGAAGCATAGGAAAGTTTATTTTTACCGGAACTGTTTTTTCTGCCGTAGGCGACGTGTTCCTTTCTTTAAGCGGAAACCATTTTTTCATTTTCGGTTTATCTTCTTTTGGTTTGGCGCATTTAATGTACGTCATAGCTCTTTTTAAGGAGCCAAAAATCCAAAAACCGGGGATATATTTTGCTTCAGCGGTCGTTCTTTACAGCATTGTAATCTGGAGTATATTAGGCCCAAATTTAGGCGGAATGACAGTTCCCGTGACAATATATCTTTTTTTAATAATGCTAATGGGGCTTTCTTCAATTCTTGGAAAAAATAATCATCCACTAATTATAGTTGGAGCTTTTCTGTTTATTATTTCGGATTCCCTCATTGCAATCAATATGTTTTTGACTAAAATACCGAACTCAAGTTTCTGGATAATGTTTACTTATTACCCGGCGCAGCTTTTAATTGTTTATGGCGCTTATCGCTCAAAAAAATAAACGTCAGCTATGGATGGCAAAATGCCTTTTATGAAATAAAAACGATTGTCATACCTGCGGAAGCAGGTATCTTCTAAATATCTTTATTTATTATTTACTAAGGGATTTCTGCTTTCGCAGGAATGACATTTTGTTTTGAAGACCCAATATAATAATATAAAGAAGTTTCACCCTGTAAAGTTTAGCAATTGTTAATTTGTTATTACAAGAGCAAAAAAATAGCACAAACTCAAGGCGCTTGTGCTATTAACTTAATGAATTATCGGCCTGAAAATTTATTCGTCAGTTACGCAGCCTTCTGAAGCTGATGAAACTGATTTAATATACTTATACAAAATTCCTTTCGTAGCCCTAAAAGCAGGAGCCGTCCAGTTTTTTCTTCTCTTTTCAATTTCCGCATCCGGAACATCGAGCGAAATTGAATTCTTCTCGCTGTCTATTGAAATTATATCTCCATCGTGAACCAAGGCAATAAGCCCGCCTACCTGGGCTTCGGGAGTAATATGCCCTACTACAAATCCGTGCGTTCCGCCGGAAAATCTTCCGTCGGTTATAAGAGCCACGCTTTGGCCAAGTCCTGCGCCCATAATGGTAGAAGTAATCTGGAGCATTTCTCTCATGCCTGGACCGCCTTTAGGACCTTCATATCTAATAACAACAACGTCGCCAGAGACAACTTTGCCGTCTTCGATAGCCCTGAGGCAAATTTCCTCGGAGTCATATACTTTTGCCGGACCTGAAAAGCTTAAACCTTCTTTACCAGTGATTTTAGCTACTGAGCCTTCGCTTGCTAAATTACCACGAAGAATCTGTAAGTGTCCGTTTTTCTTTATTGGTTTAGAGACAGGAGCAATAATTGTTTGTCCTTCTTTTAATCCGTCAACTTCTTCAAGATTTTCAGCAAGAGTTTTACCGGTTACTGTAAGGCAGTCGCCATGTAAAAATCCTTCTTTAAGCAGCATTTTCTGAACGGCAGGAACGCCTCCAACTTCAAGGAGGTCTTCCATAACATAAACTCCGCTTGGTTTCAGATCTGCCAGATAAGGGGTCTTGTCTGATATTCTCTGGAAATCATCAATAGTTAATTTTACCCCTGCGGCTTTTGCAATAGCAATAAGATGCAAAACAGCGTTTGTGGAACCGCCCATAGCTATTACAATAGTGATGGCGTTTTCAAAAGCTTTTTTTGTAAGGATATCTTTAGGTTTGATGTCTTTTTCTATTAAATTTCTGATTGCTGCGCCGGTTTTGTAACATTCTTCAGCTTTTGCTTTATAAACTGCCGGGAGAGAGGAACTAAAAGGAAGGGTCATGCCAAGGGTTTCGATTGCCGTTGCCATTGTGTTTGCGGTGTACATGCCTCCGCAGGCGCCAGCGCCGGGACACGAGTGCTTCAGCACTTGCGTTAAATCCTCGTCGCTCAGTTCTTTTGCAAGAAACTTTCCGTAAGCCTCAAAAGCTGAAACCATATCAAGTTTTTGTCCTTCATAATGGCCGGCTTTAATTGTTCCGCCATAAATCATAATACTTGGTCTGTTAACGCGCGCCATAGCTATAAGCGAGCCAGGCATATTTTTATCGCAGCCGGGGATAGAAATGTTAGCGTCGTACCATTGAGCGCTCATTACAATTTCAATTGAGTCGGCAATAACGTCTCTGGAAGGAAGGGAGTATTTCATTCCCTCAGTTCCCATCGAAATACCGTCGCTAACTCCAATAGTATTAAAAATTAAGCCCAAAAGACCTGCGTCCTGGACTCCTTTTTTTACTTCTTTTGCCAAATCGTTAAGATGCATGTTACAGGGATTGCCTTCCCAGCCCATGCTGGCAATTCCGACCTGTCCTTTTTTCATATCTTCATCGGTAAATCCAATACCGTAAAGCATAGCCTGAGAACCAACCTGAGATTTTTGTTCAGTCAGATGACTGCTGAACTTATTAAGTTTTTCCATGGTTTTCCTTTGTATTTTCAAATTAAGCGAAAAGACCAACTTAAAATAAAAATTCATGATCCGGAGATTCTGTAGGGTCTCTACAATCTCTCAAATCCTTCTCCTTTGTCAGGCGAAGAATTCTAAGGACTTAAATTCTTCATCCCTACGGTAATACCGCCGCCGGGAATTGCATATCTTTTAAATCGCTTTAAACAAATAAATATTACAATTACAATTTATAACATACAAAATTAATTTTTTTTAATAAAGCACAATTAGATTACTTATCTTTAGGCGTTCATTTTGTCATTTTTTGCTATCTCTTAATCAATTATAATTAATTTCTTTTTTGGGAAAATTTAATTAAAAAATGATATTTTTAAATCCGGCTGTTTTGTTTGGGCTTTTAGCCTCGTCTATACCTATTCTGATCCATCTTTTTAATCTGCGAAAATTAAAAAAGATTGAGTTCAGCACTCTTTATTTTTTAAAAGAGCTGCAAAAAAATAAAATCAGAAAAGTAAAACTAAAACAATGGCTTCTGCTTGCTTTGCGGGTTTTAATAATTTTATTTTTAGTAACGGCATTTTCGCGCCCTACTCTTAAAGGCGTTGCGCTTGGCGGAACCACTTCTTCGGCAAAAACTACCGCCGTGTTTTTATTTGACGATACTTTCAGCATGTCCGTCGTTGGAACCAAAGGCTCGTTTTTTAATCAGGAAAAACAATCCGTTTACGAACTTTTGAGCCAATTACAGGAGGGGGACGAGGCGGCGCTTGTTTTAGTTTCCGACCAGAGCCATCAGGAAATTAAACCTACAAATAACCTTATCGAATTCCGCCGTATGATTGATAATCTACAGCTTTCCTATTCGAGCGGCGGGCTGAATAACGCGTTTGTTAAAGCCGCAAAGATTATGGGCGAATCTAAAAATTTTAATAAAGAAATTTATATTCTTTCCGATTTTCAGCAGGGGCTTTTACGTCATAACGAAGAAATTTCCAATCTTAGCCAGCTGCTTGATGAAAAAGTAAAAGTTTATACTATCAATTATTCGGGCAAGGACGTTTTTAATCTGGGGGTTGACAACTTAGTAGTAAACTCGCAAATATTTGAAAAAGATAAACCAGTTAGTTTTTCCGCCACAATCACAAACTACTCAAAGCAGCCCGTTAATAACGCGGTGGTATCGCTGTTTGTTAACGGCGAGCGAAACGCGCAGCAGAGTATTAGTCTTAGCGAAGGAGAATCTAAAAACGTAGCGTTTGAAACCACTCTGAAAAAGACTGGCAATAACGACGTTTTTGTAGAACTTGAGGACGACGATATTCTTCAGGATAATAAAAGATATACAAATGTGTTTGTGCCGGATAAAATTCAGGTTGCGTTGTTTACCGACGAAGATAACGACGCGGCTTTTACAGAAGTGGCCTTAGGGCTTGATAACGGCGAAGGGAGCATGACGCTTACTAAGAAAAATCTTTCTCAGCTTTCTTCGGTTGACTTATCAAAATTCGGCGCGGTAATAATAATAGGCTCGGAAAATCTTTCTAATCCCGAACGGTTAGTTTCGTATCTGAATAACGGCGGCGGACTGATGATCTTCCCCGGAAGCAAAACGACCTTAAGCAAATTTCAAAAACTATGCGGAACCTTCGGCATCCCGTATCCTGCTGGCGTTGTTGGAAAAGTTAGCCAGGCCCAAAACGCCTCGTCATTCGGCAATATAGAAACCGATCATCCGGTTTTCCAGAATCTTTTTGAAAGCAGGGATAAGAAAAAAATTGAGTCCCCCGACGTTTACCAGTACATAAAAATACAGCCCGGCAGCAAAGGCAAAAACGTTATCAGCATGGCGGATAATTCGGCTTTTTTCAGCGAGTACAAAGCTGGGCAGGGTAAAGTGCTGTTGTTTGCCACAGCTCCGGTTTTAAGCTGGAGCAGCTTTCCGCTAAAAGCTATATTCGTTCCGCTGCTAAATAAATCAGTATTTTATCTTGCGTCTAAGGACAGAGACGTAACAAATTATTACGCAGGCAGTTCGGTTGATATTAACCTTAGCAAATATCCTTTGCCGCAAATAAAAGTGGCTAAGACGGATAACTCCTCTGACAATATTAATATAGAACCGCAGTATAAAGGGAAAGTTTACACATACGCTAATACCAACAGCGTAGGCAATTATAAATTTTATTCAGGCGATAATTTAATAGATAATATTTCTATCAATGCAGACCCTGCCGAGTCCAAAACGGAGTATCTTAGCAAAAGCGATCTGAAAGATTATCTTGATAAAACCGGATTCAAAGGGAAGTACACTGGCATAAACAGCGGGGATAATTTAATATCGGCAGTATTGCAATCGCGTTACGGTTCCGAGTTGTGGAAGTATTTTCTTATAGTAGCTTTGCTGCTTGCTATAACAGAAATGGCGGTAGCCCGCAGCGCTAAAAAGGAAATGGACGGCATAGAGAAATAAATTTGGTTTTACTAATATTATTTTTACTCTTTACAAATAATAACTGTCATGCCTGCGAAAACAGGCATCCTGTAGAGACGCAAAATTTTGCGTCTCTACAACAGCAAATCCGCTTTTTTATTTTGCATTATATATTCGTCAACGTCAAATTTGCGTTTGCAGCCGTTTAAATTCATGTAGCGTATTTTACCAAAGACGGAGCGCTCCGCCCAGGCTCTGTCGTGTATTCCGCCAATAGACCATGCGCATCCGGTATAACCGTTCGGGTCTCTTCCGTCAAGCGAATATTTGTCATTTAAATATATAGCTATGCGTAAAGCTTCTTCAGGCGACTGGCTCCACTCGAGTATTTTTTTTGCCCAGTACATCCGCATATAGCCGTGCATCTTTCCTTTATTTACAAGCTCATTTTGAGCCGCGTTCCAGAGCTCTTCGTGAGTAGCGGCGCTTTCAAATTCTTCCAAAGAATAAATAAATTCCCTTTTATCCGCGCGATGATTATTTAGCGTCAGCTTTGCCCAGTCTTTAAATCCTAAAAAAGAATCATACAGCGTATTGTAATAACAAAAATTATCCGCAAGCTCGCGCCTTACAATAAGCTCCTCTAAAAAAGATTCGCTCTGCTCAGATGGAAAATATTTCAGCGCATTCAGCGCTACGCGTTGAGCCGATATTTGCCCGAAATGCAAATAGGGCGAAAGATTCGATTGCCCATTTAACGTTGGATCGTTCCTGGCTTCGTTATATTTAAGAAGTTTGTTTTGCAGAAAATCCGCAAGAGTTTCGGCGGCGGCGGTTTCGCCGGGTTTGATCCAATCTACTTCCTTAACCGAATTATCAACTGTAAGCGAGCCCCATATTTTATCCCAGTCGTTTTTACAAAGCCGTAAGTCAGCATTATTTTTAGCTGCTTCCGGTTTTGGGTATTCGTCTAAAAACTCAGGCAGGAGTTTATTTATTTTTAGTCTAATTGTATAAGCGGCAAATTCTTCTTTATTGGAGGCGTATAAACAGGGGACAATATTATGCGCGTCGACTTCGTAAAAAGGAATTTTTATTTTTTTAGCAGTATCTCGCTTCCATACTCTTTTTATTTTTAGCGGATCAAAATCGGTTATAAGAACTCCCGCGTCTATTTCATTAATAAACTGCGGAATAACGTTTTCAGGCGAACCGATAAGCATACGGAAGGAAATATTATATTTTGCGGCTTCAAGTTCCAGTTCATGCAGACCGCGCAGCATAAAGCCGTACTGCCTGATTGTTGCGCCAAGGAAATTATTTTGCAGACAGAATATAATCGTCAAAGGCTCTTTGCGCTCGCGCGAGAGTCCTTGAGCGAACGTAAACGCCCAGTTATCGTACAGGCGCTGATCGCGGCTCATCCAGTAAACGACGGCTCCTTTTTTATCAATCCCTGTTTGCAATAGTCTGATTCTGTTTTTATTCATACTAATAACGCCCTTATACGTTTATTTAACTGAGATTATTTACAACAAAAAGAGAATAAATACAAATAAAACCGACAATGATGCCCATAAAATCATTATTTTAGTTATATTTAGCTGATATTCAAAATTGATTTTGGATAATTAATAGCTTAATTTTAAAAGTAAATTTATTTTAAATCGGATATATAATTGGAAGAACAAAACAAAAACGAAAATAACAACGCGAATACTAATCAACCGCACCAAAATTCTGAAGAGGGAAAAGGCCCTTCGCAGAATTACAACCGCAGAAATTTCTATAACCGCAGAAGAAATTTCTACAAACGGGATAACAGAACAACTCAATCGGCGCAGGATAAATCGACCTTCAAAAAACTTTCAATAGTAATCCCTTTATATAACGAAGAGGAATCGATTAACTTGTTAGTAGCCGAAATCAAAAAAGGCATAAGACAGGCGCAAATAGATTTTGAGGTTATATTCGTTGACGACGGAAGCACGGACAACTCGCTTAAGGTAATTAAAGATATTGCCAAAGCCGATAAGAAATTCCGTTATGTAAGTTTTCAGAAAAACTTCGGCAAATCTGCCGCATTACAGATCGGTTTTAAACAATGCACCGGCGACGTTGTTATTACGATGGACGCAGATCTCCAGGATGATCCGAATGAAATACCTAACCTTCTTAAAAAATTGGACGAAGGGTTTGATTTGGTTTCCGGCTGGAAGAAAAAAAGACACGATCCGTTTATTAAAAATCAGTCTTCTAAATTTTTTAATTTCATTACCCGGATTTTTACAGGAATTAAAATTCATGATTTTAACTGCGGCTTAAAAGCTTATAGAAAAGCTGTTGTTGAAAATATTAAAGTATACGGCGAACTTCACAGATATATTCCTGTGCTTGCAAAGTGGCAGGGTTTTACTATTACAGAAATTCCAGTAAAACACCAGCAAAGACTTTATGGAAAAACAAAGTACGGAATCTCCAGATTTTTCAAAGGCTTTATCGATCTTTTAACAGTCATCTTTACTACCCGTTATGTAAAACGCCCTATGCACTTATTCGGCTTTTTAGGCGCATTTTCGTTCTTAATCGGTTTTGTAGTAAATGGAATTTTATCTTACGAATGGCTGTTCTCTAACAAACCATTAAGCAATAGACCAATGCTGTTTTTGGGAATGCTGTTAATAATAGTCGGCATACAATTCTTTTCAGTCGGTCTGCTTGGCGAATTAATGGTTCACAATTTTCAGGACGATAAAGAATATACTATTAAAGATAAAACTTTATAAATATCCTGAATGTTCATTATAGGTATTTGGGCGGCGCCGCCGTCAGTATATAGAAAAACAGCTTCAGTTTTTGTTAGAGATAGTTTTCCGCTTTTGCGGAAATAAAAATCATTGAATTAATAGCTACATTCTGCACAAAGTATGTCATTCCCGTGAAAACGGGAATCTACTTTTGTATTTTGCAGAGATTCCCACTTCCGTGGGAATGACAATATTGATCAGGAATTTTTGCACAATATATTAGTCAATAGCGTTGATTTAAGCGACAGGGATAGAGGTTCTCTATGCCAACGATGATCCGGAACATTAGTTTTTATCTTACGATATTTATTCACTAAAACAGTTTGATTAAATGCATTACGACCCGATTAAAGATGTTTTTGCTTCGCTACTAAGAAAAATTCCATTGTCGCGGATTCTCTTTTATAAGACTTTGGACGTTATGTTTCTACGGTCATGGTATGTAAGAAGAGAACTAAAAAACATACGAGGCTTGTTAGGCGATAAAGAAATTTCCATTTACGACGCAGGAACTGGATACGGGCAGTATTCATACTTTATGTCCCGCAAATTAAGGCCGAATAAAATTTATTCCGTCGACGTAAAAAAAGAATGGATAAAAGACAGCGAAGAGTTTTTTAAGAACCGCAATATTTCTAACGTCAGCTTTTGCGTAGAAGACCTGACGGCAGTTAACCATAAAGAAAAGTTTGATTTAATCGTATCAGTCGACGTGATGGAACATATTGTAGACGACGTAAAAGTATTTGAGAATTTTTACCGGGCTTTAAAACCGGGCGGCTACCTTCTTATTAATACTCCTTCAATTTACGGCGGAAGCGACGTTCATGACGACGGCGAAGAAAGTTTTATTGGCGAACACGCCCGCGACGGCTATTCATATGAAGATTTAGAATCAAAACTTACTCCTCTCGGATTTAAAATAGTTCAATCCAAGTATACTTACGGCGTTTGGGGCGATAGAGCATGGCGTCTGGGGATTAAGTACCCAATGATTATGCTTAATTCGTCAAAATTATTTTTTATATTGTTACCGTTTTATTATTTAATAACCCTGCTCTTTACTTTCTTAATGATGTTCATAGATTATTCGTCTGTTAACAAAACAGGGGCGGGAATTAATTTCATTGCAAAAAAATAAGTAAAGTAATTTACAGCTCTATGGAGAAATAATGTCAAAGACAAAACGAACGATAGGTTCAAATAAAATTGAAACCTCAAAAGGGGCGGGCTCTTTCGATATTAATAAATACATTCCTACCAAATATCAGGTTCTGGTTGCGTTTGCGTTTATTATAATCCTGTTCCTTATTTTTCTTAATCCAATCTATTTTGGCGGAAAGACCTTCAAATCCGGCGATATCTCTACAATGCAGAGCTACCAGACGTTTATAGACAAAAGCGACTACCCGTTATGGAATCCCTTCGTTTTCTGCGGCTTTCCGGCTGCGGCTACGGTAGGCCCTTTCAGATGGTTTGATCTTATAGCGGCTATTTATTCCACCGTAATAAAAGTTCTTACAAGTCCGTTTGCGGTTAAATACGCCGGGTACACTATGTACCTGTTTGTGCTTTCTTTAACCTCCTTTTTCTTCGCCCGGTCAAAAAAGGCGACAGTAGGAGTTAGCGTGTTTGTTTCGGTAGCCACTTCCTTTGGAACCGGATTAATCGTCTATTTAATGATAGGACATGTTAGTAAGTTAGCGGCGCTAGCAATGTATCCGGCAATTCTGATGATACTTTGCAAGTTCCAGGAAAAAATAAAACTGCTTGACGTTTTGCTATTAGTTATTGCCATGCACTTGCTTATAATAACCAATCACGTTCAAATTATATTCTATACGCTATTTGCAATTGGTATTTATTTCGTCTACTATTTTGTTCATTCAATACTAAAGAAAGACAATGTTTTAAGGAATCAGCTTTTTAAATCGCTTGGAATATTTGCAGTAGTTACAATTATAGCTCTTGCAATGTCTTACGACGATTTAGGTCAGATTTACGAGTATACCCCATACTCTACGCGCGGACCGGCAAGCATTAACGAAACTCATTCCGGACTTACCGAGAAAGCAAGTTCCGCTCATTACGATTACAATACGCAATGGTCGTTTTCTCCGGGAGAAGTAATGACGTTTATCGTCCCTTCTTATTTCGGATTTGGCAATTCAGTTTATGACGGCCCGCTAATTGCCCAGCCTACTGAAATAAACACATATTTCGGCCAGATGGAAATGGTTGACGTGCCGATGTATATGGGCATAATCGTTTTCTTTTTAGGGCTGTTCGCAATAGTTACCCGGTGGAAGAAAGACCCGTTCGTCCGGTTTTTGACCATACTTTCGGGCGTTGCATTAACAATTTCATTCGGGAAAAACTTCTCCGTACTATTCGATTTGATGTATTATTATTTCCCGTTTTTTAATAAATTCAGAGTCCCTTCTATGATTCTTGTTTTAGTACAAACAAGCTTTCCTATGCTTGCCGGACTCGGCATAATGAAGCTTATATCTATGAAAGAAGAAACAGATCTTTTTGCCGAAAAAATTATCAAGTATGCAGCTTTTGCTTTTTCCGGCTTATTCGTAATTTTTATTCTGCTTAACAGCGTTATTGGCGGCTGGTTTACAGACAGATTAGTTGACACAGGCGGCGAAAAAATGACGGAATTA
>WSSedL1CaDRAFT_10000437_pt1 | contig 29623 bp, 33 predicted proteins | sample WetSurSL1Cattail_FD_9464 | JGI IMG/M metagenome (IMG submission 9464)
ACATCATCCCATCATCACATCATCCCATCATCACATCATCCCATCATCACATCATCCCATCATCCCATCATCCCATCATCCCATCAACCCATCATCCCATCATCCCATCATCACATCATCACATCATCACATCATCACATCATCACATCATCACATCATCACATCATCCCATCATCCCATCATCCCATCATCCCATCAACACATCATCACATCATGAATCACCACATCATGAATCATCACATGATCTTCAGTAATCATTTTCATTTCTTCGGCCAATGTCCAGGCATCGGATAGGGTGTCTACGTTGAGTTTTTCTTTTACTTGTGTGCGATGGTAGTTAACGTTGGTTTCGGTTAGATCAAGAATTTTAGCCGTTTCTTTTACCGTTTTTTCGTTGTGAGCCAGTTCCAGCACCATCAACTGTATATTCGACAAACTCCCCGAATAAAAAGGATTCAGTGTTTTCTCCACGCAGTCGGAGTTTTCGTACATCAGTACAAATTGACGGTGAGGATGAAAATTATCGTCGCGGCACTTGCGTATCATTTTCGTTTCGGTTTTTATAATCCAGGGTTTACCGTTGGCATCTTCCAGTATCTGATAGATTTTAAACAGAAAGACATGGTATTTTCCTGTTTTGTTTCGCAGGCGAATCAGACAATAGGCCGAAAAGCGCATTCGTTGTGCAGGTTGCAGGTAGGTGTTGGTGCAATAAAACGTGTTCAGCATTTCTAAGAAAAACGGCAGGTCGGTTGGATGTATAAGTTTATTTATATCATTGATATTATCCTCCTCGCTGTTGTTCATAACCGGCTGATACAGATAGCGGTTGTAGATAGAAGCATGATGCGGGTTACGTCCCGAATGTAAGTCGGTAAGCGTTGAACTTTGTAAGCCTTTGTGCGCCATCATTTGGTCATGCTCCATCAGTGCTTCCAGTTTCATCCATTGCCTGTCGGTAAGCACGTTGTAGTGATCGGCCAAATAAGCATTCCGTTCGTTCAGTAATTCGGTTGAGCGTCGTTGTTTATTTTTCATGTGATTTACGATTTTTAAATTGTTGAACAATAAATCAATTAAGTACCAGAATGCAATGTCGTTTAGTTATGCACACAGAATACACAGATTTTACAGAATCGGTAAAGTTGATTTGCATATTCTGTTTTTGATAATATGCATTTTAAATGGAATTTCTATTTTTTTTCCATCTAATCCGTGTATTCTGTGTGCGAATAATTATTTAAACGTCATTATACCAAAATGTCGAAATAAGGATAAAATATACATAGTCACTTAAACGTGAAATATTATATTTGTAACAAAACAGATGAAAAAAAAGTTTATTAGCAGACTGTTTTTTTTTACAGGCTGTTTCTGAGTGCACTATCAAAAACCGTTTTTTTGCAACTATCAGCTTCTTCGTGTATCGCTGATAAGTAAGCGGAAGAATATACTGTCGTATTAAAAAAAAATGGAACGCTGATTTTACGGATTGAGCGGATAAAAACGGATGATAATTAAACGGATCTAAAACTGATTTTAGTCATGCAAGCATGACAGATAAAATCCTGAACTATTGAAAATCATTACTACGTTGATGTTCAATTCCAACTAGTCGGAATTAAAATCCGCTATATCCGCGTTTATCCGCGTTCTAATTTTTTTTTTCCCCATTTCCAGATTTGCTTATACGATATTATATTTATCTAAGTGCTTGAATAATCAATAACAGTGCTAATCAGTTAAATTAAACATAAATTAATAGTTTTACCCCTCACTACTGTAGTTTATATAGTAACAACACCTTAAATTAAGTTCTATGTTTGCATTGTAATTCTACAAGCGCTCTTTGTTTATTGATCATTTTACACAATACTATGACAAGCAACCAATGATTGCAGCTCTACCCCCTGTGAAGGATAAAAGCTGTATATTTCCTACAGGAAATGCTCCATCTTCTACAGAAGTTGTTCCATTTCCTACAGAAGTTGTTTCATTTCCTACAGAAGTTGTTTCATTTCCTATAGAAGTTGTTTCATTTCCTACAGAAGATGCTCCATTTCCTACAGAAGATGTTCCATTTCCTATAGAAGTTGTTCCATTTCCTACAGAAGATACTCCATTTCCTATAGAAGATGTGTTGTTTCCTACAGGAAATACAACGTTTCTTTGTGTTAGATGAATGGGATTTGCCTGTTCTGTTATAGTGTTGATACAATATAAGTGTCTATTTATCAAATATTTATTTTAATAATGTGCAAGTATGGATACATTAAAAGTAATAATATGTTTCACGTCGAAAAATTATACAGATCTTGAATTAAACAACACGGCCTGTAAAATAATTGATAATCTGACTGATAATGTGTATTTCAAGACTCCTACACCGGCTTTGGCCGAGGTAAGAGCTATTCAGGTTTCTTACGCTGCTTCGCTGATAAAAGCGGAAAAGGGTAGTCCTGAGGATACAGTAATTAAAAACAGTTGGCGTGAAAAATTAGAGGATGCGTTGAAGGACCTGGGTTTATATGTGCAACTCACCAGCAAAGGTGATAGCGTGATGATCAGCAGTAGCGGATTTGATGTAAACCGAAAACAAAGTACAGTAGGTCCATTATTGAAACCGATAAATGTGATTGTAAAAATGGGACCCAATGCAGGCAGTGTATATATTAGCTGCGATGCTATTGATGGCGCTCGTTTTTATGTTGTTGAATATGCCGAAGTTACGGCAGATGGTATACTCAACTGGATAACTTTAACAGCCACCAAACGCAAAGTATTGATAGAAGGACTAAAAAGCGGCAAACAATATGTATTTCGTATTGCAGGCGCAGGTTCGGATTCATCACGTGTTTGGAGTGACAAAATTACAAGTTTTGTCGTTTGATTTTTTTTCAGAGAATTGCTAACGATAAATAGACACTTTAATTAATTGTAAATGGTTAATTATAAATTGTAAACTGTTTTATTTACGATTTCTGATTTACAATTTACGATGTACAATTTTCGATTGGTGAATACGTATTCGTAATTTATAATTCATAATTCATAATTCATAATTATCATCATCATCCCATCATCCCATCATCCCATCACCCATCACCCATCATCTCATCATCATATTACCACATCATCATATCATCACATCACCATATCACCCCATCATCATATCATCACATCCCCACATCAACTCATCATCACATCATCACATCCCCACATCAACTCATCAACACATCAACTCATCATCAAATCATCCCATCATCCCATCATTTTTTTGTGTTTTTACTGCTAAAAGAGTCTTTTTTTTGTTTTTGGAGCAATTATTTGAGAAAATGCTTGTTTAATTTAACCGGATTAAGTAGATTTGTACCCTGTTAATGAAATGTGATTTTCCAGTATTTATCATAAATTGCCTTGTTTATGACGTCCGATACTTACGAAGTCTTCCTTTTTGTACTTGCCGGTAGCTTTGCCTGCCAACAAGTATTCCCTTTTACGACCCCACGTAAACCATCCGGCTTACCAGATTCCCGAAATAATAATTTTAAATCAATATAAACTCCCGTATCTGTATGAAAAAATTCACACTGACTATTTTTACGCTTATCCTCTTCGCTAGCTTTAGTGCTGCGCGTAACTCTTCTTCCGTATATATCTGTACGGGACCCAAAGCCAAAGTATATCATTCTGTTAGTACCTGCCGGGGCATGAACCGCTGTAGTGGCGATATTGTATCGGTTAGTCTTACTAAAGCCAAAAAGATGGGTAGGAGAGAGTGTAAGATTTGTTGGTGAGAGGGGGGTATGATAGATATTCTCTTGCCGACCTATGCAAGCATAAGATGTGTTTGTGCTTTTTGAAGTGTGACGAATAAAAATATATAAATGATATATGTATAAAATGAGGAATGTGTGCAGTGGAAGTGCGCATGTGATGAGGTTAGTAGTATTTAAAAAGAAAAAGGAAAGACAATAGGACTCTGAATAATCAAAAAATAAATATTATGAGTATACAATCAAAAACCATTTCAGTAAAAGACTTGATTCTTTGGGATGAAAATGCAAGATTTCCAGATAAATATTTTAATCAAGATGAAACAGAGTTGATTAATTATTTTCTCTCTAAACCAGACTTTAAAATAAAACCTTTAATAGAAGCAGTAATTAAAGACTTTGATTTACCTCAACTTGAAAAAATTGTAGTATGGAATGATGGAGAACAAAATATTGTTTTAGAAGGAAATAGAAGATTAACAGCGTATAAACTCTTAATCAATCCATCACTTACGACAGATGATAAACTAAAAGAATTTCTCGAAGCTGAAAAAAACAAAATTGTTATTTTTGACAACTTTCCATTAGAATGTATTTTAGTCGAGAATCAGGAAGATGCATTTAGATATATAGACAGAAAACATTATAACGGCAATAATGAAGTTAGCTGGAAAGATACAGAAAGAGCTCATTATGGCAAACGTAGAGGTAGTGAAAATCCTTTGGAGTTAATAAAAATTGGAATTACTAAAATTGTTAGAGAACTTGATTTACCTGAGGAAATGAAAGAACAAATTTTAGGACAAGGATATGTAACCACTTTTTTTAGAACTATTACTACTAAACCAGCGCAAAGGCTATACGGTTATTACTTTGAAGATAGTGAGCTTAAAATAAAAGACAAAGATTTTAAAGACAAACTAAAGGTTGTAATATTTTCGGTTTTAAACAAACAGGATATAAAAGGAAATAAAATAGACTCACGTACATTAAATAAGAAAGAAGATGTTACGAGATTTCTAGAATCTATAAAGCTTGACGATAAAAAAGTAGTAGATGAAAAGATAAAAGAAAAAACAACTGAAAATATCTTTGGAGAGAAAACTGTTCAAATAGCACATACGAAGTTAAAAGTGCTCCCAAAATCAACAGCCAGAAAATATCTAATACCGATGTCTTGTACATTAAGAATTCAAGAACCCAAAATAAATAATATTTACAGAGAATTAAGGGAAAACCTTTTAATTGATGATTCAAATATTGCTGTTCCTAATGCAGTCGGTGTTTTATTCAGAGTTTTTTTAGAAATTTGCATTGACTATTATGCAAAAATGAATCAGAAGATTTTTAAAAAAGAAGACACTTTAGGTCAAAAAATACCTTGGGTAGTTATATCACTGGAAGAAAAAGGATATGATAAGAGAATATTCAACAATATAAACAAAGTCGGTTCAGCAAAAAAAGAGAACACATATCTTTCAATAGACAACTTTCATGAATATGTTCATTCAACGACTACACAACCTTGTTCTAGTGAATTAAAATCCAAGTGGGATATGTTACAACCTTTCTTTGAAATATTATGGGTAGAATTAAACAAAAAATGAGACATTACTCTCCTTTGAGATACCCTGGAGGTAAAAATAGATTATCTGCATTCATTGCTAAAATTTGTGTTGATAATAATATTAACGGACATTATGTAGAACCATATTCAGGTGGTGCATCAGTCGCATTATTTTTACTTCTGGAGGGTTATGTAAATAGAATTACAATAAATGATAAGGATAGATCAATTTATGCGTTTTGGCATTCAGTTCTAAACAAAACGAATGAGTTGTGCGAAATGATAGAAAATGTAGAATTGTCAGTTGAAGAATGGAAAATACAACGTAAAGTTCAATTAAACAAAAAAACAGCAAATTTGCTTGAATTGGGTTTTTCAACATTTTATCTTAATAGAACTAATCGTTCGGGAATTATAAATGCAGGTGTTATGGGTGGTATTGAACAAACAGGAAACTACTTAATGGATTGCAGATTTAATAGACCAGAATTGGTAAATAGAATTAGGCTCATAGCTAAAAAGAAAAAGCAGATTAGGCTTTATAAAAAGGATGCTATAAAGCTGATTGATACTATTCAAAATGAATCTATGAATGAAAATGTTGTCTTTTATTTTGATCCGCCTTATTATTTAAAAGCAAGTTCACTTTATATGAATCACTATGAAGATAAAAATCATAAAAAGGTAAGTGACAAAATCAAAGCTATTAAAAATATAAAATGGATTGTTTCTTACGACAATGTCCCTGAAATTCAAAAATTATATTCAGAATGTCCGAAGAAAGAATTTTCATTTAAGCATACTGCTTATGAAATTAGAGAAGGAAAAGAAATTTTGTTTTTCAGTAATAATTTAGTTCAACCTCAAATATCAGATTATAATCCAATTAGATTTAAATTAGAAAAGAAAAATGAATTAAAAAGAATTGTCTATATACCTATTATTTCTAATAATATTCAAAGCCCAATATGAGGATTTTTCTTAATCGATGAAACTAATTATGATTGTTAGTATAAATAATAATGAAAATGGAAACAACTCAAGAAGAAAAAAAATTTGAGGAATCTGTCAAATTAAGATTCGATTTTATTGGTATGATGTTCGCACTTGCAATTGGACAAGTTGGTCTTGAAATAGGAAAATTTTATTCTACGAATAATTCTCTTTTTTGCTGCCCTTACGTATTTACTCATTTAGTATTAGCAATTTTTATTATTGCTAGTAGTTGGATTGGTTGGAAACATTCTAAATCTAAAGGTAGTATACAAGCTGTTGAAGATACCTTTAGTCTTTCATTTATTCTATTGCTAATTGATTTGTTCTTGGTTTTATGCTATTTTATTTTTGTAAGCAAAGTAGATACCGCAGGTACTCCAGATAGCGACTCTGAAGTGTTTTGGAGCTTAATTATTTTTTCTACATATTTTATTTGGGATATACTATCTAAATTAATAATCATTGAAGATCATGAAACTCTAAGAACAAAAATTGATTATAAAGGATTTTTGGCTAGAGGTTATCAGTCTTTTGTCTGCTCTTTCATTGTTTTCTTTCTTATAAAACCTATGAATATCAATGTATCATCTAACCGGGTAATTATTGTTGATTTAGCTTTATTATGCACTTTTATTCTTTTCCGAGGATTAAAGACTATAAACATTTTTAGCCTTCAAAAAACTAATAGAGCAAAGATGATTTTATTACTAGGTGTGTTTTTTCCTATTATTGGTATTATAATTTCAATTATATTGAATAAATATTATGTATAAAATTTTTATCTCAGGTCCATATACTAACGGTGATGTAGCTATTAATGTCAAAAACGCTATGGATGTCTCAAATGCATTAATGGAAAGAGGTTATGCTCCCTATTGTCCGCACTTAACGCATTTCCTTCATATGAATAATCCACAACCATATGAAAAGTGGTTAGAGTTGGATTGTCAATATCTTATAATTTGTGATGCTATTTTTCGTATGGAAGGAGAATCAACAGGAGCTGATAAAGAAGTTTTATTAGCAATTAAAAATGAAATTCCAGTATTTTATTCACTTGATGAATTATTTGTAACCCTTATTTAGTTTTTATACCTTTTCTTTTGCTAGTGCAGGTCTGTGACCCGTGACAAACAAAAAACAAAGAAACACAGATTACAGACCTACGCTAGCAAAGGTAGAATATAAAATTCCATTTAATTGGAGAACAACAATAAATCAATAAAATGTAAAACGAACTAAGGAGGAAAAGCTATGGGAATTAAGACAGGACCTAAAAGGATTGCAACATCAACAGGAGAACCGGACAGACGTCAACGAGACAACAAACAAACTCCGGGTAATACACCTTCACTGAAACCACACGTACATAAGAAAGGTGATTGTTGATGTATTATAATGATAAACAGTAAAGGAGAGTAGTTTGCCATACATTTGATTGTTATAAAACAATAGATCTTAAAGATCAATTCATAGTGAAACAGTTTATTCTTATATTGATAGTTTGCTGCCTGAAATTCAGTTTTGTGTTTGCTCAAGAAGTTGATAATCATTTTTTGAAAAACGATTCAATGATGATTAACACTGCGCAGAAATACTTAAGCAATAAACTTGGGATAAACTTTGTTGAAAAGAACCTGAAGATTAATAGTGTTGACAGTGTCCAAAATATGGTTTCATTTCTTATAAATCAACTGGGCACAAAGAGTAAACGTAACGTGATTATTATTTTTGTTGATGGGAATACGATTGATTCAATAGGGACTCCTAAGATAAGTAAAGTGGATATCAAAAAATATTATAAAGGAGTTGTTTCGAAAAATATATTTCTCAATAAGACCTATGTGATTGAATTAGCCGAAAAGATTAGATTTCAGAAAGGAATTAAACCTTGGTCAATCAAGTTGACCAGATTTCTTGATACTATAATATGGGAAGTCAGAAGCACCCGAGAAGAGCAACTTCATAAACCCTATTTTGCAACAGGAAAAGAATTAAACATTAATGCTGGAACTGGAAAATATATAAAGCTTGATTGGACGTCTGGTGAATAAATAATTAGAATATACTTTTCTTTCTTCTTTAATTAGCGCGGGTTTGTAATCAGTGCTAATTAAAGAAGAAAGAATAATCGTGAGTAGGGAATAGAAAAAGAAATACAAACAATTTTAATTTATAATTATGGGTGGTTTTATGTTGATTATTTGGAGTTTGATTTATATTGCATTATTGATTGCAGTAGTCTATTTTGTATATACGTGGGTAACTACATTTATCTCATTAAAGCGAGAGCATAATGACTTGCTAAGGGAAATATTGAAGAAAATGGATAAAGCTGAGGATTAAGTAAGTTTCTCCTTGCTGCCGCACGGATTGCATATCATGTAGCAAGTAAAGGTTGAACGAAGACATGTATTCGAAACTTAAGGTGTATTGTTTGGCGAAGAAATTGTCTGAACCTGGATTCAGCTGATGAATCAGAAAAGACAGATACTTTGAAATCTGATGCATCCTTTTATCTGATATAATTGCGATTCGGACAATGACAGGTGGAAAATTGTCTGAACTTGGATTAAGCTGATGAATCAGATAAAGACAGATACGCTGAAATCTGATGCATCCTTTTATCTGATATAATTGCGATTCAGACAGTGACAGGTGGAAAATTGTCTGAACCTGGATTAAGCCGATGAATCAGATTAAAACAGATACTCTGAAATCTGATACATCTTTTTATCTGCTTAAATCTTGGTTCAGACAATGACAGGTGGAAAATAGTCTGAACCTGGATTCAGCTGATGAATCAGAAAAGACAGATACTTTGAAATCTGATGCATCCTTTTATCTGATATAATTGCGATTCGGACAATGACAGGTGAGAAATTGTCTGAACTTGGATTAAGCTGATGAATCAGATAAAGACAGATACGCTGAAATCTGATGCATCTTTTTATCTGATATAATTGCGATTCAGACGATGACAGGTGAGAAATTGTCTGAACCTGGATTAAGCTGATGAATCAGAAAAGACAGATACTCTGAAATCTGATGCATCCTTTTATCTGATATAATTGCGATTCAGACGATGACAGGTGGAAAATTGTCTGAACCTGGATTCAGCTGATGAATCAGATAAAGACAGATACTCTGAAATCTGATGCATCCTTTTATCTGATATAATTGCGATTCAGACAATGACAGGTGGAAAATTGTCTGAACCTGGATTAAGCCGATGAATCAGATAAAGACAGATACTTTGAAATCTGATGCATCCTTTTATCTGATATAATTTAGATTCAGACGATGGTTTGGGTGTAAATGTTTTAATATTGGTATTGTTTGGCAAAGTTACAGAAAAGATGAAATGAATTTATGTAGGAACAGTTCGCGACTGTTCAACTGAATAAAAAAATGAACAAACATGGAAATGATATAAATTTTTAAACAGTCATTATTATGAAAAAACTAATTTCAGTAGCAGTATCATTGGTGTTATGCATGTGTATTTATGCACAATCGTCAGTGCTAACGATTAAACCGTCACAAATAGAAGCGGGCAAAGATGTCAGGTTTACTTATACCGGAAAACTTGCAAAAGAAGGGACAACAATTGACATCAAGCTGTATAATGCGAAATCTTTTACTCTTAAACCGATTGAAACAAAGTTGATCGGGAAAACTATTGATGGAAAATTTAATGTGCCCGATTCCATTATTTACGTATCATTCGCCATTACCAATGGTGATGAAACAGATCGTAAGGATAAAGAAAGTGTAGGATTTGATTTTAATGTATTTAAGGATGGCAAACCGGTTAAAGGAACGTATCTGGTACAAGGCGCTTTATTAAGTACGCTTGGAGGAGGCAATAAAGCGATTGATTTGATTGAAAAAGAATATGCACTTTATCCCGAACAGCGCGAAAAAACATTTTTAAACTATGTTTACGCTCTGTCAAAAATTAAAGATAGAAAAGCCGAAGCCATAGCATTGGCTCAAAGAAAATTCGATTCAGGTTTGCAATCGGGTGCAAAGGAGATGGATTTGTCGAACTTGATTAGTTTTATTTACGCTGGAAACTATCAGAAACGAGATTCGCTGGAACAAGAAGTAATAAAGAAATTTCCTAAAGGAAATATTAGTTTCGGGAAAAAGTTATCCGCATTGAATAGATTTCAGGACCCGGATAAAATCTTTCTTGGATTAGATACTCTGCGTAATGAGTACCCTGAAAAATGCAACGAAAACAAACTTACGTTAGATAGGTTTCTGATAAAAGCCTATCTTCTGAAAAAAGATTATGCAAATTTTGACAAATGTATGTCGACTATCAAAGATCAAAGCTTCAAAGCACATGAATATAATGAAACTGCCTGGGAAATGGCAACGCATAATACGCATCTGGAAATTGCCAAAGTTTATTCCGAAAAATGTATAGCTGCAATGGATTCGGTGATAAAATATGAAAAGCCGGATTCCTATTCTTTAAAAGATTGGGAAGATAGTCAGAATGCTACCAAAGGAAATTTCTACGATACCTATGCCTATATTCTGGAAAAGCAGGGTAATATAAAAGAAGCAGCTGAAAAAGAACAACAGGGAGTTGTGTTGTCAAAATTGGGCAATACGTACATGAACGAACAGTTGATGAAATACCTCCTTACCTTAAATCAAACAAAAGAAGCATTAACATGGGGGGAGAAATTTTTAATCACCGACAAGAGTAGTGCTAAGTTAGACTCGCTTTACGATGTGGCTTATATCAAATTGAATGGTTCAAACGCAGGATTGGCTGCCATTAAAGCCGGCATGGTTGATAAGTTGAAAATGGCACCGGATTTCACTTTAAAAACTCTGGATGGCAAAACAGTTACGCTCTCTGCCCTGAGAGGTAAAATTGTAATAATAGACTTTTGGGCTACATGGTGCGGACCTTGTCTGGCATCATTTTCAGGCATGCAAAAAGCAGTTGATGCACTGAAAGAGAATAAAGATGTTTGCTTTTACTTCATCAATACTTTTGAACATACAACACCGGAGGATCGCCTGAAAGACATAAAAAAGACGATAGAAACCAAAAAGGTGAACTTTGATATTTTGCTGGACGAACCGACGACAGGTAATGATTATCTGGTTGCAAAACAGTTTAAAGTTAACGGTATCCCCAGTAAGTTTGTTATTGATAAAAATGGAAAAATTCGTTCCACTCTGGTAGGCTTTAGTGGTAATGATGTAGAATTGGTCAATGAATTGAAAGCAATGGTAGAAAAGCTGAAGTAAAATTATTTCCTGCTTCATTTAGAATTGGTTTAATTAATTAATCTTCCGAACACTCGTAGCCGCAAGCTAGCCTTATAGTTACAAAAAATGAAATAAGTTTGCGTAGGGATAGGTTGCAATAGTTGTCTGAACCAGGATGAAGCAGATAAATCAAAAAAAACAGATACTCTGAAATCTGATATATCTTTTTATCTGATATAATTGCGATTCAGACAGTAACAGGTGGAAAATTGTCTGAACCTGGATTAAGCAGATAAATCAGATTAAAACAGATACTCTGAAATCTGATATATCCTTTTATCTGATATAATTGCGATTCGGACAATGACAGGTGGAAAATTGTCTGAACCTGGATTAAGCTGATGAATCAGATAAAGACAGATACTCTGAAATCTGATGCATCCTTTTATCTGATATAATTGCGATTCAGACAATGGTGTAGGGATAAATGTTTTAATATTGGTATTGTTTGGCGAAGTTGCAGAAAAGATAAAAAGAGTTTGCGTAGGGACAAGTTGTGATCTGTCACAAACAAAATGAAAAGAAGCACAGGTCTCAGATATGCGCTAGCGGAGGTTTTATTATGAACCAAAACGTTTTAAATACAAAGAAATAATCCTGCGGTCTAACCGCCTATACATATATTTTTTCATGAAACACAATTATTACATTCTATTCTTGATATTATTTAATGTGGTCAGCTTGTCAATAGTTGCTCAAAATGAGAATGCATTGAAAAATGTGAATACAATTTTAGAAAAAGCATTTGATGATGATCAAAATACTAGAGATACTATTATTGTTTTGCAAAAGCGCAATGATATCAATACTGCTGAATATAGAAATATGTTAATTAGAATGAATAAGCATGATTCTATTAATCAATTAAAAGTATTTCCTATTTTAGATAAATACGGTTGGTTGGGGAAACCAAAGGTTTCTGAAAAAGCATGTCGTTCCTATTTTTATATTATTCAACATGCTCAAATTGATAAGCAGTTAAAATATTATCGACGAGTTATGCAAGCCTATAGAGCAAAATATATATCATCGTCCGAATATGCAATGTTTGTTGATAGAGTAAATGTAAGACAGAACAAATTTCAAAAGTATGCAACACAAACAGAGTTAGATCAATTAGGAAATGAGACCTTGTACCCAGTTATTGATATCAATCGCTTGGATTATAGACTTTCTAAAATGGGGATGGACCCAATTTATGGTGAGTTAAGTAATTTGTATTCTATTTTAAATGTTTGCAAAGACGATAAAGTCCTAATTTTCCGTATAATAAATAAAAATCAAACAAAAGGAATATCAGATGTTGATATATTTATAAATGATAAGTTAGTTGGAAAGAGTAATGATAAGGGTTTATTTCAATGCAAAATTGCAAAAAAAACGCAATCCATTAATATTGTACTCAAAAAGAACAATGTCAGTAAAGAAAAGAAGTATGTTGTTAAAGACAGTAATGATTTTTCGAACTTATACATTATATGGAATGAATAAAATCTGACTTATTGGGATAACTTCCGATAGTCTCACTCTCCTCCTCGTTTTGCAACGAGGAGTTAGTGGGAAGGCGTTTGTAACGTTCGCTAACAAAGCCGGAAGAATAATCGGGAGTAGGAGCCTCGGGAATAGGTGGAAAATTGTCTGAACCTGGATTAAGCTGATGAATCAGATTAAAAACAGATACTCTGAAATCTGATACATCCTTTTATCTGATATAATTGCGATTCAGACAGTAACAGGTGGAAAATTGTCTGAACCTGAATTAAGCTGATGAATCAGATTAAAACAGATACTCTGAAATCTGATGCATCTTTAACCCCTCGTTTGGAAACGAAGGGAAGTGAAAAAAAATATATTTCAATAGAAAGATAAGATAGTTTTTATTTAAAGAGAAACAATTATGATAAGCAATTGGGATAAAGCAGCATGGATGTTCGATTATTTTGGTTCATGCTGTGTGATTTATATTCAGGAAGCTACTTTGGATGACTGGGAAAAAGTAATAACATTTCTGAATGAAAATGATAGTTTAGTATTTGAAGTATACAATTATGAGGATTTTGATCCTTGTAAAACAGCCAATCAAATTGATCGGGAATTTGTATTTCAATGGCTCAATAATCCTCCTGAAATAGATGAATATTATGGAGAGGTTCATCTTAATTTGAATGGGTTAGAATTCGAATTCTTTTTTGAATTAAAAGATCAGATGGAGTTGAGGCTTCAAGCGGGCTCTGTTAAGTCGATAAATGATTATAAGATAGTAGAATCGTTAATGATGAAACTTAGTACGTTGTTAAATAGAATGGTTCTGATGGCATACGAAGGAGAAGTTGAATTCCCATTAATTAAAGTAGATGTAAGAAGAGGAATGATTAAAGTGATAGATAAAAAGAATTTTGAAAACCGATTTTATACATTAAAATATCGGATTGAATCTCTTTATTCGAGGTTTTTGCAAATGTTTTTCCGTAAAAAAACTTGAATTATGCGGAATAAAATAGCTGAAAATTATTTTCTACCAATGAAAATAAAAGATAATGCATGGTGAGTACGATGTGTTGTAAAACAATAGACCAGTGGCTGTATCAAAAGCACGCAAACAGTTGTCTGAACCGGGATTAAGCAGATGAATCAGAAAAGACAGATACTCTGAAATCTGATACATCCTTTTCATCTTATTTTTGGAAGACGAAAAACAGACTATATATAAACAATTGAAATATGAATAAACTTAATATTCTTTGGCTGACTGATAATAAAGATACGATATTCAATATGCTGACTATGTATGCTATTAATTCAAAGTCTAAAGGCTGGTGGAAAGAAGTTAATGTGATTATATGGGGTGCATCGGCCAAACTTGTAGGATCTGACGCACAGGTACAAACTGAAATAATTGAGATGATTAATAAAGGAGTCACAATAGAAGCTTGTAAAGATTGCTGTGACAATTTTGGCGTCACTGATATATTAATCAAACTTGGAATTACTGTAAGATATATGGGTGAGCCTTTGACAGAATATATTAAATCAGGACAAAGTGTGTTGACTATATGATAACAACTAAAACGAACTTAACTTATTGGAATGTATAGCCATTACTTACTTATACAAAAGTAGGGGCTTGTTGGTAGGTTCAGTTTATTGATAATATATAAAAAAATGTCTTATGAAAAAGTTTAATAAGTTGTATGTATTTATTCTGGTTGTTGCTTTGTGTGGGTTTACTATTCCGAAAAAGGAGGAATTAAGAGTAACTTATCTGGCAAACTGCGGATTTTTATACGAAACTAATAACTCTAAAGTGCTCATTGACCCTTTTGGAACCGAGTATGGAAGTTTTTTTTATTTACCGTCGGATGAAACTAAAGAAAAGATTATCGACGGAAAAATTCCATTTAATAATATCGATTTATTGCTTATCACCCATATACACGGAGACCATTTTAATGCTAAACTGACAGAGGGCTTTCTTTTAAACAATAAAAAAGCAAAGGTGATTTGTCCTTCACAAGTCTATAGGCAAATGAAAGATTCTTGTAAGAGTTTTGCTCAGATAAAGTCGCAAATTATTAGCCCGGCATTAAGCATGAATGAATCGAAAAAGATGAAGATAAAAGGCATTTCAGTTACTGCTATACGAATGCAGCATGGTGCCAATCGCAGTCTGGAAGGTCTGAGTTATTCGGATTATACCGATTATGAAAAAACAGAGGACTTTGGGTACATTATTCATTTCAGCAAGAAGACTGTTTTTCACCAGGGCGATGGTTGTCTCAAACTAAATGAAAAGGCTTTAAAAAATATTGATTGTTCTATTGATATTGCGCATCTAAGTTTTTTTGACTGGGACTCAACTTCTCTGGATATATTAAAGAAAGATATAAAGGCTGAAAAGGTTATTTTTATGCATGGTACAAAACCTGCCAAAGAATTGGAATCGGAACAATTTAAAAAAATTGCGCCACAGCTTATTTTTTTTAAGAGCGAATTAGAAAGTCGAACTTTTTGATTGAATAACTGATTAATGAACAATTTTTCTGATGCAGTGAGAAACTTGGATCCAGTGGAGAAGACAGAAAAATAAAAAATAATAATACAAAAATGAAAACAGTGCTTATTTATACTACTATTCATGGTACTACCGAAAAGGTAGCACACTATATAGCCGAACATCTGGCGGACGTAACGATACTGAAACTCAGCAATAGTTCGGATATTTCGATCAGTTCATTTGACCGGGTTATTTTGGGAGGTTCTGTTCATATGGGAAGTGTACAATCGTCACTAAAAAAGTTTTGCACAAAACACCGGCGTCAATTGCTTTCTAAAGATGTTGCGTTGTTTATATGTGGTATGGAAGAAGAACCAGCTAAACAGGAAGAAGAGTTACGATTGGCTTTTCCGGAAGAAATCAGTAAGCATGCCCAGACTAAGGCTTTTGTGGGTGGTGAATTTCTTTTTGAAAAAATGAATTTCATTCAGCGAATGATGATCAAAAAGATTGCTCATACTGATGTGTCCCGGTCTGAGATAAAATATGATGTGCTGAATAGTTTTATCTCAGAAATAGAATCGGATTGAGATTTCTCTGAGGTTGTCTCAAAAGTTTTTTTAGAACGCAAATGACTAAAATAATTAAAAACGATAAAATTATGAAAAGGCTAACATTTGTATTATTTTTTTGTTTCGGACTTCTGGCTTGCGGTTATTCACAAACAAAGCAGGAGTCTATCAAAGAGTTATTTCAATTAATGAAACAGGACTCTGCTATAATGAAAACATTTGATTCACTAATTCCTATGATTGCTCAAAAAGAAAATCAATCCATGGATTCGGTTGCCAAAGAAAAGGCCGAAGGATCGATGATGATGTTCAAGGGAATGATGAAAGTAATTATTAGTATGGTGAATGAAGACAAAATAAAATTGTATGACCGCTATTATACTCAGGATGAAATCAACCAACTAATAACATTCTATAAATCTCCCATAGGACGAAAATATGTTACCACCAGTCCTGAGATTACGAAAGACATTGTGATGAAAATACTGAAAGATCTGCCCGATTTGAAGAAGAAGATGAATCCTAAACCGGAAGAACAAAAGGACGGCGATAAAAAATAATTGAATAAAAACTGAACACACAAGTAAAACTCTAAAATCATGACTGGCAAAGTACTAAGATTAGTTGATTTTTTAATAGACTCCAGTATATTCTTTATATTGTTGATTCTTTTTGTCTTTGCTTTTAAAGACATTATTGCGATTGAAAATATAAAATGGATTTCCGGAGTGCTGTATTTCTTGTACTATTTTCTATTTGAGTATTTCAGTGGGCAAACTATTGCTAAGATGATTACAAAATCAAAAGTTGTGTCATCGACCGATAGGTATAATTACTATTTCATTCGGATTTTTATACGGTCATTAACCCGGCTTATCCCGTTGGATGTAATTTCATACTTATTCGTAAGCAGAGGATTGCACGACTGGATTTCGAAAACCTCAGTAATAAAGGTTACCGACGATTTGAACCGGAATATTATTTTCGACATCTAAGAAGGCGCCGTTTACTCTGATACAAAAAAAATATTGAGACCGGAAACAATTATAAAACGGGGCGATACCGAAAAGCCAAATGAGTAGGATCATAAATAACCAAAAGTAATAATGAAAAAAACAGTTTTGAAAGTTACAGCAATTGTATTAATTGCAGCTTCTTTAAGTTCATGCGCTACACTATTTTGTGGCCCGGTGAGTGAATGTCAAAGAACAAAACCTGCAGAAGGTCAACCAGCAAGACAGGTACGGGCAGGAGCATTAATTTTGGACATTGTATTGTTTTGGCCAAGCGTAATTGTGGATTTCGCTACAAATGCTATTTACAGACCTTGCGAAAAGAAGTAAAAGTTGATATTACAGATTGCTATTATCCATAGCAGTCTGTAATTTTTTTCCTTGTATTAGAGAAGAAAAGTTGAATTAAATGCGAATACGGAACATTCATATAGTATGAGAGTGTTAGCACAAAAATGGATCCGATACCGTTGCATACTTCTTTGGAGTATTGCATTCGTGTTTTTTGGTTGCAGCACTACACGGCGAATAGAAAAGAAACAGACTAAAGTGGTATATGAATCTTTAGGACTTTCCAAAGACCGAAAAGATAATCTGGCTCTTTATGAGGAAGCAGCTTCGTGGTTGCATGTTCCGCATGTCGACGGGGGTACATCAAAGAAAGGTACCGATTGTTCTTTTCTGGTATATACCATTTATAAAACCGTTTATGCTAAAATCATTGAACGAAATTCGGCAGCTATACTGAAGAAAAACTGCGAACGAATAGATCGGAATAAACTGAAAGAGGGTGATCTGGTTTTCTTTAATACGAATGCTAAATCAAAGCAGTATGTAAATCATGTGGGGATTTATTTGAAGGATAATAAATTTCTGCATTCGTCTACTTCGCGGGGCGTTATGGTGAGTGATTTGGATGAGAAATATTACCTGAAGGTATGGGTTTGTGGAGGAAGGGTAAAGTAAGTGAATGAAATAAGAGGAAAGAGATTCCACAATATAAGGATATCATTATGAAAATAGTCGAAAAGCTGAAATAAAGTTATCTACGTTGCTGTTTATCTCGAAAATATTTAGACATTTAAGATAAACAAGCAATAATATTTAATGATGTATTCTCTAAAAGTAAAATGCTGATAATTATTTTTTTTACTTGTGAGTAATTAGATAATGAAACTGAATGAAATATATACTATATACTTAAAAAACAATATAGTAGTTAGTACATGATTCGTAGGTGTTGCTGTAAACTTTATCAGTTGGACTAGTTGTGTAACCTGATCTTTGTACTACTTCGGCACTCCAGTATCCGGCTGGTATATCGTAAGTAACTTTTGATTTGGCAATCATTATCTCTTGAAACTGATCATTGATATATAAATCGTAAGGATTATCTGTACCGTTTGTAAATTCCATAGAGAATGTTTGGTCTTGTTCGCAATTCGGGGCTGTTGCATCTTTTTTAGCACAACCAATAGCAAGAAAAACAACAAATAGACAAATTAAAAGCTTTTTCATGGTCTTGTATTTTTTTTATGCAAAGTACATTCAATTTTGGAATGAATGACTTACATAATTGGAGGAATAAGTTACATGATTCATAGGTTTCAAAACAATACGAGTCGCTAATATGTATTGTTTGTATTCAAACAAAGCAATTATTATAAGTTTCAATCACAGAACTTATATAGTTTAAAGCATATAGATAAAATTTAGGAGCATGATTTGAAATGTTATTGTCTCGTTTGATATTATAAGAATGTAGATAGATGTCTTTATGGCACTTGTTTTGATATGATAGCAGTAATAGCTTAGGGGACTGTTTTATTGATGTTTTTAGATTGGAAAATCATTAAATATTATCGTAAACTAAATTGAATATGATGAAGAAAATCTTATTATTAGCACTCACATTAATTTTTTATATCGGTATATACGGACAAAATGCCGATTCTATTCCTCCTCAGGCTGGTTTTGTATTTCCGCTAGGTATAAAAGTCATTATCCGGCTGGAACCTACTGACTCGGTAAACTTCAACTATTCTGTAGTAAAATCAGAAAACCTGACAGATGTTATTGACAGTTATGATGATGCCCGCTATTTCTCGGAGAAGCTGGACGATAATTGCATAGAGTTCCTGTTTTGTGTGGGAACACACGGCGATACTATAGAGAAAAAAAAAGCGAACTATCAGACTTTATTGATATTGAAAAACGGTACAAAGTACAGACTTAGTTATAAAGCGGATATTCAACGCTCTCAAATCGAAAAATTTGAATCAACTTCGGTGGTTGACTTATTCAGCAAAGTAAAAAGTAAAGAAATATGGCCTTACAAAATAGAATTAATAGGATTGCATGATTTTAAAAAGAAGTAAATAGGAGTTGGGTTTGTTTTTCTTGTTTTATTACCAGATAATTTGTAACCGTAAGCTAACTGATGCGTCTAATCATAATAAATTATGTGCCCGGATGCATAGGTATTATTATTCATAGAAAAACCGGAAACGGAAATATTTTGTAAATGTTTAGTTTGCTGTTTTTTGTTACTAAATGGAATAACCGGAATAACCGGAATAACCGACAATATACAAACGATTAACACAATAAAATTATGGGACTATTTGATGTATTTAAAAGAAAAAATGTATCAGAACAAAATCATGCGTCTGAAATCAAAAATGAAGACCTGAATCAGTCTGAGATAAAAGAGTCGGATCTTATAAAAAGTGCGGGTAGTACTACCGATAATGCTTTATCGATACCTATGCCATTGGATGAGATATATAAGTATTTGCATACGGACTTTGAAACCCGTGGATACGAGGATGCATTGAGTAACCCGGATATTTCATACAGGGATATGAACAAAAAACTGATTGTAAGTAATCTAAAAGTTTTATTCAAACAGCTTAAGCAACTGTATATTGATAGTCTTAGCAGAACAGAATTTCATATTAAATCGCGTTCGCAAGCCGGGCTGATTGATATTGTTGAACTTCTGAAAAACAGAAAAGATACATACGAAAGCCATTTAAAAGAAATAAATAAGATGGAAGAGGACCTTGAAAAAGGTGAAGACTATATGATCGGTATGCTATTGTCGTACGAACGGGGGTTTTTGAGAGGACTTGCTGCATTATCACTGGAAACCTTTAATATAAAGAGATAAGTTATGAACAACTGGATAAAATTTAAATGTTTTCTTGTTGGCTGGAATCCTAATATATTAGCAAGTTGTAGCGAGGCTAGTTACAAAACGCTGAAAAAGTATGCTTCTTCTATTTTGATTCTGATGTTTATATGGGGTGCAACGGGTTACTGTTTTGCCGAACGTTATATTTCTATTAAAACATGGTGGGGATGTGCGTTATTTTCGCTGGTTTTCATACTTATTGTGATTCAGATTGAACGACAAGTTATCTTAACGGTGGGAAGAAACAGGGGAATTGTCATCTTCAGGTTTATACTTGCTGTTCTGATGGCTTTAATAGGATCGTCTATTTTAGATCAGATAATTTTCAAAAATGACGTGGAAAAAGTCTTGGTTGAACTAAGAACCGACCAGGCTAATATCATTGCACAGAAAAGGCAAAAAACCATTCAGATAGAAATAAATACTCTTTCATTAACGATTGATTCGCTCGAGAATATCAATAGAAAGCTGAATGAAGAAGTGGCCAGACAACCTACTATTGCTATAACAAACGTAACCAGGGAAGTAGTTCCTGTGACGTTGGCTAACGGAACAAAAAGTACAGAGACAAAGAGTATAACTTCTACTCAGCACATTGCCAATACCCGCATTGACCAGATTAGGTCTAATACATCCACAATTCAGTTTTGTAGAACAAGATTGGAAAAATTGAATAATCTGAAAATTAATATTGAAGATATCGTTCGAAAAGAACTGGAAGCAAATGCCGGTTTTCTGGAAGAACTGAAAGCCATGATTAAAATCATAAAAAGTGATTTTGTGGCTGCAGCCTTTTATTTTTTGTTATTTGCCTTTATTATATCATTGGAACTATTGGTGGTAATGAGTAAAATAGGAGATAATAAATGCGATTACGACTTGATTGTAGAATATCAGGTAGGAGTGAAGAAGGCGGCTCTTGACGATATGATTAAGAAGTAATTTCAGATAAACAAGCCTCGACTCGTAACTATTTACTTGTAACTACTACCTACTTACAATGATTTTATTAGAAAAAAAAGATTATCACAAAGTCGTAAATCCGCTTAAAGAAGTAAGCATAAACAATCTGTTTGCCCGTGCAGTAATTGAAGGCCAGGTAAATGGTTTGGTTTATGTAGATAATATCCACCAGCCACGCACATTTTATATTTGTCATCCTTACGGCATGTCTTTACTCTTTGGCGATGCAAGCAATGACGAATTTAATTCGCCGTTAATCGATTATGTTTTGAATACTTCCGGCAAACGTCGCAAGACAGAATGGCTTCAGATTTTCCCAGAAGTCTGGAATAAACGGTTTGAGGAATTTTTCGGCAGAAAGATTGTACAATCGGCTAACAGTTCGGAAACTACAGAGCACATCCTGATTGAACAGAATACCAGAGTCAATTTTCAGTTTAATACCAATACTTATCTTGCTCTTAAAAAGGAGATAAAAAAGGATTATAGTATTGTTCGTACCGACAAAGCTATATTTGAAAGCATGTCTGGTAGTGTTATTCCACTCTATTTCTGGAAAGATTCGCAGCAGTTTGCTAACGATGGAGTCGGGTTTAGTGTATTATTCGAGGGCAAGTTAGTTTCTACTGCTTTTTCTGCTTTTATTTTTGATGCTATGTTAGAAATAGGTATCGAAACATCCAAAGACTATGTTGGAAAAGGATTTGCTTTGCAAAGTTGCTCTGCATTGATTGATTATTGTCTGGAAAATAAGCTGGAACCGGTTTGGGGATGCAAATTAGAAAATCAGGGCTCATTTAAACTGGCGCAAAAGCTAGGATTTGAGCCCACATTTTTTATTCCATTTTATAAACTTTGTTGAATTTCAGATTAAGTCCGTTCGCTTTGTATAACGTATCGGCAAACGATTTGTAATATAAGAGATATAAATTTGTAAAACAGATGCTTCCGATTATTTTAATTCAAATTGCTTATAAGCAATATTTTGAATAAATCAACATTTATATTTAATATGATATTGAATAAAAATATTTCCAGCATGCAACGAATCAAATGAATTTTGCATCTTAGTTGCAATGACCTGATTGATGCGATGTAGAAACCATTTTATTGATTTTTATTCTATCTGTTTTCTTAATGATGTAATATCATATAATAAAATGTACCTAGAAGCAGAAATTAGAACTACTACTTTATATTTCATTCGATAAGCCGTTAATGAATTATATTGTGGGTAGTTCGATTATAAAAACCAGATGAAAGAGTTAGAAAATATTCAGAAATTAGCTGTTTTACATTGTGTGTATCAATTGATAGCTTCGGCTGATGGGAGTATAGTGGAAGAAAGAGATCGTCCGGCTATTGATTTAGCTTTATCTGAATTAGGCTTAACTACCACTTATTCCTGGAATTCAGCATTGCAGCTTAATCCTTATGACTGTTTTATTCACATAGGGGGATTAAGTGATGATGATAAGCAACTGTTTCGAAATTTACTTTTCAGCCTTACAACTATGGGTGGAAATGAAGCTCTCAGAATAACCTGTGCCAGTCATTTGTTGCAGTTGTGCCATGTGTTATAGAGGGGACTTAAATAAAAAGTAAAAGTACTTTTGTTTTAACTATTTTGTATTGTTATTAGCAGGAGAATTGGAATTCGTTTATTGAATTCTTTTATTTTTTGTATCCGTTTGACGAATAATAACTCATTATTTACAATGAATGCAGTCTCTCTGTTTTACGAAAATGGGAAGGTTTAAATAGAGCCTTTTGGGCTGGTTATTTTGTAGTATAAAATACAATGTCCAAAAAAAACGAGTCTCAATTTTTTAATATGCTGTTATATAATATGTTATAAAATGTATTGTCCAAAATTATTTTATATGAAAATTTGATTATTGGAATCTTAATTGCTAACTTAGTACCCGATTTCTGTGTGTTATTTATGGCTATATCGACGGTGTTTTGGATACGGATACAAAAGCATATCCTAAGACTAAATTTAGACTATAAAATAAAAAATAAAGCAGAGAGAGCATAATGTAAGTTGGGAGAATCGCAGACAACAATGAGTCATATTTAGCTCCTAAAAACTGTTTAAAGAAATAAATAACCAAAACATAAAATTAATATGAATGCAAAAGCAAAAAAAGTAAAACTTAGAAAGGCCAGAACTGCTTTTTGGATTAATCTCCCTATCTGTATATTATCGTTGATTCTGGGCATTGATTGTATTAATAATCCTGTTTTATGGAAGATTATTGCCTGTGCGATTGTTTTTGTGGCGTCAATGAATGTTGCAATTTTGATTTCTCAGGAGTTGATCAGACTACAAAAGGCGGAAGAATAGAATCAACAGCATAAAAAAAAGAGCGGATGTAAATTCGTTCTTTTTCTTTTTTTATATAGCTAAACTGATTTTGAAATAGCAATACACACGCACACTTATGGTTTATTCTGTAATTTCAGCTTTATTCAGTGATTTCCGGGTGCTTTTCATTATTTGCCAGCGATACGCCCAGTAGGTAGTGATAAAATAAATAACCGTTTGTATGGACAAACTTATATATTCGAATGAGATATGATGTAAATCAGCTCCCAGTGTATTTATTTTTATATAAGCTTGTATACCGCAGGTTGCAGGAAATATCCAGCCGAAAGCTCTCCAGAATCCATTGATATTTGATTCCGGCCAGGATACTCCACTGAGAAATAAAATAATCAATGACATAAACATAAAGATGACAATACCGGTTTCACGATTTGGTATAAACACAGCCACTGTCATGGAGAAAAATATTGTTGATAGCAGGAATGGTATCATAAGCATCATTATATCAAACGGAATACCTATATGTGGCAGATTAAATAGCCGTGGAACGAACTGCAAGACAAAAAACGACCAGGCGGCAAACATGGAGAAGTAACAAATGCTTTTACCGATAATTACCCGCAAGGTACTGCCTTTGTATATGGAGGAACTGACAAGCACATGAAAGCGGTTTTCTTCCCGCGAAGTTCCGGTAATCATACCTATTCCCAAAAACAATGTTTGCTGTAATATCAGAATCAGAATAGCCGGCATTAAGAAGCTGGCAAATCCGGCTCCTTCATTGTAAAGTATCACTGCATCGTAAGGAATCGGACTGGCTGCAATCTTTGCCGATTCGCCGGTAATACCATTAGCATTCAGTCTTTCCATCTGAATTTGGTTGCTCATGGCTAATATACAATTGCTGCATGCTTGGTTGATAATACGGTAATACATAAAACTGCTAATGTCGCAGTAAACGGAAACAGTTGTTTGATCGCCTGTATTTAATTTCTTACTGAAATCGGCAGGTATATAAACAACTCCATGTACCTTTTTTTCATTGTATGCCTGTTTAGCCTCGGCAAGTGTAGAAAATTTGCTGACTACCTGTACGTTTTGCGTTGCATCAATATGTCTCAGCAATTCTCTGGACTCTTGACTGCGCGAACAATCAACTGCAGCAATAGGAACATCAATCAATGTTTCGTTTTTATAAAGGCTGCAATAAAGAAGCGGGTAGGCTAATGGAGCTAAAACTAACATGGTAACCACACCGCGGTCTTTAAACAGAGTTCTAAACTCTATTTTGATAACATTCAATGTATCTTTTAAAATTGCAATAATCTTATTTCGCGATGATGTTTTATGTGGAGTATTCATTATAAACTTATTTAGTTGGGTAATTCTGACGAATTGCAGCATTTTTCAATCGATTAAAAACAAAAAATGGCAAAATCAAAAACGCAAGCATGAGCAGGTACGAACTAAGCGAATAGTGAATAGGAACTCCATTCAGTGCCTGGTCTACGTATATATTGAAATAATGATGTATTGGAAATAAATCGCTCAGCAAACGTACTCCCGAGGGCATTTGCTCTATAGGAAAAGTGGAACCTGCAAATGTAATTCCCAGTGTTCCAAATACTCCAGCAAATGTGACTCCATCACGTAAAACAGGAGTGGTTCCAATAAATATGACTCCGACTGCCTGAGAGGATATTACCAACATAAAAGTTGCCAAAAACATCCAGCCTATATTGGCATTTAATGGATAACGCATGTACCTGTAAAGTAGCATATTTCCAATAACTCCCAATATGGTGAAAACAATTGTGTAAGGTAGTAACTTTCCAGTCAAAGCAGCAAACATGTTATTATCCGCAGTCTTTAGCCATTCGCGCGAAGTACGTTCTTTGTATTCAACTCCAATAGGAAATACAGTCATCATCAAAACCATCAGTTGTAGGATACCGGGTAAGATTACGTTTAATAAATAGGTACCGTAACTGGCCCATGGATTTCCAATAAGGTGTGTGTCCTGTGTGATAGGCTGAATAATTCCCATAATGCGCTTTTCATCTATTCCTTTAGCCCGTAATACTTTTCGTTCCATACCGATTGACGTAGCTGCACTCATATAAGTAATATCTTTGAGTAGGAGTGACCCTGCAATGAGGTAAGCGTCGTTGACATAAAAAGTTATTGCCGGTCTTTTGCTCGAAAGTGCATCTACCGAAAAGTGTCGCTTTATTTCAACAAAAGCATAGATCTTTCCACGTTGCATTTCCTCCCGGGCTTCTTTGTGGCTACTCAGTTTCATCACTATCCTGGCTTGTTGAGTAGCTTCCAGATTTCGTGAAAACTGTCGGGACAAAGATGAATTGTCTAAATCTACAATTCCGATAGGCATCTTATTGGGTTCTCCTTCATTGAAGAAAGTCAGGAAAAATACATAACTAAATGCCATTATCACAACAGTTCCAATGAAATAAATGGGACGACTAACCATTCGTCTCAATTCCCGGTTTAATGTGTTTGTAAATGCAGTTTGTAGTTTGTTTGACATAATGATTTTATTAGGTCGATACGGTGATAGGTTTACAAATCACGTATTATTTTACGGTTTCTTCGAATAAAGCTGTCATTCCGGGACGCAGATCTTTTACTGTTCCGGTTGGACGGGCACGCACTTCGAATGTTTTCACATCAAACTGACCGGTTGTTTTGGTTGCTTTCCATGTTGCATACGATGCCAGTGCTTTGATATAAGTTACCTTTACTTCTACAATCTGATTGTTTAATGCAGGAACTTTTACTTTAAATGTTTTTCCCATTTTTAATCCGCCCAGCAAATCTTCGCGAACATTAAAGGTGAACCATATATCACTCAGGTCTACAATGCTCATAATAGGTGCACCTGTTCCAACAAGTTCGCCGCATTTAGGATATACTTCAGTTACTTCGCCACTAATTGGTGATGTCAGCGTTATCTCTTTGATATATGATTTCACTTCATTTACTGCTCCTTTAGCGCGGTCTACTAATGCCAGTGCAGCTTCTTTGTCTTCATTTTCGGCACCGTTTTTGGCCATGCTATATTGAGACTTTGCAGCGCTTGCAGTTGCCACAGCAGCTTTGTATTGTGCTTCTGCTTCATCACGTTTTTGAGCAGGAACTACTCCTTTGTCGAATAAACGCTGAACACGGTCATACGATTTTTTTGAAATATCCACACCTACCAATGCTTTTTGCCACATTTCGTAAGCTCCCAGAATGGTTTCTTTGCGAGCTCCTTTTAGGGCTTTTTTATTTTGAGCCTGTGCTGCGTTTTCTGCCGCATTAGCTTGTTCCAGCTTCGCTGTGAGTTCCGGGCTGTCAAGTATTACCAGTGTATCGCCCATTTTTACTTGTTTACCTTCGTCGGCTAAAAACTGTTTGATACGTCCAGGAACTTTTCCCGATATCCGAATTTCAGAGGCATCAGCTTCTCCCTGAATAATGATTGGTTCCGGTTTGTTTATAATTATACCTATAATGAATATCAAAACTATGACTACTATTAAAGCTATTAGGCCGGTTCTTAAATCCTGATTCTTCTTTTTCATTGTTGTCTAATATTTATTCGTTTGTATTTTATTTCTTTGTGGTGGTTGTTTGTGATTTTAGTTCGGGGGCATTTAGTGTACCTAAAGATTTAGCTAAATACAGATTACATAGTTTTACATCTATATTTGCATCAATAGCTTCCGATTTGGCCGAAAGCCATGCTGTTTGTGCACCCAGTAAATCAGTGGACGTGATTACGCCCGCATCAAATCCTTCGGTTGCGTAACGTAGATTTTCTTCAGCCTGATCGATATTGTGCTGTGTTGAAACTTTTTTCTTCAAACTCTCAGCCACTTTGTAAGAACTTTGTTTTATCTGAAGCTGCATTTTTTCTTTTGTTTCTTCCAATTCTAAAGTTGCAATTCTATGTTGAGATTTGGCAGCATTCAGAGTATGAATTCTATCGCCGAAGTGAAACAACGGAATATTAGCTACAACTCCTACTGAAAACATACCGCCAAATTCGTTTTTATAACCATTGTATGAATTTGGATTGCTAACTAAATAATTGCCGGCTAAAACAATGTTGGGCATAAACCGCGATAGCATAATCTTCTCGTTTGCTTTTGCCATGTTTTCTGCCTGTGTCAGTTGTTTAATCTCCGGTCTGTTGCTTAAAGCCTGATCTATCGGAATAAGTGGGGTGGTATTGTCTTGTGCCAAATCCTGATCGCCCAGAGAATATACATCGTCCAACGCAATGCCGCATAGTTGGTTTAATGCCATTCTGGAAAGATTTAATCCATCTTCGGCTTTTGTTACGGTAATGTCGGCCTCGTTGAGTTTTACTTTTACTTTCAATGCTTCCGATTTGGTGGCTACTCCTTCTTCAATCATTACGTTGACATCCGAATCTACCTGAGCTACTAAATTGCGGTATTCTTTCGCCAGTTTCACTTTGTTTTCCAACGATACCACACGCCAGTAAGCTTCATCTACTTCCAGCAGTAAATCGGTAACTTTACTTTCTTTCTTTGCATTTGCCAGATTTTCACCATATTTTGCAATATTATAAAGCTCCTTGATTTTACCACCCATAAAGATCGGTTGTGTAAAGCCAACAGACCCGACAAATACATTTCTTATATCAAACTCCATGGCACTTTTGGGAAGTACTGTATATCCGGTCATTTGGCCTGTACTAATACTGTAAGTTGGTAATTTAGCATCTTCAGACAATAACGAAATGTTTTTCTGATTCCAGGTGTATGCCCCGTTTGCCGAAAAGTTTGGCAGAAATTGTGTGAATGCCGCTTTTTTCAATTCAGTAGCAGCCTTTACGCTTTCTTGTGCCATTTGGATACTCTTGTTGTGGGTGAGTGCCATCTGTCTGCAATCTTCGAGCTGCAATACCTTTTGCGAGTACACTTGCATGGTTGCCGCGAGCATCATAATTACGAATACGTTTTTCTTCATACTTTATATCTTGTTATTTAATTGGTCAAACAATAGTTGTGCATGCAACTATATGATTGTAGGTTTATTTTAAATTTGTCATAATCTTACGTAATACATTTCGGCTGATATTCATTTCTTCATCCGTAATGCCATTTAATGTTTTTGTGGCAATTTGCTGAACCAATTCAGTAGCTTTATCCTGCAAGGCCGCTCCTGTTTCGGTTAAGTGGATTAAATTAATTCGTCTGTCATTATGAGTCGAAACCCGGGTTACCAGATTTCTTTTTTCCAGCTTATCAATCAGTCGGGTCATGCTGGGTTTATCTTTTGCGGTGAGGCTGCAAAGAGTCTGTTGCGTGACTTTGTCTTTTTGCCATAAACAAGCCAATACCGACCATTGTTCTGTACTAATATCAATCCCTTCGTTTACAAAAGCCCGCAGGAATGTTCTGTTGATGGCTGCTGAAACCTTACCGACTAATATGTCGAATATTTCATTGTTTTGTAATTGTGTCATATCGTTGCGTGTTTAATAGTTGTTTAAACAACTATGCAAAAGTACAACGAATAATTGTGTTTTTTGTTCTTGAATTTGTTATTTAACACGTTTTTAATAGGGATAGTGACGAATATATTTCTGAGAGTAGGAGAGTGGGCTTTGGGGTATAATTATTTTGTGCAAAAACAGTGTAGTGCTGGGTTAAAAATCCTAAGAATACAAAGAGGTGGGATTGCAAATTCCACCGACCAGCCCGCACTTTTGTGCAAGTAAGTAATGTTTATATATCCGCGAGGATAAGGTGAATAATTATTTGAATTTATTTAGAGTCTGCTGAAAAACGACTAACTCATTATATGTAAATTCAATATAATTACATTTAGTTTTTCAACATGCAAGATTTTTGCAACTATCCTCTTATTTTCTTT
>WSSedL1CaDRAFT_10000438_pt1 | contig 29534 bp, 24 predicted proteins | sample WetSurSL1Cattail_FD_9464 | JGI IMG/M metagenome (IMG submission 9464)
GATCAATTGTAATGTTTGAGTATGCGCCGGTTCCGCTGATTGTAACGCCTGTTACATTAGCTCCGCCTACAACTCCGATATTCAAACCGCCGACAACAACGCCGCCGCCTGCTGTTGCAGTATAGCTACCGTTATTGACGATGCTTGAACCAGTTGAGTTCAAAATGATATTGTTTGTTCCAAGAGCTGCAGCAGTATTAGCGCTAATAGTAACTGTACCGCCTGCTCTTAAAGATTGACCAACAGTAATAATACCTGCTGTATTTGTTAAAGTAAGATTGCCTAACTGTAACAATGGGCCAGCGTTAAATGCCTGAGCTGCTGTTCCGTTGAATAATACAGTAGAAGCCAAAGGAGCTGTAAAAGTACTTGTAATTCTATTGAAATTACCTTTTACAGTCAAACCAGAAGTAGCTCCTAAAGTAAATGTACCGCCATTCTGAGTAAAATCTCCAGTTGTTAATATAATGGCGTCTGCTACAGTAATTGTAGCTCCGCTAGCTATTGTAACAGCCGTAGCAGTTGTAGCAATATTTGCTGCAAGAGTGCCGCCTGTAACAGAAATGCCAGTTGCAGTAACTGCATTTGTCTGTAATGTTACAACGCCTTTTGTTACAGTTACATTTGTGAATGTACCGCCGTCAAAAGATGCTGTTGTTGCAGGAGTAACTGTTATGCCGCCTGCTGCGCCGGTAACAGTACCGCCGTTAGTAGCATGAGCAACAGAACCTGTCAAAGTTAGAGTATTAGCTCCAAGAGCTATTGTTCCAACGTTTGTTAAAAGACCTGTTGACGATGAAGCGCCATTTAATGTAATTGTTGAAGCTGCAGCGTTATTAATAGTGCTGCTGCTTGTTAAAGAACCAAGAGTAAGAGTTTTACCATTAGTAATTGCGCCTTTTACAACAGCAGCTCCAGCAACTGATAAAGTTCCTGTGCCAGCGTTTGCAAGAGTTGTAACTACAGTAGCTGTTCCAGTAACAATAAGAGTTCCATTGTTAGAAACTGAAGAGCTATCAACCAAGTTTGCGTTAACAGTAAATGTCTTTGTTGCTGCGTTTGTAATACCGTCAGCTCTAAGATCATTTGTATTGCTTGTTAAAGTTCCAGTGTTAGCAATTCCGCCGCGATATTTACCGCCAGCTAAAGTTGCTGTGCCTGAGTTAACAAGTGAAAGATCGCCGATGTTATAAGTCAATGTGCTTGTAGCAGCGGCAGCTGTAACTAAACCAACGTTTAATGTACCGGCATTATTTGCTTTCAAAGTAAATTCATTTGTTCCGACATTAGTCGTAGCGCCTGAAGCTGTAAGAGCTACAGGACCCAAAGCGATCGTTCCAGCGCCCTGGTTGTCAATAGCATTAATGCTAGCACCTGTGAAATCTTTAAGAGCTGTATAATCGCCGCCAGTCCAGGTAGTTGTTCCTGTAACTGTGATAGATCCTGTTCCAGCGTTTACAATCTGAGAAAGATCAGCTGCAGTAACGCCAGCGCCGGTTGAAAGACCAGCAGCTACGTCGCCGTTAATTGTAATGCTTGATGTTCCAGAAGCAGCGATATCGCCTAAACCAAGAGCGACTGCGCCATTGATAATTGCGTTACCAGATGTAACATTAATTACGTTTCCAGTGTTTCCACTGAAAGTAAGTCCGTTATTAATTGTAACAGCGCCTGATGTTTTTGTAACGGTTAAGCTTCCAGAGCCTAAACTTGAATAAGTAGCTTCCAAACCGGCAGTAACAGAAGATGCGCCGATATATGATAAGTTAATATTACCGTTAGTAACCGTAGGATGGTTGCCAACAAAAGTTGAGGTTCCAGTTAATGTAATAGTAGCTGTAGCAGGTAAAACTAAATAAGCAGAGCTAAGAAGATTTAGATTACCGTTTTTAATCTGAACATTTGATGAAGTTAAATTAAGAGCTTCAGTTAAATTTGTAGCTGTTATTGTAACAACAGGAACAGGAACTGCTGTAGTTCCTGAAAGGTTTACAATAAAATTACCAGCTGTAACGTTAATTGCGTTAGAAGAAGCCAACTGACGTAATTCGATAGTAACTCCAGTTTTCAATGCAGGATAGGTAGTAGAGTTAATATCAATATTGCCGCCTGCGTTATCAACGCCATTGTAAGTACCGGCAGCTATTATTAAAGTGCCGTTATCCGACAATGCGGCTAATCCAGCGCCAATAGTAGCCTTTGGGCCGCTTCCAGCAGGATTGTTTGTAGCATTTACGCCAGTATATGAGTCGCTTCCGTTAGTAACGTCTACATACACTGGAGTCGTCTGAGCAAACGCTGATATACTCATAAAAAAGAAGAGTATAAATAACGTTAGCAAAGATTCCGATTTTCTTTTAAGATTCATATTTTTCTCCGAAAAATATTTCATTAAGTTAATTATTTTTATAGAAACGAACATAGATAAACTGAATTTTGTTATTCAATACCCCTAAGGCGGTAGACACTTCGGCATATTTTCCCTCCCGAATTTTGTTAATATTATTTTTTATTCTCGTCATCTAACTTTATTTATTCAAATTGTTTTATTTATAATCAATATTAGTTCGGCTAAATTTTGAAATTTAGCTAAATAAATATATACTATTTAGGTTTAAAATCAATGACTTAATAGTCATTAACCTTAACATTAAAAAAAATTAATAAATTTTATACAAACGTCAATTTGTATCCAGTGTAATTATATAGTATAGAATGTGCTGTTTTTTTCGTTTTTCCTTCGCTGTATTTTTCTTTGTTCTGTTTTTTCTATCTATTGTTTTTTTATCTTATAAATTCTTTCAAACTGTAAACTAACAATTATCCGGGTAAGTTTAAAATTATTTTATCGTTAATATAGAATTTAATTTCTTATTAATTGTGACTTGCAACATACCGCGCGTCTCCTCTGGAACATAATTAAATTCTCCCGTAGTTATTCATATAATAACATCAATTACATACATATGCCAACTAACAATTTAAAATATAATTATATTTTTCATAATTGCAAAGCTAAATTATGAAAATTACTATAATTAAGCGCTTTTAATTTAAGTTTTACATTAGGGTTTTTGCTAAATTTAGTTGTGTTTAATTCGATTTGCCCCTAACGTTCAATTTTTGTACTTTTATAAATTATAGATTTAAAAATATGAGCTTGCGGCTAATTTGTCAAGATATTAAATCTTTTTTTTAAGCGTTCATATTTTTATAAAGTTCCCAATTTGTTTTATTTTTTTAATTATGGCTAAATAATTTATTAAAATAATATTATCTAATAATTATCGGCAGTTAAACTATACAAACATAAAAGGAGAGCTCATGAACCATAAATTAATTACTACTGGTTTAGCTTTAGAAGGATACAAGATAAAAGAAAATCTTGGAATCGTTAAGGGGATTGTCGTAAGATCCCGTTCTGTCTTTGGAACAATAGGAGCAGGGTTCCAAACTTTGTTTGGCGGCAACATAACTATATATACTGACTTGTGCGAACGCACCCGCTATGATTCTTTTGAGCTTATGGTTCGGCATGCTGAAGAGCTTGGAGCAAATGGCATCATCAGTTTCCGTTACGACGCTAACGAAGTTATGTCCGGCGTTACTGAGGTGCTTGCCTATGGCACTGCTGTTATACTTGAAAAAGAATAATAGAAATTCGAAGCCATTTAGAGTTGATTTGTGTAGAGACATCCCGAATAATCGGGACGTCTCTACGGAAACGCGATTTGCATTTCTGCCAATTTTACAATAAATCTTCCCGCACTACATTCCCTATCCCCAAAATTAATTGCGGGTCAAAAACTTTTTTAACGCGCCCCATTTGCCTAACGACTTCTTCGCCGTACATCTCTATCAGATAATCGGCTTTAATTTTGCCGACGCCATGCTCGGCAGAAATAGTCCCTTTTAATTCAACGGCCTTCTGGCATATTTTTTTGTAAAGGTATTTCCCTTTTTCAAACTTATCCTGACTGTCTGGCAGCATATTAAGATGAATATGCGAATTGCCGAAATGACCATAAGCCACATAATCTATATTTTCATCTCTTACAGTTTTTCCGCACCAAAAGAAAAACTCTCTAAACTGATCATCAGGAACCGCGACGTCGGTTCCTAATTTTCTATAATTATTTCTTGCTATGTACTCGTTTACTTTTAAAGAGATTGCATGACGGAATTTATGGATATCCTCTCTATCCTTTTCATTTACGGCAAACCAAACCAGTTCTTCGTTTCCGCCGCATTTTTGAATAATCTCTATCCACTGCTCTAACAATTCGTCTTCGTTCTCTTCTCCAGCTTCCTGTTCAAACCAAACGGCCGCTTTTGCGCCTTCGGGAATATTGGGAAAATCGGGAGCCAAAAACCTAAGCGAGTTATCGTCAAAGTACTCAAGCGCGCGCGCCTCAATCTTATTTTCCTGATTTTTATTCTTAAATGAGACGGTTCGCCCTTCTTCTATAAAATCAAGTCCCCGGTTTTCGTCTTCAAAAAATACTACGCACGAAATTATTGCGCCCGGCTTAGCTAGAAGTTTTAATTTAATTTTTGTAATTACTCCAAGCGAACCTTCCGAGCCGATAAATAAATCAATCGCGTCCATATCAGGTTTAATAAAAAAGCCAGAAGCGTTTTTAACGTCCGGCATTTTGAAATCTGGCAGCATTAAATTGTATTCTTTGCCTGATTCCGATTTTAACGATAATTTCAGACCGTCAGCTTTAACGAAGCCTCTTTTCAAATTTAGCGTTTCGCCGTCAGGCAGTATAATTTCAAGCTCGGCAATGTAATTGCGGGTAGGGCCGTATTTAAATGTTTTGGCTCCTGAAGCGTTAGCGGCTACAGTTCCGCCAATAAAACAGTTTGTTTCAGTTGGATCGGGAGGATAAAATAAGTTAAGCTCGTCTAACCTGCCCTGTAAATCGCTTAGAATGACCCCCGGTTCAACGAAAGCGTAAAATTCTTTTTCGTTAATTTCTATTATTCTGTTAAGTTTTTCTGTAGAAATGACAATTCCCTCTTTAGGGACTCGCGCTCCAGTTAGTCCCGTTCCGTTGCCTGCGACAGTAACTCTTTTATTTTCAGCCAAAGTCCTAATCAGAATTTCTTTAACTTCTTCAGCGTTTTCAGGAAAATATACGGCGTCGCATTCTCCCTTAAAATTTGACGCATCTGTTAAAAATGATTGTATTTCTTCTTTATCATTTTTTATCACCATAAATTAAACAGCTTTCCCGTGCTTTTTCATAATAGCTTTCCATTCGTCAATACCAAGCTGTTCAGATTCTTCAACCAACATAATTGGAATATCGTCTTCAATGCGGTATCTTCTACGAGTTTCTTTATCTGTAGAGACAAGCGTTTCGCCGTCAAGTATCAAATCTGCTTTTGTTTCAGGGCAGCATAATATATCAAGTAAATCCTGGTTTACCATATTTCCTCCATGATATTATATTTAATAACTTATATAAACAAAAAAAAAGTCCAAATCAATATCCGAACTCTTTTTTTGACTTTTATTTTGAATGTTTATTATATAAAACTAAAAAAAAAGCCGCTAAATTTGCAATAGCGGTTTATTTTAAAATTAAAGTAACGGCCTCTGTAAGGCTCTCTACCGGAACGACTTTTATCCCTGAATTATGTTTTACCGACTTTATATTATTCTGAGGAATGATAATTCTACGGAAGCCAAGTTTTTCAGCTTCCTGAATTCGTTTTTCTATATGCCCAACGCTTCTTATTTCTCCTCCCAAGCCGACTTCTCCAATAACTACCGTCGCGCTATCTGCTACCCGGTCAAGCAAACTTGAAGCTATGCTGCAACAAACTGCAAGGTCTACGGCCGGTTCGTCAATTTTTACTCCGCCAGCCATATTAAGAAAAACGTTATTAGCCGATAACCTGTAGCCGCCTCTTTTCTCCAGCACTGCAAGCAGTATAGATAGTCTTCTAAAATCAAAACCAGTCGCAACTCTTTGAGGGTTCCCAAAATTAGACGAAGTAACCAACGCCTGCACTTCTATAAGCAAAGGGCGGGTTCCTTCTATACTCGACGTTACCACCGAGCCGGAAGTATTTCTGTCTCTTTCGTTTATAAACAACTCGCTTGGATTTTTTACTTCGGTCAAACCGTCGTCATGCATTTCAAAAATGCCAATTTCGTTTGTGCTGCCAAATCTGTTTTTAAGACCTCTTAGTATTCTAAAAGACTGCTTTGATTCTCCTTCAAATTGCAATACTGCGTCTACAATATGCTCAAGAATTTTAGGACCGGCAATAGCACCTTCTTTTGTAACGTGACCAATTATTATAACGGAGTAATTTTTCTTTTTAGCGTCCGCCATTAGAATTGCCGTACATTCCCGTATTTGAGTTACTGTGCCTGGGGAATTTTCCAATTCGCTGTTGTACACAGTTTGAATGGAATCGACAATAACAACTTTTGGCTTTAAATCTTCTATTGCGGCAATAATATTGCGCAGCCCGGTTTCAGCGGCCACGTAAAATGTATCGGATTTTACTTTAAGCCGGGACGCCCTGAGTTTAATTTGCTGAAGCGATTCCTCGCCTGTTACATATAAAACTTTTTCTTTAATGCGCGAAGCCGCCTGCATAACTAATGTCGATTTGCCTATCCCCGGATCGCCAGCAAGCAAAATTACAGAACCGGGAATCAGTCCGCCGCCAAGCACTCTGTCAAACTCGCGGATTTCTGTTTTTATTCTGGCTTCTTCAGTCGCTTCAATTTCGCTTATTTTTTTGTAAGAGCTTTTGCCTGTTGAAGCCGTTATCTTGCGTGGATTGTTTTCGATCACTTCTTCTACAAAAGAGCTCCAGCTATCGCACTCCGGGCATTTGCCTAACCAGCGTACGGAGTCATATCCGCAATTCGAACAGATATATTTAATTTTTGGTTTGGCCATTTACACTTCTGTCCTGCGGATAAAATCCATTATAATTTTATCATTTGAATTTAGAAGCTCTTCAATAAAACCTTCAAAATATATTTTACCCTGGTGCATCATGGCCACTTTTTGAGCGATGTTTTTTACGCTGTACATATCATGCGTAACAACTATTGAAGTTACGTTTAGTTTTTCGCTTAATTCTTTTATTAAACCGTCAATCGAATCGGACATAATAGGGTCCAACCCGGTAGTCGGTTCGTCATAAAGGACATATTGCGGATTTGTAACCAAAGCCCGCGCAAGTCCTACTCTTTTCCTCATACCGCCAGAAAGCTCCGAAGGTTTTAATTTTTGCGTTCCGGCCAAGCCTACTAATTTAAGTTTTTCAGCGACAGTTTTATCAATTTCTACTTGCGTATGCTTATCTGTGGATTCGACTAAAGCCAATCCTACATTTTCTTCAACCGTCATCGAATCAAAAAGCGCCGCACCCTGAAAAAGGAACCCGAACTTTCTTCTAACTTTATATAACTCTCTTTTACTAAGTTCCGTTATTTCCTGATTTTCAACTTTTACAGAACCTGAGTCTGGCGTTAGAAGCCCTAATATATGTTTTAATAAAACGCTTTTGCCGCATCCGCTTCTTCCAATAATCACAAGCGTTTCGCCGTCTGTTATTTTAAGATTAACTCCGTCAAGAACTACTTTATTTCCAAATTTCTTGTGAAGGTCTTTTATCTCTATCATTATTTACCGATAAGTGTGTAGTAAGGATATTATTTTATTTTTGTTTCTTTAATTTTAGATAATTAATAAGCGTTTGCCGCGTAATGCCAAGCAGACGCGAAGCAATCGACTGATTTCCGTTTGTTCTTTTCAACGATTCGTCAATCAGAATATTAGTTATTTCTTTAATTGTTGGAAGGCTTTCCCAGCTTTCAACCTCAAATTTTTTAATTTTGGGAGCGTTGATTACTTCAGTCGAATCATTTTTCGCTGAATTTTCATCAATGTATTTTTTAAATACTCCCATATTCAGCATTTTTGATTTATGATTAGCCACTGCGTCAAAAACCAGAGCTTTAAGCTCTCTTACATTTCCGGGGAAATGATAAGTCGAAAGTAGAGTTGGCAACTCAACAGGCGGCGTAGGTTTTTTCTTCCCAAGTTCTTTTGAAGATAATTCAAGAAAGTGATCGAGCAATAGCGGCAAATCGTCATATCGCTCCCGTAAAGCCGGAATATGAATCTGGTGAGCGCTTAACCGGAAAAATAAATCGCTCCTAAAGCTGTCTTTGGCGGACATTTCTTTTAAATTCCTGTTTGTCGCCACCACAATCCTAACGTTTGATTTTCTTGGAGCGTCGGCGCCAAGCTGAAAATACTCTCTCGCTTCTATTAGTCTTAGTAGTTTTATCTGATGTTCCTGTTTTAGATCGCCAATTTCATCTAAGAATAAAGTTCCGCCCGAAGCCATTTCCACTAAACCGTCTCTTGCTCTTTCCGCTCCGGTATATGCGCCCTTTAAATGACCAAACAGCGTATCGGCAAAAACATTTTCATCAAGCCCCGCAATATTAAGAGCTACAAAGCTTCCTTCTCTTCCGCTGCTTTTATGAATAGCCTCGGCAAATAATTCTTTCCCGGCGCCGGTTTCTCCGGTTATTAAAACCGGCTGTGTAGATTTAGCTACCGACTCGATATATTGAAAAATAGAAAGGACTTTTTTGTTCCGCGTAATAATTTTTGCAAACGATTCTTTATTTACTAATGCTTCCGATAGAATATGCCTTCTAAGAGTCGTTGCCTCAGTCTGTAATTCTCTGAATTCTATCGCCCTGTTAACAGTCGTAACAAGCCTGTTTTCATCAACGGGCTTTACAATATAATCATAAGCGGAAGATTTCATACATCGGACGGTGGTTTCAATATCGTTTACTCCGGTTATAACTATTACCGGAATTTCGGAATAATTTTCCGCCACATACTGAAGAATGTCTTCGCCAGACACATTCGGCATCAGAAGGTCGGACAGGATTATGCTTATTTCCTTTTCTGCAAGAATCTTTTTTACGTCTCTGCTATCCTGGCAAAGTATAATATTATTAATTCCTTCAGAGTTCAGAACCATTTCTACGCTCTCCAGCGTAATCGGTTCATCGTCTACTATAAGTATCGGATTAACCGGAAATAATGAATCGCTCATTGTTAACGCCCTAACTATTTTTGTTTTATTGGTAATATAACTCTTGCCGTCGTGCCTACGTTGACCCGCGAGCTAAATTCTAAACGACCGCCAAGATCTTTAATAATTTTACTTGAAATTGAAAGACCAAGCCCTGTTCCGCCTGTGTCTCTCTTTGTTGTAAAAAACGGATTAGTTATATGAGGCATATCTTCTTCTTTTATACCGGAGCCCTCATCTTCAATTTTTATTTCAATTGTCCCTTCTTTTTCATCATATAACGTTGAAACTTTTATTCCTCTTTTCTTATCAGGCAAAGCCTGGCAGGAGTTTTGTATAAAGTTAATAACAATCTGCTCAAGATATTGGAAATTTGCAATAGTTGTGGGAATATTTTCGGCTAAATTTACTTCAAATTTGTCTGTGGATTTTTTTATCTGGTTTTCTAACAGCGTAATTGAGGAATTTATAACCGAATTTACGTCTACCGGTTCAAAAATCTCCGACGAGCTTTTTTGCGCAAATCTTTTAAGGTCTTCGACAATTCTCTTTATACGCCTTGAGCCCTCCATAATGTTCTGGCACATTTTGGGGTATTTTTCCTTCATGGCGGAATATTTAACATTCATTATGGAAAAGTCCCCGTTCTCTTCATAAAACTTATCAAGTATTGGAAGCAGACTATCCCACACCTTTTGAAGCAGCGGAGTATTTAGCATAATAAAGTTATTAGGGTTGTTAATTTCGTGCGCTACGCCCGAAACCAATGTTCCCAAAGCTACCATTTTATCAGCCTGAATTAATTGCTCAAGCTGTAGCTTAGCTTCTTCTTCTCTTTTTTTCCTGTCGGTAATATCCTGTTTTACCGATATGAAATAACTTATTTCGTCTTTTTTGTTTTTAACAGGAGTAATTGTTTGTTCTTCCGGGTATAGCGAGCCGTCTTTACGCTTATTAATTATCTCGCCATGCCATACTTTGCCTGTAAGTATAGTGTCCCACATATTTTTATAAAATTCTTTATCATGCTTTCCGGATTTTAGAACGCTAATATTTCTATAAAGCATTTCGTCGTTATCATATCCGGTTAGTTGCGTAAAAGCGGGATTGACCCAGATAACGTCTCCGCCAAACCCGGTAATAACTATGCTGTTGGCAGTAGCTTCCAGAGCGGCCTTTAAAAGATTGCGTAATTCTTCAGGCTGGTAGCTTTCTGTTATGTCCCTGTCATAAACGATAGCCCCCATAAAATGGTCTGATTCTGTAAACAAAGGAAATCCTTTTCTGCGGAGAGAAAGCATGGTTTCAGAATCGCCCGCAATTATCTTTATTTCCTCATCTACTTCCTTATTCGCTTCAAGGAGTTTTAGCATGGAATTTTTTGCTTTAGACTCGCGGTTCAGGAAGTAAGAATAATTTTTGCCTATAATTTCTTCGGAGGAATATTGCCAGAGATGTTCAAGATTTTTACTGCAGTCTATTATTTCCCCTACAGCATTAATTATGAATACGCCGTCCAATGCGGCGTTAAACAATAAACGGAATTTATTTTCCAGCAGCTTGTTTTCAGATTCAAGCGCTGAAACTCTTTCCCTAAGAGTTGTAATTTCGTCTAAAAGTACGGATTTTTTGTTAGCCCTGTCGTTCATAAAAAAAATATGTATTTTATTCGTTAGAGTAAAATACATATTTTTGATAAAAGATATTTGATGAAAGGAGAATTTCTTTTTTTTGCGTTAATTTCTTTTTATGATCTCATTTTAGCTCTTACTAAAGCGCCGACTGCATTTTTTACAAAAAGATGAGAAGCTAAAGTTAAATACCATTTGTCGCCGAAAAATCTGTTTAATGTGCTATAACCGTTTCTATCGTTAATATAATCAGATTCTCTCCATATTTTCTGCCAAGTTAATGATTTTCCAAATACTTGATCTGTTTTCTTTGTAACGCCATACCAATCTTGCATAAATTTTGGCATCCAGCCTACGTTTGTGTATCCAGCTGATTTGCTCTGATGAGCTCCCATACTTAAACCGCTAAGAGCTGATTGACCAAAACCGCTTAATGCGTCTTCAGTTCTGTAACTGGTCTGATCGATATATTTCTGATAAATATCTTCTGCCTGTTCGTCAACGTTGCTGCTTGTTTGAGCTCCCTGAAGAGCTATAATTTCTTTAATATCGTCTTTTGTTAGTTGAGCAAAGCTTAATGAGCTTGCTAATACGACTGCGGTTATTAATAATGTTGCTTTCATTTTGTATTCTCCTTTTATCTTTTTACGGAGAATAGTTCAAAGCAAATACCGCGATTGGCGCCGGGCTGTAACTCGTTATTTTATATAGTGTTACAGGAACGGTAGTTTTACGAAACCGCTGTTAAAGAGTTATACAAACGAATTGGAAATTCCGGTAAGTTATTATAATACAAGGATATACCGATCCCTTTAAACTTTTACATTGTAAAAATTTTAGCGTCGGTTGATTTTTGACATTCCTTATCTATATCAGAAAACTGATTTTTCAGCAAACAACTATTCATTTATCTGCTAAAACGCAAATATTTGCAGCAATTTTACAATTGTTGCACAAATTGCCCTTTTGATTAATAAGACCGTTAAAAAAGAAAATTTAAAGGAAGCTGCCGAGGCAAATCGTTATGCAACTTCCTTTAATGTAGTTAGGGTCATTATTAAACGAACGTAGGGTCAATTTTCTTTATGAAATCCGTCTTTATCCTCGTATCCAACTGGAGCTGTGAAAAACTCATAACCGGCCACAAGGGCGAAAACAGAATATATTATAAATAAGTAAGTCATATTTATTAAATTTTATTCCTGCCATTTCTGGAACAGGAGGTTACTAAAAACTTTATACAACTTATTCAATTGCGGCGCCGTAATATGCGGATATAGTTAACTTGTTGTTTTATAATAAGATATGGCTTCCCCATAGTTTTGTACCCCTGTAAAGCGATTATACAGTCAAATTTTAGGACTTGCGTAAGATGTTTATTAACAAGAGATTACGTATGTTAAATATGTTTACATATATGATGGGCTTTACAACAGATGCAAAAGCCTGTAAGGTAAGTAGTTTTGGTAAGGATTGATCTGCAAAAAGATATCGTCGCGTCTTAATTCTATTGTTTATCTAATCGGTGGAAGCCCTCTTCATCTTCGCTGCCAACAGGCGCCGTAGCAATCTCTCTGACTATAACTAAAACAAAAACCGAGTATAGTACGCATAAGTATATCATTTTGCACACAGTAATTAGTAAACGATTTATAACTTATTTTAATTATCGGCGCTTAAATTTAAAAGTTTAGCGTTTTTTAAGAAAAGGGCTAAACTTTTTCAAAAAGCCTCCGATAATATAGTTGAAGAAGTCCATTTAAACCAAGAGTTAATGAAAAAAGTTATCTACATATTATTTATCTTTAGTTCTGTTTGTTTCAGCCAGATCACAAAGGACGATATTCGCGAAGTTTTGATTCTGGAAGGATACAGAGACGGAGTTGAATTACAGGCTCAAGCAGACCTGCTTTATGCAAGTTATCTTGATAAAGTGAGCTATAGAATCTCTGACCTGGCCGAAGGCGCAGGATATAGCTTTTTAAGCGGTTTGGGTCTTGGAGCTTACGAAAGCCGTACGTTTGGATACAAACACACCAGCTGGATGCCGGGATTTATGCAGACATGGTATAAGGCTTCTCCCGCCATAGGCGGAGAACCGGATTATACTTTGCTTTCATGGGAACAGGTTTGGAGAGAAGTCGACTATGCAAGCGATAGAGCCGCTTACACAAAACTAAAGATTTTCTTCCATAACAAATGGTATTTAGCGCTTTTGACTCATTGGATTATAAAAAATACTGCCGCTACAATGGTTCGCGATAAAATGAAATACGACAGATTTTTTTATAGTTTTAAGTTCGATCTGGTTATCCCCGCGTTTAAATAAAAATTATAAATTTTTAAGATTATTCCCGTTTCGCCTCTGTTCAAAAATCTCAATTCAATCTTAACAAAATTTGCCGTAATATTGCTATGCGTATTATATAGTATTTTTCTGATTCAGATTATCTGGTTAAGAAAGTATTACAATAGGTCTGACGCATAAATACATCAGACCCATTAAATATCAAATCAGGCGAGGAAAAATATTAGGGCTCCGAGCGCAAAAACGCCCCAGAATATCCATTTTGAGGTCATTGGATAATCCCGCTTTACTTTGCTCCATGCTCTAGCGGCAAAAAGCATCAATACAATAAGACCTATTGTAGAGGCGATGCACTGCATTAAGCCAAAGTCGTTTTTTACAGCCGATTCTATGCTCGAATTATTCCATACTTTTCTAAACAATACCTGCAAATGCAGCCAGTAAACAAGCAGAGATTCCCTGCTCATGTCTAACACAAAAGATTTTTTTGTATGTTTTTTTTCTTCGTAATAGATACACATGGCCAGAAAAACAAAAACGTATCCTAATCGTAAAACGAAAAACAACCAGTTAGGTCTGTGCATCCGTATAAAGAAAGGGAGCGATTCTATAAGCGTAAGATGCCCTATAACAATTGAAATAATTCCAATAAGAGTAATTCGTTTTTTAAATTCCTCTTCTTTATTCCCTTCTTTTGCCTGTAAATAGAAATAGGCCGTTGCGGCTCCCGCCAGCATAAAGCCCAGCCAGGGGAAAAGCGGAAAGAGCGATCCGCCCATAGGATTGATATAATTAGCAAAAAACAAAGGCATGTAATTTCTGAAATCTATAAGCCATAATAATGGCGCGGCCATAACAAAAACGGCGCCCGACAGGATTATAAACGCTAAATGATTGGCCTCCTTTTTTATAAACATTCTGCTGGCAAAGAGCAGGGTTAATCCTACCGCTATGCATTGCAGCACGTCTACGTTCATAAAGTCAAGCCACTCCTTTGTATTAAACCTCAACATTACTTTATGAATTGAAAGGAACGGCAGATGGAGACTGTACCCGACTACAAAGATCAGGAATATCCGCCCTATCTGTCTTTTAAAAACCTCCCCGTATTCCTTAAATTGCGGCAGCTTGCTTCTGCTTGCAAGAATAAACGCGAAGCCAGAAACGAACAAGAAAGACGGAGCGACCAGTCCGTTTACAAAATTAAGAAATGGAAACCAGGAAGACGCCCTAAACTGAGGCGACAACATGGAATTAAAGACGTGAACTTCGATCATAACAATCAAAGCCCAGCCTCGCAATAAATCAATAAATATCAATCGTTTTTTATCTGTCATAAGCGCTAATGTTTGTTTTTTTATTTGTTAGGTTTTTCTTTTTCAAAGTCATAAAGAGTTTTTCTATTTAGATCTGCAATTGCAAGCTTATAATCTATCAATGCGCTAAGAGAATTAGTTCTTGCGTCTGTAAGGCGCAGTTGCATTTGCGCCAGGTCAAAGCTGGTAATTGTTCCGGATTTGAACCTTTCCATACTTATTTGATAACTTTTTTCAGCTAGTTCAACGCTTTTGCTAAGAGCTTCCACTCTTTCCTTAGCCGATTCTAATTTGCCAATCACCTGTTTGATCTCAATGACAATCTGATCAATCTGGTTTTGCTTTGTCAGTTTGTTTAGCTCAAGGCTCGCCCTTGAGGCTTCCACAGCCCGTTTATTGCTTCCCCAGTCCCAGACGGGAACGGATAAAGTCATAGTGACGCTTCTGTCTTCTGCAAAATTATGAAAAATATCGTTAAGTTTATCGTCGTTTTTATTTATCCCGTAATTAGCAGAAATATCAACTCTCACATTTCCTTTTGAATCTACTTCTTCAAGCCCTAATTCGCCTGTTTTTATATCCGCTTCCGCATTACGAATTTCATTTCTGTTCATTAAAGCCAGTTCAATCGCTTTATCTCTATTAATTCGGATGGGAACATATTCCAAATGCGCTATTACGTCAATATTTTCGGAATTGTCTAATCCTATAAGTAATTTAAAACTATCTTTTGATTCTTCAAATTTACGTTTAGCGTTAAGCAAATCGTTATTAGCCGACGCAAGGTCAATTTCAAGCTGCAAAGCTTCAACCTCGGCAATAAGCCCAGCTTTAAATTTGTTATTGGCCGTAGCATACGATATTTGCGTTTGGTTTACCTTTTCTTCTGCAATTTCCAGGCTTTTTTTTGTCTGGTATAAATCATAAAAACTAGCAGTAACATTATAAATAATGTCCATTTTTGTTCTGGAGTAATTTCTTTGCGTTTTTTCCAGATTTATTTCAGCTTTTTGCAAATTAGCTTTCTGGTTATTAAACGTAAAAAGCGGCTGCGTAAGCCTGAAACTCAAATTAGAATAATAGTCTCTTGCCGTGCTTCCGGCAGCGTCTAATTGATCTCTTCCAAAAAGCGAACCGACTATTGAAACAGTTCCATTTGAAAAAATAAGAGGCTGGGTAACATAAAGTCTTCCCTCCACTGTTTTGTTTTCCATTTGGTAAAACTGCTGACTGCCGGTAGCAGAATTAAACTGGCTTGAAAGACTCCGGGAATAACTCGGCAAATCGAATTCCATATTAACAGACGTCATCAGCCCAAGCCTCGTAGCTTCAAGGTTCTTTTGAGAATTCAGCAAAGTATTTTCAGCTGTTTTTATAGAATAACTTTGCTTTAATGCGACCGCCAAAGCTTCTTCCAAAGTAAACACTTTTTGCCCAAAAGTTACTCCGGCTATACATGCCAATAAAAAGGACGTTAATACTAGTTTTCGCATCATTTGACGTTTAATAATTCATAATATTTAGATTGATTATTCTATTCGTATCTTAAAGCTTCAATCGGGTCTTTTTCTGCGGCTTTTTTTGCAGGATATATGCCAAAAATCAACCCGGTGGCTACCGAAACGACAAACGCAAGAAGCACGGCGTAAGGAGAAATAATTGTTTTCCATTCCGCATATTTCGAAATCATCGAAGTCATTGCATACCCTATCGCTATGCCAATCAGACCGCCTATGACGCTGATTATTATGGCTTCATACATAAACTGATTTAGTATATCATTTTTTGTCGCGCCGACTGCTCGTCTTACGCCTATTTCTTTAGTGCGTTCCAGAATATTGGCAAGCATGATGTTCATTATTCCTATACCGCCCACCAGCAGCGAAATTCCAGCTATAGCCCCCATAACTATATTAAAAATTCTTTGAGTTTTCTGCTTTTGCTCAAGAAGCTGTTCCGGCAGAACTATTTCGTAATCTTTAATGCCATAATGCCTTCGCTCTAAAATACGGGTAGTAAGTTCTGCGGCGGCTTTTAGCATATCGGAATCTTTAACTTTTAACGTTAACTGGTCTACTACGTTTTTTGCAGTAGGAGCAGATTCTTTATCGTCGTCCGAAACTGACATTCCGCCCCCCATAAAGATAACATCGCCGCTCGTTTCCTCTTTTACAATTTTATTCATCATTGTTGTAATTGGCAGATAGATATCTTCGTTAAAATTCCTTATACCTAATCCGCTCGCTCCGGCTGACGATATATTTTTAGGAGCCATAACGCCGACAATGTCAAACCAAAGGTCGCCTATTTTAATTTTTTTATTAATCGGGTTCTCAAATTTAAATAGTTTTTCTTTTATGCCATACCCAATAACGCATACGTTCGAATAACCGTCTATGTTAAACGATTTGAGGAATGACCCGTCTAAAACTTTAGAATTAAATGTAGCCGGATAATCAGGAGTAGTCCCAATTATTTTTGACTGAAGCATATTTGCGTTATATGTAATTACTGCAATTTGTTCTCTGACTGGAGTAATATACTCGACTAAAGGATTCAGCTCCTTAATTGCTTTTGAATCGTCAAGATTTAGCCCGGGAGAAAAAGAAGCTTTTTTTTGCTTTAAATTCAGTTGAACAGCCGCTTTATTAATTATCACGTTATTTGTGCCCATCAGCTCAATCTGCTGAAGCGTTTCCTGCCTTGCGCCTTCCCCAATAGAAAGCATTGCTATAACCGCTCCAACGCCGAAAATTATTCCAAGCATAGTAAGAAACGTCCTGAGCTTATTTGCCTGAAGCCCTTTTAGACCGACTTCAAAACTCTCAAAATTGTTCATCTACTTACCCGCAGGAAGAGTAACTGAAGAATTAGGCTCGTCTTTCTTTTTAATCTCTTCAATTTTGATCGTAGGATCTCTCAAAGCGACCTCGTCGCCGTCTTTTATTCCTTTTGTAATTATAATATGATTTTCATTTTTCTCGCCGGTTTCCACGACTTTTTCGTCAAAACGGGAACCGTCCTTAACATAAACCACTTTCTTCCCTTCTTTTTCAAAGACCGCTTCCTGCGGAACAAAAAGCACGTTTGGTATTTCGTTTATAATAATCTTATTGCTTGTGGTCATTCCAGGTTTAAGCTTTTCCGACTTGGACTTTATGTCCACCCCAATTTCAAAAATCTTAATAGCTCCATTCTTGTCTTTGCTTTTACCTAACGACGCCACATTGCCAATTACGCCTGCGAATACGCTATCCTGAAACGCGTCCAATTTAATCTTAACATTCAGACCTTTTTTAATTTTGCTTATATCAACTTCATTAACAGAAGTAATGCTTTCCATCGACGAAAGATCTGGCAGACTTAAGATAGTCATCCCCGACCATGGAGTATCGCCTATCTGCATTTTTCTTCCGGTAGACCAGTTGAGTTCATATACGACCAGCCCTTCAGCGGGAGCAGTCAAAGTAAGCATTGCTAAATCTTTTTTTGCCCGTTCAAGATCCGCTTTCCTTTGCCTGACGTCAATATCAACTTTGTTAAGCTCCGATTGATTTATTATTTTTTGCGATTTGAAATCCTGTTGGGCTTTCAGGTAGCTTAGTTCATCCCGTTGACGCTGAAGATTAGCTTCCTGCCGTTTCATTTCCGCTTCAAATTTCATCTGCTCCAGGTTAAGCTTCGAAAGCTCGTACGTTAATTCTGCGCTTTTAAGATCGGACTCCGCTCTTGTCATTGTCGATTTTTGGTTAGCAATTAATTTTTCTTTGTCCGATAAGGATATTTCCAATTTAGCTTCGGCGTCTTTTAGAGCCGTAATTGCTTCTGTCGGATCAAACTTGACTACCGTATCGTTTGCCTTTACATACGTGCCTTCAGGGACGAGAAAAATTATTTTAAGGTTGCCTCTTACGCGCGGCGATGATATTGATATTGAGTTTTTTGCCCTTATCTCTCCGCTTTCGGTTATTGAGACTAAAAATTTCTCTTTCTTTACAGTGTAGGTCGGAATTTTTCCGTCTACGCCGGAAGGAGAAAGAAAGAAATAAATAAGAACTATTATTAAAGCCGCAACGCATCCGAGTATCAAATTTGGCTTCTTAAATTTTTGAGGGATGTTTAACGTTTCAATTTTTTTTAGATACGCAGAATATAAACGGCCAATAGAAAATTTTTGGGATTTTTTAACCGTCGTAGCGCTTCCAGCTTTTCCTTCCATCAACCATATTCCCTTTTGTTAAAGAAACGAACAAAATCAAACGCTAAAAATAATGATTACTGAATTAAAACAAAAAGATATTATAATACTCAGGCAGCCTGTATTTGCTGTAACAGCCGCAGACTAATTTTGGAATTCCCACGCGACTCCAAACCTTATCCCTCTTCTTGGCATTGGATAAAATGGAATGATAAAATACTTGTTATCAAACAGGTTTTCCCAAGTAAAATATATTATTGCGCTTTTATGCACTTCGCCAGCGGCGGTAAAATCGACCGTGATAATATTTTTTTCAAATAAATCCAAATATTTGCCCGCGGCATAATAAGAGTTCGCCGTATTGTCTAAATGTAAAAACTTTGCCTTAAATCCGGCTTTCAGGTCAAGATTTGTATCAAATAAAATATCCTGATAATAAACTCCCAAATCGCTGCGGAAGGCGGGCTCTATATTCTGCGAGGATAAAAAATACATTGGGGTAACTGCATAGTCTACGTCATAAGCGTCAGTTTTTTTATTATAACAAGACGACGTATTTTCAATCAACACTTTTCCGTATTTATACCCAACGCTATATCCAGCTGAAAATATATCTTTTTTAGAATTTTGAAGTCTGTAAATAGCGTTTATGTTTAGAGTCAAATCGTCAGTAAAAGACTTGAAACCAAACTCAACCGAATTGGCAGTTTTTATTTTGTAATAATTTCCGTCAAAACATCTGTAATATGCGTCTGATACAGACGCTATGACGTTTTGCTCGGACGAGGAATACCCTAAATAAACGTTAGAGGATTCAGTCAGTTTCATAATTGCGTCTGCGCCGATTCCTTTTAAATTATAGTCCTTGTATTTTATATACTTGGCAAAAAATGAAGTCTGGACTTTACCGCCAAAGAACAGAGTCGTCATTTTACCTGCAAGCGAAAGAGCGTTTTCCCAATTTTTAATTACATCCCTGTTTATTTCGTAATTCAGCGACTGATAATTGCCGATGAAATCGAAATTAAGACTTTGGTATTTGTAGGATTGCCTTAACTGCCCGCCAAATATTTTATATCTGTAATCGTTATGCATTACATTAACATCAGACTCGGCAGTGTCCTCATTCTGTCTGTACTCATCCAAATTGAACCGGTAATAAGCTGAAAGTTCAGTGTACTCGCCTGGGAAAAGATTTAAGAGAAATTTTAGATTTAGATTGTGCAAGGTTGATTTATCATAAGTATTCCAGTCGTTTACCGGAATAGCGCTTACTCCATATACCACGTCTTTTAACGAAGTATTGGAGGTAGTCGCCGCAATGACAGCCGCAGAGTCGACGTTCACGCCTCCGTTAAGCCCTACCCGATATTTATTATACGAATAAGACAATACTAAATTAATTCTATCGTTAAAAAAATATTTAAGTTTTGCGTTCCCCTGCCAGTCGCTGTAAGCGTTGTTAAACATATAATTTTTGTAAGTAGTGTTCGACTGAAAGTCGTCCGCCTTTCTGCTTGTCATATCAAACGATAAAGCAAACTTATTGAATACGACGGAATTGTACTGCGCGTCAAGCATCGCCGCGCCTTTAGTCCCCTGATAATATTTAATTCTAGTTTGCGGAATTCTTGAGATACTATTTTTAGTAATAAAATTAACGCCTGCAAGCGAATTATCCGTTCCATACCAGAAGCTTCTTACTGCGGGAATTATTTCGATAGAATCAATATTTTCCGTTTGAATATACATCAGGTTAAACCACGAACCGCCGCCGTTAAGCGCTGCTCCATCAGAATAATACTGAGTTGAATACTGCCCCGCGCCGTTTATTATAGCCTCATTTGGCTGTCCTACTGATCCTAAATCTTTAACAAGAAAAAGCGGAGAGTTCTCAAATAAGTCCTGCGCGCTTTTGTATTCGTTTTTTAGAAATGTATTTTTACTAATAAAATAACTGCCGTCAAAAAGCGGAGCCTGATTAACAGGTCTTAAAGTGTCTCTTGGAATTATTTTTTTTGCTTTTGCAGTATCTCCGGCCATTAAACTATCCGATGGAGCCTTAACCAAATCATTTTTCGGTTTCAACTCCCGTATAACTTTAGACGTATCTCGCCCCTGTGGGAAAAGTAACGCCGCTGAACATACCAAAAGAATAACTATATATCGCATTTAAATCATTAATATTTTATTTCAATAACACAATATCACAAAAGAAACAAAAAGATTAAAGCTAATTTGTAAGAAATCGTCATTCAATACGGGAACAAAAATAATGCAAGCGCTGCCAACAGGCAGCTACTACGTATTAAATAATTTATTTTTACAAATTGATATATCAAATTTGCCAGTCTTAACCGCAGATAATTTTCTTTGAATGCAATCTTCATTATGCGCGGCGACTGCTATTTAATTGGGTCGCATGTTAATCAAAAAGTATAGCGTATACGTTTAAGGACTTCTACGCTTACGTTATTTAGACTTTAATTTGCCCATACCCCTGTAAATTGGAGGCCAAATCAGACAAAAAAGAACCAAAAACAAAAAAAAATATTTCTTTTATAAAATTTTTTTTTTAAGTTCCATCTTGAATTAACTTTTCCATAAATTTAAAGGATTACGAGTTATGGCAGAATCAAAACCGTTGACAAAATCTCAAATTCTTGACCATCTTGCCAAGAAAACAGGGACTACAAAAAAATTAAGCGGCCAGTTCCTAGAGGAATTAGTTGCTTTAGCTTATAAAGAAGCTAAAAAATCTTTTGTATTGCCTGGTTTAGGTAAATTAGTTGTTGTCGCTAGAAAAGCTAGAATTGGCAGAAACCCTGCCACAGGCGTTTCAATGAAAATACCTGCAAAGAAAGTTTTAAAATTCAGAATAGCTAAACAAGCTAAAGACGCAGTGATTCCGCCTAAAGCTAAAAAAAGCTAATTTCTTATTTTTTTACAAAAGGGTTTTCTTGCTGATGTTTTTTGGTTAGAAAACCCTTTTTTTTATCGCTGATAATAAGTTCTTTCGGTTATAAAAATTTAATTTTATTAACTGTTATAAAATAATAATAGGCAAAAAGTGTCTTCGAATTTAACGCTCGAAAAAATAGACCAGGCCATACAAATTTTAGACGAAAACAATATCGACTTGTGGATGATATTCACCCGGGAGAGCGCTACAATGAGAGATCCGTCAATGGATATGGTTTTAGACGCTAACTGCACCTGGCATTCGGCTTTTTTAATTAATAGAAACGGCGATACTACGGCTATTATTGGCTCGCTCGATCTTAGCAATATGCAGCTTCAATCCTCTTTCAAAAATCTTATTCCTTACGTCCAGTCAATTAAAGAACCATTGTTAGACTACCTTAATAAACATAATCCCAATAAAATAGCTCTTAATTATTCGGTAAATTCTAACCTTGCCGACGGCTTGACTTACGGTATGTTTTTAACGCTTTTCAAATATTTAGAAGGGACTCCTTTTACTGACCGGTTGGTTTCTTCTGAAGATATTATAGCCTCGCTGAAAGGTAGAAAATCAGCGTCTGAAATTGCCATAATGCAAAAAGCAGTAGATGAAACTCTGCGCATTTATGACGAGGCGACTAGTTTTATCCGCCCAGGCGTTACCGAAAGGGAAATTGCAGCTTTTATGCTCGGCCTTGTAAAACAACGGGGTTTTGGGCTTGCCTGGGAAGAAGAGCTTTGTCCTTCTGTTTTTACTGGTCCAGATACTGCCGGAGCCCATTCTGGCCCTACAGACAGAGTAGTTAAAAAAGGGCACTTGCTTAATATGGATTTTGGAATTAAGTATAAGGGTTATTGCTCCGATCTTCAAAGAACCTGGTACATTATGCAGGATAATGAAGACGTTCCTCCGGAATCAGTTCAGAAAGGTTTTGACGTTTTAAAAAATTCTATTAAAGTCGCTTCAGATAAACTAAAACCTGGCGTATTAGGCTGGGAAGTAGACGCGGCTGCAAGAAATTATATTGTTGAAAACGGATATGAAGAATTCCCTCATGGACTTGGGCATCAGGTTGGGAAAATTGTTCATGACGGAGGCGCAGGTCTATTCCCCAGATGGGAAAGATATGGAACTACTCCTTTTCTTCCAATTGAGCAAAATCAGATTTTTACTATCGAGCCCCGTTTAACCGTGCCTGAGCATGGAGTTGTTACAATGGAAGAAGAAGTTGTTGTAACTGAAACAGGATGTCGTTATCTTTCGGTTCCGCAAGAAAAATTAATTTTAATAAAATAAGCGAACAAACATTAAGCCGTTAATACGTCTTATGTTTATTTCTTTCCGGCTTTAGAGGATCCTCCCCCTTGAGAGCCGGTTTTTTTATGCCTTTAACGTAAAAGTTTCGCCTATTTCCTTTAATCCCAATTCAATTTTACTCCCTGGCAAAGCTTTTAACAGCCTTTGCAGGGGTTCTTCATAAGGCTCAAGGCTTTGCTTAAATGTATTCCAATGAATTGGTATAAATACCTTTGCGCCCATATCTTTAGCCATTGCGAGAGCTTCTTCAGGATTGCAATGAACAAATTTCCATGGATTATACGCGCCAATAGGCATCATTGCAACGTCAATATCTTTAATATTAGTCTTTTTAAATTTATCGGTATACGCCGTATCGCCGCCAAACAGTATGCGCTTCCCGTTTTTTTCTAAGACGTATGCGTTATAACTTCTGCCGTTTTTAAAAAATCCTCTGGCGCGGTCTCTTTCGCCGGGATATCTCCAGCCAAAATGTTTTACTTCTAAAGCATGAAATTTAATCCCCCTGCATTCGCCGCATTCGCCCCAGTCAAGCGCCTTCAAAGATTTCCAGTGGAGATCGGCGACTACGTCTTTTGTATTAAACGCCGTAATGCAGTCAATCTGTCCGGGGAATTTTTTAGTAAGCGGCAATAGCGTCTGATAATCAGTATGATCCATATGCGCGTGCGAAAGAAGAACGATATCCGGTTTAGGAAGTTCGTCTAAAGTTAGAGCAGGACGCGTATATCGTTCAGGGCCGTAGGTTATACCCAGCACTTTTATTCCTATACGTCTAAGCATTACCGGATCGGTTAGTATAATAGTTCCAAACATGTTTATCAGCATTGTAGAATGCCCTATCCACGCAATTGTAATATTGGCGGAGCTCCATTCTGCCGGGCTCGGTTTAAATTTTGCTTTCGTCGGAACTGTGGTTTCGCCCTTAGCTGAAAGGCTCTTAAATAATACAGGCGCGGCTACGACCCCGCCTGCAATTAATGATATTTGTTTTAAAAATTTTCTTCGTCTAATATTTTCCATAACCTAAACTAAGTTTAATAGTTCTCTAATATCGTTAATAATATAATCAGGTTTTTCATTTTCAAGATGTTCTTTAGCTCTAAACCCATAAGTAACGGCGCATGTAACGGTTGAAGCGTTTTTACCGCATTTAATATCAAGCTCTGAATCCCCAGCCATAAGAGTATTTTCCGGCTTTACATTTAGTTCATTACAAATAAAAATGAGAGGCGACGCGTCCGGTTTAATTCCAAGCCCCGGTCTGCGGCCTGTAACCAGACCGAAATATTCCCGCAGCTTAAAATAGTCTATCACTAAATCAGCCTGATCCTGCGCCTTTGTAGTAAGGAGAGCCGTTTTGATATTTCTCTTTTTCAACTCTTTAAGCGTTTCAATTACTCCGTCATACAAATAAGTGTCGTCTATAAAATCGAAATAATACGTCTTGTAAAGATTTATAAAATGCTCAACGTCTTCAACGTTGACGTTTAAGCTTTTAAACATATCTGTAAAATGCGCGCCGATTGTTTTATTGAAATCGTCAAACTTAATTTCATCGTTTATACCGAGCTGTTTTAAAGTTTTTAAAGTCGCTTTGTAAATAGTATTCCCTGAATTTGTCAGAGTGCCGTCTAAATCAAAGACGACTAATTTAATTTCATTCATTTTGTTTTTTGGTTTTGTTACGAAAATCTTTTTTGTACTAACCCGGCAATTGTTCCGCCTATGCTTATAGACGCCGTAGCCGCCGGAGACGGCGCGTTTAGTATGTGAACCATCTTTGCAGCCTCCACAATACAAAAGTCGTCTAAAAGCCTGCCGTTGCGGTCTAAAGCCTGCGCGCGCACCCCCGCTCCGCCGTGTTCTATATCTTCGGCGTTTATTTCAGGGACTAACTTTCTAAGCGAATTTACAAAAGCCTGTTTGCTAAACGATCTGTAATATTCCTTAATGCCGGTCATGTAATGCTGCATAGCCATTTTCCAGAAACCAGGATAAGCCGCCATCTCTAATAAATCAGGGATAGAAATATCTGTATGCGAATACCCTTCCCGCTTTAATGCAAGCAATGCGTTAGGGCCGGCTTCAACGCCGCCTTTTATCATGCGCGTAAAATGCACTCCAAGAAACGGGTACTTTGGATCCGGCACGGGATAAATAAGGTTATTAACTAAATATTGTTTTTCTTTCTTAATTGTGTAATACTCGCCGCGGAAAGGAGTAATCATAACGCCCGGCTCCACTCCGCACAGTTTAGCTATATGGTCGGAATGAAGTCCCCCGCAATTGATTAAAAATTTTGCCCTTATAGGTTCCTGATTGGTTTCCAAGACTAAATTATCGTCTTCTTTACTTAAGCCTGTAAATTTAGTCCGCGTTCTTATTTCGCCGCCTGATTCCATTATCAGCTTTGCGTAAGTTTCTACAACCTGCTTATAGTTTACTATGCCTGTTTCAGGAACTAACAGTCCGGCTTTGCCAGTTACATGCGGCTCATATTCTTTTAGTTCTTCTTCTTTTAATTTTTTTAGACCGATTAAACCGTTTTCAATTCCCCTGTCGTATAACTTGTTTAAATATTCAATTTCATTTTCGTCGGAGGCTACTACAAGCTTGCCGCATTGTTCATGCGCTATGCCGTATTCTTTGCAAAACTTATACATAAGCCCGCGCCCGGCTATACAATTTTTAGCTTTAAGCGAGCCCGGTTTATAATAAAGCCCTGAGTGTATAACGCCGCTGTTATTGCCCGTCTGGTGAGCGGCCAGTTCATTTTCGGTTTCTAAAACTATTACCGAATATTTGCCGCTCATCTGCAATTCCATTGCCGAAGCCGCGCCGACAATTCCTCCGCCGATGATCGCTATGTCGTATACTTTTTTCATTTATGCGATATTTAATTACTTAAAATATAAATTTAAGCAAAAAACACGTCAAATAAATTGTAAATAGCAGTCTCCGCTTTTCTTTTGATACTTTACATCATTGCGTTAGCGGCATTATTGCTTTGCAAGCTTTCGTATATCCGTACATTCAATTATTTTTTTATCATAGCCTTTTGTCGTTACATTTATCATTGCAAGCCCTACTTCCGCAAGAGTAGTAACATATTTAGTGAAAAGTTTATCAAATATAGGATAAAACGGAGCGACGTATTTTAGAAGACTATACGCATTTTTCAATCCTTTAGTAGGATTCATAAATCCTGGTCTGAACATATACGCAGCCTTAAAAGGAAGTTTTAGCAAATCGTTTTCTGTTTTGCCCTTTACTCTTGCCCACATTGAGCGTCCCTTTTCAGAGCTGTCGGTTCCAGCTCCGGAGACGTAACAAAAAGTCATATCATTATTTATTTGAGATGCTGTTTTAGCGACGGTCAACGTCAGATCATACGTCAGTCTTGTATAATCGCTTTCGTTCTTTCCTAATGACGTAACTCCTGAACAAAAATAAAATGCATTGTAGCCCGTTAAGCTTTGAGAAATAGACGCAATATCATTAAAATCTTTCAGTATTATTTCCTGCAATTTTTCGTAAATAATACCGCATGGTCTTCTATTAATAACCAATACGGCTTCCACATCCGCGCTGTTAAGGCATTCATGCAAAACCCCTTCGCCAACCATTCCGGTTGATCCGGTAATTATTGCTCGTATCTTCATAATGCAACTCCATTTATTTTGAAAGAAACTTTACCACGGTTAATTGTTCAGAAACCTGCCATAGTTTTTCAGCAATTTTTTCGTCTTTTGATAAATCGTTAGAATCCACTTTTTTAGGATACCCGCGCATTTCCTGCCAGCCTGAAGGTCCAAAAAATTCTCCGCTTAAAACGTCAGGTGATGTTGCCGCAAATAATGTTGGCAGCGCGCCCATTACAGGTTTTTGCGCAAAAAACGGATTAAGGAAATTAAAAAAGCCGTTATGCCTTTGAAGATCGGTAGAAGTCCATCCCGGATGCGAAGCCGCAGCAATTACATTTGAGTTTTTCTGTTTTAATCTTCTATGCAGTTCATAAGTAAAATACAGGTTTGCAATTTTGCTGTCGCCATATGCTTTCCACTCTTTATACGGCCGCTTTTCCCAGGCAAGATCGTCAAAGTTAATATTGCCTATTTTATGCGCGCCGCTTGAAACATTTACAATACGCGAGCCGGGCGTATTCTCTAACAAATCGAGTAGTAGTCCGGTTAAGGCAAAATGCCCTAAATGGTTAGTTCCAAACTGAAGCTCAAATCCGTCTTTAGTCTTGCCGTAAGGCGGTATCATAACGCCTGCATTATTGATTAGCAAATCGAGTTTTTTAAATTTTTGTTTAAATGCTTCGGCAAAGCTGCGTACTGATTTAAGATCAGATAAATCAATCACCATCACTTTAACGTCCGCCTGTTTATTGAGCGCTTTTATTTTTTTTGCCGCATTTTCGCCTTTTGTTATATTACGGACGGCAATAATTACAGTAGCATTTTTTTCGGCAAGAGCTCTTGCGGTTTCATCCCCAATTCCGCTGCTTGAGCCTGTTACTATTGCTATTCTCCCTTTTTGATCTGGCATATTAGCGCTATCCCATTTTGTCTGTGTCATCGTGTATCCTTATATATTTAGTTAACTAACTTATTTGTTTTGCGTTATCATTTGTTTCCACCATTTTTCAGTCGGAATATTCTTATCATACTCTGTAATTCCCCCAACGACCGGAGTAGCAATTTTAACCCCCGCGGCTTCCGCCGCTTTACTAACGCGTTCCATTGGCTCATACCAGGAGTGCATTGAAAGGTTAAACGTTCCCCAGTGTATTGGCTGTAAAAGCTTTCCTTTCAAATCAAGACAGGCCTGAACTGTTTCTTCCGGGTACATATGAATATGGCGCCATTTTTCGTTATAAGCCCCGCACTCAATAAAAGTCATATCAAACGGGCCATATTTTCCCCCTATTTTTTTGAATCCTTCAAAATAGCCGGAGTCGCCGCTGAAGAATACTTTATGGCGCGGAGCTTTAATTACCCACGAAGCCCAAAGCGTCTTATCCCGGTCGGTTAATCCGCGTCCTGAGAAGTGCTGCGATGGAGTCGCAGTAATGGTAAGTTCATCCGTAACTTTTAGTTCTTCCCACCAGTCAAGTTCAGTAATCTTATTTGCCGGAACTCCCCATTGGCGAAGCTGAGCTCCAACTGCAAGCGGAACAATAAACTTTTTTGTTTTTCCATTCAGCAGCTGTATCGAATATTTGTTTAGATGGTCATAATGATTGTGCGATACAATCACAACGTCGACCAACGGTATTTTATTCACGTCTAAAGGCGCATCTCCATTAAACCTGGCTGGGCCAAGAATTGAAACCTTCTTTTCAAAAACAGGATCAGTAAGTATTTTGTAGCCGTCTATATTTATAAACAAAGACGAATGCCCCGCCCAAAAAACCGTCAGCTGATTTTTACTTGCGTCCTGAAATCTTTCCATATCAATATTTTGCCGTGGAAGAGCTCGGTTTGGAGTCCTTTGTTCGCCGCCGAAAAGGAATTCCCACATAACGCCCACATACTCCGTAAACGTCGGTTGTTTCCATTCTACGGCATCGCGGAATTTTCCATCCCTGTATTGCGGCGATTTTTGAATTTTTGCGAACGCAGCCTCTTTGCTGTCGTACAAGGCGGATGAATATGTTTTGTCAATAAACGTCAAAATTATCCCTATCAAAATTATTAGTATTATACTTCTTCGTAAGTATTTTACGATCTTTTTATTTCTATTTAGCCGCATATAAATGAATGTTCACTTATTAAAATGACAAAAAAAATTACAATTTAATTGCGTCCCAAGCCATCGAAAAAGCCTGGTCTATGGTTTCTTTATTAAGCTCTATACTTTTACAAAGCTTTGGGTTTGCCAGCGTCATTAGCGGAAAGAAAATGAAAGCGGCCAGCATTTCAAACGGAACATTTTTAATTATTTTCTGTTCGGTCCCTTTTTTTAGGACTCTGTAGATAGGTTCAAAATAAACGTCATATTCCCGGCTGTCCACCAGATCAGAATATGGCGAGCTTGCAAACTGCTCGGTATATTGGAATAAGTCCCTATTTTGCGTAATAAAATCAAATCCATTCATCCAAAGATTGAAAAGAATATCTCTGAAAGGTTTTGCTTCGTCTATGTTTTTTAAAAGTTCCCGGCCAAGGGTCTTCTTAATTTCAACATAAGTAGAGACAAGCAGCTCTTCCTTATTTTTATAATAAATATAAATTGTAGCTGGCGAAACATTAGCCTCTTTTGCAATTTTTGAAACCGAACTGGAAACAAATCCAATTTGATTAACCAATTTTACCGTAGCGTTAATTACCGCCTCTTGTTTGAACTCATCTTTTATTCTCATAGTTCTAAAATAAATGATTATTCATTTATTGTCAAGAGAATCTTTTATCACTTCCCTATTTTATGCAGACACAGCGCTTTATTTGCAAATCCCCGCTCAATAAAACGAAACCTTCCAGGTATTCGTTAGAATACCCTGGAAGGTTGAAATAAATAGCTATTATTTACTATTTGTTTACTTCAATAAGAACATTTTTCTTGAAGTAAATTTATTGCCTGACTGAAGAGTGTAAATATACAATCCGCTTGCAAGTTTTGATCCGTCAAAGTCGACTGTATAATTTCCTTTTTCCATATAGCAGTTTACTAATTCCGCTACTCTTTG
>WSSedL1CaDRAFT_10000439_pt1 | contig 29528 bp, 24 predicted proteins | sample WetSurSL1Cattail_FD_9464 | JGI IMG/M metagenome (IMG submission 9464)
TAGNCGCATTTAAACTTGCCGGATTCAAACAATGAACCCGATCCGGCCAATTTTTCTGCGCCATTGCAGAAAAATTGTCACTTACTTGCCGGATCGAGGTTTAAAGAATCCTTGTTATGAAAGAAGAACATGCATGCAGTTTCAAATTGCTTAACAGCGCTGAGCGCTATCAACAATTCCTAGCCCAATACCCAGGCTTGGGAAAACGGATAAAACAATATCAACTTGCATCGTATCTGGGCATTACATCTGTGTCCCTTAGCAGAATAAGAAATAAACTTAATCTTAACAAATGATAATGCGGCAGGTCTCCGGGAGTCTTAAAATAAAACTATAATTCTTTTACGGAGGTTTTGCTATGAATAATGAAAAAGTTGTGCTTATCACCGGATGCTCTTCAGAATTGGCCGAGAACTCAGCCGGATTTTAGCTGACGAAGTTGCGGTTCCATATGTATTCAGCATGGTCGCGTGTTTTCCCTATTCTCTGAGGGAATACCTGCTGCAAAATTCACGCTAGGCGAGTATGTATTTTCGGTTTCTAAATCAAATTCATGAGCGGGACAGGAATTCTTACAGACTGCAGTATGGATGAAGGAAATAGCCCAGAGGAAAGACTTAGAGGCCGAACCATTAAGTTAGCCGTGTGAGTTGGAGATTCTGCGGCTAATTGCACAAAGACTTTTCAGCAATTTATTCTCCGCTGTTCCCGCATATCTCCACTACCGTCAATTCCAATTCCAGCCGGGGTTCCCGCCCGCCGGTTTTCATCCGGTAATCGGCTAACAGTAGGCGTTCCATAATTTGTTGAAGTTCTGATAAGGTAAAGCGACCGGATTGAGTGAAGCTTTTCTCGGCCACATAAGGATTGATCCCCAAAAATCCTGCGAGCATCTTGGGGTTTAAGCCCTTTTGTCTCGCTTCAAAGGCTGCCGTGATATTACGAAATTGACGGGCCACTGTAGCCAGGATTTTGATTTCATTTTCACCTGCATCAAGCAAAGTTTTTAAACGCGGTAATACCAATCGGGGGTTGCGTTCGGCTACCGCATCAATCAGGCCGAAAATATCGGGTTCCGGTTCTCCGGGAATCAACCGATCAAAATCTTCCTCACCGACCGAAGACCTTTCCCCGGCAAAAGTCTTCAGCTTGTCAAGCTCGGTGCGGACCCGGATTAGATCCTGTCCTGTACGCTGACCGAGTTTGTTTATCTGAACTACGGTCAGTTTTAATCCCATCTTATCAGCCCGTTGTTTGACCCATAGCGGCAGATCGTTCCGACTGAGCTTACTGCAATCGACCACCGAAACTCTTTTCTGGAGCTCTTGATGCAGTTTTTTACGACCATCCAGCTTACCGGCGGAAATGAAAAGGTAAACCCCATCCGCAGTATTGGTTAACCCTTTAAATACCGCTTCTTCGATACCGGAAACCCCCTTTTCAAAGTTCTCCAGGTAAATCAGGCGGGCATTCCCAAAAAAAGGCGGTGTCTCCAAATTACTGATCAATTCAGCCGGCACAATTTGTTCCGCATCGATTCGCATAAAATTAAACTGTTGATCCTCGGGTGAGAGCATTTTATTTAAAACAGCTGTCAGCAACTCTTCATGAAATAGCCGTTCTTCCCCCAAAAGTAAATAAAAATGCAGCAACCGTCCTTCGGCAACTTGTTTTAAGAAATCTCCCCGTGTCATAAAAATCACCTTTTCCTATTTGCTCCTGGTTACCGTAAACCGATTTCCATAGAGTTTCACTATAATTGAACCTTGGCGGTCGGTACGGTATACATCAATGCCCAGCGAATGAAGACGATGTAAGGTGCTTCGGCCCGGATGGCCGAAATGGTTGTTCGCTCCTACCGAGATGACGGCTACCTTGGGCCTAACCTGAGTGATAAAATTTAAGCCGCTGGCATAGGAACTACCGTGATGACCGACTTTTAATACCGAAGCTCTTAAAATTTGCGGATATCTGCGAGCTAATATTGCTTCGCCTTGCTCACTTAGATCTCCTGTTAACAGTAGTTTATTTTTCCCATATTGAATCACCGCCACCAAGGAACGATCATTTTCTTCGACCGCCTCCGGATCATCCAGAATTGTCCCTCTACCGTAAGCCCCCAACTGAAATCTGCTTCCGGAGATTGGTCTCTCATAAGGAATGTGACTCGGCGCTATGCGTTCTAAAAACTCTTTGACCTCAAGACTATCAATCTTTTGCGGCAAATACAATTTTCGGGCCGGGATTTCCTCCAATACCTCGGCCAAGCCGCTGAGGTGATCTTGATGGCCGTGGCTGGCTATCACCAGATCAAGCCGCTCCACTCCAACTGAATGCAAAAAAGGAATGACTTTGCTAATTCCTTTCCCTTCATCTCCCCCATCCATCAACAAGTTGATGCCATCCGGCGTTTGGACCAATAAAGCATCGCCCTGTCCAACATCGATGACGGTAAATTGTAGATAAGGTCCTTGTTGATGCTGCACAGCGCCGGTCCAAATCACGATGTTTAGTACGATCAGTAAGACCGCGAATAGTAACCCGGCATCATTGATCCGCTTTTTTGTTAAGAGATTTGGACGTAATAATTCCAAACTTATCAGAATCAGCAGATAATAACCGATCATCCAGGGCCAGGGCCAAATAGGCGACCAGGAAGCCGCCCATTTTTGATTTGCGAGCATATATGCTATCCAGCGGATCACCGTCAAATTGTAATCTACCAATAATAAAATCCAATATCCGATCCAGGGTAATACCAGAGCAATCGTCTCTCCAACCAGACCACCGATGATAATAAATTCCGCCGGAATGAAAAATAATAAATTGGCAAGCGGACTAATCCAGGCGATTTGTTGGAAATAGTATATAATCAGCGGAGTAACCATTATCTGGGCGCCTAATGAGACCAGTACCGCATTCCAGATCGGTTTTAACAAAACACGTTTGATCGGAAAATATTCTTTTAATTTTGGATACAACCAAACAACTCCCAATGTTGCAATGAAGGAAAGTTGGAAGCTGACCTCAAAAAGATAATAGGGGTTCCAAAACAACAAAATTAGAGCTGCCAATGAAAGCCGGTTTAGCGGATGATCACCGCCGCCCAGCAATTCAGCTGCGCTGTATATTATCATCATTATGCCGGCCCGTAGTACCGGAGGATTCATCCCGGTCATCATGATGTAAAACCAGACTGCTCCGATTATGGGCACCACCCGCCATTTTTTCGGCACTCGTAGCCAACCCAAAAGCCAACCGAGGGCGATGACCAGAAATCCCACATGCAAACCGGAGACCGACACCAAATGAATGGTTCCGGTGCGGCGCAACTGACTAACTAATTTACGATCAGTAATTTCATTACTTAGCCGATCATTAAATATCATGCCGTGGAGTAACCGGGCATTGATTGGTTTTAAAACCTTTCGCCCGGCACGAAACATGGCTTCCCGAAGTCGATTAGCTACGATCAAAGGGAACGGCAGACCTCGCCCTCTCACTATAACCGGTTGGTCCATGGCAAATAGGCTGCCGCAGATACCCCTTCCCTCGGCAAATTCGGGCAAACCCAGCTTTCCAACAGGATATGCTTTAAATTTGCCGCTAATCCGTATTTTACGGCCATAGCAATCGTGAAATAATTTGCTTCGATAATACGATACTAAAATTTTGCCGCTGGGACTGTCGCCTTCCCCCTTCTTCTTCTCCTTCTCTCGCTCTGCCTTCACCTGCAATAAAAATTGGGTACCATATAAAGTTGTTTCAGCGCGCTGAATCTGCACTCCGGTTAGGGTAATCACCCGTTGGTGAAATGACAGATTGTGCTGGAGAATATGGTTATAATTCTGGCGGATAGTAGTAAACCAAAAGCCGCTGAAACAAAAAATACAAATAAGGATTAACCATCCCAATTTAGACCGGTTAAAGATGCTTAAAATTAAAAACCCGCTCAATAAGGCCCCAAAAATAAGCAGCCACCATAGCGGGTTAAAGCTGTAAATTGCTGAAATTAATATTCCGATAATAACAACCAGTAAAACCAAGGTCATACCAAGGATTTTCATTTTACACATAAATAAGGCCGCAGTTTTGTCAATTTAGCCGGCCCAATCCCGTGTACATCATCCAATGCTTCGTAATTTTTAAAATTTCCATTTTTATTACGATATTCAATGATCTTGGCTGCTAAAAAACTTCCGATTCCCGGAACCGATTCCAATTGTGTTTGGCTGGCGTTATTGATATCAAGCGGCCATTCAGGTTCCGAGCGAGTAGCTGATTTTTGCTTGTTAAATGGGGCATCTGTTTTCAATACTTTTTTAATGCCCGGAGAGTTACTCGTGATTTTAGGGCGTTTATTGGCTCGTTTACGGCTTGTTATTTTTTTCGGTTCTTCAATAACCTCGCCCTTTTTGGGCAGATAGATTTGCTCCCCGTCCTCGGCAAACTCAGCCAGATTGATCCGGGTCAAATCCGCCTCCGGTAAAGCGCCTCCAACCCGCTTCAGGACTTCAAATTTACGGACACCCGGCTTAAGGCAGAGCAATCCCGGCCTAACTACCGCACCGCGGACATCCACATATATTTGGTTGATGGTAACATCGTCAACATATTCCTGACTCAATGCTTTATTACTACTGACGAAATAAAGCATACCGCCGACGGCCATAAAGATCAGCAAGACAGCCGCTGCTATTCGCTGTCTGACAGTCAGACCGAACATCAGAAACCTCCATCAAAAATAAAATACTCGTTTTTAAATATTCGGTATTTTATGGAAATATCCTGCCAAAAATTGTAAATATATAAAAAATATACCTCATTCAGGTATATGCCTTCAAAAATTGTAATTCCCAATTTCAGATGTTTACCATGAATCCGGCAAGTAACTTTCAGATTCACTATAAATCAGGACTTGCCGGATCGAGGTTTAATACAGTTGCTACTCCTTGGTTACATGCCCCACTTTATTTAAACGCAGCTTCTCCGCGAGCATTAACATTTCTTGGGCGTGCTGCCGGGTAGTATCGGTAACTTGAGCACCGCCCAGCATCCTCGCCAGTTCTTCCACCCGTTCATTCATCGGTAATTCACGGACTGTCACTTCGGTGCGATTCTGGACCACATGTTTCTCAATGTAAAAATGACGCCGCGCCAGACTGGCTATCTGGGGCAAATGGGTTACACAAAGCACCTGCCGTGATTGACCGATTAACAATATCTTTTCAGCCACCGCCTGCGCTGTACGGCCACCGATACCGACATCAATTTCATCAAAGACCATCGTTGGAACCGCGTCCAAGTCGGCCAAAATCGACTTTAAGGCCAACATAATCCGGGATAATTCTCCACCGGAGGCGATTTTAACCATCGGTTTTAAGCCCTCACCCGGATTGGGAGCTACCAAATATTCAATCTTATCGATACCGCTCGCTGCCACTTCCAAAGTTCTGCCCTGGAATTCAACACCGACTGAACTCTCCGCTTGGGAAAGAGTGATCTTAAATTGAGTTTGCGCCATATTTAAATCATTCAGTTGGTTCACGATGTCCGCTTCCAACTTTTGAGCCGCGCTTTGCCGCTCACCGGAAAGGGATACGGCCAACTCGCCGAGCCGGGCTTTGACCTTAACCAATTCAGCTTCTAATTGAGCTGAACGCTCCTCGCGATTGGCGATTCCCGCCAATTCCTGCTGGCTATGTTCGGCAAATAATAAGACTTCACCAATATTGGCACCGTATTTTCTTTTTAACCCGATAATTTCATCCAAGCGCTCATCGATTTCGGCTAATCTCGCTGGATCAAACTGTACTTGATCTTGATAGCTGCGAAGTTCTCTCGACACTTCTTCAGCCTGACAAGCGGCTTCCCGCAATGTCTCTAAGATCGGCGCTAAACGCAGGTCAATAGCGGCAACTTGAGCCAAGGTGCGTTCGGCGGCTCCTAACAGTTCTATTGCGGCACTGCCACTCGAATCATCATGTAAAGCCCGGTAAGATTGGGAAGCCGCTTCATAAAGCCGTTCTGAAGCGGCCAAAACCTCACGTTCTTTAAGTAAATCTTCATCCTCGCCGATCACCAGTTTAGCCTGGTTGATTTCATTGATCTGAAACTGCAACAAATCAACTTTACGGGCCAGATCGGCTTCATTCTGTTGCAGGCTATGATACTCATCATTTAATGAATGCCATTCTTTATAAACCTGATTTACCTCGTTTCGTAACCGGATACAATCGGCTCCGGCATACTGATCCAACAATTCCAATTGTTTCTCCGGGAACAACAACGATTGGTGCTCATGCTGCCCATGAATATCAATTAGAAATTCTCCAATCTTGGTCAGTGAAAGCACCGTGACCAACTGGCCGTTTACCCGGCAACGATTCTTCCCGGCATTGCTGATCTCTCTTTGAATAATCAGCATGTTATCAGCGCCTATTTGAATACCGATACCCGACAGATAATCGCGAAGCTCAGGCCGCTCTCCAATCAGAAAAGCCGCATCAACCACAGCGGTCTCCGCCCCTGTGCGAATCATTTCCGCGCTGAAACGGCCACCCAAGGCCAAGCCAAGGGCATCAATAATAATTGATTTTCCGGCTCCGGTCTCTCCGGTTAACACATTAAAACTAGGGTTGAATTCGAGATGAATCTCCTCGATCAAAGCTAAATTTTTAACGGTAATTTCTTGTAGCAACTTATTTTTACCTCCTTAACTGATGGAGTCGGTTTAAAACTTCTTCAACAAGTTCTTTACTACGAATTACCACCAGCATCGTATCATCCCCGGCCACAGTCCCAAGAACTTCCGGCCATTCAAGATCATCAAAAGCGGCCGCCACACCCTGGGCAGTACCATTCATAGTCTTAACCACGATGATATTTTCAGCGGCATCCATGGAAACAACCGCATCTTCCAACATTCGTTGCGCCCGACGCACCAAGTCTCCCGGAGTACGATCCTGAGGCAACGAATAGCGATAATAACCTTCGACGGCCGGTACTTTAATCAGACCGAGTTCTTTAATATCTCTGGACAGGGTAGCCTGGGTAACCAAAACTCCCTTGTTCTTCAATGCCTCGCCCAAATCTTCCTGAGTACCGATAACTTGATCCTTAATGATGGCAATAATCATGGCTTGGCGGTTCGTTTTCATCCATTCCTCCGCATACTCTAACTTTATATTCTTCCCTCTTTGAGCCGAGATTTTAAAGGTTCAAACAAGCCTTGGTCTTGGAAGCGAATTAATTTTGTAACATAAGGCGCCCGTTCAAAATAGATCGCGGTCTCCGGTTGTAAAATGGTACCGGCTTGACCGTCCGCTGTTAAGGAAACTTCCGTATTATTGGTATGAAGGATCAGTTTGATCCGGGCTTCCCGATTTAACACTACCGGTCTTGCGTATAAGGAATGCGCACAAATCGGAGTCATTAAAATAGCTTCCAGCCGGGGATCTAAAATTGGGCCACCGGCTGATAAAGAATAAGCCGTCGAACCGGTTGGGGTGGCAATAATCAGACCGTCAGCCGGATAAGTGGTGAAAATTTCATTGTCAATCCAAGCTTCTAGCCGGATCATCCGGGTTTTGGAATTTGGGGACACAATGAGATCGTTTAGGGCTATGATCTCCGAGGGACCGCTGGCTGGCTCCTCCGGTTTAGCTCGAAGCATCAAACGTTCTTCAAGCTGATAGCTTCCGGAACGGAGGGCATCCAACGCCGCTTCAACCTTATGACTTTCAATCCGGGTTAAAAACCCCAATTGGCCAAAATTAATTCCGAGTAATGGGATTTGGCGGGGATAAATCCTGCGGGCGGCATTGAGCATCGAGCCGTCACCGCCTAAAACCAATACCAGATCCAGCCCTTCCCAGATGGCGGTTCCTTCTCTGCCAAGTAATGAGTGCTGAAGTTGTTCCGCCATCGGTTTCTCCAACACTAACTCAAATCCACGCCTTCCAAATATTTCGATAAGTCTGCCGGCAAGTTCCAGTGCTGCTTTTTTTAGCGGGTTCGGCAGGAGTAGAATTCGATTCACAACTATACCCTCTTCAATTTTCTTTTATTATTCCGTACAAAAAGAAATTTTCCTGCTTGCTAGAGCGGGAGAAATTATAAGGAAGATAGAGCGTTTTCAGTCTCTACGTTAGCCTGGTAAGAATATTGCTTCCGATGGCATATAGGAGATTATAAAGAGGGGGAATAATTTAAAAACCAAGGCATTCTGCTCTTTTATAGCTTCAGTCTTGCATTGCTGGATTATTTAATTCTAAAAACAATCGAGTAATACCGGTAATAACTATAATTCCGCAAATATCCAATAATACGTCCTCCGGATTTCCATTTCGAAACGGGACCCGCGATTGAAGGTATTCATCAAGGGCGGCTATCAGAGATGCCAGTACTATACCCATCCAGTATGGTTTTGAGAATTTCCATAGATAAAAGTATAGCCAGGATAATAATCCCAACGTTCCATAGCCGAGAAAATGAAGACTTTTGCGGGTCCAATATACCAGCTCCGCAGCAGTATGGAAGGATAGTGGGTAATGGGTTGCCGCATATTGCTCCCAATAACCGGAGCCCCAATGGGGGTTGATGGAAGTATAGGCCAGAAAAGCGATGATTCCGATCAGCAAAAATGTAAGAGCGATAAGACTAAGAAGCCTTTTCTTGATATCCATAAACGCCTCAAAACTTATTATATTATGTTAAAAAACTGAGTGAAGAGTCCATATTAACATACTCTCTTCTATTTTACATAGCCAATTCCATTTTCCAATTTTATTTTCATACTTCTTTTTTGTCATTGCCATGCTTTTGGGCTGGCAAAAGAATCGTTACTTCATTTGAATCGCTATGACGGGTGGCTATTTTATTTTACGGGTTCGCCAATAACAATTGAGTAAGTCATTGTAAAAAACAAAATTTTATTTTTATATATTTTATATTTTTTTATGCCCGCTTTCTCAAATAAATAGATTAAATCCTTTAATGACAATAAAAACATATAATTACCGGCTGCCCAATCCCTTCCAATAAACTGTAAAATTTTATTAAAAACTTTCCTAGGTAAATAATGGAGTAATGGTATTTTAGTATGGACCTCAATTGGAAAAAAACGGTTCGGAGTTGTTATAAATGCTTTTTGGGATGAACGTTCAATTTCTTTGATAAAACTTAATTGCTTTTCAAAATTACCTACATGTTCCAATACTGCGTTACACCAACATATATCAAAACTTTTATTTTTGAAAGGAAAAATCGTACCATCATAGGTAACACATTTAATTTCCGGGTAATGCTCTCTAAACTCGTTATATGATTCCACTCCCAGAACAGTTATATTTACCGGTAATTTATATAGTTTCTCTAGTATATTATCATTATAAGTGTACTCAATATCAGTAGCCCCGACATCTAATATCCTATCTGTTGTCCTTGGTTTTAATTCATTCATAAAGAAATTAAATTTCCGAACTCGGTTAAATTTACTTATTCGGTTGGCAATATAATCGCTCATCATACTTCACTAACCCCTTTACCATATTTAAGTATCATTGACTGAAATCCTCACCAACACAATTCATTTTCTTCCAATTACAACAAATTTAAAAGTGACCTTGATTTTTTTCATAACCTGCTGATGATAGTAAAATAAATCTGTCTTTAATCTTGTCAATCCACTATACGAACTGTATTTTTCCATTGCCTTATCCAAAGAAAGATTCTGTAAATCTTCTAAAAAAGCATGCCTTTTTTGATGAGCCTCTTTAGGTTTATACACTGTGAAATTCCCTACAGCAATCTCCTGTAGCGTAGATTCAAAATAATAAAGCCGATCTTTTACCTTATCAAACAGTTTTAATCCTTTTGTAGAATTAATAATTACCGCTGATATCCCCTTATTATCATCTAGTTCCGGATGTATATATTCAATTCCCCAGAAATCCCCCAACATGATATCACTGCAATGCGGAACCTTACGATATCTGCAGCAATGGCAGCTCTGCCTCATATCCAATCCATCATCAACAAAAGCAATCATATATAAATCACGATTTCCGTTCCTATAATATTGCTTCCCATTTTCAAATTGGACGTAGGTTCCTATACTTCGCCATCCGTTTCTTTTATTTTTAAACCAGATTTTATTCACCTTCGATTTGTATCTCTTCTCCAACATTTCTAAATATTTACGATACACCAGTGGAGACGAAATGCCGCAGCATATAAAATCTATAGTAACAAGATCTGTATACTCCTTTCCCAAAAAAGATTTGAGTGCTGTAACCTGGCATGGTGTTCCAACAAACAGTACTTTCCTCTGTTGGTGCAACACCGTTTGAATTTTAGCAAAAATTCCTGCGGTATTGCTCTGAACATATTTTGACTGTCTCAACGCTGCGATATCCTCTGAGTCTGAGCACAGCTCATGTTTAACCCGAAACTTCTCATCATAAACCGCGCCACCACAAAGTCCGTATTCAGCAACCCACTTTGCTGCTAGTTCACTGAAAAAACCGCCTGATGTGCTTTCCTCGCGGATAACGACATCTTTACTCCATGCCCCATAGCAAACCGGAGAAAACCCTTCATTACCGTTGGGGGGTTCGCTATAACTTGGGCATTTTTTCAGACACAAGCCACAATTTCTGCACTTATCCTTATCAACCTGCGGGAACCAGAAGCCTTCCTCATCATCTAAAAAACGAATGGCCCCGGTTGGACATAGATCAGCACACATCATACAGCCGGTGCATTTTTCTTTTGATAACCTATCAATCATTTTGCTCTTTCCTCTGATCATAGTTCGTAAGGTCGTGCCTTACTCAGCGCTGACCCACGCTTCTTTTTCAAAGTCATATCGTTTGATGACCTTTGCCGGACACCCGGCAACCACACTATAAGGAGGTACGCTTTTAGTTACAATTGCGCCTGCCGCAACAACACAATGTTCTCCCAAGGTTACTCCGGCCAAAATATTACAACCATATCCAAGCCATGACCCTTTTCCAATTCTTACCGACCCTTTTGTAAACACTCCCTGCAGGTGAACAGGAAGACTTATATCGCGGAATTCATGGGAATGATCCGTAATGTGAACAAAGGCCGCCAGTAAAACGTCATCCTCTATCTCCACACAGTTCATAGAAGCAAAACGGCTGTAGGAACCAATGTGGACATTATTTCCCATAATGATCTTGGCAGGATATCTTTTCCCACCGGAATTACTCAGCGGGAAGAATGCCGCACCATTATCAACGGAACAATTATCTCCAAAGGTAATACACTTCGGATTGTTGATAGTAATATTTTCCGATAAAAGAAGATTCTTACCATAATGTTTTGACTTCACTGAAAAGGCCAAACCTCTTAGCTTCTTCATTAAAATTCGACCACTTCTGCAACATTTCAAATATACAATCGGTGGAATCAGAACGATAACGGTGTAGGATACAATCAACGGTATCCATCGCCCCCATGATGCGTAATATGCGCACAGCATGGCAGCCACAAAACCGACATATGCTAGTCCCAATGCTAAGATTTTCTTTTTCAAAAGTATTCCTTCTCAATTTATAGTTTCATAATTTCTTTAATTTCTATTTCAAAATTCTTTAAAATTTTCGTAGCCAGCGAAGTTGATATTATACCTGCAATTTTTAGATTCTCTTTATTTTCGATCCATTTCATTGTTGTTCTCAAAGCATCATCTGTTTCAATTTTTTTAGCAGATAACACATACGGATATTGCAGATTGCCATATAATCCCTCAAATTTACGACTATACGAAAAGGGAATTGTTGCTACACCTGAAGATATTGCCCCAATCGTAGCGTGCATTCTTGAGCCAATAAACACATCCATATTTGCAATATAGCTCTTTGCTTCAATCGGATCTGAAAACGCCGGTGCATTCACTACCCGATCACCGTACTCATTTTGGATCTGTTTACATACTCTGTAATCATTCTCTTCGACATTAAAATTATTCAAATCAATTACATGGGGAATAATATAAATCGAATAGGAACCTTTTTCCAGTAATAGGTCCATAAGCAATCTATGATATTTGACATAATCAACAGTCAATCCAAAACGGTTCTCTTCAGCCCATTTACCAGCCCATAAAAGAGAAGAAATATTAATACCTACTTTAATTTTTTTATCTTGAATTGAATATAGTGATCTATTAAATGGTAATGTAAAAGCCATATCCGTCGCCACATTTACATCATAGCCACAAATTTCTTTTATAAATTGAGCAGACAAAGCGTCTCTGGAATAAACTGCTGTGGCATTTTTAATGATATGTATCGCCCATTTTTCCAAAAACTTACTTTCGTATGGGCCATAAGTCTGAGGAAGTAATACGAGTGGCGTCCCAGTTATAAGAACCAATTGCTTAATTGTATCGGTTTTTAGGTTCCACTTTTTGCCATAGATATCAGAAAACCCATCGCCAAAGGTTGCATCAAAAAAAATATGACATCTCTTTATATTTCGGTATGCCTCCTTCAAAAATTTCAAATTTTTTAAATTGATTTTGCAATAACGAAATTTTATTAGCGGATATTTATATGACAACTCCCCCAAACTCTCATTATAGGTATAATTATCTATCTCTAAAGTATTACCATTGGCTAATCTTATCAGCATCTCAATAAACGAATACGTTAAAGCCTCGCAACCTTTATTCGAACTCATAAAGTCAAAACCCATTAATCCGATCCTCATTGTTCCTCCTCGTATCTTTGTTCCAGCCTATAGGCATGCAAAACTTAATCAACTATTTAAGACTATAAGATAACGTATAAACTAAAGATGGTGCAAACTTTTCCTGCATAGGACAATCAATTTGCATATTTTTTAAATAATTTTTTTTCAATTTCAGGAAAAAATTCAAAAATTCTCTTATACTCTCTAAAAAACATCGCGCCCAAATATACAAACATCAAACTCCACCTAATCACTGGCATATTTTGGAGAAGATAAAACACTACCGTTGTGACTAAAATATGGACCAAGGGACGGAGAAACGTTCTTAATGGATAAATACTTGCATTTAATTTTTTCGCATATGTTGCATGTAAAACAAGTGATAGCAAATATGAAGCTAATGTTGCATAGGCGGCAGCAACATACCCATAATGAGGTATAAAAATATAATTTAGAACCAAATTAGACCCTGCTGCCAATAGTGTATTTAATGTAATATATGGTGTTTTCTTATAGAAATGTTCTACATTAACATACAGGGCATACATAAAAATCAAATAATTGGCAAGCACAACCGGAGGTATTATATTGATACCTTCCCAATATTTCGGTGATGCAAGTATTTTTAATACTTCCGGCCCACTCAAAAGTAGACATACCATCGCATAAGTCATTAAATTCACATAATCCACAGCCCGTTTGTTAAGTGTATTTATATCCTGGGCTTTCATTTTTTCAGTAAACCAAGGAACCCAAACTCCGTCTAAAGAAGCTGTAATCACCGTAGCCAACATACTGAAATTGTAGACAAGACTATAAATACCAGTTTGTGAGGCATCGGCCAACCAAGTAATCATCGTTCTGTCCGACTGAGAAAGAATATTTAACCCGATACCATGTAATATCAATGGTGATGAAACGGCTAATCCATATTTTAAAAATTTAATATTATATAAAACCTTGCTTTTTTTAAATACAAATAAAATAACTAACCCGCCAAACAAAATATTGATCACTGCAGTAGGAACAATTTTCCCCATATACAGGTTACTTCGAACCACAAATAAAATTGCAATAATGGAACCAATTGCGGACAATAAGTTTGGTAGAATCATTATGACGGTACGCAATTTAAACCTATACTGCATCATCAAATACATGGAATAATTTTCCGTCAATGCAGACATCATTCCTTGTAGCCAGCACAATATAACCAATGTTAAACTAACATTGATGCGTAATAAAACAACTCCGGCAAATAAAAACAGTCCCATCAACGCCGAGCTTATTATCGTAAACATTGTGGTGACAGACATAAAATTATCAATTTTATCTTTATAATCAATGAAGGCTGCACGAATACCCATATATAATGTGAATCCCATAACCATGGATAAAATACCAATCCATGAATTATACGTCGTAACAACGCCATAATCATAAGTTGAGAGAATTCTTGTGAATATAGGCACCGTCAAGAAAGACATGCCCTGACTGAATAGATTCCCTACCAAATAATAACTGCTTGCTTTTTTATAATTAACCGCAGTCATTTTACTCCTGCCAAGCGATTTGATTCTTTTATAAATTTATAGTTTGAAGTATAAGCAAGTAAAAAGAAAATAAATAAACAGAAAATCCTCTTTTCATCAATTTGATGTACACCAAAAAAAGAAATAAAATAACATAAGAATGTAATAAAACACACTGAATTAAAAGATAATTTTCCTTCCCACGGCGCTTTGTCCCCATGTTTTTGTTTCCAACAATGCCACAAAAGACCTATATACAAAATAATTTCCGATATCATACCTAAAAAACCGTAATGGTATAACAAATTCAAGTATTGATTTTCAATACTAGTCTTCGTTCGCAAGTAAAAATCCGCTCCATTACTAGCTAGATAACTGTATGCAAAATTGGTGCTTTTTCCAAGCCCTAATACTAAATGGCCTTTTATTGATTCCCATACCCAAATATATAAATTGGCTCTGTCACCAATACCGGTTCCATCCACATCGCCCAACACCATTGCATATTTTTCATCAAAAGCAGCTAATAGCATATAGACAACCGACTGAAATATATTAAAAAAATGTTTGCTAACCATAAAGAGAATTATACAAGATACTACAGCCAGCCCCGATATTTGTAAAATAGGTTTGACCCATGTTTTGTACCCGCATTTGAATAACAATAAAATTTGACATAGAAGGGTACATAACATCAATGATCTTGAAAGCGTCAAAATAGAGTTTATTGATACTAAAACATATGCGATCTGATATTTTACTTTGCCATTTTTATGTTTAATTAATGTTATACGATAAAATATTAACGCCAAAACAAACATGCAATAGCTGCAATAAGAAATGGTTTGGAAAGTAAAGGAGACTATTCTTTTCTGACCAAATCGCAGAGGATTTAATACGATTATGGAATTAAGATTGTTAAGCGATTCAAAAATATTGAAGGTAGAAAAGCTTTCAATAATGCCAAAAGCAGCAACAATTGAAGCTCCCAAAATTATGCAGTCGATTGCTTTTATAAATTTAGAATCTGAATTAATTAATCTTACTACTACATATCCTGCAATGACATAATCTAAAAGTTCATATATATAGGTCGTAAAGTCTGAGTGATATAGGTTGATCAATGCAAAAATTATAATCCAAAAAATAATAACTAATTGAATACCATACTCAGTACGGATTTCTGCCTTTTGAACTTTTTGCATAAAAGCATATGACGCTACAAAAAATAAACACATAAGATTAAAAGCGCTTACCTGAAAAATCCCAAAATATAATGGAATAATAGGATATATAAAACAGAATATATATAAAAAAGTTGTGCCTTTAATTTTTTGACTGTCCAAATGTCTGGATATCATGATCTCGCTCCCACTAATTTATTACATTCCGATTCCCATGTCGGAAATTCATTATTTGCATCTAAAGCATTTTTTATCGCCTCAAGGTTCCGATAACCGTTTCTCTCGTCAGGTTCAAGATATCCTCCCTCAGCCCACTCATTCCACGCATAAATAAAAATCATATCCTTGTGATAATCATCCCGCGCATGGGCAATTTGCTGGCCCAAAAATTTTTCAAATACTTCCGGCGTATCCCCGCAAAAAACTCTTCCTGCTTTACCCTTTCTGGGTGTATTGTCCCAACCCACAAACGCTCCCGGCAAGTTTTTATTCGTTTCGGGTTTTCGGTCTAAAATTGCCTGCCAAGCCGCTGCATAGCTTGCTTTTTTCACTTCCAATTTTCCCTTGCGAGCTAAATAACGTGCCATATCAAACTCTAATTTTTTTTCCAATATAATATAAAAATTTCGTTTAAGAGAACGTAAACGATTCCAAAATTTAGATCGCTGCAAAGCCGTTTGATTATTCATATCATTCCAGGCATAGTCCGGCTGAAATTCGATATTATAATCAAATCTACTGTCATCTTTATTTTTCACTAAATCAAAAGTTATGTCTTGATAAGCGTAGCTTAAACCAGGGAATCCTTCAGCCTGCGCTAAAGTGTTCCAGTAATCAAGCATATCATTTAGGCACTCAATAACTTCTGCTTTATGTATAACCATTAAGGGTTTCCCATCAACTTTAATATATCGGTCATCCTGGAAAAACTGTAGCAAATAATCAAAATGCTGCTTCCAATCCGGTTTTTGACCATAAGACTGAGAAATGAGCACCCTGTTTTCATTAACCCATGCCTTGGTCCACCGTTCATTAGCCCAGCAAATACAAAAAGGAAGGTCCACTTTTTTATTGCGTAGCATTTCTTCCATGGGTTTTTCTAATAACCTTTTACCATTAAACCAATAATGATAATAGCAAAAGCCATAAATCCCATATTTCTTGGCCAATTGTGCCTGCCAAATTTTAACATTATCGTCCAGTAAATAATAGTAATTGTTGTTTAAGGGTACTCTCGGTTGTTCATGCCCTTCATAGAGCGGTTTAGCTTTTTTTACGTTTACCCATTCAGTAAAACCATCCCCCCACCAATCATCATTTTCAGGGATGTTATGAAATTGGGGCAAATAAAACGCTATAATTTTCACGCTAATCCTCCCAAACTACTTTTCCCAAAGCCAAAAAGAATCATCACATTACATCAAACTATAATGCATTTTTATATTCTCAGAATTCCCATACTCTCTTTGAGCAAGTGTTCCTGATAAATTCGCTCGAAGAATCGTATTATTCATCATCATTCCCAAGCAATCGGCAATGCTTTCTATTGTCAATTCAGCGATAATCCCTTCCTCGCCATCAATTATCTGATCAACTATGGTTCGATATCTGGTAACTACAATAGGCTTAGCTAGGATTTTTGCCTCATCGATCACAACTGATTTACCTTCACACCTTGAGGGTTGTAAAAAAATATCGCAGTGCTGGATGTAGGGATATGGATTTATTTTTGCCCCTAAGAATTGAACAACATCGCCCAACTTGTTCCGGTGCACCAGTGTATTTAATTCCTTCTCCAGTTGGCCAGCCCCAACTATATACCATTTAAATTGATATCCTTTTTCTAATAAAATCTTTGCGGCCGCAATTCCTAAGTCATATCCTTTTTCAGGTGCAAGCCTGCCGACCGATAAGATAATACACTTACTTTTATCATATTCTAGCGGTTCATATTCCAAGGCCATTCGTTTAATAACTGATGAAGCTGTTAAATTTGGAATGCAAATAAACTTATTTATAAACTCTGGAAAATTTTCTTTTAATACATTTACGCATTCATCTGAAATTGATACAATATATTTAAAATTACCAAAATATTGTTTATCTACCCACCTGTCATATTTTAGAGAATTATAATCGCTGTGAATCCAGGCTATTTTATTCTTGCATGTAATTTTCTCTGCAATATAATACATTGACTCATTATTCATATATGCCACAACCGCCTCATAACTACTTTCCATCTTTTTAATCACATATTTGTAAAACCAATGCCACCTGTACTGTTTAGATTGGTTAATATTATTCCTAAAAATTGCTCTGGTAACTCCTGTTCCAAATAGACGTACAATCACAGCAAATACAGTATCAAAATGCTTAAAAGAGTTAATATCTGCTCTATTAAATGCATACCACAAAGTACGCGGAGTCTGTATTATATTAACTTCTTTAGGAATCTGCTTAATGAGTATCCCTTCTCGTTTAAATAACAATAAATCAACCTGGTATTTCCCAAAATCAAAAAGGTTTAATAAATTGACTAAGCTGCGTTCTCCACCGCCGATTTTTAAATCGGAAATAACAAATAGTAACTTTTTCATAATTTTAATTCCTCAAAAATATTTTGGACTTTTCAAAAAGCCTTACCATTTCAATTGACTATTGATGACTATAAATATCTTTTGATTAACCATATGATAATCAAATTGCAAAGAGTGCTTATATGCGTTTAAACTGTACCTACCATAATTACTCAGTATTTTGTCCATCGCTTTTTGAATACTTACAACCGTGCCATCAGTCACCTCAGAATCTTTACCGTAATCCAAAACCTCTTTAATTCCACCAACATCTGTTGTAATAACCGGTAACCCCAAACTAATTGCTTCCAAAATAGTCATAGGAATACCTTCAAACGTAGAATTCATAATTAACACATCTGTTTTGCGCATATACTCTTTAACCTGGTCAGAGGTAACCGCACCCACGAAATGAATCCTTTCATCGGCGATGTTTTTCAATTTCTCATACTCTTCCCCAGCTCCAAGAATCCAAAATTCTACCTTCCGCGAATACGATTTTACAGCTTCAATTATTGGGCCAATGTTTTTGACAACAGCAAGTCGCCCTGCATAAATGAATTTTATAAGGCTCTCATCGATATTCCTCTCAAAGTAATCTTCACAAATGATTGAATTACCAACATGAAATACATTCTGGTTGTAAGGACTATAATCTTGTTTTGTATCATTTTCGAGTACAAAAATACCATTACAGTTCTTAATAATATGAATCAAATAACTTTGAAATGCCTTTCTGATGACGGGCATTTTTCTGAAAAATCTAACTCTCCGCCACATATTAAAATAAGTGCCGTGCGAAAAAACAAAACAAGTTGCCTTTTTACAACAATGTCGAATAACGCCAAATGCCTCAGGTGTATGAATATAATTACAATCATCTTTACTAATATGTAGAACTTTTCTATACTTAAAAAGCCCCTTGACATATTCAAGCCGCAAAGACTTCTTGACCACGCTCTGATTGATTGCCGCAATGCTAACCCCAATAAAATTAAATGTAGTACAATTTACAGTAATTGGTATAACCTTGCCGATGTCAGCTTTATCCGTAGATACACCAACAAGTAATATATCCTTAGTATGGTTTGGAAAGTTATCGCCCACATATTTTAAAAAATTTTTGATACTCGTTACTTGGCCGCCGACCGGATAGTCTCTAAAATTACAGGTGTCATATAAAATTAATCTCCCTGGCATTTTAATAACCTCTTTATCCTTTTTGCACACGAATTCTACTTTTATTTTATGAGAGCTTCCCAGTACAACTTGGCCCTACTCTCCCAAGAAAATCTCGCAATATTTTGATACCCTTTTTCAATCAACAACTTCTGCTTTTCCGAATCACTAAGCAATATATCAAGCGTTTGTCCAACTTCTTTATGATTGAATGGATTAACAAGCATAGCCGCATCACCCACAACTTCCGGTAAAGAACTAAGATTAGAGCAAACCACTGGGACGCCTAACTGCATCCCTTCTATTGGGGGAAATCCAAACCCTTCTATCAAAGAAAGAAATAGAAATATACTACCATTACCAACTATTCTGTAAAATTCTTGATCCTCTTCAATAAACTTAAAGCACGTTATATGTGCTTTAATCTCCTTCGGAATACCATATTCTTCGACATCGGATATACCGATAATTTTTAAATCAATCGGTTTCCGTGCGGTCTCATAGTATTCTATATAGCTTTTTATAACACTTTCTGCATTTTTATGTGGAAGATTTGATGTGATAGCAATAATATAAGGTTTATCCATATAGGTCTTATGTATATTTAATATTGCATTACAACCATTATGTATCATTACAATTTTACCTATGTTAACCTTTACAATATCAAGGATTTCCTTTTTAGATGCCTCAGATATTGTAATAACTTGGTTGCAAAATTTAATTGAAGACTTCATGCGGCTCATGATATAAGCATTTTCCAGCTTATTGAAAAAGTCATGATAGTGCTTATCATAGTAAAACGGAATCAAATCATGAATAATAATACTGTCCTTTACCGGATGGGTGAGTGCACAGAACCCACGTGGGAATAACACTCTATCTGCTTTTAGTTTTTTACAAACTTTCGATACCAAAAATAGTTCCCAAACAATACATATCAACTTATTTAAGGGATTATGTCTTACTGATACAAAATCGACACCATCGATATCGAAATCTGAGCGATTATATTCATTGCCCAGAACAATAATCTTGCTATAGTTTATCACGTTACTTTTGGTTCTTGCCCTTTCCTCAGCTAAGCTTCTAATTAGATTGAAGACCAAGTTGTAGATACCGATGCTCTTTCCTACACCCTTAACTTGTTTAAAACAATCGATCACTAAAATCATCATCGAATTCCTTCATTGATTTATTGTCTATAACGTCACTTTACCTTCACCAAGTAAACCGCAGGGCCAATTTAGGTTTCATAGGACATGGAATGCTATAAATAAAAATATACATTAATTTTTCTCAATTTATTCTTATGATCGTTTTATATGCCTCTCTCAACAGTAAATACAGAACGTTATATTGTCCTCTAAACATTTCCAACCACAGAAACTTGAGATTGGTGTGCAGATATCTTTGGAACAATCGTTTCGGATCCTGAATCAATCTATAAAACCATTCCAAATTACTCTTCTGCATCCACACGGGCGCACGATTCATATTACCGGCAAAATAATCAAATCCGGCACCGACGCCCACCATAAGTCCATTTACCTTTCCCTGATGTTCCGCCATCCATTTTTCCTGTTTAGGCGCTCCAAGCCCAACCCATACGATCTCCGGATTTGAATAATTAATCATCTTTATGATTGTTGCATCTTCCTCTTCCGTCACAGGATGAAAAGGCGGGTTATACATTCCGGCAATCTGGATACCTGGGTAATTTTTCTTTAGCATCTGATAAATTTTTTTAAGTGTATCTTCAGTAGAACCATAAAAGTAATGCCTATATTTAAGCTCAGTAGATATTTTAAACAGTTCGCCCATTAAACCGGGGCCTGTAGTTCGTTCCATCTCTTGAAAACCGCATTTCTTTCCAACCGTCGAAAGTGGCCCTCCATCGGGGATAGCCATTAACCCCCCATTCTGAATCTTGCAATATTCAGCATCTTCATAGGAAGTTACAGTTGTATGCACATTTGAAACACAAATATAATCACCTGCCAGGAGATTCCCTTTCGGGCTTTTTAGGTATTTTCTCAAATAATTTAGGAGCCATTCCATATTGATTGCAGCGATATTCACACCGAGTATATTACAGGTAGGAATTGTGCTCTTATCTACCCGACGCACAAAAAAGCCATTTAGTTTGGAATCAGATTGGATAAAATTTATTTGTTTATCCATTATATCTGCTCTCCTGCCGGGTTTAGATTTGAGAAGTATGCAACCAATCGTATAGATTTAAATCAATTAAACACAGATAGTGCCATAATAATTTTTTGTAAACCACTCATATACGCGCGTTATACCATCATTTATTTGTACCTGATGCTTCCAGCCAAGTTTCGTTAATTTATTTATATCCAAAAGTTTCCTGAGAGTTCCATCAGGCATATCCAGATTAAACTTCAATTGTCCTTTAAACTTAGCAGCTTCTTTAACCATCTCGGCAAGTTCTTTAATTGTTATTTCTTTGCCCGTTCCTATATTTACATGTTCTTCCCCATCGTAGTTTTCCATAAGAAATATGCAACCATCCGCCATATCATCTACATAAAGAAATTCTCTTAAAGGTTTACCGCTGCCCCAAATCTCCACAAAAGGTGAATTGCTAATTTTTGCTTCATGAATTTTTCTGATAAGTGCCGGCATAACATGCGCGGTTTCCAAATCAAAATTATCCCAAGGCCCATATAGATTTGTCGGCATACAACTTATGAAGTTATCTCCGTATTGTCTTTTAAAATATTGACACATTTTAAGCCCTGCTATCTTTGCAAGCGCATAAGCTTCATTCGTCGTTTCCAAATAGCCGTTAAGTAAATACTCTTCTTTTATAGGCTGAGGACAAAGTTTGGGATATATGCAAGAGCTGCCTAAAAACAGAAGTTTTTTAACTTTAACGTCGTGAGCCGCTTTGATGATATTGTTTTGTATTTCAAGATTGATATATATAAAATCTGCTGGATATGCAGAGTTTGCATTAATTCCGCCCACATGTGCCGCTGCCAAAAATACATACTCCGGGTTTTCTTCTTTAAAAAATGCCTGTACAGCCCGTTGATCCGTCAAGTCTAATTCAGAGTGTGTCTTTCCTATTATTTTAGTATATCCTTTTTGGATTAAGTTTCGTACGATTGCTGAACCGACCAACCCCTTATGACCTGCCACATAAATCTTACTGTTCTTATCCACTATCATCACATCCCATAAATTTTACATTGCAGCTGCTACCTCTGCTCCTTTCAAAAGCTCTTCTAGCGAGGTATGGTTACTTACACCTGTTATTTCTCTCATATCCGCATCTACCATCATCTTGACTAGGCTATTAAAATTGACTTTTCTTTTCCATCCAAGTTCCGTTTCAGCTTTTGTACAGTCACCCCATAAAAGCTCAACTTCTGCCGGCCTAAAATAGCAAGGATTTACATCAATAAGTAATCTATTGGTAGCCTTATCATAGCCTTTTTCATCAACACCTGTACCCTTCCAGTTAATTTCGATACCCACTTCTTTAAATGATAACTCCACAAATTCCCTTACGGTATGAGTTTCATTGGTCGCTATAACAAAATCCTGCGGTTTCGTTTGTTGCAATATGAGCCACATTGCCACTACATAATCTCCGGCAAATCCCCAATCTCTTTTGGCATCAAGATTACCTAAAGATAATTTTTCTTGTTTTCCTGCCATAATGCCCGCTACGGCCCTAGTAATTTTTCTTGTAACAAAAGTCTCTCCTCTTCTTGGTGATTCATGATTAAATAAAATTCCGTTACAGGCAAACAAGTTATAAGCTTCGCGATAATTAACAGTTATCCAGTAGGAATAAAGTTTGGCAGCTCCATAAGGACTCTTTGGATAAAAGGGAGTTATTTCGTTTTGAGGAGCTGTATCCGGTAATCCGCCAAAAAGTTCGGACGTTGACGCTTGATAGAATTTGCATTTTAATCCACTCTCCCGAATTGCATCCAAAAGTCTTAAAGTACCAATTCCATCAGTTTCTGCAGTATATTCCGGAACTTCAAAAGAAACTTTAACATGGCTTTGTGCACCCAGATTGTATATTTCATCCGGTGTTGTTTTTTCAATTAGCCGGTTCAAATTACTGGAGTCTGTTAAGTCTCCATAATGAAGAAATAAGCTTTTATTCCCAATCTCGGAGTTTTCAAAAAGATGATCAATCCTTTTCGTATTGAAGGTACTTGCTCTTCTGATGAGTCCATGAACTTCATAGCCTTTATCCAATAAAAGCTCTGTTAAATATGATCCATCCTGTCCAGTAATTCCTGTTAGTAATGCCTTTCTCAATTTCACTTCCTCCACGTCTCCCAACCGAAGTATTTTTAATATGCCCCTCTTCTCCTCAACACCACCCCAACCGTCCTGATAAGCAGCGTAATATCCAACCATATCGACCAGTTCCTCACGTACCAGGATTCCAGTGAAAGCCGTCCTTCAAAAGCAATCTCATTTCTTCCTCTTACCTGCCATAACCCAGTAATTCCCGGGACGGTCTCCAAAATAGTCTTCTTATAATATCTCATCCGCTCTTGTTCGCTGGGTAGATAAGGCCGGGGGCCGACTAGGCTCATATCTCCCTTCAATACGTTAACGATCTGGGGTAATTCATCCAAGCTAAATTTACGCAACCATTTGCCAACCCCTGTAACACGGGGATCAAATGCTCGAAGTTTAGCAAATTGGCGCCATTCTTCCGCCGCTTCCGGATGATTTTGCATAAATTTCTGCAGTATATCCTGTTCATTTAGATACATGGTCCGAAATTTATAGCATTTAAAATTCCGGCCTGCTTTACCGAGGCGTTCCCCCATGTGGAATATTGGGCCGGGAGAATTAAATTTGATCAAAACTGCAATCAGTAACATAACCGGTGAGGCAATAACAAAAAATAGTGCGCCACAACATAAATCAAAAATTCTTTTAAATAACCGATTGCGATAAAACAATAAGTTATTGCGGACCCGCATCATAACGGCCTTTTGGTCAAAAAATAAATCGGTTTCCAAATCACTTAAAGGTAAACCCTGCAAATCAGGCATAATCGTTATGTTTTTCACCATTGGCTGGAGCCAATAGATCAATTGCAGTAATTCAGTGCGTTTTAACTCCGGAAAAGCAATAATAACTTCTGATACGCCACTTTGAATAATGGTTTTTTTCCAAGCCTCAAACTTAAATAAAGGCGACTGTTTTTTTCGAACTTTCCCTCCTGGAACATATTCAATCACATCCACAATCTGATATCCTAAGCCGGGTTCCGCGGCAAAACTCTTTTTCAAAGTCTCAACTCCGGTATGATTTCCAATTATCACCACCGTTTGGCACCATAACCCAATGTTTGCTAAAAAACGTTGGATTAAATACCGCGATCCCATTAAATAGAAACTGGAATAAAACCATATGAGTCCAATAAATAGCCTGGATGAAAAATGGGAGAAGCCTGTCAAAAAAAGGCTACCGATAGTTATTAAAGTTGCAAAAGTACATACCTTAAGTAATTTAGCTGAACTTTCCCAAAAAGGCAGCCTACGACGATAAAGCCGTTCATAACAGATGAGTCCGATAAAAAAAAAGGGAATGAGCAAAAAGCAAATTTGATAAGTAAGGCCTAAGAATAATTCCTGGGAAAATGATTGAGATGCTACCAATGTCCTGGTCCAAAAAACGCTAATTATCGACAATAAAACAGCATTATAATCAACGGCCACTATAATTAATACAGCCAAATATTTTTTGAATGATATTTCTAATTTCCGCCGCGAACCCGGCCAAACCTGTGGAACTGAATCATTCAGTTCTTGCGCAAACCCATCCATTATATACTCCGAAACAATATGGTCATTCTTTAGTGTTTGCAAATTTTCTACAACCACAAGAAGGCCTCCCTAGAAATACGATTAGTTAATAATTAGCATAATACCTGATTACCTTTTAAATGAATCTATTCCTAAGCCAGATTTACCCTTCAGGTATTATATTTATTAATTTTGCTTTGCGAATTATGCTATACCATAGCGAATATTTTTCTGTATGTTTTAATCAAGGATTACTTAGTTTAAAACATTGTATCGGAAGCACTTTATGCAGGCGGCCCTTAAAAATGCAACCCTATATTGATATGTTTGAACTTCCCATGCAATTGAAAATATCAAAATAACGTTTCTTTATTTTTAATTTTATCCATTTTTGTTTCTACGTTGTTACAAAAAGGCTGCCCATTAAATAGGCAGCCTTTGCAAATCATTATCAAGTGTGGTCTAGAACTTCGTCCCAGACTTAATTATTTTTACCGTAGAAATCAGTAACAATAACAATGTATCAATTTATATTACTTTACTATTCATTTAAAATGACAACAGTAATCCCAAAATCAAATTCACACCCATAACCGATGACTTTAGATATGCGTATCGACTCTGCCTTTCCCAAAACCATCCACGGCAGCAATCCATAGATTATTATCGATTTGGAGCGGATCTAAATGATGCATTCCAGAGCGGTTCCAACCAAAACCCGTCCGAGATAAAACAGGTTTCCGGCAGATTAATTTTTCTTCATAGGCTGTTTCGGTTAACTTCGTAATCTCAAAGGCTCTGACTTTATTACCATATACTAGCCAATCATCTTGGGCAAAACGAATAATCTTGCCCTCGAAAAAAGTCACCCTTCCCCCAGGCCTGGCAAAATGTCTGTTATTCTTGATTAAAGGATTCCGAGGGTGTTCCCGCCATGGGCCATAAAGCTCATCCGCGTAATAAAGATTAAGAAGATTACTATGATCAGGATTCGATGCAAACATCCACCATTTATTGGAACAAAAAAAGATTGACGCATCCACCGCAACCTTTTCCAGGAGTGCTTTCTCATATTGCCACTCACCAGGAAATTTATTGGCTTTATATAATCGTACCGACTTTGCCTCATAACTTTCCGGAATCATATAATATTCATTTCTCCATGTAAAAACTTGAGGATAAGAAAGATGAAAAGACTCGGACAGGACTATCTGTTGGTATTCCCAATGAAAACTATCCTTGCTAACGGCATATCCAATTTCCCCTTTTTGGGTTACGTTATTAAAGACTTCAAAAAAAAGATACCAATTTGAATTTTTTTTAGTGATAAAAGGGTCTGCAATGAACCCCGCATCGATATCTGTAACATCTTGAGCAGTAAGAACCGGATTCTTAACTTGTTTCGTAGGATTTAATTCTAACGGTGAAATACCGGTATATATACCAATTGACCATTTATCTTTCGTAAGAGAGGGAGACCAACCATATAAGAAATATGCTAAACATCCTAAAAGTGCCAACACAAAAAAAATAAAACCTAAAATTAAACTTAATGACATTAAAAAGATTGGCATTACGACACACCACCCTAATTTTTAAAAAAATTTATCTGAAATGCCTCTGTATTCGGCTTATATCTTCCATATCCGGCTGCCAATAATAAACCGTCGTCTTGGTTAAAGGATCGATTGCATATTCGGATTTTCCCCGTATTTGATAGTATCTCAAGTTTCTTTCCGTCATTTGACGCATCAACCAAGCCAGGCTTATCAAGTCAACATTGGTTAGGTTTGTATCCACTACATCCTTGCGTTCCCGTACAATAAATTGATATAATTGTGGAATAGTAATGGAATTTAATACTTGTTTAGCAATAGACTTTAGTATCCGTAATTGGTTTTGTTGTCTGCCGAAATCGCCATTCTTTAGAGAATATCGTTCCCGGGTCAATTCCAATGTCATTTCGCCGTTTAAATGATTTTTACCGGCAGGAAGTGTAGCCTTCGAACGAAAAGTAAACTTCACCGCTTGAGGCAGTTCAATATCCAACCCTCCCAGCGAATCAATGAAATCCTCGAAGCCCTGAAAATCAACCTTGATGTAATAATTTAAGCGGCAATGCAATAGAGTAGCCACTGCGAGTAAAGTAGCCTGAGTGCCTTTGGCATTGCCTCCTTCCCTTTCGCCCAGAAAATGAGTATGATTGATTTTGGTATAACCGATTCCGGCCACCGCGATCCGGGTATCGCGCGGAATACTTACTAAACTAATTTCCTTTAGCACTGGATTGACATTGGCCACCATGATTACATCAGCCCGGGACCCTTCGGCATCCCGGGCATCAATCCCTAAAATGAGAATGTTAAAACGTTGCGATGTCAAAGAAGGAATTAAATTCTGATCCGAAATTTTTTTTAAAACTTTTTGAAAGGGCTCCCAATTATCTAGAATTCCCGGAGTTGAGGAAGCTAATAGCGACATTTCCAGATGCCGAAAAGGATTAAACTCGGTCAGCCAATCAACTCCTGTAACCAGGAGACTTAGTACTATTAAAATTACTGCTAATACCAGAGTATATCTTTTCATTTGAAATGTTTCCTTTAGATTTGACGGTTACTCAAATGGTTTTCCACCCTTTAAATCATAAAAGTTCACATCGATTATCCTGATTAACAATAAAATTTCCCTTGCCCGACTTGTTTTGAATGGTTCGATCCATAGTAATAATAGTAATTTGAATATTGTTTCTGTATCTCCACTCGATTTAGCACTACTCCCAATAGCTTCCCGTTGGCATGCAACACTAATTCCTTGGCCTGACGGACCATCCCCGGGCGAGTAAACCCCGCTCTGACTACCAGAGCCACCCCATCCACCCGCGAAGCCAGAACACATGCATCAGTAACCGCTATAATAGGGGGAGTATCGATCAGCAAAAGATCACAATGTGAATTTAAGTATGCCAATAAATTAAGCATACTGGAGGAACCCAATAATTCAGAAGGGTTGGGCGGAATCAGCCCGCTAGTCAGCACTCTCAGGTTATCAACTCCAACCGGTTGAAGTAATTCTTCAATCGCGGATTCTCCGGCCAATAGATTTGTAAGTCCGCGATTCTTGAGCGTGAAAATCTGGTGTTGCGATGGTTTGCGCAAGTCGCAATCAAGAATAATGACTTTTTTGCCGGACTGAGCCATTACAATCGCGGTATTTGCAACTACTGTCGACTTACCTTCCTGGGGTCCGGCGCTGGTAAAGATTAAAGAATGCAAACCGCCTTCAAATTTGGAAAATTGAATATTCGTCCGTAAAGTCCGGAATGCTTCGGAGACCGGAGATGGATCATGCTGTTTAACAACTAATTGATCTTGTGATGGCATGAGAATTCCTCACCTTCAAACAAAATTTTTTAAAATACCTCTTCAATAATATTTATGTTTAATAATTTGTGGTTAGTAATTGGTCTTTTCGAAATCCGGTATATTGCCCAAGACCGGCAAGTTTAAATAATTATGAACATCATCCGCTGTATAAATTGAGGCATTCAAATACTCCAACCAAAAAGCCAAGCCCACACCGGCAAACAAACCTAAAATGGCGGCTACCAAAATATTAAGACGTTTGTTCGGTTTTGCCGGTCTATCCGGTAGTACAGCCCGGTCGACGATCTGGACATCCGTAGGTACCATTAGCTCACTGATTTTCGCCTCACCACGGCGTTTCATTAGCATGACATAAATTTCCTGAGTCAAGGAGACATTCCGCATCAAACGAACCAATTCTTGCTCTCTGGCAGGTAATTTACTGATCTCTTCTTCAGCGGAGGCTGTGATTTTTTTAAGCGCGGCTCCTTGCGCATTTGCGGCAGCAATATCCAAACTGGCCTGTAATTTCCCTTGCAATAAATTTTGATAGACTGGGTTCATCGAAGATCCCTCGGTATTCATTACCCGGCTAATTTCGGCATTCAATTTGGCTCTTACATCTTCAATCTCGGTCCGGGTAGCTACAACTTGCGGATTGTCTTCACCGTTATTGTGCAATAACCCGACCAATTCCACCTCCAAATCTGCCAATTTAGCTTTATACTGTCCTATCAGAGGACTATCCGGAATAAATTCATTTTTCCCCGGGGATAATTCTCTATTTGCCGCCTCTAACTTCGCTTGGGCAGCGGCCAGTGTAATACTATTTTCCGCTTTAAGTTGATTCATACCGGAAACCCTATCCAGCAATGCTTTTGTTTCCTCATCCGGAGCAGTAATCCGTTGGTCTCTTTTAAACTTTTCCAGAGCCTGTTCGGCTTGGTCCAAGTCTTGTTTAGCGTTAACCAAATAGTTGTCAATAAAATCGCCAACTGCGGTTTCTTCGGAGCGCAGTAATTTCGTTAAACGCATCAAAAACGTATCCACTAAAGTATTAGCAGCAAACATCGCTTTTTGGGGACTTTCCGCTTCGACTTTTACTCTCAGGATTTCAGTATCTTTGACCGGTTCAATGGTAATCCGG
>WSSedL1CaDRAFT_10000440_pt1 | contig 29511 bp, 20 predicted proteins | sample WetSurSL1Cattail_FD_9464 | JGI IMG/M metagenome (IMG submission 9464)
ATGGCTTGCGGCTGAGTGTTGAGAAACTAAAAGCTGGACTTTCCAATTGGAAAATGCACATTGTCGTCCAGTTGACAACCTTTTTATTTTTTCCGCTCATAGTTTTGGCATTTCGCCCGTTGTTTATCAATAACGGCTTTGAGCTGCTTTGGCTGGGTGTATTTTTTCTGGCAGCTTTACCGTCTACAGTATCCTCTTCGGTGGTCATGGTTTCCATCGCCAAGGGAAACATTGCCGCAGCCATTTTCAATGCAAGTATTTCCAGTTTGATAGGAGTAGTCGTGACGCCTATCTGGGTTGGGTTATTTATAGCTTCTGCAACAGGTGATTTTGATGTCACTCAAATCGGCTTAAAGTTGATTTTGCAAGTCTTGCTGCCTGTCATCATTGGCATAAGCCTCAATTCCCGTTTCGGCGCCATTGCCGAAAAATACAAGAAACAGTTAAAATGTTTCGATCAGGCAGTGATTCTAACGATTATTTACACGTCGTTTTGCAAGTCGTTTTCCGAACATCTTTTTGAAGGCTTCACCGCCCTTGAACTTGCTGGACTCGCTGCAGGGATGATGGCGTTGTTTTTTGCCGTATTCTTTTGTGTCGGACTACTCAGCCGTCTGCTTGGTTTTTCAGTTGAAGACCGTATTACTGTCTTATTCTGCGGGTCTAAAAAGTCATTGGTACACGGCACCGTTATGTCAAAAGTACTTTTTCAGCACAGTACCATCACCGGCATCATATTGCTGCCGCTCATGCTTTACCATGCCTTACAATTGATTGCCGCTAGTATCATCGCTCAGGGTATGGCTCGACGAAAAGAAGTATAATTTTATTTATGACGTGGTCCTTTATCTTTTTAGATAAAGGACACCAAGAATAACGCTCCCTGCTATAAAATAATGCCTTTTAGATTTTTATACTGTGAAGATAAACGCTGCAGTATGTTATGTTTTTAACTTGTGCGAAATAAGATTTTTGTATTGTTTTTGGTTATATTTGAAGAATTTTATTCTGATTTAAAAATAAATTAAACCTGTTTAAAGTAATATTCTATGGAGCAGATAGATGAAATTGATCTTCGGTTATTAAATATACTTCACGATAATTCTAAATACACTGTAAAAGAGCTTGCTAAAATGGTAAATCTTTCGGCATCGCCTGTTTTTGAGCGTATTAAAAGATTGGAGAATAACGGTTATATTAAGAAATATATAGCCCTGCTGGATGCAGAAAAACTAAACAGGGGATTTATCGTTTTCTGTAATATCAAACTTAAACAGCACGATCGTAACATAGGGAATCAGTTTGTTAGTGATATTATGAAAATAGAAGAAATTGTGGAATGTTACAATATATCAGGTGATTACGATTTTTTAATGAAAGTTTCAGCCAAAGATATGAAGCATTATCAGGATTTTGTGTTTAATAAATTGGGATCAGTTGAAAGTATAGGGAGTACCCAAAGTACCTTTGTTATGTCGGAGATAAAAAATATGTATGGATAGTTCCGCGATGGGTTCTTCGTCAATTTTGGTGAAAATATAAATAATAATTACATAGTTATTTTTCAATAAATCCCTTTCCTTTCACGAAGTATACTTCAATTTTATCCAATAGATTATATAACTGAGCCTCTTTGTATTCTACTTGAACTTTACTTTTTATCCAATAGGAGATTATGAATCAGACCATCTTTGAGCCAGGTTAATAGACTTAAGAATATTAAAAGAATGATATTGTTAGGCGCTGATTTTCAATTATTAAGTTGTTATTTCACTCGATTCTAGATCACCAAAATTGCCGAAGAATCAGTTAACCCCGGAATAGGGTGTACACTTTCACCGGAATAAGCACAGAGTAAACCTTGAGTTATTCAAACCTTCCATTACTAGTAATTTAAGGTGTTTAGGGATTTTATACAAATATCAGTGAATTTTTCAAACCAAAAAAAACCTCCAAAATCAAATGATTCTGGAGGTTTGTAATTATTGGTGGTCCTTACGGAACTATTCACGAACCATTTCTTGCAGGATTTAAAGAAAATTTCATGACAGAAGATTTTAACTACTCATAAGATTAAGACTTATAAATACAATAGATTTATTTTTATACAAAACGTTTAAAGTTAACAAACTTAAATCGATCCTAGTTTGAAATTTAGACTTGATTTCGTTTGATTACAAGTTACTTTTAAAACTAAAATTAGTTAGGTATTTTTGGAGGATCTTCTCTTTTTTTTCTAGACTGTAAGCTTTTTATAAAAGAAACTAAAGCATCTTTTTCTTTAGGACTTAGATTAAGTTTTTTTAATATCGGAGATGTTTTAGGAAAAAGGCTGTCCTTCAATTGATCTGCTTTTCTTTTTGGTTGAGGCATGCCAGCGTTGTATAAATTAACGATGCCTTCCAAATGTGGAAATAAACCATTGTGCATATAAGGCTCCGTTCGAGATACCTCTCTTAAGCTAGAAGTTTTAAATTTACCGATATCTTCTTTTTTTCCAGTAACTTCATAACGCCCTAAATCTTGAAACTTCCTCCCGTAATAAGTCAGCCCTGTATTATGAAATTTATTGTCTGAAAAATATCCAGTATTATGACAGTTTATACAACGAGCTTTCGTCCTAAACAAATGTAATCCTAATACTTCTTGATCTGAATACACTTTAGATTTACCAGAAATGAATAGATCAAATTTTGATTTTTCACTTATAATACTTCGTTCATAAGTTGCAATTGCTTTTCGAATTTTATCTTCTGTGACTTCAAAATTTCCATAAGCCTTTTCAAAAAGAGGCTTATATCCATTTATCCTAGAAATAACACCAACAGCTAGATTAATCTGAAAATTCATTTCTAAAGTGTCGCTTATTGGGAAACTAACTTGTTCTTCCAAGCTATTAGTTCTACCGTCCCAAAATAATTTTTCTGCAAAAGCAACATTTAAGATTGTCATTGAATTTCTTCTTCCTAATTGCCTATTGTGACCATAACTTGCTCTTCTTCCGTCCCCCCAACCTATTTCAGAATCATGGCAGCTCGCACAAGCTATCTGTCCACTTGCAGATAAACGCGGATCAAAAAATAAAGTTTTACCTAACTCTTTTTTCTCGTCAGAATACAAGTTATTTTCAGGATATATGACTTTTTCCAAATGCCCTATATCTTTAAAATTAACTAACTGTGAAGAATCTAGTTCTGGCTTTGGCCATTTTTTATAATCAGTACTACTATATTGATTTCTTAATAAATCTATATCATATTCTTGATATATCTGAAAAGATGAAATGACAAGAGTGAATAGAAGTGATATTAAAATATATTTTTTCATTTTTAATAACTTATTGTTAAACTGAATAAACCATCAAAACGACAAGGATTTGAAACAGTGAATTTTTTTGTTTTTTGTAAAGAAAAATTAGTTCCCGCTTGAATTTTTAAACTTAAATCAAATCTTTTATTACTGTTAATTTGCATTAAAGTTCCTAAACTTAATTTTATTTGATCTGATGAATATAATTCTGAATTAGGAATAACAACTTCATTATAAAAGTCACGCTGAGCGTAGCCGGCAAAGTCGTTTTCTTCCAAATTTTCTAAATCATACTTATTTCCTTGTGAATACAGATGATTTAAATTAAAGCGAATCATACTTTTAAAAAACGGGCTTAATGCTAAAGAGTTAGATAAAGAAAAAGAACGAAGAACATAACTTTCTACATCTAAATTATTATAATTTAAAATAGTGGCTGCCAAGGCATCTTCCTGCTTGATATTCCAAAGTTCTGTTGTTACACCTAGATCTAAATATTTATGTTTATCATATAACTTTAAGTATGCTATTGAAATAGCGATATTTTCTTCGGAAGATGAATACGATTTACCTCCTTTAGCCTCCCAAAAATTATCTCCTTTTTTAGAATATCCATTAATATTTAGTTTAATGGTTTTAAAAGAGTCAATTTGATAAAGCCCCAAAATATTTCCTTCTATTTTAACAGGCTCATAAGTGGCAAAATAGTTTGACCTATCTTTTAAGTCAATTACCCCATTGTTTCTATAGGTTACTTGGTCACTTTTACTATATTCAAAATCTGCCATTAAAGTTAGTTTGTCAGATGTAAATGAATATCCTAAAGTTGTTTGATGTTGACTCATTCTACGCTGGGTTGAATTTTTAAAAGGGCTTGAAAGTGAGCCATATCCAGATAACCATTTTACATATATATCGTAATTTGAAGGATTATTTTGGTCTTTATTCGAAAAGTTGATATCATTATCTACATGGGTATAACCATATAGATACGAAACTTTAAAATGATGTTTTTTACTGAAATTATAAGAAAAACCAAAATTGAAATTTAGTTCATTATAAACTATTTCGGGTCTTGGATCTAAATCTACTCTGTATTTATTAAATAATTGATACTCTACTTTGGATAAAAAAGTAAAATTACCTAGCGGAATTAGTACTCCACCATTTAATTGATACTGTTGATTGTTCCAATCTCCTCCTTTGGAAACGCCAAAATAATGAGGATTCTCCATTAATCCCTTTTCGGGCATCTCATAGGATAAATTCCATTTTAAATTCTTATAATAATTCTTTGAAATTGTAATGTCTCCAAAGAAAAGAATGTTCTTTTTATTTCGATATATACCGTAAGGAATTATAGCTACAAATATCTTTAAAACCCCATTACTTCATGGTGTTCTTTTGTGTCAAAACACTACCCCATTTGTTGCAATTATAGCATATCAGTACTTATTGTTAGGTTTTTACAAACAAATGCAAATAAAAAATTAAGTTGGGTGTTAACGATTCAACCAATTGAATCAAAAAGAATAAATCATCTGCTTATTTGGATACTTCGTCTTTAATTTAGATTTTTTTTAGATTTAGAATAATTTAGAAAGCCTAGATAAATTGTCAAGAATTTAAAAATAAACAAGAAAAACCAATTTTAGATAATAATGAATAACCAGATCTTTTGAGCAAAAACGATCTTTCGCATCTATTTACTTAAAATTGAAAATTCGAAATTCAATGACTTAGCCATCAGTTTGCAGAATAATTTTTTTTTAACACTAAATGAATTTAAAATTTTCCATTCAATGTAATAATAATCTTGTTCGCCTAAGATATTGAAATATTTAAATTATCACATTGCTTTTTTAAAAGAAGCAAAGATGAAACTTAACTTTAGATAATAAAGAGTATAGAATTGTGTCAATAAGAATTTTATTAAGAAAATAATTTAAAAATTTTATCTCAAATAATCACAAAAAAATATCCCATTTCAGACTGAAATGGGATATTTTTATATTTAATTGTTAGGATTTATTTTAATTATAAGTCAAATCCATAAGCCAAACGAACCATTATTTGAGCCAAGCCATTGTCCTGTACATTATCCTTAATAATTGGAAAATCTTTTAAGAACTCATAACGCAAACTAATATCTACATATTTTGTAGCATATCCAATGCTTGGACAAAATAACATAGAGTTTGAACTATAGTCTTTTTTGGTTACTGAAAATGCCCCTCCTATTTCTCCCATCGCATAAAACTCATTGCTAAAAATAAATGTTTTGTACCCTACTTTTACAGGCACATAACCAAAATTAGGCTCATTATCTTTTACAAATAAGTTGTTGTAACCTGTGGTAAAACAAATAGAATAGGTTTCTGAAACATTGTATTGAACTCTAACATCTCCACCGAGATTAAAACTATAAGGGTCATTAAGCGGTAAACCAGTATTAAGACCTACGCCAAATTTAAAATTCCGCTTATAATCTTCGGCCTTTTCTTGGGCACTAGCTGTTGTGAAAATTAAAATACAGCACACAGCTAAAAATTTAGTAATTTTTTTCATAATTTATTAATTAGAGTTTACTTTTTTGGAAACAAAATTTGTTACGCCGTATTGTATAACAGAGCCTAGTATTTTTTTGAAAGTAGAATTAGATTTTCCTAGCAATAATTTTTTAGACAAATACCCTCCAGCAAGACTTACAACGAGTTGAACTATATTAGACTTTACTTCAGGAAATTCTTTAATATCTTCTAAAGCACCATTTAATATATGAATAGGTTTCATGCTATGAAGAGTAATATCCATTTGATCTTTAAGTGCATCAAATTTTATATCTCTTTCTATTTCTAAACGAGCAATTGCTTCGTCTAATTGCGTATTTTGATTTTTATAGGACGCCATCTTGCTGGTTTTTAGAATTGTTAGACGCTGCTTTTGTTTTTAATAATTTGGCAATAACTAAATTTGTTAATGGCATTTTTATTAGCTTATCTCTATAGTAATTAATCACAATAATAAATAATAGATAAAGAGCCGCTACTACTGCATAGCCTAAATAATCTTTGCCTAATAGGTCTCCTATATACAAACTCAATGCAATGTTTACCAGTAAAATGAACATTACAACAAACATAAAAATTATCATCCTAGATAATAGAGAAGACAAAACATCTGCAGTTTTATCAATTGAATTAAGTTTTAATAACTCAATATTAATGTCTGCATAATCTTTTGCTTTTTTATATAGTAACTCTATGTTTGTTGTAATTGTATCCATTTTAATTGTTTTATTTATTAATTTGTTTTTTTACAGTATCCAAATCACCTTTAGCTTCTGTAACTAAATCTTCAGCTTTATTTAGCATTGAATCGTATTTTTCAGAAAAATTTTCCAAAACATCAGTTACATAATTCTTAATTGAATCCTTAGCATCACAGCTTTTTTTAGCTATTTTTTTTCTAGTATTTGTTCCTTTATCTGGAGCGAATAAAATTCCTAAAGCTGTACCTACAGCAACTCCACCTAATACTCCAATAATTGTTTTACCTGTTTTCATTTTTTCTAATTTTTAAATTGATAATTTATACTAATCTTTTTTTATAATACACTGTTTCTATTCTTACTCTTTATTCATCAACTATATGTCCTTTTTTTAATAAACGAATAAGTTATATATTGGACTGAAACGTTGAATAGTCATGAATAACATTACTAATGAATAAGCAATAAATGATTCGATTTTATTTTTCATAACAATTGAATTTTTTATCATTTCTATATAACAAAGATGCAATTGATTAGCATTTAATTCATTATAATATATTTTAGAAAATTTACATAATTACCATTGATTATTTCAATTGTATTGTAATTCTGAAGTAAGAAGCGCTTTTAATAGAAATTATTTTGTCAAAAAATCAAAAAAAATAGGCAAATCTCAATAACATATAAATTACTGAGGTTTGCCTATTTCTATACTGAATTATCTCTTATTCAGATTTTTTTCCGTTACCAGTAAGCGTACTAACCACTCCACTTTTTACATTAATCCATAAATAGTTAAAAAATGATTTTGTTGCATCTCGCTCAGCTTCAATATCACCAAAACGAAAGTTTTGGGGATCAGTTTTAGAATTACTTCGAACAAAAATATTTCCTACTGCAGTTAATAATTTATTTATCTTATTGCTATTCTTGCGTAATATTTTGAAATTAAAATCTTCATATTTCATTTTCATCTCTCCTTGAGACTTGGTGTTATTACCGTAAAAACTAAAATACATTTGTTGTAAAGTACCTTCTGCAAGTGCATTCAAGTTAGGTTTAAAAAAAGGATTTAAACCATGAGCTTCTAAATTACTTACTGAACCAGTAACACTAAACTCATCTGTCGTATTATGTACATCAAAACTCCAATTCAATGTTAATGGTGCAGTCCCCATAAGTTTTGATTGGACTTTGATTTCTGTTTTTTTAGTATTTTTTAAATTAGAAATTTGATATAAAGTAGCATCAACCTCATCAAAAAACAACTTTCCTGCTTTTTTATCTGGTTCCACTAATTCAGCATAAGAAATGTAACCCTTTTTAATTTTTATCTGATTTATATTAATGTCAAATGATAAATTTCTTAGTGACTTGCTGTAAAGTGCTTTCTCCGTCAAATCATCGGCTATTAATTTATCTCTATAAATTTCTAGATTGGGTTTTATTATTTCTGCCGATTTTGCTGTAACTACTAATCGGGGTTTGTCAAAATCAAAATCTAATTTTTCTAAAATGATTTTAGGAATCTTCAAACTAATATGATCTCGCTCTTTCTTTAAATGTTTAGAAAGTTCTTTTTTAGAATATTTAGGAATAATTTGAAAATTAGTTAGGTTTATAGCTTCCTTATTAGCAGAAAGAGAATCGACTTTAAGTCTATCATAAATGCCATTATCTATATCTATTTTTTGGGCATCCAATTGATAATTTTCATAAACAAAAGGCATTTTATCAGAAGATTTCAAATCTATTTGACTCGCTAAAATAGTTAAATCGAAAGAGGAAAGAGTCATTTTAATGCTATCTGCACTTTTTCTCATAACATGCAAACTTCCTTTTTCAATAGCTATTTTTTTAATTTCTAGTGTTTGTATTCCTTTGTTTTTACTATTATCTTCTGATTTTTTTGATTCCTTATGTTTGTAGGGATAATAATTAAGCTTCGGATTCTGGAGTAAAATGCCTTTTATCGAAAGCGTTTCATTAAAAGCTAAGTCCCAATAACCAATACCGTTTAATTCTAAACTTGCTGTTTTTAAATCGGCATAGTTTTGAGAAGCTTCTTTGTCTTTCATTTTCAAAACTACATCATGCAAGGTTATATTACCCCATGCGATATTAATATCTAAATCAGCATACTTTAATGTATAGTTTGAAGGGATTTTTTCTGCAATTAAATCCTTTACATACTTTTTAGCATACAATTGTAATACTGCTAAAACAATAGCTATGAAGACTAGAATTGAGGATATTATAATCAGTATTTTATTTCTAATCTTCATAACTTTTTCTTTTTAAAATCTAACTTCAAAACTCTTATCAAAGTCAGGCGGTTTTCTATTCTTTTCTTTTTAAATGCTGATAAAGAGTCTATTTATCATTATTGATGTTTTCATCATCTGAAATATTTTCTTTTGGAATCTTATTAAAAAATTCGGCTAATTCTAAATCAGCAGTTGGTCCATAACCCATTAACAATGTACCTTTTTCTCCATTTTTTGTTTTAAGAATATACAAAATAGACATGTCTTCGGGGTTACTCATACCTTCATATCGATGTTCGGCTACAATAAATAAATCTATGGGTTGGTACTCTGTTTTAGTTTCACTATTAATCAATTTATCTCGTTCGAAATAAAAGTTAGTTGTAAAACCTTTTTTCTGATAAATTTCAATGTAGTTTATTTCGTGTTTGTCAAATTGATTTTCCATTTTTACTTGTTTTTAAAATTAATACTAGATTAAGGGTATTTTTACATGTTTTCTTGATGGTTTGTATCTCTTCCTAAATCCGAAGATTTTTTTCCATATTCTATCGTACGAATTGGATACGGAATTACTATTCCTTCCGCTTCAAAATGACTTTTAATTAGTTTTATGGCTTTATGTCTGGCATCGTGTTCTTCTTTAATTTTTACCATATCAATCCAAAATCGACACATAAAACTGATGGAATAATCGCCAAATTCAGTAAAGAAAAACTCCACGTTTTCACCTTCATTTCTTTCGAAATTTTCACTTATAATTCGTATTACTAAATCTTCTACTTTTTGAAGATCACTTTCATAACTTACAAAACATTTCACTGCAATTCTACTTCGGGTACTTATAGAGTAATTGGTAAAATAATTGTCAACAAATTTTGAATTAGGAACAATTACATAATTATTGTCGGTTTGTCTTAATACCACATTTCGCAAGGTTATTTCAGAAACAAATCCTTTCACTTCGCCTGTTTCGATATAATCGTTTATTCGTATTTTATGCATAAACGATAATACTACTCCTCCAAAAGTATTGCTCAATGTTCCTTGTAAAGCTAATCCAATGGCTAATCCTAAAACCCCTGCACCTGCTAGCACACTTGTTAAAACTTTATTCAGTCCTAACACACTTAGAGAGATAAAAAATCCCATTAGTAGTATCACAATGAAAGCAATTTTTACTGTAATATTTTGTATGGATTTTTGAGCTACACGATGCAATAAAAATTTTCGTAAAAATCTTTTAATACTTCGAGCAATAAAATAAAAAAGCACCATGATTAGAATTGCCATAATAAAATTGGGCAATTTAAGAATGAAGGCATTCATCCATACGCCTATCTTATCCCATAGCTGATTTAAAGTTTCTTCTATTTTAAAACTTGCATCCATAGTTTCGTTTTTATATCATTCTTGTTAATAAAAATGTTGCCAATAACCATAGCATTACACTTAGTATTCCTCCTATTAGCAAAAAGTGTTTAAAATTATAATTCCCTATTCCATAAATGATGGTATTGGTTTGATAACCCATTGGCGTAAAGAAGCTAAAGTTTGCCGCAAACATAATGGTTAAAATAAAAGGTTTAAATTCCAAATTCATTCCATGTGCTACTGACATGGCAATAGGTGTCATTATAATTGCCGTTGCGTTGTTGCTCACTACACCACTTAATAACATAGTAACTAAAAACAATGTGCCAATGATAATATAATTAGGTTGTCCTCCTAAAAAACCTAATAATTTTTCGGAAATCCAGATATCAGTTCCTGTATTGTGCATGGCAAAACCTAAAGGCATCATACCTGCCAAGAGGAAAAATATTTGCCAATTTACTTTTTTATAAACGGTATTTAAATCTAGATTTTTAGTCAATAACAAGATACTAACTCCTGTTAACGCACTTACCATTATAGACAATAATCCTGTTGCAGCTAAGGCAATTACTCCAATTAAAACTGCTAATGAAAGATATTTTTTAAAATCTGATTTTTTATCCGCAGTATCATACTCTTGTAATACCACTATATTTTCCATGGTTTGCAAAACCGGAAGTTGTGCTTTTGCTATTTCTACTAAAAGTCGATCACCAGCTTTTAAAACCAAATGATTGGTACTACTTCTTACTAATCTTTCTTTTATATTTATAAAAGTTTTTCTTTTCTTAATAGCTAATGGAATCACATCTTGCATCATAAAACTGCGTAAATTCCCTAATGTTTTACCTAATAAGGTAGCTCCTGGAAGCATTAAAAGTTCAACAAAAACTGTAGCCTCAATTTCACTTGGCAACTTGTCTTTATCGCTACTTTTTACAACTTCTTGATTTGCATTTTCTACACTCTTTTCATCATAGACACACAAGTCGTTCGAATTTTTAATGAGTGCTAAGTTTTCAATATTGCACATCAAAAGCAGTTCGTCGTTTTCTTTTAAAGTAATGTATTTGCCTGGAGAATTATGAACAAGGTTGTTTCTAATAATCTGTAATAATGACACATTTTCATTTTCGAATAAAAAACTATCCTGAATTTTTTTCCCAATTAACGGAGACTCTGGATTGATACGAACCTTAGTAATGTAATCGTCTATTTGATAATCTTTACTAAGGCTTTTTGTATTATCCCACGGAAGCCAACGCAATGTTAGGGTAATAAAAACAATAGCAACACCTAGAAATATAATCCCCATTCCTGAAAACTCAAAAAATGTTATTTTTTCTGCTCCTAGATTTTTAGCAACAGAATTCACAATTAAATTAGTTGATGTTCCCATCAAAGTACAAGATCCACCTAAAATACCTGCAAAGGAAATAGGCAAAAGCAGTTTTGATTGTGAAATATTGTATTTTTCAGAAAGTTGATTGACAATTTTAATAAATACAATTACAACTGCAGTTGTACTAATAAAAGCCGAAATACCTGCCGTAACAAACATAAAAATGGGTGCCATAATATAAATAGGCAATGATTTTACATTTCCCATACTTGAGGTGAGCCAATGGATTACTCCATTTTCTTCCATGGCAATGGCTAAAATCATTAAAGCTAAAACGGCAATTGTTGCACTATTTGAAAAACCACTCACACCTTCTTCTGGTGTTACCAAACCCAATAAGATTAAGGATACAATGATGAAAAATGCTATTTTGTCGATTGAGAAAATCTCAAAGACAAACAACACTATTGTAGTCAATAGTACCAAGAACATTAAAATGATATTCCAATCCATATTGTAAACCTTTATAATTTTAAAAACTTCGTTTTTTTAATAAAATAATGTAGCAAACACTTGCTATTCTTTTGCAAATTCTTTTTTATAAATATGGACTACTAATAAGAACAAACTAATTAATAAAGGACCAAAAACTAAACCTATAAAACCGAAAAGCGGAATACCAATTATAACTCCAATTAGCGTAATTAAAGGATGTACATCATCCATTTTTTTTAATACATAAAGACGAATAATATTATCAGTAGTTCCCACTACTACAATACCATATAATAAAATTCCCCAAGCTTGAAAGTCATCTCCATTAGACAATGCCAATATAAAAACAGGAATAGTTCCTAAGAAGTTTCCAATAAACGGAACCATGGATCCAATAGTTACCACTACTGCCCAGAAAAATGGACTTTCTATACCAAATATTAGAAATCCTATTAAAGCAACAAAACCCTGAGCTAATGCTACTAAAGGAATTCCTAAAGAATTAGAACGTACCATTCCATGAATTGTAGCTCCTAATGTTTCAATATTTTCATTTTTTATCGGAATGTATTCTATCAAAACATTTCGAAGTTGCTTTTGATTCTTTAGCATATAAAACAGCATAAAATACATTATTGAAACGGCAATAAATGTATCCATAGTGCCACCCAAAATATTACTAACACTGTTGGTTATTCCGCTAGAAATGGAAGCAGTGTCAATTTGGTCGGTGATGCTAAAGCCTAAAGAATGTTCCCAGTCTTTTAGATGCGTTTTAACAATTTTTATTAGCTTTTCTGAGTTCTGACTCGCTTTACCAATTTTATTTCCTAGCATCAATAAAGCACCCGCAATAGGAAGCAAAATGGAAATAAAAGACAAAAACATAAGAGATCCAGCTGCTGCATTAGGATTCCAACCTTTTTTAACCAATTTAGTCATGCTTCCTTTTAGCAATACGTATAAAGTTATTGCTCCCAAGACACCTGAAAAATAAGGTATCATTTCCCAAAAAATCATTCCTCCTAGTAAAACAATTAATAAAAGGATAAAGATTTGACTGATTACTTTTGGATTTATACTATTCATATTTAAGTTGTATTATTTTTAAAAATTGGGATGTATTATTTTTTGCTTTTATTTTCTTTAGCTTGTTTTTCGGCTTCTTTTTGAGCCTCTTTTTCTTGTTTTTCTTTCTCTTTTTCTTTTTCTTTCTTTTTAAAATAACCTCTTAATAAAAAATTGTGCTTAGCCGCTTCCATGTTTTCATTTAAACCTTTTGAACTTTTTCGAAGGTTTTCCATGGTTTTGTCTAAATCTTTGGCCATTTCTTTATCGGTCATCAGTTTCCCAATAGTTCCTTTTCCATTATTAATATTATTAAATAAAAGTGCTAACTCGCCAGTAATAACTTCTGCATTCTCAGCAGTTACTTTAATCGATGACATGATATCCTCAAACTCTAAAGGTTCAAAAGAAACAATCGTAGCGCCATCTTTAACTTGAGGTAAATTGGTACTTCCTTGCGAAATAGTTAGAATTTTATTTCCAATCACTCCTTCTGAACTGATGGAAGCCTTACTATCTTTTTTTATAAACTTCTGAACATCTTTGTCCATCACCGCTTCTACGTTTACTGTAGAATCATTGACAATGGCAATATTCTCCACAGTACCTACAGAAATTCCTGAAAAGCGTACTTGCGCACCCACTTGTAGGCCGCTTACGTTACGGAAATTAGTTTGAATTTTAAATTTCGAACTAAATAAGTTTTGGTTACTTCCTATAAAAAAGATAATTAAAAATAAGATCGCTATTCCTAAAGACACAAAAATCCCTAGTTTTATTTTATATGATTGGGTAGTTGTTTTCATAATTATTTATTTAAAAAATGATTGAATGTATTCGTCTTCATTAGTAATGAATTCCTCTAAATTGCCTTCTTTATAAACTTTTCCGTCTTTAATCATTACAATTCTGTCTGCTACCGTTTTAACACAGTTCATATCGTGCGTAATAATTATTGACGAATTATTGAATTTCTCCTTTGTTTCATTTATCAAATCGCTTATTTCATTAGAAGTGATAGGATCTAAACCTGTGGTGGGTTCGTCATACAAAATAATATCTGGATGCACCACTAATGTTCGGGCTAAACCAATTCTCTTTTTCATTCCGCCAGATAATTCAGAGGGCATTTTATCAATAGCATCAGGTAAGCCTACATTTTCCAATGCTTCAATAATTTTATCATTTATTTCTTGTTTCGAAAATTTTTCTTTCAGTCTCGAAAGAGCAAAAGTCAAATTCTCTCGAACGGTCATCGAATCATAGAGCGCCGCACCTTGAAATAGAAAACCTATTTTTCTACGTACTTTAACCAAATCCTCGTCGTTAATATCCGTCAATTCATGTTTTCCAACAGTAATACTGCCTTTATCGTGTTTTAAAAGACTTACAATACATTTAATCAAAACTGATTTTCCTGATCCCGATTTTCCTAAAACTACTAAATTCTCTTTCTCGTGAAGTTGCAGTGTAATTCCATCAAGCACTTTCAAATCTCCAAAACTCTTTTTCAAATTTTGGATATCAACCACCACTTTGTTTGTTTGCTTTTCCATTATAATAAATCGGTTATTTGTACAGCAATTAAGTCTACAATGATTAATAATAAGGATGCAGTAACCACAGCCGAATTAGCTGCAATTCCAACACTTTCAGTTCCTCGACCAGCATTATAGCCTTTATAACATCCTACTAAACCGATAACAGCTCCAAAAAAGAAAGATTTAATTACTGCTGGAATAATATCCATAAAATCCAAGTCGGTAAAAGCTTGATTGATGAATAATCTTAGACTCATGTCGTCTTTGATATTAATCCCTAACCAACTACCAAAAATTCCAATAGCATCAGCATACAACGTCAGTAATGGTATCATTACAATGGCTGCAAAAACTCTAGGAATTACTAAAAAATTAATAGGATGTGTGTTCGATACCTCCATAGCATCTATTTGCTCGCTTACTCGCATGGAACCGAGTTCAGCTCCCATACTAGAACCTATTTTTCCAGCACAAATTAGCGCTGTAATTACAGGTCCCATTTCTCTAATAATTGAAATAGCAACCATACCTGGCAACATAGCTACAGCTCCAAATTTAACCAAAGGAGGTCTAGATTGGATGGTTAACACTAAACCAATTATAATACCTGTAACCGAAATTAAACCAACCGATTTGTTACCCATTTGGTAACATTGTTTTAGGAATTCTTGAAACTCAAATCTCTTGCTAAAAAAATTCTTAAACACCAATTTAAGGTACTCTGTAGCATTAGCCATATGTATAAAAAAGCTAATGCTTTCTTCTTTTATTGTATTAATAAAAGAGGAAGAATTTGAAGAGATTTTATCTCGTTTGTGTAATTTTTTAAGCATAACTTTATTTTTGAGATATTAAATAAAGTTATGCTCTTTATACTATTTTAAATTATAACATTTTAGATTTATCTTACATAATAACAATTAGAAAGACTCACTAAACACTTCTAAAAAATTGATTTTAAAATGGATAACCAATAGCTAAGTTGAATATTAAATTTTCTTTCCGCCAAGCACCGTTAGAAAAATTGATATCATCGATAACCCATTCCTTTCCTTTTGGCAAATATGGTTTTCGCAACGGAAATGCTAAATCAGTTCTAAGTACTAAAAAATTAAAATCAAAACGCAAACCTACACCTGTGCCCACAGCAAGTTGATTTAAAAATTGTCCAGTAAATTCTGCTCCTGGTTTTTCAGTATTTTTATTTAGCAACCAAATATTTCCTGCATCAACAAAAAGAGCTCCTTTAACTAGTTTATAAATTTGAGTTCGTAATTCAGTACTAAATTCTAATTTCAAATCTCCTGATTGGTCAGGCAAAAATGAATTATCGGTTACCGTACTTCCATCGAAAGTTCCTGGCCCAATAGATCTTGCTCTAAAGGCACGGATACTGCTGGTTCCTCCAATAAAAAATTGTTTGATAAAAGGCAACTCTTTAGAATTCCCATAAGGTATTCCAGCACCAACAATAATTCTGCTAGCCAATGTAGTTTGTTTATTAAAATTATAATAATGCCGAAATTCAGCTTCTAACTTAGAATATTGACTAAAGGGAACGCCTAATAAGTTTTTAGGATTATTATAATCTTTAGCTCCCAATAATAAACCTAATGAATTCCCTGATAAATCGATTCCTCCTTTAAAATAAATGTTGTTGTTTTTGTCTTTCACCATCGTATTGGTATAGGTATAAGAATAGGTCGTTCCAAAAATAAGTTGCTTCTCAATCACTTTTCGTAAAGATTCATTCTCTGCAATTTTAGAAAGATACAAGTCCGTTACATCATTGGGTGAAGTATAAGCTATATTCAACAAACTAAGATTATGTTCTTTTCTTTCATTTTCTTTCCATAAATATCCAAACGAACCATTGAAGGTTTTCAATGAATACAACTTGGTTCTCAATTGGTATTCATAACTCAAAGATACTTTGGTTTTTGGAACATAACCACTACCCGAACTCATTTGGAAAGGAGAAATAAATCGAGGAAAAACCAAACTAGCTTCCCCACCAAAACGGTACACATTAAAACCATTATTTTGTCCTGAAACCTGAACTTCTATACCCGTAAAGGCAGATATACTTAATAATTCAGCTCCTTTTAATAAATTTCGATTACTCCAATTCACATTTAACTCGGTTCCAGAATAATTTGCTGAATTGGTTTTGGCCAAAGCCTCTACTTGAATGGATTTTTTAGGCAAGGGCGTTAAATAATAGTAAACATCCAATTGATTTTTATCTGAAGTACTTTCTTTAAATTCATTCTTTACAAACTTGAATGTTCCCAGTGTAATTAATCTATTCAATGATAAATTATGTGTAGTTCTATTATAAAAATCTCCTTTATCAAACAATAAGGTTTTATCAAAAATGAAAGGTTTAAAAACCGTTCTATTGTCAATTATTGTAATATCCTTGTAACTAATCGTATCCTGTTTTCTGTTTGCAATAGTATCTCTCCTTAAATTGAAACTTGGATAAACATTGATATTGTTTATTTTATATTGGTTTTTAGCTTTCTCAGGAATATTATTTTTTATTGTTAAACGCAAATCGACCTCATGATTCGCAACCGTACTATCCACTTTTATTAAAAGATAATCTTCATTAAAATAATAAAAACCGCGCTCTTTTAATCTAGCATCTATGCGAGAACGCTCGTTTTTTATATCATCTAAATTATAGGCATTCCCTACTTTTAAAATACTGTTTTCTTGAAGCATATTGATTTCTTTTGCTAAAAGAATTGAATCCTTCGGGAAATTAACCGATTTTATTTTATACTGTATATTCAGTTTAACGGAGTAATTAGCCTTTGCTTTTTTGCCAATTTTGCTAGAATCAGCAATTGTATTTGCATTAAAAAAACCTTTATTCTCTACATAATTTTGAATTACTTTTTCATTATAAGCCACATCTACCTTACTCATCAATACGGGTTCGGCTCCTAGTTTATACTTAATCCAATATTTAAAACCTTTGTCTTTCTTAACTTCACCAGCCAAGTTATAGAAAAAGATACCAGGACGCATCCCTAAAATTGATTTGTTAGGTTGCGGACGAATTAATTCATCCAATTCTGATTTAATTTCTTTCCTAGTTTTTTTAGCTTCTTGCCCTTTTTCTATGCTAAGAGTATGGCCAATATATAATAAATCTCCATCTGGAATTTTACTGGTTCCACTACAACCTAAGAGTAAGCTTGCTGAAAAAAGTAGTGTTATGTAGTTCTTAATTCTCATTTTTTCTTTGTTTTTTTCTATTGCCTTTACCCTTTTTTTGAAACAACTCTTTAAATTTATTATAGTTCATAGTAATTATAAAGGCCACCCCAGTTTCAATTACTTGACCTTGTAATGCTACCTGATAATTGTTTTTTCTATAAGCTCTAAATTTATAACGACCATCTTTTGTAATTAAATAATCAGCAGTAACATCTCCAGCAATATTGTTAGCTTGTTCATTTTGTTGCTGTGATCCTTCCACACCAAAACTACTTCCCACAGTAACCTTTAATCTGTCGTTGAATAACTGTTTGGAAAGACCAACATTTAAATCGGTTCTTTCTTGTCTTTGGCCAGAAGTAAAATCCTCCGAAGCTTGAAGATCAAAATCCAACTCAAAACCTTTGATTAAATCCCCTGCCAAATTATTCAGTTGTTGCGACAAAATTTTGCTGACACTTTGCTTGGCTAAATACGTTCCGCTAGTTCCACCAGCTTCACTTTCAAAAGGATTATCACCTATAAAACGATTCAATAATAGCAAGGCAAAAACTTGTTTGTTTAAAGCATCTTGATCTCTTCTAATTTGTTCTAATTTTGCCTGAGTAGTATTAATAATTTCGGTAGAAACGCTATTATTTCCTTCTGGTAAAATAATATCAAAACTAATTTCTGGCTGTAACAATTCGCCTTTCATTATAAGGTTGGTCTCAAAAGGAATTCTTTGTTTATAGGTATTTCTTGCTTCTGTAGTTATTCCTGCCAATTGATCATCTACCAAATCTAGTGGTGAAGCATCTACTTTGTACACAGCGGTGATATTAATATTGGCGGTGGTAGGTTCTCCTGTCCATAAAATATAACTCTCTGGTTGGATTTCGAATTTTCTTTTAATCAAATTAAAATTCATTTCATATGAACCACCTGTAAACTCATATTTTCCAGTTAATGTTGTTTTTCCAGAAGGATCAATTCCTCCTGTTAATTGAGCATCACCTTGCAATTTTAAATAATCTCCATTGGCTTCGTCAATCACAATAGAAATTTCGGCTTTTTTATCAACTACAATGTTTACTGAAGCATCAATTCCTTTAATTTCTGTTTGTGTAAGTTCCTTTGTTGGATCTTCAACAGTAATTAAAACGGGCTGATCTTGATCTATAAATTCTACTATTCCTTCTCTATCAGCAATTGATGGATCGCTTTGTGGCAAAACAATAGTAAATTTAGTATCTTCATTAATCTTTACATTTCCATTAATAACCGGATTATTCAAAGTTCCTTTAATGGCTAAATTATTATCCAAATACAATTCTCCATAGAACAAATTATTGTCTTTTGCCTTCGAATTTACTGCTCTGAAATTTTTAGCTACCAAATTCAAATCAAAACCTATATTGGTATAATCTTGACTATTTATGGAACCATTTATTGTTAAAGGATTCTCTTTTTCATCCTGAAGTTTAAAGTTTTTAAATAGTATTTGATTGGTATTAAAAGTAATCGCATCATTACTTAATTTGAATTTTGAATTTAATTTAGCGACCTTAAAGGCAACCGAATTGAATTTCATACTTCCTTCAACACTTGGATTTGAAGCCTGTCCTTTTATATTTAATTTTCCGTCCAAATAGCCTTCACTTTCTTTTAAATTATCCATCGAAAAAGCTTGTATCGATTTCATTTGGAGCTTTTCAATATCAACAATAAAATCCAAACTCTCGTTGCTAACATTATAGTTCCCATCAATAGTAACTTGATTATCAAAACCGGTCAAACCAACATTAGCACTATATAAATTAGCTGTTTTATTATCTACTTTTAATACTAGATTTCCAATAGTATCTTTTTTAACACTAAAATCATCAATATTCAAATCGGCAATAAATAATGGATTTTTAATTACATTACTAACCGTTGCTTTACCGTTTATAGCACCGCCCACTTCAAAATTTGATTTGGCAATACTACTTAAAGTTTCTAATTTGAAATTTTTAAAATCGACTGCAATGGGTGCATTAGCCGCTTCCTTTTCTGACTGAATAGCAAACACTTGTGTTCCATTTTGAATTTCAAATTTGGAAACCAAAATTCCTTTTTCTTCTAATTTGATAAAATTTTCAGGATCAATTGTCCAATTTTCATAATTTAAAAGAAACTTTTCAGGATTAAAATGAATGACCGAAGCTCCTAAAGTATCTTTAAAACCCCCATTAATTACATACTTATCTTTATTTTCTATATCCTTAATATTCAATTCATAATCAACAGTATTTTTTTCCAATTTCCCAATTAGCGATGTCTTTGGAATTTCAAATTGACTGTTTTTTATTCTGCCTAAAGACAAATTATACAGTAAAGCATCCTCCTGCGTATTGATTTTTAAAATACCATTTGAAATTTCATTATTGGCATAAATTAATTGAGGAATGGAAGCATTTATTACAATAGTATCATTGACTGAATTATACTTTCCATCAATAGTGATTTCTGATAATTCCTGAATTTCAGGCAGTAATTTTTTGGTAATTGCATGATCTTTAATCACAAATTGGAAATCCATATTCTGATTTTCCTTGCTCTTTACATACTTTTTATCCAATTGATAGTATTTTGAAATGGAATTCATCAATTGCTCACCAATAGTAGAAAGTTTATAATTTCCAGTAACTAATCCTTTTATAAATTGCGAGTTTAGAATAATAGAATCTTTCTCCTGAGTAGAAACTGCTTTAAGACTGATGGTATCTAACGAAAATTGTTCTTTTTCTAAAGCGATGGTAAAATTATTAGCATTGATTGTTCCGTTGAGATTATCTGGATTCAAGTCATCAAAATTAGCCACAACATCGCCTCTCAATTTTAATGGACCAGCATGAAGATTCAATTTGTTTAAATCAATAATATCCAAATTTAGCTTTAAATCTAAAGTAGTTTTTTTTGAGTTTGATGATCCTTTAGCTGCTAAAATAAACGTCAAATTAGGATCGGTCGCATTGGCACTAGCCTCAAAAATTCCATTATTAATGTTTCCACTAATATTTATATTCTTGTAATCGTAATCGTTAAATCGTGCTTTTACAATTTTAGAAGTCAATGTTGCCGTTGCTGTTGATGGATCTAAACTTCTACCATTTACTTTGGCATTAGCCGTTACTTTCCCTATTTTTTTATTTTTGATTAATTTTCCAACATCAAAATTTACTACGCTAGCATCAGCAATGTATTTCTCATTGTTTTTTCTCCTTTGGTCAAATGTTGCATCTACAAGAGCATTCCCAAAGGAACTTTTTAAATCTAAATTAGTTTTAAATGCAGCAATAGTTCCTTTAAAATCTCCCTTTACATTGAATTTTTCAGGTAACTGAATATTATTTGGAATTGAATTTTTAGGAGTAAAAGCATAGACGTCTTTTGATGTGCTTTCCAAATTCAGAATCTTTAAGTCAAAGAAACTTTTATCTACATTAGGTAAACCTTTGATAGTTCCTTTAACATCCACTTTGGTATTTCCTAGTCCAGCAGCATTGAATTGGTCGATTTTTAAATCATTTACTTTTCCTTTTACAACAGCGTTGAAATCAACAATTGCATTCGGATAATTTTTAAAAATGTCATTTGATTTTAATTGTGGAACAAGTAATAAAACATCTTTAAAACTTATTTTACTGTCTTTTAAATTAGCGTCTAAAGTTAAATTTTCTGGATTTTTACTAATAGATTCAATAGAAGGATAAGTAACTAAAATAGCATTTTGCAAAGTTGTTTGAGGTGTTTTTAAAACTAAATTTTTCAGCGAAGCTCCTTTGCCGGTATAATGGAATGCCGTGGATAATTCATCCAGTTGAAAGCCACTTTTTTCTTTAAAAGTAAAGGAATCAATAGTTCCTTTGTACCCATTTTCATTAATCGCAATTGAATTTCCTTTAAAAAACAAATCACTCATTTCTAAGTGATTGTAATCTATTCCGCTAGTGGTTTTTATGGTATTATTGTTGTCGAATGCAAAATTCAAGTTATCAATTATAATTTCATCTGCATTTATTTTCCAAGCTAAACCTGAAGATTTCTCTTCCGTTTTCACTTCCTTCTTTTCTGCTTTTGTTAAAGCAAGATAGCCATTGGTTTTAATCAATTCAACCGATTTTAAATCAACAATTTGTTTTTCTAAATCGATAGTTTTGACTTCAGTTTGCAACTTCTCAAATTGGATTTTGGTATCCAAATTACTCATCGCATCTTTATAAGTAACATCAATATTTTCTAAATTAATGTCTCTTAAATTAAGTTTTAAGTTAGTAGTTTTGGCATCTTTTTGAATCTTTTCCGTCGCGATTTTGGTTGCTGCAACTAGGTCTTGATTTAAATTGAATTGTAATCCTTTTAGATTTATTTCTGGAATATCAAAAGCTAAATTATCCAAATCAAATTTGTCAATAGTCGTATCAAAATGATCAACAAACAAGTTGATGTTATTTTTGGCAACAGCATCTTTATAAGAAAATCGAACAGCATCCAAATTGATTTCTTTAATAGAAATTTCCATCGATTTGTCATCCGTTTTCGGTTTGTCTGGACTTGCAAAAGCTTTGATGATATAATCAAAATTATAAACCGAATCTTTATTAACCTTAATGTTTGCGGTAATTTTTTCTAAATCAATCGAATTAATTTCGACTTTATTATTTAGTAATTCAAAAAGGCTAATATCTATTTTTAAGGATTTACCAGCCAACAAAGTATCCTTTGCTTGGTCTTCAAAATAAAAATCATTCAGAATAATTTTTTTTGGTAAACCTATTTCAATAGATCCCACTTGTACTTTTGTCTTAATCTTTCCTTCCAAATAGGTAACGGCCTTATCTTTTACAAAATTTTGTACAAAAGAGATTTGCAACGCAATTACAATTAATAAAAAAAGCGCTACAAATAACAATATGATTCTTAAAATAATTTTAGCTGCTTTTTTCAAATTTCAATAGGTTATATTTTCAATACTTAATCAAGTCGTGAAGGTATTGATTTTAGAGAAAAAAATTTTATATAATTACGTGGATTATTTTTACAATTTCAACATGCATTTTGATAATTCGCATCAAAAAAAATGCTTTTTGGAAAAAAAAAATAAAAAAATATTTATTCTGAAACGCTTGTTTCAAAAAAAGTTTTTACATTTGCAAAGTGAAAATTAAATCTTATGGCTCGCTGTGTAGAATTTAACGAAGTTGAAAAAATTGAAAAAGCAATGAATGTCTTTTGGGAAAAAGGATATAACGCTACTTCAATGCAAGACCTTGTGGATGCTATGCAGATCAATAGAAGTAGTTTGTACAACACCATTGGCGACAAGCATCAATTATTTATGAAATGCATTAGCAATTATTTTGATAATGCGATGCTGGAAGTAAAAGAAAAAGTAGCTAAACATACATCAGCCAAAGAAGCGCTGATTAAATTAATTACCGATAAAGCAGATTGGATTGTATCTTGCGATAAAGGATGTTTAGGAATGAAAACGATTTTCGAAATTGCTCCAGATGACTGCACTGTTAGAAATCTAATGAGTAAAAACAATGATGTTTTCATCGATTTTTTGGCCATTACTGTTCAAAAAGCTATGGATGATGGAGAAATGGATAATACCGAAGATGCCGCTTTAATGGCCGAATATATTGCAACTTCTTTCACAGGTTGGAAGCAATCGTACATTCTTCATCAAAATCCAATAAAAATTAAAAAAATGTCAGAATTTCTGATTAAAAATATATTCAAATAACCTTTTTTTAACTAAATTCTGAAACGTTTATTTCAGAAATAATTTGTAATACGCATACGCATTTTTAAACTACAGTATTAATTCTGAAACGATTGTTCCAGAATTAACGCTATCCAAAACAATAACTTTTAATAACAAACAGCATGAATTCTGAAACAATCGTTCCAAAAACAACTACAATAGCAAATACCAAATTAAATCCAATCCCAATTATGAAAAAAGTTACTTTACTAAGCTTAATGGCTATATTTTTTATCAGTTGCGCCAAAAAACAAGAGGCTCCTGTAGCTGTGGCACCACTACTACCCGTTCTTGCCATACAAAACACGAATGCTGTAACAGATGTTGAATATCCCGCTGCTATACAAGGAACAGTTGATGTTGAAATTCGCCCACAAGTAAGTGGTAACCTAGAAAGAGTTTACGTAGACGAAGGTGCTTATGTAAACAAAGGTCAAACACTTTTTAAAATTAACGAGCGTCCTTTTCGTGAACAATTAAACAATGCCTTAGCTAATCTACATGGAGCCGAAGCATCTTTAATTAACGCTCAACTAGAAGTTGATAAATTAACGCCTTTAGTACAAAACAAAGTGGTTTCTGATTACCAATTAAAAACAGCCAAAGCTTCTCAAAAAATTGCTGCTGCAAATATCGAACAAGCAAAAGCAATGGTAGGTTCAGCAAAAATTAATTTAGGATATACTACAGTAACAGCACCTGTAAGCGGTTACATTGGAAGATTACCTAAAAAACAAGGAAGTTTAGTTTCTGCATCTGATATCGAACCTTTAACAAACCTTTCCGATGTACATGAAGTATTTGCTTATTTCTCTTTAAGCGAAACAGATTTCATCAATTTCAAAGCACAATATGCTGGAAGTACTATTGGAGACAAAATCAAAAATCTACCGCCAGTTTCTTTGATCCTAGCCGATAACAATCCGTATACACAACTTGGAAAAATAGACATGATTGATGGCCAATTTGATAAAAACACGGGTGCTATTACTTTAAGAGCCACTTTCCCTAACAAAAACGGAACGCTTCGTTCCGGAAATACAGGAAAAATTCATTTAGGTATGCAACACAACGATGCTATTTTAATTCCGCAATCGGCAACTATTGAAATGCAAGATAAAGTATTTGTTTTTAAGGTGAGCAAAGACAACAAAGTCAGTAAAATGCCTATTACCATTATTGGTAAAAGTGGAACTAATTACCTAATCAAAGACGGTGTACAATCCGGTGACCAAATTGTATTGAGCGGAATTGACAAACTTCAAGAAGGTCAAGAAATTCAACCTGAAAAAGCAAAACCAGCAGTGGCACAAATCATTAACAAAAAATAATTTCTCAGAAAATGTTCAAAATATTTATACAAAGGCCCGTACTGGCAACCGTAATCTCCATATTATTGGTGATACTAGGTGTACTTGGACTTAGCAAATTGCCTTTACAACAGTTCCCTGACATTGCTCCGCCATCGGTTTTGGTAACCGCAGTTTATCCAGGAGCGAATGCAGAAACCGTATTGCGTTCTGTTGCTCCATCACTAGAAGAATCTATAAATGGAGTAGAAAACATGACTTACATGAGTTCTACCGCTAGTAATGATGGAACTTTAGCCATAACCGTTTTCTTTAAATTAGGAACTGATGCCGACCAAGCAGCGGTTAACGTTCAAAACAGAGTTGCACAAGCTACAAGTCAGTTGCCTTCGGAAGTAGTGCAACAAGGTGTTATTACTGCCAAGCAACAAAATAGTTTCATCATGGCGATTGGTATGTATACCGAAGATGAATCAAAATACGATCAGACTTTTGTTGCCAATTATGCTCAGATTAATATTATTCCAGAAATCAAACGTATTCCAGGAGTTGGTTCGGCTGCGATTTTTGGTGGTACTAAAGATTACTCGATGCGTGTTTGGTTGAATCCTACTCAAATGGCAACGTATAATGTAACGCCAAATGAAGTAATGGCTGCTATTCAAGACAAAAGTTTGGAAGCTGCTCCAGGGAAATTTGGAGAACGAAGCAAAGAAGTTTTTGAATACGTAATCAAATACAAAGGAAAACTAACCAAACCTGAAGACTATCAAAACATTGCTATTCGTTCGAATACTGATGGTTCTATACTTCGCTTAAAAGATGTTGCCAGAGTCGAACTTGGTTCTTACTCCTACAACAGTTTAACGCGTTTAAATGGTAAAAAAGGAATTGTAATTGGTGTCATTCAATTGGCAGGATCTAATTCGAATGATATTCAAGTTGCCATTAATCAATTGATGGAAAAACAAGCTAAAAGTTTTCCAGCAGGTATCAAGAAGAATATTTTTTATAGTACAAAAGTTTCTCTAGACCAATCTATTAATCAGGTAAAACACACTTTACTAGAAGCTTTTATATTGGTATTTATCGTAGTATTCATCTTCCTGCAAGATTTTAGATCTACTTTAATTCCAGCCATTGCCGTTCCCGTAGCGATTTTAGGAACCTTCTTTTTCATGCAATTATTCGGATTTTCGATTAACTTATTGACTTTATTCGCTTTAATCTTAGCCATTGGTATTGTGGTAGATGATGCGATTGTCGTCGTCGAAGCCGTACATGCTAAAATGGAACACAAACATTTGTCGCCAAAAGTAGCCACTCACGAAGCGATGCACGAAATCACAGGTGCTATTATCTCGATTACTTTGGTCATGGCAGCAGTATTCTTACCTGTTGGTTTTATGGAAGGTTCAACGGGAGTTTTCTACCGTCAATTTGCTTTCACGATGGCAATTGCAATTGTAATTTCAGCTGTTAATGCTTTGACTTTAAGTCCTGCCCTAGCCGCTTTATTTTTAAAAGATAATCATGCTGCACAAGGTGAAGATGCTCCATACGAGAAAAAAGGATTTAAAGAGAAATTCTTTAGTGCATTTAATAGCAGTTTTAATTCGTTAACCAATAGATATGTTGGAGGTTTAAAATTCCTTATTCGTAGAAAATGGTTGAGTTTAGGAGGTTTGGCTTTAATTACTATTGCTACAATTATAATGGTGAAAACGACTCCTGCAGGATTTATTCCAACGGAAGATCAAGGTTTTATTGCCATTGCCGTAAATACACCATCTGGAACTTCATTAGACGCAACACAACAAGTAATGACTCAAGCAGAAGATGTATTGAGTAAACTAGATGCATCAAGAGATATTACTGCTATTTCAGGTTTCAACTTATTGACTAACTCTACCAGTCCTTCTTCGGCAGTTGTTTTTGTTTTGTTAAAACCAAATGAAGAGCGTGGTGAAGTCAAAAATATTGACGAAATCATGAATCAGGTTCGTGGGAAATTAGGCGCTATTTCTGGCGGAAGTTTCTTTGTCTTTAGTTTTCCAACAGTTCCAGGTTTTAGTAACGTAGAAGCTTTGGACTTAGTGTTACAAGATAAAACAGGAGGAAAACTGGATAAGTTTAGTGGAATTTCTCAAAATTTTATTGGCGAATTGATGAAACGCCCTGAAGTTGCTGTTGCCTTTACGAGTTTTAAAGCCGATTATCCGCAATTGCAATTGGATATTAATGATGAAAAAGCCGATCAATTAGGTGTAAAAGTCAAAGATATTTTGCAAACCATGCAAGCTTATTTTGGTAGTGCACAAGCAGGTGATTTTAACCGTTTTGGTAAATATTACCGAGTAGTAGTTCAAGCCGATATTGATGACAGAGCTGATCCTTCAGCAATAGACCGCGTTTTTGTAAAAAACAATCGTGGCGAAATGGTTCCCATCAATACTTTGGTTAAACTAAGTCGTATTTATGGTTCCGAAACCGCTTCGAGATACAATTTGTTTAATTCGATTTCGATAAACGCCATTCCTGCTCCTGGATTTAGTTCTGGAGATGCCATTAAAGCCATCGAAGAAGTGGCTGCACAACAATTGCCAGCGGGTTATGCTTATGAATTTTCAGGACAAACTAGAGAAGAAATTTCATCTGGAGGTCAATCGGCAACTATATTCTTGCTTTGTTTGATATTCATTTATTTCTTGTTAGCAGCACAATACGAAAGTTATATTTTGCCATTAGCCGTAATTTTCTCCATACCAGCTGGAATCTTTGGAGTATTTGTAGCCATCGGTTTAACTGGAATTGAAAATAATATTTACGTACAAGTAGCCTTGGTAATGCTTATTGGATTGCTTGCTAAAAATGCCATCTTAATTGTAGAATTTGCCGTCCAAAAACGAAAATCAGGTCAGCCATTAGTAAAAGCATCAATAGACGCAGCCAAATTACGTTTGCGACCAATTATCATGACCTCATTAGCCTTTGTTGTTGGATTAATCCCAATGATGAGTGCCAAAGGACCATCGGCTCAAGGAAATCATTCGATTAGTATTGGTGCAGCAGGTGGAATGATATCGGGAGTAATTCTAGGATTGTTTATCATCCCAGTTTTGTTCATCATATTCCAACATTTACAAGAAAAAGTTTCTGGAAAACCAGTAGCTGTAATTCACAACGAAGAAAAATAAAAACTATGGAAAATTATATCACCCTACTACTGATGACCATCATTGTCAGTATTGGATACCTATCCTACAAAGTTTCGAAAGATCTCGAAAACAAAGATGATTTCTGTTCAGAAAAATAAAATATAAAAATGAAAAAATATATAAGCAAAATTGTGATGGTCATTGTTTTGATCGCCACATTGATATCTTGTAAAGTTTCGAAAGATATTGAAACTCCTACCAATGCATTTCCTGCCAATTTCAGGAATGCATCGGTTTCAACGGATACGACAAGTATAGCCGATTTAGAGTGGAAAAACTTCTTTACCGAAAAAGATATTATTAAATTAATAGATAGCGCAGTTGCTAAAAACAATGATTTGCAAATTGCAACTAAGAACATCGAAATTGCGCAATATCGTTTTACACAATCCAAATGGGGCAATATTCCTCAAGTTAATTTGTCTGTTAATGGTAGCACAAGCAATCCTTCCGACAATAGTTTTACAGGAATGAATTTGAATCAAGCTTTGGGTCAAAAACACATTGACGATTATTCGGCTGGAGCTTCGCTTTCATGGGAAGCTGATATTTGGGGAAAAATCCGCAATCAGAAAAAAGGTGCTTTTGCTAGTTACTTGCAATCCGAAGAAGTAAAAAAAGCATTGCAAACTACTATTGTAGCGAATGTTTCCAAAGGATATTACAATCTTTTGATGCTGGATGCACAATTAGAAATCGCGAAACAAAACCTGAAATTGAACGATAGTACAAGCAAAATCATCCAATTAAAATACAATTCTGGTCAAGTAACTTCGTTAGCAATTCAGCAATCGCAAGCGCAGCAATTAACTGCTTCTCAATTGATTCCGCAATTGGAACAAAATATTGCCATTCAGGAAAATGCTTTAAGTGTTTTGACAGGATCTTTCCCGAATTCAAAAGAAAGAACGATTCGTTTGAGTGCCATCGAAGTTAAGAACAACAGTGCAATAGGAATTCCATCTTCATTATTAAGTAGAAGACCCGATGTAAAAAGTGCCGAATTAGCGCTAAAAGTTGCCAATGCCAATGTGGGAATCACCAAAGCCGATTTGTATCCTTCGCTAAAAATAACAGCGCAAGGTGGCTTGAATTCTTTCGAAACGAGCAGTTGGTTCAACATTCCTGCTTCTTTATTTGGAACCGTTGCTGGAGGTTTAACCCAACCTTTATTGAACAACAAAAAAGTGAGAACGCAATACAATATTGCGAAAGTAGAAAGAGAAAAAGCGGTTTTAGGTTTTAGACAATCAGTTTTGGTAGCCGTTAGCGAAGTAGCTGA
>WSSedL1CaDRAFT_10000441_pt1 | contig 29509 bp, 22 predicted proteins | sample WetSurSL1Cattail_FD_9464 | JGI IMG/M metagenome (IMG submission 9464)
TAAAATATTAACACTTACCGGCTTGAACTCTTCGTTGCTGAAAACCAATGTTTCAGGTGTAGTGTCGGCAGCTGCAGCGGGTACCGATTATCAGATGCCAATTACATTGACTTCCACAGGAACAAGTGGGGCGGCTACACTGTTTGGAAATACGTTAAACATTCCTCAGTATGCTGGTTCTACTTATACGGCCGGCACCGGACTTACATTGAGCAGTGGTGCTTTCAGCGTTAACCCATCACAGAATATAACTAGCCTTTCCAATCTTACTTCCAACGGATTGGTGAAAACATCGGGCGGCACCGGAGCTTTATCTGTAGCCGTAGCAGGTACCGACTATCAGTCGCCTATTTCATTGGGTACTACAGTTGATGCCACAACAGCCAACGGAGCAACCTTTGCGAGTAATGTATTGACCCTTGGCTTTGCTACGGGCAGTTATCCGGGTTTAGTCTCCATTGCCGCACAAACCTTTGCCGGTGCCAAAACCTTTAATAGCAATGTATCTGTAGGAGGTACATTGGGCGTCACCGGAAATCAGACCAATACCGGAAGTTTCTCGCAAACAGGTACCGGCACCTTCAGCACGGGCACCGGAGCAATATCGCTCAATGGTGCTACTACAGCCGCAGGCTCGCTGACGGTAACCGGTACTACAGCTTTGAATGGTAACACAACCTTGGCTACTGGCAAAACACTAACTCTTACTGGTCTGAACTCTTCATTGTTGAAAACAAATGCTTCGGGTGTAGTGTCGGCAGCTGTAGCGGGTACCGACTATCAGTCGCCTATTTCATTGGGTACTACAGTTAATGCTACAACAGCTAATGGAGCTTTACTTTCAAGTAATACATTAACTCTTGGATTTGCAACGGGCAGTTACCCCGGTTTGGTATCGACAGCAACTCAAAGCATTGCTGGCGCCAAAACCTTTACATCAGCCATAACGGCTCCTACAACAACCAATACGATTAATAGCTTGATCATTAATGCCGGTGCTTTATCGGGCATTACCGGATATACACAGGCATCCGGCAATTTTGCTATCTCTGGTACAGGCACCTTTAGTACCGGATCTGGGGCTGTTACTTTGAATGGTGCAGCTACAGCAGCCAGTTCGCTGACGGTAACCGGCACTACAGCTTTGAATGGTAATACTATCCTGGCAACTGGCAAAACATTGACGCTTACCGGTTTGAACTCTTCTTTGTTGAAAACCAATGCTTCGGGCGTAGTGTCGGTAGCCGTAGCAGGTACCGACTATCAGTCGCCTATTTCATTAGGTACCACAGTTGATGCTACAACAGCCAACGGAGCAACCTTTGCCAGTAATGTATTGACCCTTGGCTTTGCAACGGGCAGTTATCCCGGGTTGGTCTCTACAGCAGCACAAACCTTTGCCGGCGCCAAAATATTTAGTAATAATGTGTCAGTCGGTGGTACCTTGGGGGTCACGGGCGCTACCACGTTAAGCAGTACATTATCTGTAACCGGAAATCAAACAAATACCGGTAATTTCTCACAAACCGGCACCGGCATCTTCAGCACCGGCACTGGAGCCGTATCGCTGAACGGTAACACCACCATCTCCGGAACCAATACACTTACCGTTGGTACGGGAGCTACTACGCTGGGTGGTAGTTTGTCTGTAGGAGGCGCTGCTTCTAATGATGTTGCCTACAATGCCGGTAGTGCTACTACCATCGACTTTACACAAAGTAATCTGGCGTATACTACCGCCAGTGCCGGCGCATTTACATTGTCAGGGCTGAAAGACGGAGGTACCTATACGTTGGCTGTACAGGGCACGACCACTGGAACAGCTTCATTTACTCAAAGCGGAATGACATTCAAGTCGACCAATAATGGTGCAACTACCAGTGGCTATCAAACGGTTTATACTTTTATTGTGATGGGGACTACGGTTTATTTTTGGATGAATAGCGGATTCTGAGGTTAATTATCAATTATAAATGATGAATTATAAATGAATGCCGGAACTCAGGAACAAAGACAAAAGGAAGTATGAATATACACACTAAAATAGGTTTGATAGGCGGAATGTTCCTGGCAATGTGCACGGCTCCGGCATTTGCCCAGATGCCGGGTATGCCCTATATGCCTGCCCCTACCGCCATTACCCTGGCACAAAACCAGAAATACATGATTGCCTCAATGTATGATACTGATTACCTGCCTTATACTGCACCAACGGCTGCAGCCAGTACAGCCAGCGTGGCTGCCGACGGCACTGGCGAAAGTATTGTGATAAACGTTCAGGGTAGTATTCCGACCACGGGCATTACTGTGTATATATCGGCAATGTCTACCGGAAGTGGTATTTTACAGGCTTACACAAGTAGTTCGATAACTGTACCGGCTAACCTTACTGAAGATGGTATCAGCCGCAACCTGATCCTGTCATGGGAGGAACAAAGCTATACAGCTTCTACGACCTCCATTCGAGCCAAAATCGTTGCTGTTGGTGGTGTATTGAATGTCAGGAAATTAGATGTTAATGCTGGTATTGGCAATGACTGTCTGGGTTTACTGTTGGGTACATTTAGCTACCCATATGATAAGGCTGGTCATTTAACTACCTATCAGTTGCGCGATATAGGGGGAGTCCCCGACAAAATGTACGGACGAACTGACAACGGAGGTGCTGTGGAGCATAATTTTATTTACATACCCATTGTGGGGGAGGACGGAAAAATATGGCTAAACAACAATCTTGGAGCCGACTACAGTAATGTGGATTTGGTTAGTTTTAATCCAGGTATGCAGTCTATTGCATCTGATGATTACCATGCCTTCGGTAGCCTTTTCCAATGGGGACGTAAACCAGATGGACACGAGCTGATAGAATGGACAGACAGTAGCGGTACGCCAAAATATGGAACAACCTCTACTAATAATGATGATCCTTCTGATGCATTGTTTGTTCTGTCTTCCGATTGGCGAATAACTTCGGATAATGATCTTTGGGGTAATGAGGCCAGTGCCAATAATCCTTGTCCGAGTGGCTTTCGGGTACCTACTTTGATTGAAAGTACAACATATTTATCAGCTGCCAAGATTACTAACCGTACTAATGCAGCTGCAGCATCTCTAAGATTGAGTGCGGCAGGATTCCGTGGTAATGAAAATGGGGACCTGTATTCAACTAGCTTTGGCATACTATGGTGTAGTACGGTGAGCGCGCAAACTAGTTATAGTTGGACTGCAGGAGGAACTTCTTTTCATAATTATCCTCGAGGGCTTGCTCTAAGTGTTCGCTGTATTGAAAACTGAAAATTTTAAATGATGGATTATTAAGATTAAAGATCAAGCGACCTCACTTGTCCTGCGGACATCTTTTCACAGCTACCGAGTGATTGCATCGCGTGCTGGAATGAGGCAAAGGTAGCGGACTTCCCGCAAGGGAATGGATAAAATAACAAAGAGTAAAGACAAAAGATATTAGACGAAAGTAACTTAACAACCCCTTTAGGGGCTTGGGGTTTATTAGACAATAGCACATTAAAAAAGATGAAGACACTAATTAAAATATCTTTGATAGCCGGACTGTTTCTGGCAGTGTGCACGGTTCAGGTATTTGCTCAAATGGTAGGGGCACCTTATATGCCTTACGTGAAACCGGTTACTATCCCTGCTAATCTTACCCTGGGGCAAAATGCAAAATACATGTTAGCTTCTATTTATGATGCCGACTACCTGCCGTATACTACACCTACGGCAACAGCTATTACGGGCGCAGTGGCTGCTGACGGCACAGCCGAAAGTACCGTGATAAACGTTCAGGGTAGCATTAGCACCACGGGTGTAACCGTGTATATACCAGCTACCGCTACCGGTAGCGGCATACTGGGTGTTTACAGCACCACTATTACGGTACCGGCAGGGATGACCGAAGACGGCGTGAGCCGAAACCTGACCCTCTCGTGGGCAGCGCAGGCCTATACTAAGGCTAGTATCAGCATTACGGCTACTTTGGCCGCTGTGGGTGGCACGTTCAATGCCAAAAAATTAGACATTAACGGCGGTATGGGTAACGATTTCTTGGGTGTGTTGCTGGGCTCGTTTAGCTACCCTTACAACAATGCCGGCGCTACCACTACCTATCAGGTGCGCGATATGGCAGGCATCCCCGACCGGATGTTCGGGAAGTATGACATCGGCAATACCTCCACCTACGAGCACAACTTTATTTATGTGCCTGTGGTGGGTGAGGATGGCAATATCTGGCTGAATAACAACCTGGGTGCCGACTATGCCAATATAAGCAGCAGTAGTTTTAGCCCGGCCACTCAAGCTACAGCATACAATGATTACCATGCTTACGGTAGCCTGTTCCAATGGGGCCGCTGCCCCGACGGGCACGAACTGATAAGCTGGAGTACGGGCACGACGGGTACGCTAAAATATGGTACTACAACAACCCTTAGTACTACCGATACACCGAATAGCGCTTTATTTATAACGAATACAAGCTCACCCTACGATTGGCGCAGCACTCAGAACGACAACCTGTGGCAGGGCGAAGCGGGTACCAACAATCCCTGCCCCAGTGGTTTCAGGGTGCCGACCAATGCCGAACTGACCTCGCTGGTTACCGCAGTCGGTATTACCAACTCTGCCACTGCCGCCGCCTCTAAACTACGATTTTCGGTTCCGGGTTACCGCGGTTACAACAGTGGTGCGCTCAACTACACGGGCAGCGAAGGCTACTACTGGAGTAGTTCGGTTAATGGCGCTTACGCCTACAGCCGCAGCTTCTACAACGGCATCACGGGCACGTCCTACACCGATCGGGCGCACGGATTTACTGTCCGTTGCCTCGGGAACTAGGAGAGTTGGTTAATGATAAATGGTTAATGATTAATGATAAATGGTTGAGAATTGAGAGTGTAGAGTTGAAAGAGGGAAGACAAAAGAATAAAGAACATGGTGCCCGAGAACCGGCAAGGTCATTGGAGCGCACGAAACGTTGAAAGTGTAATATTAATCTATCTAAAAACAGAAAAACATGGCAGTAACCTATGTAGTGGTAGAACGCGGCAATCCGCTGAAACCAGAGGAGCCCAAAAAGTATTATGCCCAGGCAAAGGCGTCGGGCGAGTTGACATTGAAAAAACTGAGCAAAGAGATAGCTCAGGGCAGCACCACGGTGAGCGACACCGATGTGCTGGCAGTATTGAACGATCTGACAAAGATTCTGGCGCGCCACCTGGCCGACGGCGAGATAGTACGCTTTGGTGACTTCGGAGCGTTCCAGATCACTCTTTCGGGCAGCGGTGCCGCCAGTGCCGATAAGTACAATGCTTCGCTTATCAATGGAGGCAAAATCACCTTCCGCCCGGGAGTAGATCTGAAAGAGGTGTTGGGCACCCTGAAATACGAACGGGTGAAGTGATGCAAAAGGGGCGTTCCTTTCGGGGGAAACGAACGCTCCATTTGCTGAAAACGAACGCCCCGGCAGGAGATAACCACAAGAGGTTTGAACTGTGTGGTGAATACTATTGATAGAGATTGATAGGAAGAAAATTAAAAGGTTATTGCAGCTTCAGACCTCTACTTCCATTGCTCCGGCAAGTGAAAAAACGGGGATTAGTGATTAGTGGAAAGTGATAAGTGATTAATGAAAAGAGAAATTACAAGCAGAGAGAGAATATGAGACAAAAGGTACTACTGATAGGATTGTTGTGTGCCGGCATGGTGCAAGCCCAGCTACCGACGCTGAAAGGCTGCTTCCCGCAACTCAGGGGAAGCGACATAACACTGAGCGGCTATGATGGTTTCCGGGAAAAAGAGTTGAGCAAAGCCCAATGCGACAGCATGGGTCGGTTCACGCTCAGCTACCCGACAAGCTACACCGGTGCTGCCATGCTACAGGCCAAAGGGGCGCAGGGAGTGGTGGTGCTGCTCAACCGCGAGAGTTTCGGTCTGCAATGGGACAATGTGCAGGATCTGAATAGCCTGAAGTTTACGGGTTCGCCCGAGAACGAAGCCTTTGCCAAAGGCATTGCGGTAAACAGTGATGCCGAGCAGAAACTGGCAGGGCTCCGGTACCTGTTGCCCAAATACGATAAAAACGGAGTACAATACCGGTGGCTCGTAAAAGAAACAGCCGTTCAGGAGAAGCAGTTTCAGGGATTTATCGACAAGCTGCCGGCGGGTAGCTATGCATCGAAGTATTTGACGATCCGAAAATTTGTGGCCGATATGTATGCCGCCTCCAAGCGTAAAGATACCACCGGGTTGGCTCGGATAGAAGTTGGTTTTGCCAAACTGGATTTTGCCGATGAGGCGCTCTGGCAGTCGGGACTGGCAGTGGATTTGTTTACAGGTTTCTATCAGCTGCTCGAAGGGTATGGCGATGAAGCAACGATAAGTGCAAAGGCCAACCGGGCTACCGACGCCTGGGTGAAAGCGTTGATAAACAATTTGCCCAGACAACAGGAGGTGGCGGAATATTGCTTTAAGCAGTTGGAAAAAAAGGATCTGACACAGGCTTCCGAATACCTGGCCAAAGTGATGCTCAACCAGTCGGGCTGCCAGCTGGACGAAAAACGGACAGAGCTGTTTGAGCAGTACCGCAAAATGGCGGAAGGGAATACGGCTCCCGACATAACCCTACCGGACGGCAGGAAGCTGAGTGAGCTTAGTGGTAAATATAAACTGGTGGTATTTGGTGCCAGCTGGTGCCCCGACTGTCAGAAAGATTATCCCTCGCTGGTGGGGAGTTACAAGCGGATAAAGGAAAAGTACGATATGGAATGTGTGTATGTGTCGCTGGATACAGATAAAAAGGCCTGTGATGACTTTTACAAGGAAGCGCCTTTTATGGTGAGTTGTGATACCAAAGGCTGGAATGGTTCGACGGTAAAAGACTATTGTGTGGTGGCAACACCGACTATGTATCTGCAGGATAAAAAATTACAGATAATAAAAAGAATAGTGAATCCGCAACAGTTGGAAGCGTTTATGGGAAAATAGATACGAGATGCAAGATATTAGACACAAGATATTAGATACAAGTTACAAGTTATGAGTACAGTAATCTGAATGTTGCTTTGAAAAATATATTATTAAATATTTAGAATTACTTGTATAAAAGAACTGATTATCATTCAGTTTGCCTAGTCAAAATAAAACACGACAGTCCCAATTTCGGGATTGTGCTGAATTGTTTTGAAGTACACAAAAGATAATATCGATAGATATTATTTAAAAACGGATATTCATATAAAAGAAACCATGCTAAAAAGAAGTGTTTTGATAAAGATTACCAAGTTATATCGACTATTGCCGGTTATACTCATTCTGTTGGCGACGAAAGCCAATGCGCAGATGGCCGAGTATAACACGGGAAACTTTTGGGTATATGCTACACAACAAAAGTCGGTATTGATGGATTTTGTCAATTCGTCGACAGGTGTATTTATGAACAACGGAACGACTTATTATTTGGGCAACTACCAGAACGACGGCACCGTGGGGTATGACAATACGCTGACGGTGAATCCCGGTTTAAGTAGCTTCGCAGGTACTTCGGCGCAGACGATAAGCGGAAGTGGCACCACGACGTTCTACAACATGCAGTTCTCGGGGCTGTCGTTCAGTCTGCAGCAACCGGTAAGCGTTGTTAACCAGCTCGATCTGAGTAACGGTATTGTTACGGCACAGCAGACCACTTTGCAAACGGTGATGAATGAGGTGCAAATGAGCGCCGGTTCGTCGTGGGTCAATGCTTCGTCGGCTTCGTTTGTCGATGGTTTTGTACAAAAAACAGGCAACACGGCCTTCACATTCCCCATCGGCAACAGCAGTTATTACCGTCCGCTCACCCTTGCAGCACCGGCTCAGGCTACCGACGTATTCACAGCCCGCTATATCTATGCCGACCCCACGGTCGGTGGCTATAGCCGCACGGCGAAAGCAAGCGGAGTGGGAGAGGTAAGCGACAAAGAATACTGGATACTTCAGCGGACAACGGGTAGTTCTTCGCCGCAGGTAACCCTTAGCTGGAGCAGCACCAGTGCTACCGTGCCTTCCGATTTGTCGCGGTTGCAGGTAGTGCGCTGGGACGGCAGCCAGTGGATAAGCGAGGGCAATGCCTCCACCACAGGCGATGCCACTGCCGGCACCATCACGGCCAACATGACGGGCTACGGGGTGATAAGTCTTGCGGTGAAAAGTGCCACCAAGCAGCTGGACGTGAAAGCTTATTTGCAAAGTCTGTGGAATAGCAGCACACTGAAAATGAATCAGTGCCTGACAGATGATGGCGTTACTCCGCAATTTACTACAGCTGTCGATGCCGTATCGGTAGAGCTGCACAAAGCTTCCGATTATTCAACAATTATTTATACGGCAAGCGGCCTGATGTTGGAGCCTGACGGTACCATTCACTCATCAGGGTCGACCGCCGTCGATATTCCGGGCACCTATACCGGAAACTATTATATCACCATTAAAACGCGTAACCATGTGGAGACGACTTCAGCTTCGGCGCTGTCGTTTGCCGCCGACAATATAAGTTATGATTTCACCACGGCTGACTCTCAGGCTTATGGAAGTAATCAGGTGAAACTGAAAACCGGAGTGTATGGGGTTTATGCGGGAGATATTACAGGAAAAACATCGACTCAGGATCAAATGGTGAATGGACGAGATGTGTCCCAAGTCTTTTCACAAGCAAATCTATCTACCGCAGGATATGCAAAAGAAGATATGAATGGAGACGGAATGGTCAATGGACGAGATATAAATCGTGTATTCTCGAATGCTAATCTGTCTATATATGCCATATTACCCTAAAAACAGAATGAAAAACAATAAATATATTTTGATATGAGAACGAAATTTACGCTAATACTAAAAGTATTCTTCTCAATTTTATTCAGCAGTGTCTGTTTAGGATTGCAAGCTCAAACACAAACGGTTCCGAGCTTTACATTTACCATTCAGAATGAGGTGCAAACATCAGACCGGACTTTGGAATATGATGGTTATATTCTAAGCACCGATCCATCTACGGTTCTTGAAGTTTCCAACACCGATTTTGCCGTGACATTTAATACCGCCATGCTGAATGGAGGAACCATCACAGCAGCACTGGTTTCGGGCAGTTCTCAGATGAGTGCATCGCAGCAGCCAACCGTTAAAGTTTTATCGACTGGTGGTGTAACAACCGTTTATGCATATAGTTATTCTATCTCAGGCAAGGGAACGGGGACAACCATAAGTTCTACGGCTCCTGGTACCCGGTTTTGTAGAATAAAAGTGACCAATACGGTACCTTTTGCTTCTGTTACGGCCGATTTGGCTCATCATCTTCTCGGAGTACCCGCAGAAACAACTCTTGGCTATTATGATCAGATAGATGGAGGTAGCTATGATCTTGACATAAATTCTTCTACGTGCTATACCAGTACGGTAAATCCGGTTTTGAATACCGCGGGCACCGTCACCACGGATGCGGTAAGTTCGACCACCAATGTAGCCAGCGGATCGGTAACCGGTTTAGGATCGCCTTACCCTACTAGTTATGGATTTGTGTATAGCAGCACCAATACCATACCCACTACATCGGATAGTTATGTAAGCAAAGGGCCGGCGTCGTCCACCGGCAGTTATACCTCGTTATTGACGGGCTTGACAGCCGGCACAACCTATTATGTGCGGGCATATGCCACCAACAGTGTGGGGACCAGCTATGGAAATGTTGTCTCCTTTGTGGCTGCGAATTTGGCACCTACAGGATTGAGTTATACCACTCCGAATGTTTATACTACAGGAACGGCTATTACATCACTGAGTCCAACAGTGACGGGTTCTGTAGTCAGCTATAGTATTAGTCCTACACTTCCTTCCGGTTTGGCATTTGATACGTCAACCGGTGTGATTAGCGGCACTCCGACAGCTGTTTCTGCGGCCACTACCTACACTGTTACGGCCACCAATGCCAACGGTAGTACTAACGGTACGTTGAACATAACGGTAAATGATGTGGCTCCTACTGGTATTACATACACTACTCCGAATGTTTACACCAAAGGCAGCGCCATTACATCGCTCAGTCCTACTGTAACAGGCGGTACACCAACCAGCTATAGTGTTAGTCCTGCTTTGCCAAGCGGCTTGTCATTTAATACGTCAACGGGTGTTGTCAGCGGTATCCCGACAGCGGTTTCTGCGTCCACAATGTATACGGTTACGGCAAGTAATCCTAACGGTAGTGTAAATGGAACGTTCAGTATCACCGTGAATGATGTGGCACCCACCAGTATTGCCTACGCGACACCGAATGTTTTCACCAAAGGCAGTGCTATTACATCGCTTAGTCCGACTGTTACAGGAGGCACACCTTCAGGTTATTCTATAAGTCCTGCATTGCCAAATGGTTTGGCGTTTAGTACAGCAACGGGTATTATTAGTGGAACTCCGACGGTGGTTTCTGCAACCGCTACCTACACTGTTACAGCAACCAATGCCAACGGTAGCGTCAACGGAACGTTAAGTATAACTGTTAATGAAGTGGCGCCTGCTGGCTTAAACTACACTACACCGAATGTCTTTGTAAGAGGAACTACTATTACGCCACTTACTCCTACAGTCAGTGGTGGAATAGTTGCAAACTACAGCATTAGTCCCGCTTTACCAGCAGGTCTGTCCATCAATGCTTCTACCGGTATTATCAGCGGTACACCGACTGTAGTTGCTGCTGTGGCCAATTATACTGTAACAGCCACTAATACGGGAGGAAGTGTTGCAAAGGTTGTGAATATAACCGTTAATGAGGCCGCTCCAAGCGGATTGAGTTATACCACTCCCAATGTGTTTGTTCGTGGAACTGGCATAACATCTCTTGTGCCTACTATAAGCGGAGGTGTAGTTACCAGTTACAGTGTTAGCCCTGCTTTACCTGCCGGACTTTCTATCAACACATCTACCGGTATTATCAGTGGTACGCCTTCAGTTGTTTCGACAATGAACAGTTATACTGTAACGGCTGCTAATGCAACCGGTAGTACCTCGTTTGTTTTGTCTGTTACGGTTAATGAGGCAGCACCTAGTGGATTGAGTTATACCACACCAAATGTATTTACCAAGGGAACGGCTATAACTTCGTTAGCACCTATTGTCAGCGGTACAGTGACCAGCTACAGTGTCAGCCCTGCGTTACCTACCGGTTTATCGATTAATGCTACTACTGGTATTATCAGTGGTACTCCTACTGCAGTTGTTGGTCAGAGTAACTATACGGTTATTGCTGCCAATGCTGGTGGAAATATCTCGTTTACCATTAGTATTGCCGTAAATGATATTGCGCCTGTTGGATTGAGCTATCAGACACCTAACGTATTTACCAAAGGAACAGCCATCACACCGCTCAGTCCTACTGTCAGTGGCGGTACGGTGACCAGTTATAGTATAGTTCCGGCATTGCCCTCAGGCCTTTCTTTCAATAGTAGTACGGGAGTTATCAGTGGTAGCCCGACAGCGGTTGCATCGGCCACTAATTATACTGTAACAGCCGCCAACTCGGGAGGTAGTGTAAGTTTTGCATTGAGCCTTACAGTAAATGATATTCCGCCTGCAGGTTTGAGTTACATCACACCCAATGTGTTTAATAAAGGTACTGCCATTGCGGCTTTGTCTCCGATTGTGAGTGGAGGTTCTGTAACCAACTACAGTGTGAGTCCTGCCTTGCCTACAGGGTTGTCTATCGATGCCACTACCGGTATTATAAGCGGTACGCCGACGGCAATCTATTCGGCTGCCAATTATTCGGTCACAGCTAGCAATACGGGTGGTAGCACATCATTTACGGTAAATATTACAGTGCTTGATGCAGCTCCGAGTGGATTAAAATATACTACACCTAATGTGTTTACCAAAGAAGTGTCGATTGTGTTATTGACTCCAACCGTTAATGGTGGAACTGTAACCGGTTATAGCGTGAGTCCTGCTCTGCCCGCTGGTTTATCCATCAATACTACGACGGGTGTAATAAGTGGCACTCCAACAGCAGTATCTGCAACGGGTAATTATACGGTAACAGCATCCAATTCGGGTGGTAATTGTACGTTTGTAGTAACAATTACGGTTAACGACGACATTACCATCAGCCCGTTGGCTTCTCTTTCGGCAGGTTGCGAGGCTTCTGATTTTGCTCTGACCTATACGGTGTTGAGCGGAGTACCGACTCAGTATCAGATCAAGTTTAATAATCAAGCCATACTTGCAGGATTGAGTAATATCGCTTATGCGGCAATACCTTCTTCAACCGCAGGCACAATTACCTTCTCAGTTCCAAAAGGTATGCGGGCCGGCACTTATACCGGATATTTGCAACTGAAAGATAATGCGGGAGCAGAGAGTGCACTGTATTCGTTTGAATTTACCGTAAACTTGTCTTCCGATTATATCATTACCAAGTTTGACGATGTAATTGCTTGTGACAATAGCAGCTATCGCTTTGTTTCGTATCAGTGGTATAAAAACGGAGTGAAGATAGATGGAGCTACTAAGCAATTTTACAACGATCTGTCCGGTTTGGTTGGTACTTATATGTTGCAGGTAACTACAACAGATGGAAATACCTTCTTATCATGTCCTAAGACCTTTAATATAGCAAAGAAAAGTGTTAAGGTGTTCCCGAATCCGGTACAAGCTAACCAATCTTGTTCTGTTCATATGGTAGGTTTTAATGAAAGTGAATTGCAAAATGCAACTATATCAGTATATGACATAATGGGTGTTTGTGCATATAAGTCATCTACAGTAACTAACTTGAATACGCTGAAGTTGCCTTCGGAACAAGCTTATGTTGGTCATGTGGTTACTTCGAATGGACAAGAGTATTTGTTTAAAATTATAGTACAGAAATAGTATTTCTGTACTATAATCAAAGAATCATTATATGCAAAGATTTAAGATGTGTATCTCATTGAGAAAGCTGCGACTATTATTTGTTTTAATATGTACGGTTAGCGCTGGATTATTGTATAGTCAGGAAGAATACCTTCATTTTAATGTTGGATCAGGACTTCATGATTTATCATCTGATGCATTAAATGGAGGAAAGTCTATGAAATTTAATTATTCAATCAATGCTTGCTATAGTTATTTTTTTCCTTCTCGGTTGGGGCTCTATGCTGAACGTCACTGGGGTATACAAACGGGGATCGGTTTACAATCATTCGGATTGGTTTCTACTCAGAATGGGCTGTCGGAAACTCCAGATGTTGATACGGACGGAGATAATTATACTTTCCGAATCAAGTACAATAACTGGAAGGAGGAGCAGCAACTGCTTTATGTTACAATACCCGTAGCATTACAGTATAAGGTTGGTCTTGGAGTAGGACATAAGTTGATAACTTCTGTCGGATTAAAGTTAGCACTTCCGGTGATTCATAAATACAAAGCAGAGGGAGGTAAGTTTTCGACAACCGGATATTATGAAAAATGGAATCTGGAACTCTACGATTTGCCTCAACATGGTTTTTCGACTTTTACAGGTAAAAGTACCGGCAATTTATTTGTACGTCCAACACTCTTTACTTCTACCGATATAGGAGATCTTATAAAAATATCGAGGTTTGTCGATTTGTACATAGGAGCTTATGTAGATTATGGCTTAACCAATACCCTAAAGTTGACTGATAAACATTGGACTGGAGCCTATAAAGGATTATTTGCATCTTCAGAAATCTCATCTGTAAAACCGATTGCTTTTGGAATAAAAATGGGAGTGTATATTAACAGTATTTCAATAATAAAGCGGATTAAGCAAGGTAGATGGGAGTAGAGTGTTTCAATAAATGATTAAAGTTAAAAAAATAAAAAATAATTTTATATGAAAAAAGTACTAATCATATGGTTTGCTATCTGTATCTGTTCTTATTTAAAAGGACAGGATACAGGATCATATATTCATTTCAATATGGGTGGAGGTACGCATCAGTTGGGTTACAAATTGACTGACGGCAATAAGACAACAGCGCTGGGGTATACCGCGAATTTTGCATACAGCTACTTTTTCTTGCCTCAATTCGGGCTGCAAACCGGACTCGGACTGCAAACCTTCAATTCCAGTTCAACATTGAATGGTTTGTTTGTTTCTCCCGATGTGGATACTGATGGAGATGCTTATGATTTGAGAATGAATATGAAGGGCTGGAAAGAAAAGCAAAGTGTGGCATATCTTGATATACCATTAAAGTTGCAGATGAAAAGTAATCTCAGTTCAAAAGCTAAACTGTTGACTTCTGTTGGTGTAAAATATTCAATACCTGTTTATAAGCATTATGAAGTGACAGAAGGACAAATGACAACGACGGGTTACTATAGTAAATGGAATCTGGAACTTTACGATTTACCGCAGCATGGATTTACGACTATAACAGAACGCTATAAAGGATCAATTAATCTGAAACCGGTTTGTTTGGCTATAATGGATGTTGGAGGATTAATCCGGTTGTCGGGTGCAGCTGAGTTGTACATTGGAGCTTATGCCAATTACGGGCTGACGAATATGATGTCGCACGATGGTAAGCTGTTGTATCAACATGATGGAGTGTATAACGGAGTTGCGAATTCGACAATAGCGTCAAATGAAAAACAGTTATCTGCAGGAGCTAAAATAGGTGTTTATTTCAATATCGGACGAATGAAACCGAAGATCAAGCCTATATTGATTGACACCTTGACCGATACGGATAAAGATGGGGTGCCCGACTTCCGTGATAAATGCCCGGGAACTTCTGCTGAAGCCCGCGGAATGGTGAATAAGGATGGGTGTCCGCTTGATACCGATGACGATGGAGTACCCGATTATTTGGATAAATGTTTGGGAACTCCTGTTGAAGCCCGTGGAATGGTTGATAAAAACGGTTGCCCGTTGGATTCAGATGGCGATGGAGTGCCTGATTATCTGGATAAATGCCCTAATACTCCAGCAGAAGCAAAAAGTTTAGTTGATAAGAACGGATGTCCATTGGATTCGGATGGTGACGGTGTTCCCGATTATCTGGATAAATGCCCTAATACTCCATTGGCTGCCAAAGGTCTGGTTGATAAAAATGGCTGCCTGCTTGATACCGACGCTGATGGGATTCCTGATTATCTGGATAGATGCCCGACAATTCCAGGGGTAGCTGCCAATAATGGTTGCCCGGAAATTAAACCGGAAGTAAAGAAGTTGTTCAAAAAAGCGATGCAGGGTATTCAATTTGAATCAGGGAAAGCCATCATTAAACTTGTTTCCTTTACAATTTTGAATGATATAGCTACTGTTCTTATCAATAACCCAAGCTATTTAATAGAAGTTCAAGGTCATTGTGATAATACAGGGAATCCTCAGCATAATCTGATTCTGTCGAATGACAGAGCTTTATCTGTTAAAATGTATTTAGTGGGTAAAGGAGTAGACGAGAAACGAATGACTTCGAAAGGATATGGAGATACAATGCCAATAGCTGATAATAAAGTTGCATGGGGCAGAACATTGAATAGACGGGTTGAGTTTATTGTTTCGTTTGAAAAAGTAGAACCTGCTAATTGAATAAAGGTACTATCGAGGTTTGCAGGAAACAAAACTTAATAGAAAAAATTATGTGGAGTAGCTAAATGTAAACAGGAAATCGGCTACCGGTTACGCCAGTTAAGTTTGCACGGAATGAAAAATCAGTACAATTTATTCTATTTGTGACATAAATATGGATATTCGAATTTTGGAAAAAATGAATGCAAGGTTTGGAAAGGTGCTTAATGCAATAACAAAAAGAAAGGCAACTCCAATTTCAGCGATAAGCATCAATAATGTAGCGCGATTTTCAACAGGTACTGTTATATCAGGCATATTAGTTTGTGCGGATAATTGTTTTTTTGACGGGCAAATGAATGGAGAACTTGAAGCAATAAACAAACTTGTTTTAGGTAAAAATTCAGAAGTGGTCGGTACTGTTTATGCCGGAGACTTGATGGTTAAAGGTAAAATTAGAGGAAATGTAATAGTGAATAATAAAGCTATTTATTGCAGCACTTCTAGTATTATCGCCGAGAGTTTGCAAACAAATTTTTTGGTCGTTGAAAATGGAGCAGTATTAAATCTAAGTAATTTATCGATGCAATTAGACAGAGTTGATGCATCGTTGTGTGTGTGCGAATATGAACACGATTCAACGCCAAATAGCAGGACTAAGATGAAAAGGACAGACACACGTGATAATCTAAAAATTAACTCGGAAGCAAAGTGTTCGAATAGAAACGATGATGTTTTATTGTTTCAATTCTTTCAGAATAAAGAAAATAACTTAAAATAAAAATGATAAACATGGAAAAGTCTTTTATTATTCCCAGTGTTTTCGAAGAAAATTCGATGATATTTTCGAAAGTAGCAGATAACTTTATTGACGGAATTCGATTGGTAAACTTTAAGGGTAAGGATTATATTATAGGAAATCTGGCATTGAAGGAAGGAAGTGCACCTCACAAACTAATTAACAGTTCTCCGGATGATATCGATTATCAACTCTTGGGCTTGACAGCTATATTGATAGCATCTTTAGGCACCTACTCTAAGTTGGTGGTTACAATTGGTTTTCCGAATACTACTTTCCCTTTATATCGAAATGGAGCGGAAAATTTCTTTAGAGGAAATCATTTAATCTCTTTTGATGGTAGAACCTACGGTAAAAACGAAACAGAGAAGATTGAAATTAGTGTTCAAGATATTGATGTCTTGACAGAAATAGAAGGGTGTTGTAAATCTGTTATAAGTACTTTTAATGAAACAGAAGACTTCTTTATTGCCAGTTTAGGGTTTGGAACGTTTGAATTAGGGCTTCATATTACCAGTGGTATTGTTAATCGCACGGCTTGCAGTTCAAAAGGAATTTCGTATGCGGTAAATTTGCTCGAAAATGAACTAAACAAAGAGCATTATTTAAATTTGCTCACCGAACAGCAAATTGAACGGGCTTTTCAGCGTGGGTCAATAGTGGCCAATCGGAAGCGGATTGATATTACAAATATCAGAACCCGGGCATTACAAAGTTATTATTCGGAGGTAATATCTCCTTCTATTCGAAAGAAATTCAACGACGAAGATTATATAAATACAAAAAAAATATATTTAGCTGGTGGTGGTGCGATGTATGATGAATTGGTTGCCTTATTTAAAGTCGAATTTCATGATATTCTTGAAGTAATTGTTTTTCCTGAACCATATATGTGTGCTTCGAAAGGTTATTGCTTGAATTCGTTGGAAAAGGCTGGCAAGCTAGCCTATACAGATGAAGATGAGCGACTGGTTTATGTTGGTGTTGACTTAGGTAATTCAAACACGGCAGTAGTTGTAAATACTGTTGGGTAGTTCATTGATAACGATGGTTGATCTGACTTCAATCAATGTGTTATGCTAATTTTTTTTATTCAGGAAAATTGAATTATGTATTGTTGAAAGACTGAAAAAAGAGAATGAATGCCATTCATGTGTTTTTTCATAACTTATAGAAAAAACAGTAGCTATTTATTAAATCTAAAATTTATGAATATTGATCAGTTAATTGAAAAGAGGAAGAAGGAAATTAGAGAGTTGAACAAGTTTCGAGCTTATATGCAGGTGCTGAAAGAAAATGTGGGGTTAACAGACGAAACAATTCATGAGATGCTGCTTAAAATAAGTTGCCGTATTTCGCAATGTGAGAGTAATGTCAGAGACTATAAAAAACAAGCTGAAAATATGTAGCGAAACATTGAATGCAGCAAAATTGAAAGTGGTTTTACATTGTTTTTTCTCAAAATAAAACTTACAGTTATGTATAAATATCTTCAAATCACAGAAAATTTACAAGAGATGATGGTAATGATTAAGTCCTTACCTGCATATACACTTGTTTTTGATACAAAGAGCAACTTAGTAGATCTGAATCAATCGGCTAAGCAGTTGCTTAGAATAAATAGTGTACAGGAGTTTAACAGTAAGCAGGATAAAATGTTCCTTACGCACGATTATATCAAAATAATTATTCGTGAGTTGAAAAAGGGAAAGACAATCCGTTATGCCAGAACGGTATTTAAATATGCCGACGATAGTCTGGCTATTGTTGAATTATGTGCTTGTATGATCAATGGATGTCGGGATTTGTTTTTGTTCCAGTTATTTGAAATATCGCTTTCAACTAATTCTTGTCTTGTGCCTTTTATTTCCGATATAAGTGATGATGGTAATTTGGAAACTACTGCTTGCCACCAGTTAAATAGATCGCAGAACTCTGAAAATGTTTTTGTTGTGCCTGAAAGAGGTAAAACAAAAGAGCGTCGGAGTCAACGATCAATAGAATGTGAATCTACGCGATTGGAAAAAGCCAGATATAGAAAACTGACAAAAATTGAAACAGTCGTTTGTAAACTTATGAGTCTCAATCTGTCTATTCCGGAAATTGCAATTGCAACCAATAAAACAAATATTGCAGTCCGTGTAATCATACGCAGGGTGGAGGAGAAACAAAAACTAAATTCAAAAAAGGAGTTAATCCAGAATTGCGGAGACATGCCTGTAAATTGAATGCATAAGATAAACTGGTGTAATCGTTAGATTGTACAATTTATGACCAGAGATCTGTTTGTCAAAACAATCGAGAAGGTTGGCTGGTGGGTCGTTTAATTGAAAGCTGTATTCGTATAGGCACTTAAAAAAAGTCCGCTGTAATTTTGAATTATAGCGGACTTTTTTGTTTAAAAGTGACCCCGGTGGGGGTCGAACCCACGACCCACAGATTAAGAGTCTGTTGCTCTACCAACTGAGCTACGAAGTCATTTTTGAACGAAAGTAGTGTTGTTTCTTCTTTCGGGGTGCAAAGTTAATGAAAAAATCATTTTTATAATCGCTTTTATTGAAAAAAAACGATTAATTTTCTTTGTTGTTTGGTTTGCAAAGCACTACGGTGAGATGAAAGCATGATTGTTTCCGTTCGCGAACCGCAAGAAACTTACATTCCTCCCGCATTTCTATTAAAACCTTGGTCAGGGTTTGTACGGCTTCGTAGCTACTTTCAATGGTGTCGGTCTTGGTATTGTAGAAATTCTTGTAAGATATATCTACTGTGGTGCCATATAAATGTGCCGAGTGTTCGGTAGCATTGCCGTTGTGGTGGCTCAGTTTATTTTGGTTTTCTTCAGTTCGGAGTAAAGAGGTAATTCTGAACCGGTAGTTGTTGTATTTTTTTTCAGCCAGCCGTTTTTGGAACCGGTATCCTATTTCGTTAAGCATATCAACGGCTTCGGGAATTAAATAGGGTAAGGAGTGAGTTAATGACTTTAATTGGTAAAAACGGTTTTCAGTAACTTCAACCAGTACCTTGTGTTCTTTCAGACTGTCGATCTTCGAGTAGAATTCATCATTCGTTGCAAAGGTCTGTTGTAGGCCATTGGTTTTTGCATGAAGCAGGTGGATTTCATTCAGGTCGTTTAATTTGTCGCTGGGAGAGATAGGCAGGTTGGCGTATTTTCGATGATTACATTCCGAGAAGCTAGTTAGTGTTACTTTTTTATCATGATAATGAAGAAAAAGCAGGCTGCTTAAGCAGGCCATGCCGATAATTCCGATCAGGCCGCAAAAGAGTTTAATGAGACGTTTTTTATTATATTGATATGACATATTCGGGCTTAATTTACTGCAAAGGTAGTTTTTTTGAACTTTTGAACATTGCAAATATTTAAAGAAGTTTTCAACAATAACCGAAAATTTTTCTGCAATAAAATCTTAACTTTAGTCACCTATAATTGTTCATAAAATGCGAAATGAATTGTTCCTCAATTGAAAACTATTGGTTAACTTTGCGCCTCTAAATCAAAAAAAAATAATATGAAACCAACTTTATTTGTACTGGCAGCAGGAATGGGTAGCCGTTATGGCGGTTTAAAACAATTAGATGGTCTGGGTCCTAATGGCGAAACCATTATGGATTATTCTATTTATGACGCAATCAAAGCCGGATTCGGAAAAATTGTTTTTGTGATTCGTGGAAGTTTTGAGAAAGACTTTAAAACTGTTGTTATTGACAAATTCAAAGACTTAATTGATACGGATATTGTATTCCAGGAAATCAGTAATGTGCCCGAAGGCTGTACTTACATTGCCGAACGTGAAAAACCCTGGGGAACAAATCACGCTGTGTTGATGGGAAAAGACGCTATTCATGAGCCTTTTGCCGTAATTAATGCCGATGACTTTTATGGTCAGGAATCTTTTGCCATCCTGGCTGATTTTTTACGTTCTGTAGAAGGTAAAAAGAATGAATATTGCATGGTAGGTTACCGTGTAGGAAACACTTTGTCGGAAAGTGGAGCTGTGAGCCGCGGAGTTTGTGTGGTGGATGAAAATCAGCTGTTGCAAAACGTAGTTGAACGCACGCACATTGAAGAAAAGGGTGGAGCTATCATTTATCTTGACGAAAAAGGTGAAGAGGTGGCTTTGCAGGCTAACACTCCCGTGTCGATGAATATGTGGGGCTTTACGCCGGATTACTTTGATTATTCGGTTGAATACTTCAAGGAATTTTTAGCTGAAAACGGTCAGAAGCTGAAGTCGGAATTTTATATTCCATTGGCAGTAAACAACCTGATAGTTGAGAAAAAGGCCACTTGTAAAGTGTTAGATACTCCTTCAAAATGGTTTGGGGTAACGTATGCCGAAGATCGTCCCCAGGTAGTGTTGAAAATCAATGAACTGATACGTAAAGGCATTTACCCGGAAAAACTATTCAAATAATATCTAAATAATTATATGGCAAAAATTTTAGTAACCGGTGGAACAGGTTATATAGGTTCACACACGGTTGTAGAATTGCAGAAAGTTGGTTTTGATGTTATAATCGTTGACAATCTTTCCAATTCAAGTATCGATGTGCTTAATGGCATTGAGAAAATTACGGGCATTCGTCCTGCATTTGAAAACATCGATTGTGTGGATTATGTAAGTATGGATCGGATGTTCGAAAAGTACAAAGGCATTGATGCAATTATTCATTTTGCAGCAAGTAAAGCGGTTGGCGAATCGGTAGAGAAACCTTTGTTGTATTATCGCAATAACCTGGTTTCGCTGATCAATTTGTTGCAACTGATGCCGATACATAAGGTAAAGAACTTTGTGTTCTCGTCTTCTTGCACCGTGTATGGTCAGCCGGATGTATTGCCTGTGACCGAAAGCGCACCGATTAAACCGGCTTTGTCGCCTTACGGAAACACCAAGCAAGTCAGCGAAGAAATTATTCGTGATACCATTCATGCAAATCCATGTTACCAGAGTACCATTCTTCGTTATTTCAACCCGATAGGTGCACATCCGTCGGGTGAAATAGGTGAATTGCCCAGTGGTGTACCTAATAATTTGTTACCTTTTGTGACACAAACTGCCAGAGGGTTGCGCAAACAATTGTTGGTTTTTGGTGACGATTATAATACGCCAGACGGATCATGCGTTCGTGATTACATCAATGTAGTGGATTTGGCTAAAGCGCACGTTATTGCTGTGCAACGTATGTTGAACAAACGTGCCAAGTCGCATGTTGAAACATTCAACCTTGGAACCGGTCGCGGTTTATCGGTACTGGAAATCATCAAAACATTCGAAAAAGTGAATGGAGTGACTATTCCGTACAAAATTGTTGATCGTCGCGAGGGTGATATTGAAAAAGTATGGGCCGATCCATCGTACGCTAACAACGAACTGGGCTGGACTGCTACGGAAACAGTGGAAGATACCTTACGCAGTGCCTGGGTGTGGGAGCAAAAGCTTGCTAACAGAGTTAAAGCTGAATAAAATTTCATTTTATTGCTAATAATAAACAACTAATAATTTTCAGATGCTGTAATTATTAGTTGTTTATTTGTTTTATAGAACTTAATAAACAATCAATAACTATGCTTTATCCATTAAAATTCAGTCCGATACTCAAAGATAAGATCTGGGGCGGAACTAAACTAAAAAGTTTATTTAACAAGGCGGCTCAAACCGATAAGCTGGGCGAAAGCTGGGAACTGTCGGGATACGAAGGAGACGAGTCGGTGGTGACTAACGGTTTGCTGGCGGGTAATAACCTGACGGAGCTGATCGAAATTTATATGGGTGAGTTGGTCGGCGATACTATTTACGATCAATTCGGTTTGTCGTTTCCGCTTTTGTTTAAACTGATTGATGCTAACGAAAACCTGTCAATTCAGGTGCATCCGGGCGACGAAGTAGCCGCCGAACGTCATAATTCTTACGGTAAAACGGAGATGTGGTACGTGCTGCAGGCCGATCCGGATGGAAAACTGATTATCGGTTTCAAAGAAGATTGCAGTAAAGACGACTATCTGGATGCGTTGGACAATGATAAAGTGGAAGATTTGCTGCAAAAGGTGCCGGTGAAAAAAGGCGATGTGTTCTTTATTCCTGCCGGGCTGGTTCATGCCATTGGCAAAGGGGTAGTGGTGGCCGAAATTCAGCAAAGCAGCGATATAACCTATCGTATTTACGATTATAAGCGTACCGACGATCAGGGTAATGAGCGTGAACTGCACACCGAGCAGGCTCTGGATGTAATTAATTTCAGTGCTTCGAAGCAGCCTGGAACGAATTACCAACCGCTGTTGAATGAAATTACGCCTTTGGTGAACTGCGATTATTTCACTACCAATATGCTGAAGTTCGATCATGCCGTTACGCGTAACTATGCTACTCTCGATTCGTTTGTGGCTTATATGTGTCTCGAAGGTGATTTTGTCATCGACTTTGCAGGCGAAAAAACCATTATTAATAAAGGCGATACGGTGTTGATTCCGGCTAGTATTGATGAACTGGGATTGATTCCGGAAGGAAATGTAACCCTGTTGGAAGTATATGTGAATGCCTGATTTATTCAGCCAAATTTAAAATAAAAGCAGCAAGTCGAAAATAGGCTTGCTGCTTTTATTTTACGGAGCAACGAGCCCCCGGGTTTGAAGTATTTCATATCCGATAATAAAACAAACAGACCGATTCTCACGAATCAGTCTGCCTTTGATAAAATAATTTTCTTATATAAACCTTAAAACTAAAAAACATGATTGTTATTCTATTTATGCTTTTGGAGTTTCGGATTCAGGTTCATCTTTGTCCTTTGCTCCTAGATTTTGATATTTTTTTCTGAGTTCTTCCAACTGGTTAAACAGTTTGATACTGTCTTCGTTAGGTGCAAAGTTAACCTGCTGCTCCAGGGCGTTGGAGAACTCGGTATACGAGGCGCATACCGTGGCTTTTTGTGCTGAAGCCGACGACTCACGACTGGCTTCGTCGGCCAACCTTTGGTTGTAGAGTGTATTAAATTTAATGTTGGCAGTTTCTATTTCCAGCATTATAGCATCTACACCCAATTCTTTGGCCTCAGCCTGTAATTCCGGTTCGCTTTTATATTTTTCGATCATTTCGTGCAAAATACCGGTCAGGGTATTCATCGGATCGGTGAGTTTATTCCAATAAGGTGTGATGAAAAAGTTGAAACTTTGCGCCGTCGCCTTTTTTACGCTATCGCGGCCCTTCAGGTGTAGACTCACCATGCGTTTAGTTTCCGAAAATAAACTCTTTCGGGCTGCATGGGCAGCATTTACTTCGTCGGTCAACTCGCTTTTGCGTGGCGTGCTTACCAGAGGTTCAAATTTTTCTTTGTCGGCAATAAGCTGGGTCAATATGGCTTTAGTCATATCGCTTAATGCTGCTTTGGCGGCAATTGCCAGATCGGTGGTTGTTTTCACCAACCCTAAAACGTTGTCGATTGATAAACGCAGGACATACACTGTTGTAAATGAGAATTTTTTCATTTTGTTCATAAGATTAAATTGTTATCTAAGGTTGTAAAAATATTTAGTCTAATCTATCATTTTTATTCATTCGGCTGTTATGACTTTCGATTACTGAACCAAAAGTTCCCATTTGGTCCCGCTGAAAATTTTACAGACACCAAAAGTTCCCATTTGGTCTCGTTGAAAATTTCACAGACACCAAAAGTTCCCATTTGGTCTTGCTGAAAATTTCACAGACACCAAAAGTTCCCATTTGGTCTTGCTGAAAATTTCACAGACACCAAAAGTATCCATTTGGTCCCGCTGAAAATTTCATAGACACCAAAAGTCTCCATTTGGTCTTGCTGAAAATTTCACAGACTCCAAAAGCTTCCATTTGGTCCCGCTGAAAATTTTACAGACATCAAAAGTATTCAAAAGCAGTTTCTGTAAATTTTTTAGATGTCCGGTGCGTATACGGGCTTTTACTGTTTTTATACTATTTTTCGGAAGCAGAGTGCTGAATGAATATACAAAGTCAAAGAACAATAAATACTGCTTCGGCATTCGTGTTTGCGTAAACACTACAGCCCTTGTGTTTTATGGGGCCTAAATTAGAGTATTGTTTTGAATTGACAAAGAAAAAATGGAATTATTTTTATAGAAAATTGTATTTATTTCAAAATACATTGTAAATAAAGCATTTGCATTTGTCTGTTTTTGGATTTTTGCAAGGGATAGGGTATGAGTTGGTTAGCTTTTTGGATAGGAAATTAACTATTTTACTAAAAATAAGTATTCAAAAAGACAAAAAACGAGAGGCGCATCATGCTCCGGTGAGGAAAATTATGCGCCAATGAGTGGGCAAACCGAATGTTATGAGTTGGAGCGGCCCAGATAAGTGTCTCTGAACAACTGAAAGAGAATGATATTTTCGTATCCGTCTACGGTTCTGATCCAGTTTTTGAGGATGCCGTTGGTTTCGTAGCCTTCTTTTTCGAACAGCAGGCGGCTGGCGGTGTTGGTTTCGGAAATGTGGCAGTAGAGTTGGTTTATTTTCAAAAAATTGAACACATAATCTTCCACCAGATGCAGGCTGGCACGGGCATAACCCTTGCCCTGAAAAGTTGGGTCGACAAACAGCCCCAGTGCCACACGGCTGTGGTGAATGTCCAGGTCGAACAGATCCACCGTGCCCACTGTTTCGCCGGTTTCGGTGCTCACCATCATCAGACGCAGCTGTTTGTTTTCGTAAATGTCTTTGTCGGACTGAAGAATGTATTGTTTGAGGATGAAGCGCGAGTAGGGGTTGCGGGTATTGCCCACGTCCCACAGCAGCGGATTGTTCTCCCACTGGTACAGCCTGTCCAGATCTTCGGGTTCCAGGGCTCTGAGTCGTATTTTATCGTTTTCGAACAAGGGCGTATTGGTTATATTGGTACTTAAGTCGGTAATTTATATATCTGATTATTCTTTGTTTTATATAATTGAAAGAAAAACACCACAAAAGGCACAAAAGAATCACAAAAGCCTTTATGCAATAAAAACTGTGCTTTTGTTTTTTTTGAATCCTACATCAATAATTCTTTTTCAACCATGAATTACACAAATTTACACGAATAATAAACGAAGAAATTTGTGAAAATTAGTGCAATTCGTGGTTCATAATCTTTTATTTATTGTAAATGTCTTTTTTCGATGTGAAAAATTATATGGATGTTATTTTCAACTCAAAGTAAGGATCTTTTGTAGAAGATCATAAATCGTTTTTAGGTTCACAAAAGAAAATATCTATCGATATTATTTCCGGCAATAAAATTGCCTGTTTATTTTATATGTATTATTTACCCAAACAATGATTTCAGAAAACCTTTCTTTTTGGGCAACTTGTATTCCGGTTCTATTTCGTCGCTGATTGGTTGAAAATGTTTGCCGGCGGTAATCATGCGGTAAATAATACCCCAGTCGGGCAGTCCGCCCAGGTTGCGGTCGTCGATAAACAGTTCGGCTTTTAGCTTGCGTGGCTCCATGCCGTCTGTTTTTTCTTCGGGATAATTCTTATTGACAGCATAAAATTCGAGCCCTCTTTCTTTACAGTATTCCACGGCCTCATCGAGCAATGCCCCTTCGCGAACAGTCCACAACACCAACTGATAGTCGGGAAATTTTTGTAAGCGTTTAAGGGTGTCGATGGCAAACGGAATTTCTTTTCCAATGGCCGGATATTCGTGGGTGACAATTGTTCCGTCGAAGTCTACAGCAATAATCATAATAGAGTTTGAGTGGTTGAAAGTTTTTAAGTCTGAATTCTGAAAGTAACTGATAATTGATCGTTAATCACTAATTATTAATCGCTAACCGCTAATTGTAGTTAGTTAGTAATTAACCATTAATCATTAACCATTAATCATTATTATTGTCTTCCTCTTCATCCAGTTTCAGGTCCGAAATGATTTTGTTTTCCGAAGGACGGCAAAACAGCAGAGCCACAGCCGCAATACCGGCGCAGAAAATCATAGACGGAGTACGCAGGATGTAAAAAACCACTACGCTCATCACCAATCCCAGTCCTACAACGAGCAAACGAAGTTTGGCACCGGCAACGTATTTATTTATTTTGGTAAAACGGTCTTCAATAGCCGCCCATTTTTTTGTGTTGCGATGAAAAATTGCTAAAGCAGCCGGTATAGAAATGAGTATATAGGCAATAACGAGGGTAGACAACGAGATGCTCAGCTCACTTTTGGGACTGGGTATGGTCGATTCTGTTGTCTGTGTAATGGCGTAACCAACAAAAGTTGCCAATATTGTTGCGGTGTAAATGAGGGAGTAAGCAAGGTTGATTCTTTTTACTATTTTTTCCATGTTTTATTTAAATGAATTGGTAAATTCTACTCTGTTTAATATCGAACGGCCCAGGGTAACTTCGTCGGCGTATTCCAGTTCGTCGCCAATGGCAATGCCGCGGGCAATGGTGGTTATTTTTATGTTCAGCGGAGCCAGTTTGCGGAAAATGTAGAAGTTGGTGGTGTCGCCTTCCATGGTAGTACTAAGTGCCAGAATCACTTCTTTTACATTTTCGGTTTGCACCCGTTCTATCAGACTCTCAATTTCCAGATCTTTGGGTCCCACACCATCCATAGGCGAAATAATGCCGCCCAACACATGATACAATCCGCGGAACTGCTGCGTATTTTCGATGGACATCACATCTTTGATATTCTCCACCACGCAAACCGTCTCGTGGTCGCGCGACGGATTACTGCAAATCTGGCAAATTTCGGTGTCCGATATATTATGGCAAACGGTACAATACTGAATTTCGCTCCGTAGCTGAATAAATGCTTTGCCAAACACCTCCACTTCGTATTCCGACTGCTTAAGCAGATGCAACACCAGTCGCAATGCCGTTTTACGCCCTATGCCGGGAAGTTTAGCAAATTCATTGACTGCATTTTCGAGCAGCGAAGAAGAAAATTGTTGTTGACTCATTTCGGTGAATAGTTTCTGAGAACAGCTATCGGTGTCAATAAACGGGATAGAACACTGCTCTTTATATTCGAATGCAAAAATAGAAAAAAAAACCGGTTCAAAACTATTTTTGTCTGCTGCATTTTGTTTCATGCATTTTTAGCTATTTTTGTGGCTGATTAGCCCCGGCGGAACTTCATTGTGATGACAAAACGCCGTGGACTGCATACTCTCAAATCATTAATCATAAGCGTATTCTGTTAGCATATTCTGCTCATGTCGGGTATTTCCATTTTATTAATCATAGTCGTTTACTTCTCGGCGCTCTGGCTTATTTCGTACATTGTAGGGCGCAAGAGCACCGACAATGATGCATTCTTTCTCGGAAACCGCAAATCGCCCTGGTGGGTGGTAGCCATCGGCATGCTCGGTTCGTCCATCTCGGGCGTGAGCTTTGTGTCGGTGCCGGGCTGGGTGGGTAGCACGCAGTTTACGTATATGCAAATGGTTTTCGGGTTCTTTTTCGGCTACCTGATTATTGCCAACGTGCTGCTTCCGCTCTATTACCGGCTCAACCTCACCAGTATTTACACTTATCTGGAGCAACGCTTCGGAACGTACACGTATAAAACCGGTGCTTCGTTCTTTTTGCTCTCGCGCACCGTGGGTTCGGGCGTACGTCTTTATATGGTCATACTTATTCTGCAATATATCATCTTCGACTCGTGGCATGTGCCTTTTGTGGTGACGGCTACCGTGGCGGTTTTTCTCATTTGGTTGTACACGCACCGGAGTGGCATCAAAACCATTGTGTGGACCGATACTTTGCAAACGGTTTGTTTGATTTCGGCTCTTATTTTGTTGGTTTTTCAGGTGTCGAAACAGTTGGACATGAACCTGAGTGAGTTCAGCACCCGGTTGATTAACGGCGGACATGCCCGCATGTTTGTATTCGACGACTGGCATTCGAAACAGAACTTCTTCAAGCAGTTTTTCAGCGGCATATTCATAGCCATCGTCATGACCGGTCTCGACCAGGACATGATGCAGAAAAACCTCACCTGCAAAAGTTTGCGCGACGCCAAGAAAAACATGTATTGGTACGGCTTTTCGTTTGTGCCGCTCAATTTATTGTTCCTCACACTGGGCGCCATGCTACTTATGCTGGCTGCCAAAAACAATATTGCCCTGCCTGCTTCGTCCGACGATATTTTGCCTTTGTTTGCTACGCAATATCTGGGGCCGGTGGTCACCTTTCTGTTCGTTATCGGCATCATTGCAGCCACTTTTGCCAGTTCCGATTCGGCTTTGGCTTCGCTCACCACCTCGTTTGCGGTCGACATTCTGGGTGTTCAGCGCAATACTCCCCGCGTGGCCGAACGTAAACGTCGCTTTACGCACATCGGTGTGTCGGTGTTGTTTGTGCTGATCATACTTGTTTTTAAAGCGGTGAATAACAAAAGTATTATCGATGCCATTTATACCATTGCCTCCTATACCTACGGACCTTTGTTGGGCATGTTTGCCTTTGGGCTGTTTACCAAACGACCTGTCCGCGACAAGCTGGTGCCTTATGTGGCAGTGGCTTCGCCGCTGTTGTGTTTTGGTCTGAATTTACTCACCAGCACCTTGTTTAAGTATCCCCTGGGTTACGAATTGCTGATGATAAACGGATTGATTACCTTTGCAGGCATGTGGATGGTGTCAGTTGACCAATTGATAGTTGACAATTGATAGTTGATAATGGCGTTGAATCGTTTGAACTTCTGCACGGTAAACTTGTAACTTCTTTTCTTGTAACTCGTAACTAAAATTATTATGGATATAAAATCTGCCGAATTTATAATCAGCAATACTGATTATCTGAAATGCCCCGATAGTAAATTGCCCGAATATGCCTTTATCGGACGCTCCAATGTGGGCAAGTCGTCGTTGATTAACATGCTTTGCAACCGCAAGGATTTGGCCATGACTTCGTCAAGACCGGGGAAAACGCTGTTGATAAATCATTTTCTGATCAATAAAAACTGGCATTTGGTGGATTTACCCGGATATGGTTATGCTACTGCCGGCAAAAAAATGCGCGACCAGTTGCAGGACATTATTGAAAGCTATATTCTGCACCGCGAGCAACTGACATGCTTGTTTCTTTTGATTGACTGCAGGCACGAGCCTCAGAAAATCGACTTGGAATTTATGGAATGGCTCGGCGAGAACGGTG
>WSSedL1CaDRAFT_10000442_pt1 | contig 29498 bp, 30 predicted proteins | sample WetSurSL1Cattail_FD_9464 | JGI IMG/M metagenome (IMG submission 9464)
CGGCCCCCCAAATCCGAGAGGCATACCGAGCGGCTGGCCTTCTCCGACGGCAATATCCGCGCCGCACTCGGCGGGAGTTTTCATCACAGCGAGGGCAATTGGGTTACATCCCATGATGAATTTCGCGCCGCCGTCATGGACGGTTTCACCCAACTGCGAGGCATCCTCCAGTAATCCGTAAAAATTGGGCTGCTGCATGTAAAAACAGGCACAAGTATCATCAAGAAGCGCCTTAAGCGCCTGCTGATCTGTTACCCCGTCTTTTTCAGGTACAATGACCAATTCCTCGTTTGCGCCCTCACAATATGTCTGCATGGTCTCGATCACCTGCGGATGTGCGGCGGCGGATACCAGCGCTTTTGTCCTGCCGCGCTCACGGCACATGGCAAGCGCTTCCGCAGCGGCGGTAGCACCGTCATAAACCGAGGCGTTGGCGGCATCCATCCCGGTTAACTCGCAGATCATCGTTTGAAATTCAAAAATTGACTGCAAAATACCCTGACTGATTTCCGCCTGATACGGCGTATAGGCAGTTAAAAATTCCTCCCTGGAAGTCACGCTTTTTACGATAGCGGGAATATAGTGACGGTACGCGCCCGCACCTCTGAATATTGTTTTAAAAACCTTGTTCTTCGCGGAAATACCGTCCATGATGCGGCGAACTTCCAGTTCAGCCTTACCATCAGGCAAATTGAGAGGCTCTTTTATCTTAATCTGCTCTGGAATCTGTGAAAACAAATCACCGAAAGAAGAACAACCAATGGATGCGAGCATTTCTTTTTGCTCTTCGGAAGTGGAAGGGACATAGCTCCCCATAAATCATTCCTCCTTACTCAGTTCATCCAGAAATTTTTTGTATTCCTCAGCAGAAATGAGGGCTCCTTTTTCCGTTATTTCTTCCGCTTCAACCAACCATGCTTCATAAGGGGATTCATTGATGGCTTGCGGCGCGTCTAAGAGTTCCTCGTTAATCGCATGAACTGTACCGGCAACCGGGCTGAATACATCGGATACTGCCTTAACCGACTCCACATCCGCAAAAGATTGTTCTAAGACTAAGCTGTCGCCCGCCTCTGGCAGGTTCACAAAAACGAGGTCGCCGAGCGAGTGCTGCGCATAATCGGTTAAACCGATCCTCACATTTCCGTTTTCCAATTCTTTTACCCATTCGTGGGATTTTGTATACAGGAGTTCCGTAGGAATATTCATAATATAAGCCTCCTAAAATATTTTGATTAATAAGTATGGCAGCCGTCTATGGTTGGCAGATGTAATCTCTCTGTCTTTGCGAAGACATCTCCCTCTGACAAGGGAGACAAGGAGGATGAAGAAAAACACTTAAGACCTTTCCTCCCATGATAATGGGTGGTTACCCTAACAGAGGAAATGCCGCAAAGCGGCAAAGGGGTGTGAACCTCCGCAGCGGTGGAAAGATTATTATGCCTTTTTATAAAATGGGAGCTTCACGATCTTTGCTTCGACTTTTTTACCGCGGATATCAACCTGAACGGTATCGTCCAGTACGGCGCTATCCGCTTCAATGAGTGCCATCGCTGCGGCGTACCCTAAAAATGGGCAGAATGTACCGGAGGTCGTATGACCGATCAATTTTTCACCCGCGTAAACGTCACAGTGTTCGCGGGCTATCCCCCTGCCGGTCATTTGGATACCAACGCGTTTTAAAGTTGGAGTTCCCTTTTGTTCCAATGCTTTTTTGCCGATAAAATCTTCTTTTTGCATTTTGACTGCAAACCCAAGTCCGGTTTCCAATGGGGTGACTTCGTCATCCATTTCATGCCCGTAAAGCGGCATAGCGGCCTCCAGACGAAGGGTATCCCGTGCGCCAAGACCGCAGGGAATCAAACCAAATTCTTCTCCCGTTTTCAACAGGGTATCCCACAGGGCGGGTGCGTCTTTGGGAGCGCAGTACAGCTCAAACCCATCTTCTCCTGTATATCCTGTTTTGGATACGATACAAGGGATTTCAGCCACAGAGCCGTGCTCCACGCAGGAATAATACTTTGTGGGAATCGATTCCTGTGATGCGAGTTTTTGCAGAATTTCCAGCGACTTTGGCCCTTGCAGGGCAATTTGAGCCATATCATCGGAAATATCCTGAAAGGTAACATCCCCCGATAAATGCGCTTTCATCCATTGCACATCTTTATCCCGGTTCGCGGCGTTGACTACAATCATGTATACTTCTTCCGACATGCGGTACACGATTAAATCGTCCACCACCCCGCCCGCTTCATTGCACATGGGGCTGTACCGCGCCTGACCGTCAACCATTCCGGTGCAGTCGTTGGTTACCAGTCTTTGAATATTTGCCAAAGCGTCTTTTCCGCAGAACAGGGTTTCCCCCATGTGCGAAACATCAAAGAGGCCCGCCTTGGTACGAACCGCCATGTGCTCTTTGATAACACCTGTTTCATACTGCACCGGAAGCAGATATCCGGCGAACGGAACAATTTTGCCTTTGCATGCCACATGGCAATCGTAAAGCGGTGTTTTTAATTCCATCTTCATTCCCCATTTCCTATTTTGCCGTGAATTTTGGCGCAAAAAAATATACGGAGGCGCACCGATAAAATCATCGGTGCGCCTCCGTACATGAACCTGAAAGATTCTCCGTTTCCGGATTGCTTCTTCGGTGCCAGTTATGGCTTTCCGGAGCTTCGTCCAATTCCGGTCCTTTTGCCTGAGAGTTTATTGCGACTTCACCTTCGGCTCTGTGTGAACAGTCTCTCCCGGAATCTTCATTCGAAATATTAATTTGTTTTATTGTAGAGCCTAACATTTATAATGTCAACATAAAATTGGTAATAAATTGTTTAATTAATTATTTAAAAATAAAACAGCACATTAATAAAGTCAACGATCCATCATTGACCTTTTATTTTTCAATTCTGTAACTTGTAACGCTTTTGTTGGAATAATTACATATTTGTTTATTGTTTTCCATATAGGAATATATTATTATAGTATTAGTAAATATTACCACACTTTTTACAGCGATATTTTAACTTTTATTTAGGTATGCGGGTACCTGCCGATTATTTGCTGTGAATCATCACAGTAAATAATTTATTTTTGTTAGGAGAAAATACATGAGCCTGATTTGCGTGAAAGATATTCGCAAGGTTTATCAAGTCGAAAAGGAAAAAATTATCGCGCTGAGCCGTATCAACCTTGAGATTGAGCGGGGCGAGATTTGCTGTGTGCTCGGCACCTCCGGTTCCGGGAAATCGACGCTTTTGAATATTCTGGCAGGGCTGGAAAAGCCCTCTAAAGGATGCGTTATCATTGACGGAGTGAATGTTTCAAAGCTTTCGGAAGAGCAGTGGGCACTGTTTCGCCAAAAGAACATCGGCTTTGTATTTCAATCCTACAATTTGATGCCAACACTCACCGCGATTGAAAATGTGGCCATGCCTCTGGTTTTCAAGGGCATCAAAGCAGATCAGCGTAACAAAACTGCGGTACATATGCTGAAAGCAGTAAATTTAGGAAACCGAATGCTGCACAGGCCCACTCAGATGAGCGGCGGCCAGCAGCAGCGCGTCGGGATTGCGCGGGCGTTTGTCGCCCGCCCTAAGATTATATTTGCTGACGAGCCGACAGGAAATCTGGACAGCAAAACCAGCCGCGAGGTAATGGAACTTATGGTTTTCATGGCTAAGAAATACAATGAAACTCTGATTATTGTCACCCATGATATCGAGATTGCAAAATACGCCGACCGCATCATTACCATTCACGACGGCAGTGTGAAAAGCGATGAAATGAATGTATCAATTGCAGGAAACCGGGAAAATGAGGAGGAAAAGCAAGATGAAAAAACAAATTAGGGCAGTAATTTCACTTATGGTTGCAGTATGTTTGACATTTGCGGCTATATTCGGTGCTGATTTAACGGCACACGCAGAGGATAGTACAGAATTAAGGGTTATCTATAAAATTGTTTCTAATTCCGCCACTCCGACCATCAGCAGAGGCAATAACTTTGAAGCGGATTTTTATTTTTATAGTAGTGACTCTAAAATGTCAATTTCTAGTATTTTGGTGACCAGTCCCAACGGATCAGTTACTGGCCTACAAAAAGATGCTTATACAGGTCTTTCACCTTATGCCGTGGATTCCGATACTGACCCAGCTGTTGTACAGGATGTACATACAGTCTATAAACTAAATATTCCTGAAGCTAATATGAGATATGTCAGCAAAGGCCCGGCAATGCTTAAGTTTAAAGTAGTAATGGGCGATAAAACAATTTATCTGCAAAAAACTATTACGGAATGCCAGGTGACCTCTACGTCCTCCGGCTCAGACCGATCTGATCTTTCCTTGCAAACTTACAGCCTGAACCGCACCGGCATCAAGGAGGGCGAACAGTTCATTCTTAATTTAACCATAAAGAATGACAGTGACGTGCCGAACAACCATGTGACCGCCGTGCTGGACGGCCTGAACTCGGACGAAATTACGGTAGACGGACAGATGGACACCAAAACCATCAGCACTGTTGAGTCCGGTGCGACTTCAAATATCTCTTTCCCCATGATTTGCAACCCCAAAATGGTCTCTAAAAACTATATGATTAAAGTTCAGCTCTCTTCGGATGAGTCCTCGTCTCCCGCCACATTCAATGTATTCGTACCCGTCACTGGTACAAAAGCAGATAAAGATACTACCTCGTCGGTAGTTGGTTCCAGCAAGCCGCAGATAATCATCGAGAGCTACGATTACGGTGGAAAAGCCGTCACAGGCGGCAAAGACTTTACATTGACTATGAATATCAGAAATACCGGTGCCACGGCAATTGAGAATATCAAGATGACGGTATCCTCCACCACGGCCGACACCAATTCAGGCGGCGATGAAACAGGAGGCGTATTTACCCCCGCAAAATCTTCCAACACCTTCTTTATTCAAAGATTGGAAGCCGGTGCGGTCATTAAAGAGCAAATCGCCCTACTCCCAAAATCCGATGCCTCCCCTAAATCTTATGGGGTCGGGATTGCCTTTAAATATGAGGCTGTTCTCGATGACAAGCGTGAGTCGCTTGACGCAACTGAAACCATTGCGATCCCACTCACCCAGCCCGACCGCTTTGAGGCAAACGACGCAGAGTTGCCGGGGCCAATGTATGCAGGCCAACCGGGTCAGTTAAGCATTAATTACGTAAACAAAGGAAAAAGCAAAATCTTTAATCTTTCCGTCAAACTGAGCGGAAACTTTACTTCCGGCGAAACAAATTCTTACATAGGCAATATTGAATCCGGTGCGGGCGACACATTCCAAGCCACGCTAAACGCAACAGAGGAAGAAACATTAAAAGGCACGGCAATCTTCAGCTATGAGGACGCAAACGGCACGACAAAAAGCCTGACCAAGGATTTCTCCTGCGAAGTCATGGCTCAGGACGGTGAGGGTGAAATCACTTCTCAGCCTGCTGAAAAGCCCAACGCGGGAAAATCTCCGCCCCTGTGGATGCTGCTGACCGGAGGGGGTGCCGCGGTAGTATTAATTGCTGTAATTGTTATCATACATAAAAAAAGAAAAGCAAAAAAGCTTCGCCTTCTTGAAGAGAGCGACGACTATGACGATATGACGGTAAATGAGGAAACAAAGAAATGAAATGGAAAGATATGATTTCGATGGCAGTCGGCAATCTGTTCAAACGTAAGGTTCGAACCCTGCTTACCGTCTCAGGTGTCGTAATCGGAACCTGTGCCATTGTCGTTATGATTTCATTTGGAATCGGAATCCGGCAAAGCATGGAAAAAATGATGCAGGGCATGGGCGACTTAACGGTTATCACGATTAATAATACCTCGCAATCGCCAGACGCTGCCGCGTTGGACGATAAAATGCTGGAGAAAATTAAGTCTTTGGAAAATGTCGTTGCACTTACCCCTGTTTTTAATCTCGACCCATCAAGTGTTACGATAAAAAGTGGGAAATACAATTATCAGGGTATGATATACGGTGTTTACATGGATTCACTGAAAGACTTTGGTTATCAAGTTGAAAAAGGAGAGTTGCCTGCCGAAAAAGCAGAAGAAACCTCTATCTTGTTCGGCAAGGACGCGGAATATGATTTTGTGAACAGTAAAAAGTCGAATAACAATATGATCTATGCAAATCCCGATAAAAATGGGAACATGCCTAAACCATATGTCGACCCGCTCACCGACAAGCTGCAGATCTCAGTAAACCTGCCGGAAAACTCTACGGCAAAAGCTAAGCCAGTCAAGCTGAAGTGTATTGGCACATTGGCAGAAGACTACAGCAAAAACCCTCAGCCAAGTCACAGTGTTTTTATGGACGTCAATTACGCGAAAAAGCTGAAAGAGAAATATAACAAACTGAATAATGTAAAAGCTGATGTAAACAAAAAAACAGGCTATGACAGCGCCAGCGTAAAAGTGAAATCCGTGGGAGATGTTGCTGCTGTCGAGCAAAAAATTAAAGACTACGGTTTTGATACTTACAGCATGGAGAGTGTCAGAAAGCCTCTTGAGCAGCAGATGAGAACCATTCAGATGATTCTCGGCGGACTGGGAGCGATCTCCCTGTTGGTCGCGGCACTGGGGATTACCAACACGATGATTATGTCCATCTATGAAAGAACGCGTGAAATCGGAATTATGAAAGTACTGGGATGTTTGGTACCTAATATTCGCACAATGTTTTTGATAGAGGCCGGAGCAATCGGTTTTATGGGCGGCGTAATCGGCGTAATTTTAAGCTATACGATTTCTTTTATAATTAATACGCTGGCAGCATCACAAGGAAACAGCCAGGGCGGCGGCAATGCTACGGGCGGGCTTTTTACCTCTGGTTCCAGTATCTCGATTATTCCTGTCTGGCTGGCTCTCGGCGCTCTTGTATTTGCAACGCTGGTAGGCTTGGTTTCCGGCCTGCAGCCCTCAAACCGCGCTGTTAAGATCAGTGCTCTGACTGCGATTAAGCAGGATTAATCAGGTATGAAGGGGGATACATTCTAAATAGGTGTAATCCCCCATTAAAAAAATATAAAAATCTTTAAACAATATGTTGACAATGATCGTTATTTTCGGTATAATGAGTAACGTTGTCAGTTCAAATGGCTCGGTAGTTCAGCTGGTTAGAACGCTAGCCTGTCACGCTAGAGGTCGTCGGTTCGATCCCGATCCGAGTCGCCATTTGCTGCTATGGCTCAGTTGGCAGAGCACGTCCTTGGTAAGGACGAGGTCATGCGTTCGAATCGCATTAGCAGCTCCATAAAAGTCCAGTAACCGTATAGGTTGCTGGACTTTTGGTTTTGTGTTAATCTTTTCCTTATAAATACTTTTGGAGCCACTTCATTAGTCCGATGTTTATATATTCATTCCACAATCAGACAAACAACTACTTTTTATCAATAATTATTATTTATATCGGCAAAAATGATTTTAAATATTAACAAAAAATATATTGACATAGAACAAAAAATGTTATACCATTTTATTGTAATACAGAATAATAATTTAGAGGTTTTATGTTTATGAATGTAGCCAAGCGTTAACCGTGATATGTGGATTAGTGCAATGTTACAAAATCGAAAAAAAATCAATCCCTCCATATTGACGGCTATTTCACATAGGCCAGTAATATGAGGAGGCACACACATATTTATGGCCATTCCTTTATGAGGTCTGGCCATTTTTATTGATATAGATTGCTCGTACAAACTTATTCGCTCATAGAACGGAGGTGATAAAATTGGGCAACTTAAATTATTCGCCAATAATTATGTCAACAGCATGAGAAAGGAGCGTTCACAAATGAAAACGGAATCTCATCCTATAGTGGTTAGTAAAAAAATCTATGATACCGTATACACTGAGGATGAAGAAAAGTGTCATGAAGTCAAAACCATCCAGTTCTTCCTGCCGGATATCAATTTCCAATCAATCGCCCAAGCGCTGAAAGTCTTGTTAATGATACTGATACTTATTGCCATATTTTGTTATCCGGACAAAATAAAAGAAGTTGCCCCAACGATGACTTTCGTCTTGGAACAACTTCGCTGAAAGAAAATCGTATACCTATTGACCGTATCAATCTGTATACACTCCATTATTTGATTCTAGCATGATTCTCAACAGCTGTCAATCACATTTCCACTTATTGTTATATTAATATGAGATAGGAGTTTAGTCAGATTTCCTACTTGCAAAGTCCCTCTGCTATCCAATAAGAAAAGATGGCAGAGGGATTTTTTGTACGAGTTTCATTTCTGAAAGTATTGCATAGAATAATTAGTAACACATAACTCACCTCTATTTTTTATAAAGTCATCCTACGATTAGGCATAAACCTAAAAGGAAAAAGGGCGCTGGAAATGAATCCGGTGCCCTCTTTCCCCGTAGTGGTTGTGTCAATTCCAACCAATGGTTATATTCTTTTTAATTCTCTATAAGTGCTATCTTTTTGTGTCTTGGACATTCCTAACAACCAGATTGACAAGCTATAGATCAATTGCATAGTATGTACTATCCACTACATGGGAGGTGATTTTGTGGGTATGTACCGTTACTCAGACGAAGAGAAATGTTATAAAAAAGAGGAAGACAAAAAAGAAGATAGAAAAGAATGTAAGAAAGAAGATCACTGTGATTCCGAAAGCGCACGAGCTTTGAAAAAGATCCTCTCTTTAATCGATGATTTAAATAATGGCGATTTACGCATTCTTGAAGATATTGTTGAGAGACTTTTGTGCAGCCGCTCAAAGGACTTCTAAGTTAATTATCTGCCTCCTTTTATTGCGGCTCTTACCTTAGCGGTTTGAGCCGCTTATTTTTTCATTCTTAACCAAAGTTTATTCAATGGCATAAAATAGCTTGGGAGGTGGTTACTTTGTATTTAGAACCACAATACAACCAATTTCAAAGTGTACTAAATAGGCCGCCGCAAGCGCATGCCACTATAAAGGGGAGCCCCAGCTTTCCAAATATTAATGGAATGTTATTTTTTTATCAAGTGGACGGCGGCGTCTTACTGATAGCTCAAATTCAGGGCCTTCCGCAAGGTTCAGATGTATGTCCGTCCAATATTTTTGGATTTCATATACACGAAGGTACTTCTTGCACAGGGAATATTCAGGATCCTTTTGCGAATACCGGTTCACACTACAATCCGAATAATTGCCCTCACCCATCTCATGCGGGCGATCTGCCACCGCTATTTGGTAACCGAGGCTACGCTTTCATGGCATTTATTACTGATAGATTCTCGGTTAATGAAGTCATTGGCCGTACTGTCATCATACACGCGAAAGCGGATGATTTCACGACCCAGCCATCAGGGAACTCCGGAACCAAAATAGCATGCGGCCAAATAGTATCAAATATTATATGATAGAAATATAAATCTTCCATAGTAGCAGACGGAAGGGCGGAGTCGGAGCGCACCGCTTTTTTCTCACTCATTGTATAATTGGGCTTCCACAGCCAATAATTGATTTGAAGTTCTCCTTTTATTTTTGGGCCGCACAATTGAGTGCGGCTCTTTTTTCGGTAATTCCCTTAATCAGCCGTGTGTAGAAGATAGTAATACGACTATGTGATTTACTGCCGTCCTGTAAAAAGGGCGGCTTTCATTAAAAATGCCGCCCTACCCTGCGCAAGGATAAGACGGCAATGCTCAGCCGAAGACTGACATTACATATAACATTAAGAAATAAAGATCACATCAGTGGATGCCATACAAAGCCGATTCCTATCGCTCCCGGACCTGAATGTGCCCCTACGATAATTCCTAGATTGCTTCTATATATCTGACCGGAATAATTTGCTATTTCTCTCAGATAATTGATGATATAGCCTTCGTCTTCCTTGGACTCCGCGTTTTGAATAATAATGATCAGTTTATTAATATCAGCCATCCTTGATACCGCTACATCGATCATTGTTTTAAGCGAGTTCTTCCTTCCTCTCACCGCTTTAATTGGGCGAACAACTCCATCCACAAATTCACATACGGGTTTAATGTTGATCAGTTTCCCAAGAAAAGCTGCTGCTCCTCCGATTCGGCCTCCGGATTTCATATATTTTAAGCTGTTTACCACAAAAAGAGTGCTTGCATTCGCAACCATCTTAGATATCGTCTCAACGATACTTCCAAAGTCTCTTCCGATATCAATCATTTGAGCAATTCCGATTTCTAATGCAGCCTGCCCGCAAGCACAAGTATTTGTATTAATAACTTCTATTTGAATATCGTCGTTTTTTTCTTTAAATAGTTCCTTTGCAGAACTAGCAGTCTGAAAACTTGAAGATAATTTTGAAGAAATCGTAGTCACAATATATTGTTTGACGCCCTTTGCATACTGCTCCTCAAACACGGTCAGCCAATCGTTAATATTTGGAGCAGATGTTTTGGGAACATCATCAGGAAATTCTTCCATATGATTATAAAACTCATTAATTTTATAATCAATATTTTCGCGGTAATAATTGGTATTATCAAATTTAAAATAGAACGGAACCTCACTGATGTTGTACCGTTCGATGAAATCCCTGGGCAGGTTTCCTGAAGAGTCAACTATTTGGCATATTGTTCTGCTCATTTACTTGTCTCCTCTCCGCCGTTTGCTTTTGCCCATGCCTGAGCAAAAGCGGATAACGCCGGCGGTTCATTCTGCTTTGAATCGAGGTATTTACGGACTTCAATTTTAGAAGCACCGCCGTGACCTTCAGAAAGCTGTTTGTTAAACGAGTCGAACTTTTCACGAAAACCACAGGTATGACAGATATATATTTTCTTATCCCCCTCACCAAAAACCTCAAGTTTTTTGTGGCAATTGGGGCAGCGTGCATTGCTCAAATAGGATAGATTCTGTCGATAACCGCATTCGCGGTCAGGGCAAACAAGCATTTTACCGCGCTTGCCGTTTATCTCAAGCATAAATTTGCCGCATTGCGGGCAAGGTGTCCGTGTTGCATTGTCATGATGGTAATTGGCGTTACTTGCAATGACGCCGCTGACAAGACGTGTGGCATAGCCCCTGATCTCATCGGTAAAAACCTTTTGCTGCAAAGCGCCTTTGCTGATCAACGTCAGTTTTTGTTCCCACTTTGCAGTGAGTTCCGGCGACCTCAAGTCCTCCGGAACCAGCTCAATCACCTGCATCCCTTTGCTTAAGGGTACGATTTCCTTGCCACGGCGCTCAACATAATTCGATGAAAAAAGTTTTTCAATGATGTCGGCGCGCGTCGCGGGGGTACCTATACCGTTAGACGCATCCATCAAAGAGCGCAGCTGGCTGCTCTCAATGAATTTTCCGGGGTGTTCCATCGCTGTGAGTAGCGTCGCTTCATTGTAGCGCGCGGGCGGTTTGGTTTTTCCGGTTCCCAATTTCACACGTGCAATCTGGAAGGTTTGTCCCTTTTTCACATCGGGCAGCAATTGCTCTTTTTCATCTTCGGAGTCGTCATCCCCCTGTACTGCCCCCTCATAGACCGCCTTCCACCCCTTCTGGCTCACAATCTTGCCCTGAGCAGTGAAAAGTTCTCCGCTGCAGCCAGCAGTCAGCGTCACTTGTTCATACTCAAAATCGGGGCTGAGTACAGCAAGAAAGCGTTTAACCACCAGGTCATATACCCGCCGCTCATCGGTACCCAGTCTCGAAAGTTCGACATACTGTTCGGTTGGAATGATGGCGTGATGGTCGCTGACCTTTGTATCATCGACAAAATGTTTTGACGCATGTACCCCCTGACGCAGCACGGCCCTTACAAACACACTGTAAGGGCCAATGTCGATGCTGCGAAGACGTTCAGGCAGCGTCGGCACAATGTCGGCAGTGAGATAGCGTGAATCGGTGCGCGGATAGGTCAGCAGTTTGTATTCCTCATACAACCGCTGCATAATGCCCAGCGTTTGTTTTGCCGTGAAGCCGTAGCGACGGTTGGCGTCCCGCTGAAGCTCCGTCAGATCATATAAAAGCGGAGCGCTTTCATGCTTATGCTCACGGCGCACTTCTGTAACCGCCATTGTGCCGCCTTTTATTTTTTGAGCCACGTCATCTGCACTCGCTTTGTCAAACGTGCGCCCCTGCATTGATTTTTTATCTTTCCAATACAGATTGAATGTCGGCAGGGAAGCGGTCACCGTGTAATATTCGCGCGACGAAAACTTGCGAATCTCTTCCTCGCGTGCAACAATCATAGCAAGCGTCGGAGTCTGAACACGGCCCGCGGAGAGCTGAGCGTTGTATTTGCAGGTTAAAGCACGTGTTACATTAAGACCGACAAGCCAATCTGCCTGAGCCCGACAGAGAGCGGAATAAAAAAGGTTGTCATATTCTCTGGATGGACGCAGGCCCCGAAAGCCTTCCTTGATCGCCTTATCGGTTTGAGACGAAATCCAAAGCCGCTTTATAGGTTTATGAAAACCAACCTTTTCAATGATCCAGCGAGCGACGAGCTCGCCTTCCCTTCCTGCATCGGTTGCAATAACCAGCTCCGAAATGGTGGGATTTCGCAGCAGGCTTTTGACTATGCCATACTGCTTCGAAGTCTCCTTAATTACAATGGTGTCGAGCTGTGCAGGCAGCATCGGCAGCGTTTCAAGATCCCACTTTTTATATTTATCCCCATAATATTCAGGGTCAGCGAGCGTGACAAGGTGGCCGAGCGCCCAAGTGACGATATAGTCGCTTCCCTCAATACAACCTTCACGGCTCTGCTTGCATCCAAGTACCCTTGCAAGTTCCCTGCCAACTGACGGCTTCTCAGCCAATACCAGAATTTTACCCATATTTGTACCTTCCATGTCAATATAATGCTAAATTTGAATTAGGATTCTTCGACAATGAAATCCTTAATCTTATTTAATATTTCTCTGTTTTCAGAATGGATTTTTAATTGAATCGGCACAGCCAAATCCATGCTGAAAATTCCCATGATAGATTTCGCATCAAGAATATGAACTCCTTCAATCAGCTCACATTCCACACTCTCCTTGGAAATAATAGAAGAAAATCTTTTTACCTTATCAACACTGTCAATCAGTATTTTCACAGTAATCATACCTATTCACCGTACTTTCTTATTTCATCAATTGACTTTTATCATTTACCCGATCAATAATCTTTTGCTTATAATTAATCACGTTATGTTCATATTCTTCATTCATCAACGGAGAATGAATCATAAAATCGGCAGTCGCTTTATTGTTTGCAATTGGAATATCATAAACCTGAGCGATTCTTAATAATGCTTTTACATCAGGATCATGCGGCTGCGCTTCTAAAGGATCGGAAAAGAATATTACAAAATCGATGTTGCCTTCCACAATTTTGGCACCGATTTGCTGATCTCCCCCCAAAGGGCCACTGTTGTAGCCCTTTACCGGGAGCCCGGTTTTTTCCGCAACGAGCCTAGCCGTGGTTCCTGTTCCACATAAAAAATGGTTTTTCAAGACGTCCTGATTTTCCGCGCACCACTCGATTAATTCCCTCTTTTTCCCATCGTGGGCGATTAAAGCGATGTTTTTTTGCTTTCCGATTGTAAATGTAATAAATTCGTTATTCATAGTTCTCTCCAATTTCATTTTAATAATTATTCTTTAATTTATAAAATCTGCTGATTGTTTGATCAATATGATCTTTAGGTGGGAATCTACCCCCTTCTTTTGAAAATTAGAGCAGCTAAATTGCGATTCATAATCCATGATGATACTCGATTAACGGCGATATTGTCGACTCATCGGAAAAATCCACAATTTGCCCAAAAGTTTCAAGCATCATTTTTGCTTCAGCGTCTCTATCTTCTTCATTCGTCTTACTTACTTTATTTTTCAGTAATGCCATCATTGATTTATGTAAGAAACTGAGTTTTTTGTAATCAACAGCACCCCTGAAATGGAAAATTTTGATTACTCTCCGCATCTCCTTTGTAAAATTCTTTTCAATGATAGGTATAAATTGATCCGTATTATTGGGATCTGCAAGCCCCACAGTGAATACAATTAGGTTTTTATCTTTTAGCTTATCAAATGCTTTATTGATCAGTGAAATGCCTAAAATGCCACTTGCATATAAACCGCCGCCAAAAATAATCGTATTATATTTTAGCAAATTTTCTTGTGTAACTTCTGAAGCTTCAAAAAGATCTGAACTTAAAGCACTGGCAATCCATTGAGCATATTTTTTTGTAGAGCCATATTTTGTTTTATAAACAACTACGGTATCTTTCATAAAATACTCCCTTAATCTATTTTTCAGTGTTATGGGGCATAGTTCCCGATAATAAAGTAATTCATTTTATTATACCATAATTACCCGACTAAAAACTACCAAACCATTTTGAATTTATTATACCACAGAAAAGGAAAAATCACCAAACATGACATCAAAATAAAAAACCGCCGAGAATGAACTCGACGGCCATGACTTTAAGTATTCACTGAGAAACGTTCCCTTATTTTGAAGAAGAACTTGGCGGAGCCTTTTTTCCATTCCTGCCAGACTGCACGATTTCTATTGCAGTAACAGTATCCCCATTCATGGTTAGTTTTAAGATACTGTTCACCTTTATATCCGAAAGTGCTGCCGAGGATGTACTTTCCGTACTTCTCGCGGAGATAATTTTTTCGTTGGAAACGGTAATTACTTTCTGTTCTCCGGTAAGGGTCAGCATTTGAAAAGCTCCGTTGCCCCGCGGTGTTGTTCCGTTTGATGTTTTTCCACTTGGCTTATCTGGGGAAACCGAACCGCTTGATGTGCTTCCATCGTGTTTTGCCGGAGCACTCCCGTTCCGGGCTTTTCCCTCTGGTCTACTTGCAGATCTGTCTCCATGTGCTTCATTCAGCGTTCCTAAAGCCAACGTCACTTGATTCCCGCTGATTGAAGTTACTTTACCATATAATTCTGTGCCGGTGCCGCTGCCCTGTGTAGATGCACTGGCTGATGCACAGCCAGTCGTTAATAATGTAAATACACATAAAATTGCAAGAATTCTTTTCATAAAATTCGTCTCCTTATATTTACTAATATATTTCCATATAATAAACAGTTAAGATGAATTTTAAGTGACAATTGTGTGTAAGCGTCGTGAAGTATTGACTGCTGCATCATCTTTCAAAAGGCATGAATTGATAAAAATTGCCCGGAGCATTAACCCCGGGCTTATTTTATCTTTAGAATTCGCTTAAACGGGTGTTCGCCCGCCAAAGATATTTCATATTATTTCTGAGTATACATCACATTATCAAAGGCGGCGATATTAATTACCGCATGATCAGATTTTACATATGATATTTTGACTGTATCCCCGTTTTTTGTGAGTGATAGTTCTGGACTGATGTCCGCAACAGCGGTAAAAATCTTATCCTGCTTCTCTTTCAGGATCATAGAATAAACTGTGTTGCCGCTGATAATTTCCGAGGATATTCTGTCAATTGTACCTTGCAGCTCCTGCTGTTGGTCGCCCGTACCAATCTCTGAACTTCCACTGGTGTTTTTCATAACCGACCGGTAGTTAGATATGGCATTTCCAATTGTATCGCCGGTTCCGACACTTGTGTAATCTATAATCGAAACAAAAGCATATTGCTTAATGAGACCTGCGTCATCCTTTAATGTCATAAAATAAGTCGGTTGTCCGTCAACATTTGTTAGGAGCGGGAATGATGCTACGTATTTTAAATTTTGCACTTTGCCCTGTGCTGACTGCTGTGCCGCATATTCCGTCGCACCGCTGATCTGATAACGGTACGGCTTTTTGGTCACCATGTCGATCAGCATAATGCCCGTGGCACTCTCATCGGCGCCCACACTGGTAAGCCCTGTATATAAATAACATCTTCCGCCGTTGTAGATGATGGCATTCCCTTCAGAAGGCTGGAATTTATCCTTGTTGGAAAAGTTAAATATACCATGGATGTAGTTTCCGCGGTTCGCTACCTGAGTCATCAAAAAATCAGAGGGCTGTACTCTGTCGACCCACTTGGGCACATTATTGATACTGTATTTTATACTTTCACCGGTAGCGGCATCAACAATAATTACGCCGTCCGCTTCGGGCAGATTAAATCCTACCTTATTTTTATAGGTTGTCACTACCCAATAAGGCTTGCCCTCGTCGTTAATCTCAAAGGAATAATCAGTAAGTCCGGTAAAAAGTCCGCCGGATAAACGCGTATGTCTTTGCAGATTGTCAAGAAAATATGCATTAGGTTGATATTTGACAGGGAACTTATCAATATAAGTTACATCCCTGGGGTTTGTTGCCGAGACCAGAATATAGCCCGGCGTGCCGCCCATATTGGAAATCCATTTAAAAAATCCGGAGTGAAGCAGAGGTACTACCCAAACAAGCTTGTCATTTACTTTTTGAATTGTAGGTTCGCCTAATGTTACCTGACTGCCAAGCGCGGGTTTTTCTCCGAGCTTTTTATCGGCAAGGAGTGCCGCCAGACTGGTGTCGACGACGGGAAGCCTTGCAATATCAATCGCCTGCACATCTGAGGAAAAAGTTCTGTTTTCAGGCTCAGGCATTTGATTTTTATAGCTGTCAGTATGAAATAGTACGCTTGAAAAGATGTTCACGATAATCAGAATAACCCACGGCGCAGCAGCAACTGCAAAATATATGCGTCCTCGTTTTGGAATACTGAATTTTACTGAGTTGCCATATTGATTTACGATGCTCTTCTCTCCAGTATTAAGGACCCAAAGAGTCAGGGAGAATACGGTAACAACAAAACTCCAGAAGCTAAGGCCTTCTTGATATAAGGGATTTAGATTAGGTGAAGCTAAAAATATAATCGCGCCAAAGAGTAAAACCAGAATCAGCAAGACAATCATTTTTGTCTTTTTCATATATATTCCTTTCAGGATCGACCTGCGGCTAAAATGCCGAGGAATCCTATTGCAATAAGATCTATCACGATCATTGCATTTATATCATATCATATTTTCAATGTCAATAGAGACTTGATCAAATTTTCATTATTAAGGTTAAATAAATTCCGAAAATTTGGCTAAAACCTCCGTTTATCGCTTTCGAAGAAGTTAACCTTTCGCTGGTGCGGCTTTTTCATTTATTATAGACATTAATCTGTTATCATATTCCCCGTTTTAAGGCAGTCCTGGCCTTAAAATAACGGTAACACCGCAAGAGGATTGCTTCATGAGGCTCATACAGTGTATAATCTGAATCATAAAAGCTGAAAATAAACTGAGCCAATATCAATTGAAACCCGGCACCCGAAAGTGAATTTTTGATTTCATAGCTCAATTTTTGAAATGAAAGGAATTTTTATATGCAGAACGCAGAAAGTACTTCAAGTAATATCGGTTCTCAGTTATTTAATTTCAGCAATATTAATCCGGAAGACTTAAAGTTCATACAACAGGCTGAAAATCAGCTTAATCAATCACGACAGGACAAATTAGTTTTAATTGCATATGATAAAACTCAGCAATAATAGACTGCGGCTCTTTCCTTTTTTGGTTTGAGTCGCTTTTCTAATATCCGAATTTACCAGCACCCACTCAACACCCATATATATATCAGTTTTTATTGTCCAAACATATTCCTTCCTCTCACATTGACAAGCCTTGCCCATACATCATATTATATAGCATCACCTTAGAAGGGAGTGCTAAATAAATGTGGAATAATTGTTGTTCATCTTGGTGCGGCTGCCGTCGCTGCTGCTGCCGTCGCTGCTGCGGTTGCTGCCGCTGTTGGAACCGCTGCTGCAATAACTGCTGGTTCTGGTAATTAATACTAATTAAAAAACTTGCCCGGGATACCGCAAGCGATAATTCCCGGGCAAGAAAAAAAGAAAATAATTCTTACAGGTAATTCCAAAGTTCGCTGTGAGGCGAACCGATGACTGAACTCGCAACAAGCAGCCCTTGTTCCTTGGCATATCGTGACCCAACTTCCACGGCTGCGGTAACATCCGCAATTTCACCGGTCAGAAAAACGATTCCTTTTCCTCCGACTCCCCTCGCAGTTCTTAACTCAAGAATTTCAACATTCGCCGCTTTGACCGCATTATCTGCGGCGAAAATAGCGCTTGCGATGGAAAAAGTCTCTATCGTACCAACCGCTCCCTGTTTTGCCTGCGGCTGAGCGCCCAAAAGCGCCTTGACCACACTCGGGTCAATTCTGCCAAGCAGCACAGAGTCGATAAGATAGGATGAATAAGTATTTCTGATCTTTTCTACCGCCGCATCAACCTGGGCAAGTTCGCCCGTAACGATCAGTTCAAATTTCCCGGGGCATATGGGCTGAGCCGAAATTAGGCTGATTCCAGCGGATTTCAACGCGTCATCCGCAGCCTGTATGCCCTTTGCGATACTTTTTAATTCTAATACTCCTACTGAATATTCCATCTTACTTCACCTCACCTGCAGAAATTTCTATTTGCGAGCCGGTCACAGCACACACGGTACCCGAAACCGGAGTATGCAGTGAGGCTGAGATTCCTTCATCTGCCTTTGCAACCATTTGACCGGCGCATACCTTATCTCCGGGCTTTACAACCGGAACAGAAGGCTTACCGACATGCTGGGACAGCGGAAGCACATAGGCCTCCTGCTGAATGGACAGGCTGTCTAAGAAACGGGTTGGTTTGTCAAACTTCGCCACCCCGATGCGGTTTTTAAATCTGCTGATGGGAACAAGGCGATCGTCACGCTCCGGGTCGGGAGTGGTCGGCTCGGTACTCTTGTATCCCAACCGGTTTTTAGCAAGGTTTCTCTTAACTTCAAACATCGTAGCGGAAGGCGCTATCCCCTGACAGCACGCCATGAGAGTACATATCCCGCATCCGCTGCACAGGGACGCAGTGAGCAGATCATCCGGATGATCCACCATACTGGAGCCCACCGCTCTCAGCGTTTTATGCGGCTGAAGCGGATAACCGATGAGATGCCTCGGGCACATTTCAGTACAGTAATAGCACTGGCAGCAAGCCGAGGGCGCGCGCTTAAGCACACGTTCGATTGATGCCGATTTAAATGTAATCGCTGGAATCTCATCCGGAAGAATCAGCAGCGATTTTGTTTTCTTCGTAATTTCAGCAATGGCGGGGTTAATAATCCGGCCCATTGCCGGGCCTCCGTCAAGTACTGTATGATCCGACGGAACCGTAATTCCGGCCGCTTTCAGAACATTCTTCACGTCGCAGTTAATTGGAACCTTAACCACCACCGGCTGCGCAATATCGCCGCCAATCGTCAGCCACTTTTCCGTTACCGGAATATCATGAATACTGTTGAAGATATTATACGCTGTCTCTACATTAATCACAACTGCCCCCACAAAGGAAGGAAGCTGCCCCGGGGGAACCACTCTACCCAAAGCTTGATAAATCATAATGATTTCATCACCCATCGGGTATACGTCCGGCAAAGTCTTTATACTGGTATACTCGCCGAACTTTTCGCCGTCCTTAAAATTGAGACTGACAGCAGTGTGCGATTTCATTGCAACAAGTATCTGTTTTGCGCCAAGCGCCTCACCGACAGCCTGAGCGCCGGCAACCACTTTGTCCATATGCTGCTGCATGATTGTAAAATCCGTATAAAGCAGTGGTTCACATTCCGACGCGTTAACCAAAACGGTATCGATGCCCGGTACAAGCTTCATGTGGGTTGGAAAGCCCGCCCCACCTGCTCCGATGACCCCGGCCGCTTTAATTTTTTCTTTTAATTCTTCTAATTTCATCGGATGTTTCCCTTCATAAGTCAATTAGCCATTTACCTTGGTCAATCACAGATTAACTTAAATCCTAAAAGAAATAAGTTAATCGATAATTCCAACAATGACTGCGTCGGTCGGAGTGCTGATTTTATCCAGAGCCAGCCTTGCACTGCTTCCGGTTGTAATCAGCACTTTTTCCCCGATCCCCGCGCCGACAGTATCGATTGCTATAATATAGTTATTTGTTTCTTTTCCGTCACTGAAAAGCTGTACTTCAAGAAATTTGGAACCCACAAGGGATTCGACCTTTCTTGTTGATACAATCGTTCCGACCACTTTTCCGCTTAACATAATCTTACCGTCCCTTTCAGTCGGATAAAAAGCAGGATAAACCTATCTTTTTAACATTGTTACTTCGGTTTTGCCATGAAATCCGATTGCGTTGGCATCATCTGTATCAATATGCATTTCGAGGGTAAATTCCGGCTTCACTCTGATTTGCACACCGTAAAGCATGGTTCTGCGTTCTCCCTCGGCCAACACATTCACATAATCGCCGTCCTTTATCCCGTAACGCGAGGCATCGGCGGGTGCCATATGGATGTGTCTGTTTGCAATAATACAGCCCTCTTCGAGTTTGACAACTCCTTTAGGCCCAACTATAGTGATACCGGCAGAACCGGTGATATCACCGGAAGGCCTGACCGGCGGCTTTACTTTCAGAACAAAAGCATCCGTACAGGAAATCTCCACCTGAGTTTGTTTTCTCAGCGGCCCCAGCACTCTGACTTTTTCAATTGGACGCAGTGACGGCCCGATAATCGTCACCTGTTCCTTGGAAGCAAACTGCCCGCCCATAAGGTCCTTCATCGGGGTAAGTTCGCTGTCCTTACCGAAAAGAGTATCCATATCCTTACGGGAAAGATGTACGTGCCTTGCGGAAATTCCAACCGGAATAATAGGCAGTTCATTGCTTTTAGGTTGGCTTTGCGTGTTTTGAGCGGTTTTTAAAGCGATGACCTGCCGAACAATCTCTTCAACTAACTTTGTGTCAACTGTCATAAGCTATCCGCCTCCGTTGCAATATTCTGTTTAGGAATCGCTGAAGATTGATTCAACAGTTCTTTTTATAAACTTTGCAAAAGGCGAGTGAAAAAATCCCCCGCCCCATGCATTCATATGATTACCAAACAATCCTTCAATCTAAATAAACCGGATTTTTCTATTTATTGTTGAATTGTAAGTTGAAATCCGAACAGATTATTTTACGGAAGGAAGAATCTTTTCCACATCGGAATGCGGTCTTGGGATTACGTGGGTTGCAACGACTTCGCCAAGTCTGGCCGCCGCTGCTCCGCCTGCTTCGACTGCTGCTTTGACCGCGCCAACATCGCCGCGAACCATGACAGTTACGAGTCCTGATCCGATTTTCTCTGTGCCGATAAGAGTTACATTTGCAGCCTTGACCATTGCATCGGCTGCTTCAATAGATGCTACAAGGCCTCTGGTTTCTATCATACCTAATGCGTCGTCCATGTTTTTCTCCTTTTTAATGTTATCATCTGTATGCGGTTTTTTCTTCGCTGCCTGCGGTGCTTTTGCGGACTGGGCAGCCACTGATCTTTCAACTGCTTCCAAAACCTGCGGAGAAGTAGCTGCAATTACCGACTCAACCGGCTTAATGAATTTCTTCTCGCCTTTTTCATTAGGAACTTGCATCACCGACTACACCTCCATATCTGTGTAGATAAACTTTTTAATTTCCGGGTGAGGTCTGGGGATGACCTCACATAACTTCACCTTGCCGACTTTTTCAGCTGCAGCTTTGCCTGCCAGGGCCGCCTCCTGTACATCTGAAACACTGCCGTCAACTACGATTGTTACCAACCGCCCGCCCAGCCTGCGCTCAATATGTACCAAACGAACATCTGCTGTTTTCAGCATGGCGTCCAGTCCTGCGATTGCCGCAACAAGCGCTTGCACCTCTAGCAGTGCAATTGCCTTTTCCACTAAAAATCACCCCGCAATTATTTTACTAAAGGAAGAATCTTTTCTACGTCCGAATGTGGCCTTGGAATAACGTGGGTTGCAACGACTTCGCCAAGTCTGGCTGCTGCCGCGCCACCTGCTTCAACTGCTGCTTTAACTGCGCCGACATCGCCGCGAACCATGACGCTTACGAGTCCGGATCCGATTTTCTCTGTGCCGATCAGGGTTACATTTGCAGCCTTAACCATTGCATCGGCTGCTTCAATAGACGCTACGAGACCTCTGGTTTCTACCATACCTAAAGCTTCTAACATAATCATAATCTCCTTAAAATTTTAATTCATGAATTACAGTCGCACAATTATTTTACTGCAGGAAGAATCTTTTCAACATCCGAATGTGGCCTTGGGATGACGTGAGTTGCAACGACTTCGCCAAGTCTGGCTGCTGCCGCACCGCCTGCTTCAACTGCTGCTTTGACTGCGCCGACATCGCCGCGAACCATGACAGTTACAAGTCCTGATCCGATTTTTTCTGTGCCGATAAGAGTTACATTTGCAGCCTTGACCATTGCATCGGCTGCTTCGATGGATGCTACAAGACCTCTGGTTTCAATCATTCCTAATGCTTCTAACATACTGTTAATCTCCTTCAAAAATTATTTCTTTTTTATTTTATCTATTACAAATTAATACTCAAGAATATTGAATTTATCATGACCAACTGCGCAAATCTTTGCCATCTTTTTGGTATCGTCCGCTTCGTTGGTAATGATATGGGACAAAATGAACTGTCCTTTTTCTTTGGCGACTTTCGCACCCGCCTCGACCGCCTGTTCCACGGAGGCAACGTCTCCCTGAATTTTAACTACCATAATCAGCGGAACTTCGGCCGCGTCGCCGTTGGCAGGTTTGTTTTTATCCAGCGCGACTATGGTTACATCCCCGGCTTTGGCAGCCGCGTCAGCAACAACAATTGATGTTGCAAAGCCGAATAATTCGATCATTCCAAGCGCCATAATCTCACCTCGCTGCAGAGTTTCCTCCGCTTAAATCATCACTTTACTCTGCGATGTAGCAAATTTTCATCCCCTGCTGGGAAAGGTTCATCTCCATTGCTTCGTTCATCTGGTCGAGCGGATATCTGTGGGTAATCAGCTCTTCCAGTGGAACGCCCATACCCTTTGCGCGGTTCATGAACGCAATTGCGTTCGGATACTCATGCGCGCCGTAATCCCAGGAACCAACCAGCATGATTTCCTTGTTGCAAAGGTCGAAGTGCGGATTAATAGTGCATTCGCCGTTATTGACAAAGAAGCCCATCTCGCACAGACCGCCGCCGCGCCTGATATATTTATAAACATCGGATGCCGCGCCCGGATTGCCGGTGCACTGATATGCAAAGTCCGCGCCGTCTCCGTTTGTCATGCCTTTTACCGCCTGTACTCTTGCTTCGAGTGTCGGTAACTCTTTAAAGTTGACGGTCTGTGTTGCGCCGAGTTTTTTCGCAAACTCAAGGCGTTTTGCGTTTCCGTCCACTGCGATAATCTGATCGATGCCGGCTACATGCAGGGTTGCAATCATCATCAGACCGACCGGGCCGCAACCCTGAACGAGAACCTTGCTGTTGAAGTTCAGACGGCCTGTCTTTTTGCCCTGCTCCAGCGCGTGGCTTGTTACAGCGGCAACTTCGAGTAACATTCTCTGGTCTAAGCTAAGTTCATTTACCACAAAGAAAGTGGAACCTTTTGTGATATGAAGGTACGTGGAGAACCATCCTGCGAGGTGGTTCCTGTCACTGTCTGTAATCAAGCCGTAAATACCCTGATTCTCGCAGAGATTCGGCGCTTCCGGATGATTCAAGCAGTTGTGGCAATGCTCGCAGCAAATGACCGACGTAACCAGCTTGTCACCGACCTGAATCGGTTTGCCCTGAGAATCCATTTTAATATTTTTGCCCAACTTGACAATTTGGCCGGTTCCTTCGTGACCGAGAACAAGTGGAATAAATCCAAACGGATCACCCTTCCACTCGTGAACATCGGTGCCGCAAACGCCGCAGCCTTCCACCTTAACAAGGATTTCATCGTCTCCGACTTCCGGAATCGGGAATTCCTTTACTTCAAAATGCTTCGCCGCCGTAAGCATAGCAACTCTTGCCTTGCCCGGTGTGCCGGCGGATGGCTGTGCATCCATACTGGAAAGTACGGAACGAACAATACTCTCAATCTGATTTGCATTGATATCCATATAATTTGGCCTCCTGTTTTATTTTAACATGCAACGCAAGATTATACAATTCTGAAAGAATCGACCATAACGCATCTTCTGCGTCTTGTAAAGCTTTTTGCCGAGGTAAGACCTTCGCCTGTCGGGCCTGCAATGGTAAAGGTGCAATGGCCTTCCCCACCAAAACCGATGCCTGCGTAAGACGGAGCATTCTTCACAAAGATCGTGGTTTCCACTTCTCTTGCAAATCTGGTGAGGTTGTCGATATTTTTAGAATGCATATGGGCGGTATGACGGTTGCCGTGTTCCGCTTTGACTGCGAGATCAATCGCCGTATCGATATCGGCAACTCTTACGATTGCCAGAATCGGCATCATCAGTTCAATCTGGACGAAATTATCGTCCGCATTCGTCTCGCAGATCACGCATCTGATTTCGTCGCCGACTTCAATTCCAATTTCCTTGAGAATCAGTTTCGCATCCTTGCCAACCCAATTTTTATTGATTCCGGGTTTTCCGTTTTTGCCGGTTACCAGGACAACTTTTTCCATTTGAAGCATCTGGTCACGGTTAATTAGATAAGCACCGTTCTGCTCCATATAGTAAATCAGTTCGTCAGCAATCGGCTGAAGGGCAAATACTTCCTTTTCCGCGATGCAGGGAAGGTTGTTATCAAAAGTACAGCCGTCAATAATGTCTTTGCCCGCCTTTTTAATGTCGGCGGTTTCATCCACGATAACCGGGGGGTTTCCGGCTCCCGCGCCGATTGCTTTTTTGCCGGAGGAGAGCATCGCTTTCACAACGCCCGGGCCGCCGGTGCAGCAAAGCATCTTGATGTACGGATGTTTTACCATAATATCTGATGTTTCCATTGTCGGCTTTGCAACGGACACTGCCATATTCATCGGAGCGCCGGCTGCTTTTGCCGCACGGTTGATCAAGTCTACCGCGTAAAGCGAGGTTTTGAGCGCGCCCGGATGGGGATTAAAAACGACGGTATTGCCGCCTGCAATCATTCCGATGGAATTGCACAGAACCGTTTCACTCGGATTGGTACTCGGGCACATGGCTCCGATGACTCCGTAAGGCGCCATTTCAAGCAGCGTAAGACCTTTATCGCCAGAAATTGCTTCCGTAGTCAGGTCCTCTGTTCCCGGCGTCTTTTCCGCAATCAGGCGGTGCTTTAAGATTTTATGCTCCACTCTACCCATTCCTGTTTCCTGAACACCGAGCTTTGCCATGACCGGAGCTTCCTCCATTGTCAGCTTTCGAATCAGGGAAATGACGTTCTCTCTTTGCTCAAACGTCATATCACGAAGCACTCTCTGCGCTTTATAAGCAGCTTCAATGGCTTCGTTCATGTCATTAAATACACCGAGATAAGTCTTCCCGTCGATGACAAGTCCTTCGGAAGCAGCGGATGCCGGTGAACCGGTCATGTTTGCTACGACCTGTCGTACGATTTCCGCAATCTCGTTTTCCTGTATTTCCATGGCACATACCTCCTTATCTATTTTCAAATATTTCTTTTGCATAATGTGCTAATGATGTGTCCTGTTCGGCCGAACCTCCGCTCACTCCGAAACCGCCGATCAGCTTGCTGTTTTCATAAAGCGGAATCCCGCCGCCGAAAATTACAATCCTGCCCCCGTTGGTATTTTGAATGCCATAGAGGGGACCGTTCGGCTGAGTCAGTGTTCCCAGCTGTTCCGTTGACATTTGCACCGAAACACTGGTAAACGCTTTATTCTGTGCGATATCGACACTTGCGATATAAGCACCGTCCGCCCGAAGGAGTGCAACCGGATTTCCGCCCGCATCACAGGCTGCAGTCACAACTGCAAGCCTCATCTCCTGTGCCTTTGTCAGCACTTGGCGGCAAAGCCAAAGACCGGTTTCCATAAAACTTGCGCCGATCTGTACAGATGAAATCGGGGCAGCAGATATGAAATTTGCTTTCTGAACTTCCAGAGGAGCAGTATTGCCAGATGTTTTTGCATCCATCAGCCGTGCGAGGGCGTAAATCAAATCGGAAAGCCGGTTTGCCCACATCATTGCTTCGCGGCTGATTCCGCCGGTCTGCTTGCTTGTGAAAAGCTCCCGTTCGGCCCTTCTTGCAACACTGCGCGCCATGTCGAGCGCCGCGCCCGCGGCGCTGTTGCCCGGCGTAATGAAAGCGGTAATCTGAGAAACGGACTCCATAATCATGTCGATGGATTTTTCCATTCCCGCAACCTTATCCTTTGTTGCAAACTTCTCCCCGCCCGCCAATTCCGTGGAATACGAGATGATGTCCTGCTGGATAGAACGAACGATTTCGCCGCTGTCGGCAGGCATTTTACTTCTTGCCACACCCAAAGCGGAATTGAGTTCATCAAAAGTACCAAGCAGTGAAAAAATCGGGCTGTTTTTGGGAATCATCTTGCGATTGATTGTACTTGCAAATCCGGTATCGCCGTTTTTTGTATAAATACTCATTCCTGGGCATTCCTCCTTTGGAGGGATCAATTATTTAGTCCGCGAGGGCAAGTCCAAGGGCTACCGCGCTGTGCGGCGGCAGAAGACCAAGAAGATTCGCACGCCCCGCCGCGATGCGGTAAGCGCTGAGATACTCTGAAAGGATATCTCCGATTTCAAAATCCTGCGAACTTCCGCCCACCAGCACCACGGAACCGATTCTGCGAATCTCTCCGTCGGGGGCCACTGCCTTCAGCGCCCTCTGCGCGTTGGTGAGAAAAACTTTTTTCTTCGCCTGCCTGCGAACCGAAGCAATTTTATCAATTGTAAGCTTTTTGTCTGAACGAATCGGAACCAGTCCTTCGTCCGTAACCACCACAACTCTGGAAAAGAACTGAGGCGGCAATGGTTCTGCCACAAACTTTACACTGGAATCCTCAAACCGCAGGTACAAAAGTCCTTCAACCTTTGCGAGCGGAAACTTCTTAATCAACTCCGCCGTATCCCTGTCATTGAGATTTAACTCAAGGTTAATCATGCGTGTAACCATCTCGCCCGCGCCCGCGTGATGAATGGAAGTAACGGCTCCGGTTTCATCAATCAGCGCGGCGTCCGTGGAACCGCCGCCGAGATCAAGAATGGCAAGCGGCGTTTCGGAACCCGGCGTGGTCAGCGCACCTTTGAGCGCCATCTCCGCTTCCTTGCCGGAAACAATTACCGCAACTCCGATTTTACTTTGCAGCTCCTGCGCGATTCGGCTCATATGGAGCTTCGAGGTCTGCACCATGGCAGCAAGCATCACAACGTTTTCCATTGCGAATTCATCTGCCAGAGCGCCCCCGACCTTGATTGCCGCAAAGGTATCGGCCGCGAGGATATCGGATATTTTCATATCCTGCACAGGCTGTTCCGTCAGTTCAGCCATCGTCTGTTTGATGGAACTGACCAGACCTCCCACGTTTGTGCCTTCTTCGCCGACCGCGTCGGTGAGTTTTCCTGCCTGCTCCAGCGCCGCCATAATCGCTTCCCCGCCGTTGTTTACGTCGAGTTCCACGGTCTTTTTGTCACCGGTTAACTTCAGGTTTCCGGCGCGGATTCTGCGGGATTTCACCTGAGCACCCTGCGCCCGGATGACAACACCGGATCGGCAGCCCGTAAGGCTTCTGGCCACCGGAATACTGTCCTTTGTCTGCTGGGCGTCAAGCCCGAACAGACCGGCAATTCCATAGGGGTTGGAGAGGGTTTTAATGCTTTCTCCGTTTTTGGCGACTTCAACAGCCGTCGGAACATTCATTTCTATTTGATTGATTCCCTTGACCTCGTCAACAATCGGAATCAGTCTGATTAATCTGTTTGCAATCAGCACGCCGTCATCACCTTTTACGATTGCTCCCACCACTTTAATTCCGCCTGCAAAAGCCTGATTCAAAATAGCAGCGGCTTCGTAATAAGGACAATTGTCAATCACCGCGATGACAGAATCGGTTTTTCCGGCAAGCTCCCGGATTGGCGCCGTAAAGCCCAACGCTAGTCCCTCGCCTCCCGGCGTATCGGGATTGTGGCCAATCATAGCCGAACCGATCACCACTGTTTCACTGACGGTATCCATGGAAAGGTCACTGATGACCGGAGCCGCCTGATTGATTCGGATTCCGCTCAGGTCACTGCGTTTCAGTCCTGCCGAGGCAAGCGCTTCGTCGAGTACCTTAATGCATCCTTCTACATTGCGAAGCGTTCCCTTGACTCCTGTTGTAGGCGCCATTGCGGAGGAAAGATAGACAGGAGTGCTTTGACCTTTGTCCATCAGAACCGCTTCCGTAGTTGAGTTGCCGATATCAATTCCCGCAACGATTTTTGTACTGAGTTTATAGTTGGAAGTAATGCTCATATTAACCTCCCCTTATACAAGGAGAATGTTTCGTTTTTCATAAACCGCCGCGGCCTCCCGCACAAGCTGTGCACACATGGGGGCTTGGTATTCATTCAGAAGCGTTTGAGCCAACTGTTCGAGCTGTGCCCTTGTAGAACGGTTCGGGCGGAGCATATCATACATTTTTATGATGGTATCATCCGGAACCTGAATCAGTTCAGCGGCACGTTTCAAATTTTCACCGATTTGCTTTTTTCCCGCACTCTCGGCAATCTGCGCCTGCGCATGAAGCATTTCGCTTGAAATTCTGACATCCTTGATGGTGACGGTTTCGTTTAAAACATTTTCCAGATTAATTTCACTCATACTTTTTCCGGTTGGTGTTTTAATCACATCGCCGTGCTTTTGGAGCATTGGATAATCAGCTTGGGTATAAGCTCCGCTTGCTTTTGGCGCTGCTTGCTCCGGCTTTTGAGTTACACCGGATTTCAGTTCTTTGGCAAGAAGGGAAACCAAATTTTCTATATTATCCATTGCTCCACTTCACCTCCAGGGCAACCGGTTTTCCACCGGGACGAATCTGCTCTGTTTCCTTAATGTGAAGGATTGCCGCTTTGGTCTGGTAACTTGGGCGCACCATGCAGTCGTTTTCCGTTTCAATCGGGACGGGGGATTGTCCCTTTGCGTACCGTGCTGCATTCTTGCCGATTTTGCGGTACATCTCCAGTGTAATCAGCGGTGCCTGCGGAAACAGTTCCAGATTGGAAAGCGGGAACAAATCCTTTTGGTGAATGACCGTGGTACCCTTGGACTGAATTCCGATTCCGATTCCGGAGCCGCTGAATCCGGCGGCTCTGCGGGCGATAAAGGAAACATCGGAGATATCCACAATCTTGATAAACCTTGGCTTTAACCCTTCCTCTTCAATGCCCGCCGCAATTTCGCGGAGAACCTCGGAATGGGGAATCCCGCAGATTGTCTTGGTCTGCGCCGTGCCGAATGCAGGGGCGAGCCCGATGACAACCTCGTCAGGGTAAGCCCCGACTTTCGCCTCGCCCACTTCGGTAATGGTAAAGCCCGGGTCCGGTGAAGAACTGCCGGACAAACTCTCGCTTGGCGTCACCGACTGCGCCGCCGGCGTCATATTGTGCTGAGCCAAAGCCTCAATTACTTTTTTGGTGATTTCGGCAACCATTTTTTCATCGTATGCCATGCTTCCTCACCATCCTTTAAAAATCTTTGGGGTCAAACGCCTGAGGA
>WSSedL1CaDRAFT_10000443_pt1 | contig 29447 bp, 22 predicted proteins | sample WetSurSL1Cattail_FD_9464 | JGI IMG/M metagenome (IMG submission 9464)
ACAAAATTGGTCGTGTATCGGTCTTTTGATCCACTAAAAATTTAGGAGTGAAAACACCTGGATAAAAACGACTCACCATATCAACATAAGGTTCGTCTTGAGGATTTTCAAAACGATGTGAATGATCCACAGTCCTTGGATAACGCGGATCTAAAGGATCAATATAGCCATCTAACCTAGGATTTCCTTGCGCTGGTTCATAATGTACTGGTCGTGTAATATCATAATCGTGTGTCCAAGCCGCCATAGCTGCGTGATTGGGTCCTTTCCCAGATTCATTACCCAAACTCCACATCACAATACTTGGATGATTTTTATCTCTTTCTACCATTCGAGTCATACGCTCTAAATAAGCGCTGGTCCATTGCTGATCGTTACTTAAAAAACCACCTAAACCATGTGTTTCGAGATTGGCTTCGTCCATCACCATCAAACCATATTTATCACACAATTCGTAGAAATAAGGATCGTCTGGAAAATGGCTGGTACGCACAAAATTGAAGTTGAATTTCTTCATCAATTTTACATCGTCTTCTAAATCTTGGTGGTTTACTGCTTCGCCACGAACCGGATGATGCCCGTGATGATTAACTCCATACACATAAGTTTCTTTTCCGTTGATGAGCATTTTGCCGTTTTCTTTCGAAAATTCAATCGAACGGAAACCTAGTTTACAGCTTTTCACTTCGCTAATGCTTCCATCAGGATTTTTAAGCGTCATCACTAAAGTGTATAAATTTGGGATTTCAGAACTCCATTTTAATGGATTTTTGATTGTTTCCTGAAAAAAACCAAAGCGTACTTTGTCTAACCTTGGCGAAACTTCACTAATAATATCGGCAGCTTTTCTGCTTAAAGGTTTTTCGAATAAAGGTTTGTTTTGAGCATCGTATAATTGTACTTCAAAAGTCTGATTTTTGATAGTATCTCCTGTAAAATTATCCAAACGTGGACGCAATTGAAAAACGGCATCTTCGTATTTTTTGTCTAATTTGGTTTGGTAAAAGAAATCGGCAATACGTAATTTTGGCTCTGCCATAATGAAAACTTCACGCTGAATTCCACTCAAACGCCAATGGTCCTGGTCTTCTAAATAAGAACCATCGCTGTAGCGAAAAACACGAACCGATAGGATATTCTCGCCTTTCTTTAAATAAGGCGTAATATTAAATTCAGACGAATTGAAACTGTCTTGTCCGTAACCCACAAAATCGCCATTCACCCAAACTTGAAATGCTGAACTGACTCCGCCAAAATGAAGACTAACGGTCATTCCATCCCAGTTTTCAGGTACGGTAAATTTGCGTTGGTATGACCCAATTGGATTATCATCTTGCGGAACAAACGGCGGATTTACTGGGCGGAAAGAATACACCGCACTTTTGTAAATTGCCATTCCGTATCCTTTCATTTCCCAATTGGAAGGTACTTCGATTTTGTCCCAATTTTTTACCTCACTTTTATAAAAATCCTGAGGCGCTTCTTGTAGGTTTTTGGCAAATTCAAAATCCCATTCGCCATTGAGCATTTTAATCCTGCTTTTAGCTCGATTTCCTTCTAAAGCATCTGCAACAGTCGCATAAGAATATGATGTGGCTCGCGCTGGCTCTCTATTGATGCTCGTAATCATTGGATTTTCCCAAGGATTAAAGGAGTATTTCTGTGGAATTCTTGGAATACCAGCAGGTTCACCCGTAACGAGTTGGGCATTCCCTAAAAAGGGAAGTATTAAGGTAAAAGTATTAAGTATTAAGACCGATTTTCGCAGACGAGATGAATTTGAAAACACTAATAGTTTCACACATTTTTCATCAAAAAAACGCTGAACAAAATGGATTATATCTCTTTTACTTAATTTCAAAACTTACTATTTTAAATCTTAATACTTAATTCTTTTTAACCTTCTCTGGCGGCGCAACAAAATTCAATTCGCTTTTGCCTAAATCTTTAGAAGTGGCCACGGCAATACCTCTTTGTTCGGCTTTGTTTACGGCGCAATAAAAATGATAAACAACACCATCGTGTTTTACAACAAAAGATTTGTGCGCAAACCTATTATCATAGGGTTCTGATGACTGAATTAAATTATCGCCTTCCCAATCTTTCCAATGAATTAAATCATTCGAAACTGCAAATCGGTTAAACGCACCTTGATCCCAACCTGTCCAAAAAGCACCAAAATAAAACATCACCCAAGTATCATTAATGCGCTGAATATACGCATCTCCTGAGATTCCTTTATGATGATTGATTAAAGGTTTATTGCCATAACGCTCCCAATGTTTCATATCGTTTGAAACTGCCATGGCAATACGCTCTGCGCCTTTAGCAGGATTTAAACTATCACCACGCGCATTATAATACATAATGAAATTGTGTCCTGTCAATTTATCTTTATCACGAATCACACTATTTTTATACATGGTACTGTTGTCCCACCAACGCACATCTTTGTCTTTTGGAGTTAGCACCGGATCGGGCAAACGTTCAAATTCGTGCGGTTTTGTTGGAGATTCTTTACTATATGACATTCCGATAGATAAAATGCCAGCCTCATAACCAGTTGTATTTCCTCCAAAATAACTCATCCAATATTTATCATCATACTTATTCCATTCGTATGAACCACCCCAAGTGTAATCCTGTAAGGCAATATAACCAGCTTTTTGATTCACATCCCAATGGGTTTCATCTTTTGAAAAAGACATAACTTTTCCTAAATGTTTCCAGTTTAATAAATCATCACTCTCGGCCAGCCAGGTTTCGTAACCTCTTCCGTCGTAAATCAAATAAGTCATAAACCATTTTCCGTCTTTTCTGAAAACGCTCGGGCAGTCCATTTTATAGGAGTTGTCGGTTGGCACCATCACCAAACCGTATTTGTAAGGCGTTTTGATTTCGTTGTAAATCTCCTGCATTACGGCGTCGTTGATTTCCCTTTTTTTGTATTTGGTGGCACAACTTACTATTAACAAAGCTGTGATTCCAATTATGAGGTATTTAATTTTCATTTCTTATGTTATTATGGCACGCGGATGAAACGGATTAAACCGATTTTCACGGATTTATTTTTCTTCTTAACAACTTTGTCAAAGTTTTAAACTTTGACAAAGATTAAAATCGCTCAAATCCTCGTTCTATATTTACTTCAACTCCTTCAATCGGGATTCCATTACTTCTTTGTTCAATTTTACTTTGACCATTCCTGTTGGGTGAAATCTTTTTTTCAAATCGATGGCGTTATATACGATGGTGTAAACATCATTTCCTTCGGGAATTAAACACAAAGGTGTACGCATAATATCCCACCATTTATCGACTTTGGTTTCTATTGGAAGATAACGTGCTTCGCTCCAATTAATTCCGTCTTTCGAAAGTGTGTAGCCAATCATATTTGGTAAATGATGTCCCCAACCTTCAGGTCCTCCATCGAAAATGGCGATGTACAAACCGTTTGGCAACTGACTCACAATTGGATTTTCAATAAATGATGGATGTATTGTTTTTATGGGTTCCAAACCTTTATTCAATCTTGTCCAAGGTCCTTCTAAACTATTGGATTCAGCCAAAGCCACGAACCAACCTTTTCCAGATTTCGTAGGATAATCAGCCCAAGATTCGAATGGATAAGCACCGCTGTAAAAACCAAAATATTTATCGCCTACTTTATACGGGAAAAATGAAGCCACACCTTGACGACCTTCCCAAGGTTGTGAATCCAATCCAGGTTCCATAATAATTCCGATATCTTTATACGGCCCTGCAATTCCGTTGATACCATCAACTGTCGATTCGCAACGCCAAATTCGACCAAAAGAATGATTCGGTTGAATTTCTTTATGCACGGTGTAAGCCAAATAATAGCCGTACCATTTATTTTCTTTTTCACTAAAAACAGGCATATACGACCAAATCGCTGCACGTCGATCGTTCATTGGGTTATCATCTTCGGTAATCGCATAGGCTCCGCTGGCTTGCAAAATAGTGGATTCTCTTTTCCAATGAATTGCATCTTTGCTTGTCCAATGACCAATTTTAGTTTTCACACGATCATAATACATTTCTATTCCTACTTCTCCTGCTCTTTCGGTTGGAAACATATGATAGGTATCGCCTACTTTTACCACACGACCACCTTCAAAACCACCTTGAATTCCTTCGGTTCCAGGAAAACCTTCATCAATTATGGCTTTATTTTCTCCTCCTATAATTTCGAAAAGTGGTTTCTCATCTGAAAATCCTTCTACAATAAATGTTGGATTCCATAATTTTCCATCAGGCATTTCAGCATTTCTGGAAACCAAAGCTTGGTTATTTTTTACTACTCCCAAAATAGCAAACAGTCCTTTGGCATTAGGTAAAATAATATGTGTCCCTTTTTCATACGAAACTGCATAGACATTTAATGATGGTAAACCAGTGATAGTTACTCCATTTTCAAGTAATAAAGTTGCTTTGTATGAATTCGAATCTAATTGAAGAAACTCCATATTATTTTTTTCCTGAAAAGTTCCTACCAATAAAACTGATTTTTCTTTGAATTTTAGTTTCAAAGGAGTATTTGTTCCGTTTTTATACCTTTCTAATGGAAGTTCAACTCCTGTTAATCCTTGCAATTCGGGAGCAAGCTTTACAATATTGTGTTTGCTTCCTGAAAATACATGGGCATATTGCGTTGTTTTAAATGTCTTATAGTTGGATTTTACAACTTCAAAAGAAGCGGATTGCCAATTAGTTTTTTGAGCTTTAGTCGAAACTGAAAAACTAAAAAAAACCAATAAAAGATAATAGATATGTTTACTTTTTTGAATCATTATTAAAGTGCTTTATAACTTATTTTGTATTCCTCATTCGGTTTTACAATCAGTTGGTATTTGTTTTTTGCCAATGCTGTAATTGTTCCTGAATTGGTTTTTGGTTTGCTTTTGCTTTCAATTACTAATTTACCTTCTCCTTCAACTGCTTTTACTTTTATTTCCGATTTACTTACATATAAGACTACTTCTCCATTTGGTGTTGGCACTTTTCCTTCCATCCATTGCAATCCGCCTAAATTCGGTTTGATTTCATATTCAGCATAACCCGGAGCTATTGGTTTTACACCCAAATAATATTTTCCTAGCAAATAAATTGGGCTCGAACCCCAAGCGTGACAAAGACTTTTTCCATAAGGGCGTCCATACATCGCTAAATGTTCTGTTCCTTTTTTGTTTGGGTTGTATTCTTCCCAAAAAGAAGTCGCGCCTTCTTTTAGCATTCCGCCCCAATAGTCTTTCATTTCTTTCAACACATAATCTTGTTCGCCCATTGCACACAAGGCTTCCAACTCGTAAAAACGCATATATGGTGTTGTGATTTGAAGAACATCATCATTGAGCAACACCTTCTTTTTTATACTTTGTTTTTGTTCTTCATCAAAATAATTGAAAAAAATCCCGAACATATTAGCGTATCTCGTTACAATATCTTGCATTTTACCATCTATACGCTGGTGCTTCATTACGTTTTCTTTTTTATCCCAAAACACATCAAATAGTTTTGCTTTTAAATCAACCGCTAATTTTTGATATTGTTTTTGGTCATCCTTTTCACCTGCAATTTCAGCACTAACTGCCATAGCTTCTAAACTTCTCGCTAAAAGCATTTGCTCAAAACTAACCTCACCTTTTTTTGGTAATCCGTCTGCCCAATCAATAAAAACCCAATCCCCTTCTAATGGTTCTAGGAATCCGTTTTTGTTTCTTCTTTCTAAACAGAATTCCATAAGTGATTTCATTCTTGGATAAAAAGTTTTAATGAATTTCGTGTCACCAGTGTGTAAATAGTAATCGTAAACACCCACAAACCAATACAACGAATAATCCATGATGATATTAATATGAGCCGTCACAGGTTCTTTACCACGCAGTGCCAACAGCGTTCGTTCGACAGAAGCCGAATCAAAGAATAAATAATAATTCATTAAATAACTTTGGTAAGCGTCGCCAGACCAAATCCAACGATCGCGTTTGATTCCATCTATAAAAAATTCGCGAGTTGTTAAATGCATGGTGTAAGCCGAGACATCCCAAATTTTATTCAATTCTTGGTCTGAAGATTTGAATGCACCACGATAGTCTAATGGTAAATATTCATAAAGCATCGAAATAGAATCATATTGTACCGATGCATCCGCTTGCACTCGAACATAGCGGAATGCTTTGGATCCATCGTGTGTGTAAGTTTCGGGCTGGTTTCCATCAAAAGTCAAATGGTCTAATGTTTCGCATTTTGCAGTATCTATAGCTTCCTCACGAGATTCGCCGTAATACAATGCAACATTCCCTTTTCCTTTTAATCCGTGAATTTTAATATAACCAAATGTTTCTTTACCAAAATCTACCAAGGCACCAGTTCCTATTTTTTCCGTTTTTTTTGCGTTCCAAGGTGTCGTTGTTAGTTTGAATTCAGAAGGTTTTGTCTCTGGTGCATCAAAATTCCAAGAGCCAACAGGAACCCAAGGTGTGCCAGATTGTTGTGCTTTTCCGGTTTCATCAATCCAAAGTTTATCTTCATTGGTCACCTCCCAAGAGGCATCCGATTTAACATATTGACCCGCAATATAAATAGCCGGCAATACTTCCTGATTGTATACTTTAAACGAAATTTTATGTTTCCCTGCAGGAATTTTTATTGATTTTGGTTGACCATAAACCTGAACACCATCTAAAAGTAATTGAAAAGATCCTTCAGAATATATTTTTACCTCATCTGATTCTGGAATGTCGACTTCTGTTTGAAAAGTTACCAAAGCATAAGGACTGTAATATTGCCAAAGCGGTGGAAATACTGCTTCCCGTTCTGTACGTCTTACTTGCATTTTATTGCTTAACCAAACTTCAAAATCTCCTGGATACCAAATCCAAGTGGCTTTGCTTTCCTTTGATTGTGTTTGCGCAAAGCTTGAAAAACCTTGGAATAAAAAACCAATTGCAAAAACAATAAGCCAAATATTTTTTACTAAAGAAAGTGTTTTTTTCATATTCAGTTTAAAGTTAATGTCCATTAAAAATAACATAAAGCGCTATCATAACCAAAGTTAGAATAACCCATAATATTTTAACCTGTTTGTCAGGTTTAGCCGCAGGATTGATTCGTAATAGAGTTTGATGGTCTTTTTGTCCCCCTTTATCAGTAATCGTAATTATATAAGCCAACACAGAAAGTCCCACAAAAATGTAAAAAGACAACATCAAGAAATGTGGCCATTGATAAACTCCATTTGGGAAAACCCATAAGTATAAAACCCCTGTTCCTAAACTGATAATGGTTCCTAAAGTCAATACCAAATTAGCTGCTCTTGTAGTGGTTTTATTCCAAAGCACTCCAAACAAAAACACAACTGACATTGGCGGAGCAATAAATCCTAAAACCGATTGAAAAATATCAAAAAGATTCAATCCTTTGATGCTATCAATAGCCAAGGTGATTAAAATAGACAATAACGAACCAAATAAAGTGACCAATCTTCCTATTTTAACAATCTCTTTGTTAGTCGCATTTGGCTTGTGATTTTTCACATAAACATCCATCGTAAAAACCGTACTCAAAGAATTCAAAGCTGAGCCAATAGTGCTTATTAATGCCGCAATTAACACTACAATAATCAAACCACGTAATCCAGATGGAAACAATTGGGTAACCATAGTCATATAGGCTTCGTCTGGATTTTTTAAATGTGGAAACAAAACAAAGCATACAATTCCAGGCAATATAAACAAAGGCACATCTAGAATTTTCAACCAACCGATAAAATTGGCTCCCAATTGTCCTTGCTTTAAATTTTTAGCTCCTAAAATCGATTGTACCATCGATTGATCGGTACACCAAAACCAAACTCCCATAATTGGGTAGCCTAATAAAATAGCCAACCAAGGGTAGTTTTTATCGTCTGCTGGTAATAATAAATTCCAATATGAACCTGGAGTACTATGATAAATATGTTCTAATCCTCCTGCTTTATTAATCCCCATTACTACTAACAAAAGCGAAACGGCAATCAGCAATAACATTTGGAAAACATTCGTATAAGCAATGGCTTTTAATCCTCCTGCTGCCGCAAAAAAACCTGAAAGTAACACCATGATAATCACCGAAAGATACATGGGCATATCCAATAATTGTTTTACCAAAATGCCTCCGGCAAACAAGGTTAAAGACAACCAAGAAATCAAAATCGTAATCAATGTGTACCAAGCCAAAATGTTTCGGGTAGAATCGCCAAAGCGTTTTCCCATAAATTCAGGCAATGTCAGTACTTTAGCTCCTAAATATCTTGGTGAAAAAACCACAGCCAATAATAAAATAAAAATAAAGGCATACCAGGCAAAATTACCGGCAACAATTCCTGTGGTAAAACCCACACTGGCCGAAGCAATCAGCATCGAAGGACCAACATTAGTTCCCCACATATTCAAACCGATACTTCCCCAACCTAAGGTATTTCCTGCCAAGAAAATACTCTCATCCTCTGATTTTTTATTCTTTACAAAAGAAATATAATAGCCAAAAGCAATCAACACTAAAAGATAACCAATAACTACGGCATAATCTATGGGTTCTAAAAAACTACTGATTTTATCCATTTTTTTGTCTTGGTTTTATAATTCGATATTATATTCTGCTAAAATAGCAGCAATTTTTACTGGCATTCCAGTTTGTAATGTTTTATCCATAGCTTGCAACAAGGCAACCGTTCCAATTCCTTCTTTCATATCCGGATAAGCGGTGAAACCTTGCTCAATACTATCTGCAAAATATTCTAGATAGTTTTGGTATTCTCCACCGTGGTGACTTTGTCCTTCAAATCGGAAGTAATATTTTATAGTTGCATCACCCCAATGAATAATTTTTTCTTCTCCTTCTTTATCGGTAACCGAATAACGCAATTCGTGATAATCCGCCTGGCTTGCTCCTTCTGTTCCTCTTAAAATAACCGTCATTCCACTATCTCTTTTAGTTGGCTGCGTTGGTGAAGTATACACTCCACTTACACGAGCAATACGTCCATCAGTTGCTTTGAAAATAAAGTGCATCGTATCTTCGTTTTTCAAACCTGCGGATTTTCCGTTGCTGCTGATCATTCCGTAGCCCATTACTTCTTCGATATTGGGTAAATACCAACGAATAAAATCTACAGGATGGCTTAATCCACCATACAACCATTTGAAAGATTGTAATAAAGACCATTCTTTTTTCAAAAACCAACGGTGATCGGCATGATAATGCGATTCAATGGTAATCAAATCGCCAATAACTCCTGCTTCAAAATCCTTTCTTTGTCTTTTAGCCGGTTCAAAGAAACGTGAACTTTGTCCCACAAAAACTCTTTTTCCCGTTTGCTCACTAATAGCAATTAATTCTTTGGCTGCAGCCAAATCATCAATAAATGGCTTGGTACAAACTACATGTTTCCCGTGCAACAAGGCTTGTTTTATGTGTTGGGCATGTAAATGATCGGGTGTATAAATCGCAATAATATCAATAGTTTCGTCTTGCAACAAATCGTCATAATTGGTTGTGTAAGCTGGGAAATCAAACTCCTTAGCTCTTTGCTTGCACAATTCTTCATTTCTATCACACACTTTTACCAATTCTACTTTGCTGCTTTCTATAGCGGCTGACATGGTACTACGTCCTTCTCCAAGACCTAAAATGGCTATTTTTAACATTTTTTCTTTGTTATTAGCTTAATTATATCTTTTTCTTTTTGCCACGAATTCACTAATTATTTCTTTTAATATTTGTCGTTACTATTCCACTAATTCTAATAGAAATTCGTCAGATTATAGCCTACAACTATTTATATCATTCGTGAATTCGTGGCGTAATTTTTATTTTATGTTTTTCAAAAAAATCCAAGTTTCACCTGCTTTCGCATCTTCAATTCCCGTTTGGTATTTTTTCATTAAAGCATTCCAATCGTCAACTCTTGGATTATTTTTAGTTGTTCTTGGATTGAGTTTGTCTAGATCTTCCCCTTTTGGAATACTAATTACTAACATCAATTGTCTTCCATTTTTAAAAACTTGTAATTGTTGGAAATCGGCATTACAGAACCCTTTGGCTATTTCTGGCCATTTTTCAAATTGTGTTTTATGATAATCCACATATTCTTGTTGCATTTTTTTGTCATCAACCAAATTTGCTGTCAATACAATATTCTCCCATTCCGAAGCTGGTTTAGCATCCTTGCATCTTTCGAAATTTTGGAAATCATAAACTGGATTTTCGTAGATTTTAAATTTCAAATCAGGAAAAGCTAAAGCTAGTTTGCGTTGTATACGTTCCGGTTGATTCATCAAACCATAAATCACCAAATGATTTTCCCATTGGTACAATTCTTCACCAACAATTCGGAAACCTTTTATAGTCGATTTGATTTTTGCAACATCAAAATCCTTCCCGATTAATTCAATAGCTACCGACTTTGGCATTTCTTGCATACCCCAAGCTTCGTCAATTACCACTTCTTTTTTCAAGTTGGTAAAAGCTGCGCGAATCCCAGCATTCTCTTTAATGGTAGTACTTACAAACTGATTGTTATCCTGCCAAATATTTCCTTTTGGACCATTATTGTTTTTTAAGATTTTCTGAATAGGAATCCAGTTGTTTTTAATGGTAAATCCCTGAGTCCCTTCATCGGTATACAAATACAACCATAAAAACGGATCGTGTGCATACGGACTGTTATACACTTTATCAATATAATTTTCTTCAATTCGGCTATTTGGTTGTGAGGAAAGCGTATAAATTCCCGCTACATCGTGCAAATGTTTGGCATAATGATGAATTTTATTAGCCACTATTTTGTTGTTTCGCATTACGTTTTCGGTGTATGTCCAACCCCAACCTATCGAAATTCCACTATAAGCTACATCTGAAATTTCGTTGTGCTCAATAGTCAAATTCTTCACAAAACCAGCTGCAATACCGACGCATCCCCAATCTTCATTGGCAACATTAGTAATTAAATTGTCCGCAATTAATTCATTCGAACAAACTTCTCTTTCGTCTTTTACTTGTAATGGCAAATGTGCTTCGTATGCTTCTTCAGAAAAAACACCTAAACTTATTCCGTTTCCACCAATGTCTTTAAAAAGATTTCCTTGAACTGTATTGTGATTGGTTCCTTTATTCAAATCCAATCCTGTTGATGACAAATGCTCAAAACTGCACCATTCAAATACTGTATTATTAGCATAATTCACTTCCACAGCTGCTCTTGGTCTTCCTACCCAGCCTTGATTTTCTAGACTTGTCTGATTCGGGGTTCCTGGATTTTTTAATTTGTAAGCATCCAACAAATACATTCCTGCCTGCAAAGGAACGTGACCTTGCTGAGAAGGACGAAGCCAATTGCTATACTGAAACGAAATTCCTTTAAACTTTACATCGTGTACTGGCGAATCAATAGTTCCTTTTATTTCTAGCAAGTTTTCTAAAACCGGCACTGTTACTTTTGCGGAAGCCATATTTTCTCCTGCTCTTGGAATGTAATAAATCTTTCTGTTTTTTCTATCCAAATACCATTCGCCAGCTTCATTCAACATTGACATTCCGTTATTTAAATAAAATGCAGAGTTTCCGTTATTTTTCGAAATCCAAGGTGCTGGCCAGGGATGCTCGCTTTGCACACGGCTTTCTGGTTTCTCAAATGAAAGTCGGACGCTGTCTTTTTTCACCTCGATATTTTTGATACGTAAATTGGCAATTGCCCACCATTGCACGATAAACATTTCCATTCCTGGCTCAAATTGAATCGACTTGTCTTTGAAAGGAATCCAGCAAGTTTCAGTTTCCTTGTCCCAAGACAAAATTCTTTCCATTTTGCTTCCATCTGTACTTTTTGCTCGTATAGCTTTTACATTATTTACCCAAAGTTGGCGGTAATTGATTAATTCGCCCGCTATTTCCGGAGCATCAGCAACCCACGCTGTTCCTTTTTTTAATCCGTTGATGGAAGTAGTAGTTTTTTTCCAATTCTTAATTTCAATTCCTCCGTTAAATATAGGTTTTGCATCGGCATCTGCTTCAATAGTTGTTGGACTATCAGTTGTTCCAGAATCTTCTGGTCTTACAAATAAAGGTTCATCAAAATAATAAGTTCCATCTTTTATAATTATATGAATTCCTCCTTTTATCGAAGCATCTTTCAATCGACGCAATTCTCTGGCTTTTCTCAATGCCATGTGCACTGTTGCCAGCGGACTTGCTTTTGTTCCTTCATTTGCATCATTTCCATTTACAGCTACCCAAATATCAGCAGCCTGCATAGAGAATACAGTGAAAAACAAGAACAAAATGCTTAATAGAGGATGTCGATTTTTTAGAAACATAGAATATATTTTTAATTATAAATGGAATTCTGACTCACCTTAATTCTTAAAATGATACTTTTAAAAAAATAAAAAATGTAAACGTTATCATTTTTAAAGTAAAAAAAAAGTCTGCCGACTCTAATGTACTTGAAATAAATTAATTGGCTGGGCAAGATACCCAATTTTATTCAAAAAAAATCATATTTTTAAACAACGGTCGATTTTGTAAAAATAGATGCTATTCTAATAAATAAATTTAATAATTATCTTTGTACCAATTTAATATAAAACATTTTATGAATTCCTTTTTATTACCAAAATCCCTCAGACAAAAAGACGAATATGGTAATTATGGCGTTTGGTGGCATGAAAACAATCCTGGACCGCTAAAAAACTTGCCTTTTATACGTCAATTTGGTAGTATGAAATTCTCCAAAGTTCGTATTGATGACAGCATGCGACCACACCTAAATGACGGAATCGAGATTCATTATGTCAATAGCGGAAAATACGATTGGGTAATTGAAGGCAAGGAAATTGAATTATTACCCGAAAATTTATCGGTTACTGCGCCTTGGCACGAAAACGGCAGCGTTTCAGGAATCATGGATATTGGTCAAATCAATTGGATCATTATAAAACCTTTCGAATATGCCGAAGGAAAATCTTTAAAACTTGGTAATTGGAGTAAATTATCGGCAGCATTTCAGCAAAATTTAGGCGAAATGATGGGCGATGCGAATAACGCCGTACTCGAAAAAGCGAAAAATTTTAAAAAGTATTTTGACGAATTGCGAAACGAATTGGCTTACCAAGAAGAAGGTTTTGAGATAAAAGTACAAAACATCCTTGAAAATCTTTTTATTGATTTGCACCGCCAACTCTCAAACCGGATTCAAAAAAATCAAGAAAGCGATAATTTTATTGAAAAACTAAGCCAACTAATTGAAAGCGATTTTATTAGAAAATGGCATATTGAAGATTTGGCTTCGGTATTTAATATGGGAAAAACCAAGTTTACTTATGAAGTAAAAAAACTAACTGGTTTTCCACCTAACAGTTTTATTATTAGTTTAAAACTTGAAAAAGCAATTGAGCTGATTAAAGAGAATACCAACATTAGTATGGCTGAAATTGCTTATATCTGTGGGTTTTCATCGTTGCAGCATTTCACTTCTACCTTTTCGCAACGCAATGGAATAAGTCCAAGGAAATTCCAGATTCAACAACAGAAAAAAAGGAAATAAAAAAAGCCTTTCCGTTAAGAAAGGCTTCTTTGAATTATAGTGATTCAACCAGCAACCAAGCTTCTGGATTGTCTGATTTTTGAACTTCATTTTTAACTTTTTGAGCTTCACTATAAGTAGCAAAACTTCCGTAAAGAACTGGATAAAGACCGTGTTTATTAACTTCTAATCTTCTAGCCTTAAAGCCCCTTTTAGTCAGATCATTAAACACTTGCTCGGCATTATGCTCATCTCTAAAAGCACCAGCAACCACGTGATAAGGCATCTTTAGCTCTTTTTTTGCTTTAACTGAAAGGGTTACAGGAGCCATTGGACTTTTAATAAAAAAAGTAGCTTCTTGAATTTTGCTCTGCACTTGTTTTTGAACAGCTTGTTCTACTAAAACAGTTTGCGATGTAATTTGATTTTGATAAACCGAATACCCAACACTTGTTGTCAAACCTAATCCAAGGATAAAAATTGCTGCATATTTTAAATAAGAACGACCGTTTCTTTCTTCGGTAACCAAAGAAATAACTTCTCTTTCTTCAACAACAGCTTCTTCTTCAACAAATTCCCGTTTTACAACAGGAGCAATAAAAGAACTTAAACCAAAAGAACTAGTCAAATAATTTTTTTGTTCTGTTGGTGTAAAAATTAAATTTCCAGTAGCATTCAATGTAAAACTACCCACATTTTTAACTGTCAAACTTTTGTTTTGATCCAACTCTTTTTTCCAATTCAAAACTTCGTACTGAATAGCACTAATTGCATATTCATAAGATGTTTTTTCAGCTCTAGCAATATGATTTGCCAATAAACCATCATTATTTTTAATGTTGGTATTAAAAGAAATCATTTTTTTAGGCGGATAAAAAGAATTTGCGCTTTCAACCCATTGAGCCGATTGAATTTCAGTCAAAAAAGCACCGAAACCAGGAATGGTAACACATTGATAACGATATAAAAGTTGGCCGATGTAGTGTTCTATATTCATAGTTACAAAGTTATACAACGAAAATAGTTATCAAAATTTTATTCACAATTTTTATTAACAATTTGCTTGAAAATTTATACATTTCAATCTCAAATATTTAGCATGACAACATCCGATTTATTTTACATATTAGCTTTGCAAAGAGTTGAAGGCGTAGGCGACATTATGGCTAAAAAATTAATCAGCCATTGCGGTTCGGCAGAGGCTGTGTTTAAAACCAAAAACAACCAACTTGCAGCTATTGACGGCGTAGGCAGTATATTACTAAAAAACCTAAAAGACCAAAGCGTATTTGACAAAGCCAATAAAGAATTAGAATTCATCCAGAACAATACTATTGACGTTTCTTATTTTCAAGACGAAAATTATCCAGACAAACTCAAACATTGTTTTGATGCTCCTGTACTATTATTTACAGCTGGAAATATTGATTTAAAAAACAGAAAGATAATTAGCATTGTAGGAACACGCCAAATTACTTCGTACGGAACTGAATTTTGCAAAAAACTAATTGAAGATTTAGTTCCGCTGAATCCGATAATTGTTAGCGGTTTTGCTTACGGAGTAGATATTGTGGCGCATCAACTGGCTATGGAAAACAATTTACAAACCATTGGCGTTTTAGCTCATGGTTTAAACCAAATTTATCCTAAAAACCACAAGAAATACATGGCTAAGATGGAAACCAATGGTGGTTTTATGACCGAGTTTTGGAGTTCGACTAATCCTGACAAAGAAAATTTTGTAAAAAGAAACCGTATTGTAGCAGGTATTGCCGAAGCTACTATTGTTATCGAATCAGCTGATAGAGGCGGTTCATTAATCACCGCTAATATAGCAAATGATTACAACCGCGATGTATTTGCCGTTCCAGGTCGCACGACTGACAAATACAGCGCAGGTTGCAACAATCTTATCAAAACCCAAAAAGCAAATGTACTCACCAGTGCCGCCGATTTGATTTATATGCTCAATTGGGACATTAAAGAAGAAACTAAGGCCGTACAAAAACAATTGTTCGTTACCCTAGATTCTGACGAACAAAAAATCTATGATTACCTCTTAAAAACAGGAAAAGAATTAATGGATATTATTGCCTTAGAATGCGAGTTTCCTATTTACAGAATCTCGGCTTTACTATTAAATATGGAACTCAAAGGTGTAATTAGACCATTACCAGGGAAATTGTTTGAGGTGATATAAAAACAGAAAGCGATACTAAAAATAGTACCGCTTTCTTTTATTTGAAATAAAATGAAACTTATTCCATTAAAGTAATTTTTCGCTCAACAGAAGTGTTTTCACCAGAAACAGCTTTTCCGTCAGCATCCATAAGAGTTAATTTTATGGTATTTTCACCCATTGGAAGCCCTGTAATTTGATAAGGTCTCCATTCGTCCAACATAAAATCCTGACCATTTATATTGGCTTGTACTTTATAACCATCTTTAGCTAAAGTTGTATTTACAACAAAAAAGTCTAACAAAATTGCTTTTGTATCAGCACCTTTATATTCGCCTTTTGGACGGCTATAAAACAACATTGGTTCTTTAGGTTCAGCTAATTTTTCATAAGCTCCTTTATCATTAATTTTAAAATGTTCGACTACAAACGCATCTTTATCTTTTAAAGATTCATGGTAAGAACGTGATAAGAAAGATAGTAAATAATGTTCGCTTCCTTTCTCTAATTTCACTTCATGTTCTGGTTTGTACAATGCCGAATAAGGTTTATTGTCCAAAATAAAGTGAATGTGTTGCCCTTGACCAGAATTTGCCATGTGTTCCGCATTGTGACCTTCAGTATGTTGGGTTAATTCAAAATTAGCAACTTCATAATTAATTTTAAAAGTTACTGAATCAGCTTCAGCAGCAGTTGCTGTTTCGGAAGCAACAGTTAGTTTAGCACCAGGAAACATTTTAGAATCTTCAATTGGCGTAACTGCAATTTCTGATTTTGCAGGCATTTCTACAGCTGAATCTTCTGTAGTTTTATCCGTTTTGTCTTTACAAGAGGTCATTGTTGCCAAAGCTAAAGCCAAAAGTCCTAAAGACGATAGATGTATTTTTTTCATAATAATATTTTTTATTGCATTATTTCCTATAAAATTATACAATAGATTCTGCCTAAAAGAAATGTGTCTATTAAAATTTTCTTAAAAAACCCTAAAAGACACATTTCTTTGAAGTTATAGTTCACAAAATATTTTATAAAAACCCAAGTTTTGTACGTACTCTTTTTAATACACCGTTAGCAACAGTCGAAGCTTTCTCAGCACCTATTTTCAACAAAGCATCTACTTCTTCTAAATTATTGATGTAATAATGGTATTTCTCTCTTTCGGTTTTGAAAATTTCGCAGATTAATTCGAATAAAGCTTGCTTGGCATGACCATAACCATAATTTCCTGCTAAATAATTGGCTCTCATAACAGCTATTTGCTCTTCATTAGCTAATAAAGAATAAATTGCAAAAGCATTACAAGTATCAGGATTTTTTGGTTCTTCTAGTGGCGTACTATCGGTTTCAATACTCATAACTTGCTTGCGCAACGCTTTATCGTCCAAGAAAATATTAATGATATTATTAGCCGATTTACTCATTTTTCCGCCATTTGTCCCTGGAATCAACATGCTATTTTCCTGTATTTTAGCTTCTGGAAGCACAAAGGTTTCTCCCATTTGATGATTGAAACGAGAAGCAACGTCACGTGTAATTTCAAGATGTTGCAATTGGTCTTTACCAACAGGAACAAACTCGGCGTCGTATAATAAAATATCCGCAGCCATCAACATTGGATACGAAAATAAACCTGCATTGACATCGTCTAATCTATCAGCTTTATCTTTGAAAGAATGTGCCAAAGTCAACCTTTGGTACGGAAAAAAACAACTCAAATACCAAGACAATTCAGCCGTTTGTGGCACATCAGATTGTCTATAGAAAACCACTTTATTAACATCAATTCCAAAAGCAAGCCAAGCGGCAGCAACACTATACGTATTGTTTTTTAAGGTTTCCCCATCTTTTATTTGAGTAATCGAATGTAAATCGGCAACAAAAATAAAAGACTCGTTATCTGTTTTTTTCGTTAATTCGATTGCTGGAATGATTGCTCCAAGTAAGTTTCCTAAATGTGGAGTTCCTGTACTTTGAACTCCCGTAAGTATTTTTGCCATTATGATTTATTTCTAATGCTAAAGTTTTGTTTTACCGCAAAGGTTACAAAGTTTTCGCAAAGTTCACAAAGTTTCTCTTGTTTTTTCTATCGCAAAGAAAGCAAAGTTTTTCGCAAGGTTTGTAGTTTTAATTTTTTATAAATTATTTACAACTCTTCTAATTCCGTTTTTCAACAGAATTTCATTGAAATTTATCAATAATCCGAGTTTATGATTCCCTAATTTTAAATAAGTCAATGTTTGGGCTAGATGAATTACACTTAATGATTCCACACTTTTAAGTTCGATTATTAGCTTTTTCTCTACTAATAAATCAACTCTATAGCCACAATCTAATTTTACTTCTTCAAAAATTACTGGCATCGGTTTCTCTTTTTCAACAAAAAGACCTGCTTTATTTATTTTATAAAATAAACATTCTTGATAAGTGTTCTCCAACAAACCTGGTCCAAGTACTTTATGAACTTCAATAGCTAAACCAATTATAATTTTAGAAATATCATTTTCACTCATATTTACTTTTTTACTTTGCGAAAAAACTTAGCAACCTTTGCGGTTAATTCCTATCAAATTTAATTGTTTTATACAAATGATACCATTTGATTCCTTATTTTTGGACACATGAAACGCATACGAATAATTTTTTGGACACTCTGGCGCATCTGGTTTTACATCCTAATGGCGATACCCATACTCATTATGTTTCCATTTTTAGTACTTTCTATTCTTTCCGAAAAAGGCTATCCTTATTTTTTTATCATGGCTCGAATTTGGTCTAAATTCATTCTTTTTGGAATGGGTTTTTATTATAAAGTAGAAAGTGAACAAGAAATAGATACCCGAAAAAGCTACATGATTGTAGCTAATCATACCTCAATGGCGGATATCATGTTGATGCTTGCCATCGTTAAAAACCCTTTTGTATTTGTTGGCAAACAAGAATTGGCTAAAATTCCTGTTTTTGGTTTCTTCTACAAAAGAACTTGCATTTTAGTTGACAGAAACAATTCTAAAAGCAGAATGGCAGTTTTTACTAAAGCTCAAAAAAGAATCCAACAAGGTCTTAGCGTGTGTATCTTTCCCGAAGGCGGCGTACCTGATGACGAATCGATAATTTTAGATAGTTTTAAAGAAGGTGCATTTAGACTTGCCCTTGAGCATCAACTTCCTATTTTACCAATTAGTTTTGGTGATAATAAAGAACGCTTTCCTTATACTTTTTTTGCAGGAAGTCCAGGAATCATGCGAGTAAAAATTCACCCACTAATAGAAACTGTAGGTAAAAATGATTCGAATAGAAAAGAAATTCGAGAAGAAGTAAGAAACACCATTTACAAACAATTAATAACTTTTGAAGCCGAAAAAAAAGAGAAATAACATAAAACAAAAAATCACCTCGTAAAGGTGATTTTTTGTTTTTCAAAACTAAGAATAGTTATTCTGCTACAACAATTTCTACATCTTCAAATGTATTTTCGCCAGCATCATCTTCTCCTTTATAAAATTTAAAGGTATAAGTTCCCGCTGTAGTTGGCGTAAAATTAAAAGAAACCTCAGTTAACGGTGGAACTTCACCAGTACATGTCTCCCCATCCTTTACAGAAGCATAAACACCTATTGTTCTAGTTTTATCTTCTGAATAATAATAAATTCCTCCATAAATATAACAAGCTGTAGGTTTTTGATATTTCAATTTTATCTCATGAGAACCTCCTACCTTAAAAGTTTCTGGCAAAGTATAACTATCAACTGGTAAAACATAATTAGTATAAGTATCTGCTTTATCTACACTACAACTTAACAAGGTGGTCATTAAAACTAAAAATAAGGCTATTTTTTTCATTTTTTTCATTTTATAAATTAACAATCTATTGTTGGTTCTTTTTATAAAGACCGTATTAATTCAAAAAGGTTGCTTTACGAAACAAAAAATTTAAAGAAATTAGTTTTTTTTAGAATTTCAAACAAAAAATGCCCGACAATTTGCCGAGCATTTTAATATAATTTACATAGAGTCTTATTAATTCTCAGCCAATTCTTTAATTCTAGCTTTGATTTTTTCTTCTAACTCATCAGCTAATTCTGGATTGTCTTTAATCAATGATTTTACTGCATCACGACCTTGACCTAACTTAGTTTCGCCGTAACTAAACCAAGAACCTGATTTTTTTACGATTTCGAATTCTACTGCTAAATCCAAGATTTCTCCCGTTTTAGAAACTCCTTCACCATACATAATATCAAATTCAGCTACTTTAAAAGGTGGAGCTACTTTGTTTTTTACAATTTTAACTTTGGTTCTGTTACCAATTACATTATCACCGTCTTTTATTTGTGTAGAACGACGAATATCTAAACGAACCGAAGCATAAAACTTCAAGGCATTTCCTCCTGTTGTTGTTTCAGGATTTCCAAACATTACTCCGATTTTTTCTCTCAACTGGTTGATGAAGAAAACGGTACAATTGGTTTTACTAATTGTTCCTGTTAACTTTCTTAAAGCTTGCGACATTAAACGCGCGTGAAGACCCATTTTAGAATCTCCCATTTCTCCTTCAATCTCACTTTTTGGAGTCAAAGCAGCAACCGAGTCAATTACCACAATATCAATTGCTCCCGAACGAATTAAGTTTTCAGCAATTTCTAATGCTTGCTCTCCATTGTCTGGTTGCGAAATAATTAAGTTTTCGATATCAACTCCTAATTTTTCTGCATAATTTCTATCAAATGCGTGCTCAGCATCAATAAATGCAGCAATTCCTCCTGCTTTTTGAGCTTCGGCAATTGCGTGAAGTGTTAAAGTAGTTTTTCCTGAAGATTCTGGTCCATAAATCTCAATAATTCTACCTCTTGGATATCCACCTACTCCTAGTGCTAAATCGATTCCTAAAGAACCTGAAGAAATGGTTTCTACTTCTACAATGGCTTTATCACCCATTTTCATAACAGTCCCTTTTCCGTAAGTTTTATCTAATTTATCAAGGGTAAGCTGTAATGCTTTTAATTTGGCTTCTTTCTCTGTACTCATCTTCTCTTTTAGCTTTTCTTTCATTAAATTACTATTGTTTTTATAGCTATTAGCAACTAGAAAGAAGTCATTTACTTCTTCTAATTTCTATTATATACTTTTTTGTGTTTGTAAAAATACTTCTTTTTTTGATGCAAACTTTTCGTTTAAAACAATTTCGAATCAAAAAAATAAAATTTTACATGAACAACGCTTTTAGCTCTGTAGCTTCACTAGGTTTCATTTTTCCAGCTAATACTAAACTCAGTTGTTTGCGTCTTAGTGCTCCGTCATAACGTTGTTTTTCGAGTTCTGTTTCTGGAATTATCTGCGCTACTTCTACTGGTTTTCCATTTTCATCAACTGCCACAAAAGTATAAATAGCTTCGTTAGCCTTTGTTTTAACACCTGATATTCTATCTTCTACCCATACATCGATATAAACTTCCATGGAACTCTTGAAAGCACGAGAAACTTTAGCTTCAACAGTTACCACACTTCCTAATAAAATAGCTTTGGTAAAAGCCACATGATTAACGGAAGCTGTTACGGAGATATTTCTAGAATGTCTTTGCGCAGAAATACTAGCTGCACGATCCATTCGAGCCAATAACTCGCCTCCAAATAGATTGTTAATATGATTTGTTGCACTTGGTAAAACTAAATCAGTTAAAACCGTTAAAGATTCCGATGGATGTTTAGGAGTTAATGGCATTGTGTGTATGTGTGTGTGTTTATAAAATTAGTTCAACCAATATACCGCCATAACTGCGGGAATAAAATAAATAACAATGGTTCTAGCTCCATCGTAATCTTTGGCTAATCGTTGACCAAAAAGCATCATGAGTAAAGTAATTGCAGAAAATACTGCTCCGTAAAATCCAAAAACACGTCCGTTGCTTACATACAATTCGATGCAACCAACAAAGCACAAAATAGTCGAAATCAATTCCATGATAACCAAATTGACTAAGGCTAATTTTACATGGTTTTTTAATCTTGTTTTAGCAAAATGTCCTTTCAACCAAGTTACATTATCTTCCCAATAAAATAGTTTTTCATAACTAGATTGCAAATAGGTAATCCCGAAAAAAACCAAAATTAAAAATGAAGCTGGATTATTCATACTCGTTATTTTTTGTGAATTAAACGTGTTAATTTGATTGATAAATCGGTTAAAATTAATTTAGCATTTCCGTTACGCTCAATATGGTACATGGCATCCGAAAGTTCTTTAAAGATATCTTGAATATTATTTCCGTTTACAAATGGCGCAAAATTCTCTAATTTGAATTTATCGACTTTTGGTTCAAAATAAACCAAATTTGGTGTCTCATAATTAATCAGCAGCGCTTGACGAAACATCTCCATACAAAACTGAAGAAATTTCTTTTGAGCTTCTCTACCTAAAGTAGCGATTTTTTCACTCCAAAGAATCAAATCCTGAATGGCAGCCGCATCTTTCTTAGCCTTGAAAGCAGCGCGAACCCAAGTTACAAACCATTGTTCAAACGGATGTTCTTCATCTTTATCACGCAATAAATGCAAAGCAGCATTGTAATTTCCTTGTGCTTGATGTGCCAATTTTGCAGCAAATTTGGAATCAATTGCTTCACGAGCTACCAAAGCATCAGCAATAACAGCTTCACTCAATCCGTTGAAATGTAAAATTTGGCAACGAGAACGAATGGTTTGAATAATATCTTCTTCGTTTTCAGAAATCAGAATAAAAATGGTTTTCTCTGGTGGTTCTTCGAGTAGTTTTAGCAATTTATTAGAAGCTGCAATATTGAGTTTATCAGCCATCCAAACAATCATGATTTTATAACCACCTTCGTATGCTTTTAACGAAAGTGATTTCAAAATCTCTTGAGCATCATCTACTCTAATCTCTCCTTGTTTATTTTGCACACCCAAAACAGCATACCAATCAAACAATCCGCCATAAGGATTTTGAGTTACAAATTCCCTCCAATTGACAATAAAATCAATGCTTTTCGGGTTTTTCTTTACCTCATCAGTAGTTACCGTTGGATAAGCAAAATGCAAATCGGGATGTGATAGTTTTTGAAATTTTATATTACAAGCTTGATTATCGCCAACATTCTCTCCGTTTTGATTGCCACACAAAATGTATTGTGCATAAGCAATTGCTGCTGCCAAAGTTCCGCTTCCTTCTGGACCAACAAAGAGTTGTGCATGCGGAATTCGGCCCAAATCGGCACTTCTGGTGAGATGATTTTTAATGTGTTCTTGCCCTAAAATTTCAGAAAATTGCATGAAGCAAAGATAGCAGAAAATGGATAAGTCTAAAATTTTAGATTATAAAGTTTAATGCCTTAAACCAGGCAACTTTTCTATATCTATTTATCTATAGTGAACCAATTGGATGTAATTATTTGTAAAAAAAAAGATTAGACAACTTTTAAAAAGTTGTCTAATCTAAACTATTTTAATTTATGTTACTTCCTTAAAAACTAAGATTTACTCTATCTCAAAAACAATAGCTGTAGCAAATGACATATTCTTAGGATAATTTATTACTAATCCATCAGCTGATTCTTTCCATTTTAGTTTTCCTTCATACCCCAGCAACTTAACAGCTTTAACTTTTTTGCCATAATATTTTGCTTCACTACCAAGTGACTTAATTTTTATTTGAGAATTAGGAGCTGGTACATTCATACAAAATGCATAAAGCTTATTATTTTTTCCAACTGTAAATCGAATATCTTGAGCATCAAACTTAAACTCAGCTTGACGGCGATTCAATTTTCCTCCAGGAAGCATTTTTATTTTCCCATTAACTATTTCTCCTTCGGCAGGAATTACCCATGCATGACTTCCATATACTGCTTCACCATTAATTCGCATCCAATTTCCAACTTCTTTCAACATTTTTTGACTCTCATCATTAATTGAACCGTCAGGCAATAAAGAAATACATAATGCCGCATTTCCATCTCGTGCAATAGCTTCAATTATATAACGAATCATCATACCCGAATCATAGGTAAAATCAGGGGCGTAAAACCAATCTCCTACTGGAGCTTCGGCAATCCAAGGCTGGTCTTTTTTAATATCAGCAGGAATACCATGTTCTTCTGTATTTACAGTACCATTCGTTTTATTTCGAAACTTAACAATACTAAATGTATTTACTTCTCCACGACGTTCTAAACTTTGATTATAAAAATCAGCAATAACAGTTTGCATTGCATCAGCTTTTAAACCGGTTCCTGTTCCATCGCCAGTAAAAGGTCCTTGAACAGTACCATCAGTATAAATAAAATCAGGATCGTAATGCTTTACAACATCCATCATTCTTAAAGCCCAATTTGTTGCATACCATTTAGCATATCCTAAATGATTACTAAATATTCCTGCTGGCGGTGGTGACCAATCAGTATGAGCATTTTGATCCACACCTTTATATTCTCTTAAATCAATACCATAAAGCATTTTTGGATCATATCCTTCCCACCATTTTCCTTTACCATCAGCAAGAGTTAGATTCCCGTCATAAGGAACTCCTTTTTTACTTCCTTCTTTATCGCTTCCAAATGCAGTTTGCCACCACCACCATGAATACTCATGATGGAAAGTCACTCCAAAACGCATTCCGTTTGCTCTACAAGCTTTTGCCCATTCTCCAATTAAATCTCTTTTGGGACCAATATTTACTGAATTCCATGGTTGATATTTCGAATTCCATAAATCGTAATTATCATGGTGCACTCCTTGAATCATTAAAAAACGAGCACCAGCATCTTTATAAATTTCAGTGAGTTTTTCTGGATCAAGTTTTGTAGGATTCCAATCTCTCAAAACTTCTTTATAACCTACTTCAGAAGGATGTCGATATTTTTTGACATGATTCTTATACGCTTCTTTATCAGATTTATAAAGATTACGTGCATACCAATCACCACTTTCACCAGCGGCTTGAGGTCCAAAATGAACCCATATACCAAACTTTGCCTCACGAAGCCATGCTGGTTCGCCAGGATAATTTTTTTCTATAGATTCCCAAGTTGGCTCAAAAGGTCCTTTTGCAATCGGTATTTCTAATTTTACTTCAGGAAATGTTTCCGAATCTCCCATTGGAACACTGTTCATAGATAATGGAGCTGGTACAACTGGCATAGGATTTTTATCTTGAGCATAAAGACTGAACTGAATTAGAGCTAAAAATGTGAATAAAATTTTCGTTCTCATTTTATTATTTTATTTATTATTGCGAATCACTTTCACAACATATTGATTAATAGACTTATATACAGACATTCTAAATCAACTCAATTTAAAAATTTGCTCCATTGCCAACCATTTCTCCCCTTCTTTAGCACCTGGAGGAGCTTGTTGAAATTTCCACATTAATTGTTCCCATTCTTGAACTTTTGGATTATCAGCATCCATTTTTTGTTTGCGTTCTGGCGAATAGGACTCATCCACTTCCATAATCATAAATAATCGGTTGGAAAATAGATAAATTTCCATATCAATAATTCCAGAATCTTTGATACTTTTTGTTATTTCAGTCCAAGTATTCCCCTTAGAATGATATTGTTTATATAGTTCTATTAGTTCTGGATTGTCAACTAAATCACAGGCGTAACATAATCTTTTAGAGTTCATATATTAATTTATACTAAGGTTAAACGGCTCACTTTTATATGTCCAAAATTTATTTTGTTTTTTCAAAATTATGAATTTAAAATTAACATATAATTTCTAATGCATTTGCATACGAAGCTTCTGGTTTATCATTAGGAAAATATACTTCCAGAAAATCAGCATGTTGTTTGAATTTCAGTTTTTCTCCAGTACTCACTAATTTAATTTTTTTGATTTTTTCAGGATGATATTGAGATTCTTTTCCTAAATTTTTAATAATTGCTATACTATTCTCTGGCCAAGCCATTACGGTTGCATAAAGTGTTTCGTCTTTTTGTGCAAAACGAACATCTTCTGATGTATACGGCTTTCCTTTTCCTTCATTAAAACCTTGTGCAGTTAATTCTCCAGCACTTTCTTGCTGCGGACCTTCTCCAAATATCTTCCATGGACGTGTTCCATAAATACTTTTGCTATTTAATTTCATCCAAACACCAACTTCAGTAACAATTTCGCGTTCTAATTCGTCAATACTTCCATCACCTCTTACAGGAATATTTAACATTAGATTCCCATTTTTACTGACCACATCAATTAAAGTATGAATAACTGTTTTAGCCGATTTATAACGTTTCTTGTCATAAACATCTCTATTGTAATGCCAATCTCCAATACAGGTATCCGTTTGCCAAGGCAAAGGTTCTATGCTATTACTTTGTCCTTTTTCAATATCCCAAACCATGGCTTTGCGTTGTTGTTCATTCAAAATTTTACCTGTAACAACGGTTTGAACTGTTTTATTTTTTTCAAGACTTTTATTGTATAAGTGTGCCGCAATTCGCAAACCAGCATCACTAACAGGCCAAAGCGGTAATGCAGTATCATCAAAATAGACCAAATCTGGATTGTATTTATCTATCAAATCAATAGTTCTATCATGAAATTTTTCCATGTAGGCTTCTGATGGTTTTGCAACTCCATTTCCCCAATTCCATTGACTATGAATAGTTCCATCATTCAAACTATTTTCACTCAATGGGTGATTTTGGGCATATAATTCTTGAGGATCTAAACCTTCCCACCAAGTTCCTTTTCCATCTTCTTTGGTTAATTTACCATCATAAGGAACTCCTACTAATGGTCCTTTTTTATCCGAACGTTGTGCCGTTTCAAGCCAACTCCAAGCATGAGCTGCATGGACACTAACTGCAAAAGGAAGTCCCGCTTTACGAGCCGCTTTCTCCCAACCTGCTATAATATCTTTCTTAGGCCCCATTTTGGTTGAATTCCAATTGGGTTGGTATTTACTATCGTAAAGATCTAAATTATCATGATGATTGGCCATTGCCATAAAATATTTAGCTCCAGAATCTTTGTATAAATTCACTAATTCTTCTGGATTCCAATTATCGGCTTTCCAAACATTAATTACATCTTTGAAACCAAATTTAGATGGATGTCCATATTTTTCTATATGAGATTTATATTGCCAAGAACCTTCTTGATACATACCTCTGGCATACCAATCTCCAGCTTCTGGTTCACATTGAGGCCCCCAATGTGCCCACATTCCAAATTTAGCATCACGAAACCAATCTGGAACTTGATACTTACTTAAAGAATCCCAAGTAGGTTCAAATTCACCTTTAAAAGCAGGAGTATTAAGTATATTAGATTGACCCAATAAAGGAGACAAGTAAAGTCCAGCTAATGCTGAGACACCTAGTTTTAAAGCACTTCTTCTTTGCATCTGTTTTGAATTTATTATTTTACAAAATAACTATAAAAAATCATTTCCTGTCTTTTCAGACAGGAAATGAAAAAAGTTTAATTAGGATACCCAGTATTTTGAGTCAATTTAGTATTTACGTTTCTTTCCGCCTGAGGAATGGGCCATAATTCATTTACTCCTTCAACAAAATTTCTTTTTTGGTAAATTAAGTAACCGTCTTCATCAACATCATAATCAGTATAATTTTCAGGATCATTAGTTAATTTCATTCCCGTAAACTGACGATTCAATTTTTCAGCTGCAACTCCCCATCTTAGAATATCATAATAATGAAGTCCTTCAAAAGCAAACTCTACTTCTCGCTCTAGTCTGATTTTTTCTCTCAACTCTGCTGTATTCGTTGTGGTTATTGCTGGCATGTTAACATCTGCCCTTGCCCTCACTTTATTAATTGTTTCATCTAATAACCCTTGATCTATTGCTTCACCTGCTTCTAATTTAGACTCTAAATAACTCAATAAAACTTCGGCATATCGAATAATACACCAGTTTCCCCCATAATTCATTAAATTCCCATCAAAGGATGGATCCATGAATTTGTTAATACAATAACCACTCCAGTCATATCTTGTAAATCTATCAGGAGAGTTTGTACCTGGTCTACTTATGAAAGTTACACCTTTAAAAACTGTTCTATCCGAAATCATAATAGTATAATCTAATCTTGGATCTCTATTTTCATAAGGATTTTCAGGATCAAATAAAGGAGACTCATCAATACTCAATCCATCAGTACATTCATATTGTTTTACTAATTCATTGTATGGAGAAAATTGGTGCCAACCTCCGTAAGCCTCTGGATACAAATATTGTGTAATAACATGTCCATACACATCTTCCTGATATTGAGTTGTAAGGATAAACTCTTTATTTATCTCATTATCGACATTAAACATAGTCTTAAAACTAGTATTTAAGGCATAAGCCTCGCTGTCAATAATTTTTTTGTAGGTATCAGCTGCTTCACCCCATTTTTTATTCGCCATTTGAACACGGCCCAAAATTGCTAAAGCGGCCCCTGCTGTAATACGTCCATCTTCAGTAGTTGGTCTTATTGATGGCAAATTAACAGCACTTTCTTCCAATTCTGTTTCAACAAAATCCATAATTTGAGATTTTGGAGTTCGTGGAATACTATTTGCTTCATCAACGGTTAAAACCTTTGTGGTAAATGGTACATCAGAAAAGAAAAAAGCTAAATTAAAATATTGATATGCTCTTATGGTTCTTACCTCACTTTTCATAATTGTTTTTAGATCAGCATCCATTTCAATAGCGTCAATTCGAGATAAAAAGTTATTACACGTAGTAATTTTGGCATAAGTGTTATCCCAATACCCTTCAACTGCCCAATAAGCAGGATTTAAAGTTCCATCTGTAAATTGATCTGGAATTTTTTCTTTTTCAGAACCTAAACCTGCCATAAAATCAAGGAACATAACACCTCTAGCAGACCAAAAATCCTCTCCACTCCATGCCCCATTAGTTTTATAACATCCAACCAAAGCTAATTCTGCATCTGACTGAGTTTTCCAAAAAGTAGCATCAGAAACTTGATCTAGCGGGTTCTTATCAAAAAAATCATCGGAACAGCCACTAGTGGATACAACAACTAGTAACAAGCAGAATCTTATAGCTAAGGTTCTAATATTTCGATATTGTTTATTATTAGTAATCATAATTATATTTTTTAACGAAGTTAATTTCTAAAAATTTAAGTTTAATCCTAGAGTATATACACTTGTAATAGGATAGAAAGGACTGTTGTTTCCTGTTGACTGACTCATTTCAGGATCCCATCCTTCATAGAAACTATTGAATGTATATAAATTTTGACCAGTCACATATAACCTTAGTTTTTGAATTTTTAAGGCATCTAATAGTTGTTTTGGGAAATTATATCCTATTTGTATATTCTTAATTCTTAAAAAACTAGCATTTCTATCCCAAAATGTAGAAGGCATAATAGTTCCACTACCTCCTGATAGACTAGTTAACTTGATATATTTAGCATTAGAATCAGGGTTTTCTTCGGTCCATCTGTTATCCGCTTGCCATTGTTGTACTTGTCCACCGTTATAGAATGCAAAAGCTTGATAAGAACCAATTTGTCTGTTAAACCCAGCTAAACCTTGTAAAAGCACTGATACGTCAAATCCCTTATAATCTGCTTGTAGATTTGCTCCGAAAGAATATTTTGGAAAATAACTTCCTATTACTTTACGATCATAAGTTGCATCAACCACTCCATCAGGCACACCATTCGGACC
>WSSedL1CaDRAFT_10000444_pt1 | contig 29407 bp, 29 predicted proteins | sample WetSurSL1Cattail_FD_9464 | JGI IMG/M metagenome (IMG submission 9464)
CCGATAGACGAACGGGCCATTTACTCACCTGTTAACTCAGGATTACTTTAATCTACAAAAAAATAGTAGCCCGTAGCGGAATCGAACCGCTCTTACATGGATGAAAACCATGCGTCCTAACCGATAGACGAACGGGCCTGCTTCTCTATTGCGGATGCAAAAATACAACTATTTTTTAAACGTACAATAGCAGATGCGAAAAAAAAAAAATTTTTTAATATGCTTTCGCAAAAAACACTCTTCCTATAGAAGGATTCCCAGTGAATACACAGCTTCCCACCTCTTCTACTCTATCTAAAGGAATACATCTTATAGTCGCTTTAGTAAGATCTTTGATCTTTTCTTCGGTGACCGCAGTCCCATCCCAATGTGCTGATACAAAACCTCCTTTACTCTCTAAAACCTCTTTAAACTCTTCAAAACTATTTACCTCGGTAATATGAGTCTCTCTGTAATTTAATGCCTTATTAAACAAATCAGCTTGAATTTGCTCCAACAAACCGCTAATAAATTCTGCAATTCCATCTTTTGATTTCACTTCTTTAGTCAAAGTATCTCTCCTAGCTACTTCATAAGTACCATTTTCAAGATCTTTTGGACCAACAGCAATTCTCACAGGAACTCCTTTTAATTCCCATTCTGCAAATTTAAAACCTGGTTTTTGCGTAGTTCTATCATCAAACTTTACCGAAACACCCTGTTTACGCAACTCAATAATCAACTTATCTACCTCTTGCGTAATTTCCTTTAATTGTTCATCTGTTTTATATATTGGCACAACAACAACTTGTATTGGGGCTAAATTAGGCGGTAACACCAAACCTTGATCATCAGAATGCGTCATTACTAAAGCTCCCATTAATCGAGTAGAAACTCCCCAAGAAGTCCCCCATACATATTCTTGCTTTCCTTCTGCATTAGCAAACTTTACATCAAAAGCTTCGGCGAAATTCTGGCCTAAGAAATGAGAAGTCCCAGCCTGAAGCGCTTTTCCATCTTGCATCAAAGCTTCGATACAATAAGTCTCTTCAGCTCCTGCAAAACGTTCTGCTTCGGTTTTCAATCCTTTAACAACAGGAATTGCCATGAAGTTTTGAGCAAAATCAGCATAAACGTTCATCATTTTCTCTGATTCCTCAATTGCTTCTTTACGTGTAGCATGAGCCGTATGTCCTTCTTGCCATAAAAACTCAGCCGTTCTTAAAAACAAACGCGTACGCATTTCCCATCGTACTACATTAGCCCATTGATTAATCAACAATGGTAAATCTCTATACGATTGTACCCATCCTTTATATGTAGACCAAATAATAGCTTCACTTGTAGGACGAACAATAAGCTCTTCTTCTAACTTAGCATTTGGATCCACCATTAATTTCCCTGGTCTATCGGGATCATTTTTTAACCTATAATGTGTCACTACAGCACATTCTTTTGCAAAGCCTTCTGCATTTTTTTCCTCGGCTTCAAACATACTTTTAGGAACAAATAAAGGAAAATAAGCATTTTGATGCCCAGTTTCTTTAAACATTCTATCTAACTCGGCTTGCATTTTTTCCCAAATAGCATAACCATAAGGTTTAATAACCATGCATCCTCTAACTCCTGAATTTTCGGCTAAATCAGCTTTGACAACCAGCTCATTATACCATTTTGAATAATCTTCTGATCGCGTAGTAAGGTTCTTACTCATATTGAATAGTTTGGCACAAATTTTGTTTTGTTTTATTTAACTAAATAGTTTGACAAAACTAACTATTTTTGTAATGTGCAACAATAAAAAAACCAATAGATATGAAAACTAATATTTTTTCACCCAAAGAAGCGCAAATTTATCTCTATATTGGATTACTAAGCCTTTTTATGGTTTCTTGTGGTTCTTATCAAAATACCTCTTATTACGAAAGTGATGGGATATATGGCGCTACAAGCAATAGAAATATAGAAAGACGCAATACTCCTTCAGACAACTATTATAAGGATTATTTTAATTCACTACAAAATGACAGTCAATCTGATGAAGTTTTTACAGATATTGACAACTACAGTGATTATGACTCTGCAGATAACAACAATTCATATTATGCAGATTGGGGTAATAACCACACCAAAACAGACATTAATATCTACAACAACAATTGGGGGTTAAATTACGGATTCGGATACTCCGGATGGGGATATCCTTATTCTTACGGTTGGAACAATCCTTATTATGGGTTTGGATGGAATAGTTGGGGTTTAAACTATGGTTTCGGATATTCAGGATGGAGTTATCCATATTACGGCTATAACAACTCATATTACTATTACAATCGCCCTTATAACAACCTTTATCGTTCTTATGGATCAAGCAGAAGAGGTTCTGTAAGCAACTCAATAAGCAACAGAAATTATTCTAATACAGGAAGAAGTTATTCTAATGATAGAGTTGGAAACAGCAGAAGTTACTCTACAGACAGAGTTAGCACAAGCAGAAACAACACATTTACAAATCCTAGAACCTACAGCAACACTAATAGCTCACAAACAACCACTAGAAGAGCAGCTACTCAGAGACAAAGCAACAGCGACTCTAACAACAATAGACAACAAAGCACTTACTCAAGAAATGATAGCTACACTCCTTCTAGAACCTACAGCACACCATCAAACAATAGCGGAAGCAGTGGTAGATCTTATGGTGGCGGAAACAGTGGCGGAGGCGGAAGTTCAAGATCATCTGGAGGAAGTAGAAGATAACTAACGGTTTAAAAATTAATGCAATGAAAAAATATATTTTTTTAATACTATCAGGGCTTACTTTTAGTATTGGACAATCTCAAGAAGTGGTTGATGGCTTGCGCTATTCTCAAGAAAACTTAAATGGCACCGCTCGTTTTAGAGCCATGAGCGGTGCTTTTGGAGCACTTGGTGGAGATTTATCTTCTTTAAACGTAAATCCCGCTGGAAGTGCCGTTTTTACAAACAACCAACTCGCATTTACATTTAGTAATTATAATACTAAAAACAATTCCAATTATTTTGGTTCAAGCATGACTGAGAAAAAAAACTCTCTAGACTTAAATCAAGTAGGAGGAGTATTTGTTTTTAATAACTACAATATGAATAGTAATTGGACAAAAATGGCATTGGCTTTAAACTACGAAAAAGCAAACAACTTCAATAATTCGATAATATCTTTTGGTACCAATCCTACAAATTCTGTTGGTGATTATTTTTTACACTATGCTAATGCAAATCCCATCACAAATCAAGCTGGTATCCCATTAAGCACACTAGAAAATTTCAATTATTTTGAATTAAACTATGCCGATCAACAAGCTTTTTTAGGATATAAAGGATACTTAATTAATCCTGAAGAATACACTGACGAAAATAGAGTATATAATTCTAATGTACCCACAGGAGGAAATTACTATCATGAAAACACTATTACTTCTGAAGGATATAATGGAAAATTATCTTTTAACGCAGCAACCTCTTACAAAGATAAATTATACCTAGGTCTATCATTAAACTCTCATTTTACCGATTTTAGACAAAACACATTGTTTTACGAAGATAATGACAAATCAAGTAACCTTGACGATTTAAAAGCTGTTTCATTTAAAAATGATATATATACTTACGGCTCAGGATTTTCATTCCAATTAGGTGCTATTGCTAAATTAAATGATGAAGTACGTTTAGGACTTTCTTATGAATCACCTACTTGGAACAGACTGAATGACGAATTAAAACAGACTTTGACATCAAGTACCTACCTTACAGCAAATAGTACTAATACCAATACCCCTGACTCCAATCAAACTGTCATTTATGATGCTTATAAATTAAAAACACCCGGCAAAATCACAGGAAGTATTGCTTATGTTTTTAACAAAAAAGGATTAATCAGTTTAGACTATGGCTATAAAGATTACAGCAAAACAAGCTATTCTATAGAAAGAGACAGCAGAAACCCCTTTATTAATTCTGATATATCAAACCAATTAACAGATGTTTCTGAAGTACGAATTGGTGGAGAATACAAAATTGAAAGATTGAGTTTAAGAGCTGGTTATCGTTTTGAAGGAAGCCCTTACAAAGACAAAAATACTGTTGGTGATTTAAATGGATATTCTACTGGTTTGGGATATAATTTTGGAGGAACAAAAGTTGATCTTTCTTATGCTTATGCTAAAAGAAATTCACAACAAGGATTCTTTAGCCAAGGTTTTACCGATGGCGCCAAAATCAATTCAATCAACAATACCGTTTCTTTAACACTTTTATTTGAATTATAATTATTGAGAAACATCTAAAAAATAACCGTCTTGTCTTTATAAACAAGACGGTTATTTTTTTAGCCCTGATGGAAGCGACATCCTTTACTGCCAGGGTTTGGCAGAAAAGATATAGCGAACAGCAGGATTAGCTCCTGAAAACCGCACTAAAACAGAGGCAAAACAATATTCTTTGAATAAAAAACCGTAATTTTGCACTCCAATTTACAAATCTATGAGAACCAAGTCTTTAAAAAAGAATAAAATAAATGTAATCACCCTTGGGTGTTCAAAAAACATATACGATAGCGAGGTATTAATGGGACAACTTCGTGCAAATGGAAAAGAGGTAGAACATGAGGCTCCCGCTGAGAGAGAAGGAAATATTATTGTGATTAACACTTGCGGTTTTATTGATAATGCCAAAGCTGAATCGGTAAATATGATTCTGGAATATGCAGACAAAAAAGAAAAAGGTTTAGTTGACAAGGTTTTTGTAACTGGATGTTTATCGGAACGCTACCGTCCTGATTTAGAAAAAGAAATCCCGAATGTAGATCAGTTTTTTGGAACGACTGAATTACCTCAATTATTAAAAGCTCTTGGTGCCGATTACAAACATGAATTATTAGGAGAACGTTTAACGACTACTCCTAAAAATTATGCCTATTTAAAAATTGCAGAAGGCTGTGATAGACCTTGTAGTTTTTGTGCTATTCCAATTATGCGTGGAAAACACGTTTCGCAACCTATTGAAAAATTAGTAAAAGAAGCCCAAGGTTTAGCGAGAGATGGAGTAAAAGAATTAATTTTGATTGCTCAAGATTTGACTTATTATGGTCTTGATATTTACAAAAAAAGAAATCTTGCCGAATTGCTTGAAGCTTTAGCTAAAGTAGAAGGAATTGAATGGATTCGTTTGCATTATGCCTTCCCTACTGGTTTCCCGATGGATGTTTTGGAGTTAATGAAACGTGAACCTAAAATTTGTAATTACATTGATATTCCATTGCAACATATATCCGATTCTATTTTGAAATCAATGCGTCGCGGAACAACTCAGGCTAAAACTACTCAATTATTGAAAGATTTTAGAGCAGCAGTTCCAGGAATGGCAATCAGAACTACTTTAATTGTTGGCTATCCTGGAGAAACTCAGGAAGATTTTGAAATTTTGAAAGATTTTGTTCAAGAAATGAAATTTGACAGAATGGGCTGTTTTGCTTATTCTCACGAAGAAAACACACATGCATACCTACTTGAAGATGATGTTCCAGACGATGTTAAACAAGATCGTGCCAATGAAATTATGGAATTACAATCTCAAATTTCTTGGGATTTAAACCAAGAAAAAGTAGGACAAGTTTTTAAATGTATCATTGATAGAAAAGAAGGACAACACTTTGTAGGTCGTACCGAATTTGATAGTCCAGATGTAGATAACGAAGTATTGATTGATGCATCTAAATATTATTTAAAAACAGGAGATTTTGCTATGATTAAAATCATAGAGGCAACAGAATTTGATCTTTACGGAGAACCTGCTTAATTTTTTGATTTTTGCTAATTTTAAAATAAACAAACATGAACAAGACACAATTTTTCTTTGTATTAGCGTTTATAATAGTATCTTTTAATACCGCTTTTGCACAATATGGAAACGGTTATGGGAACGGATACGGCAATGGTAATGGCTATGGTGGTGGAATGAATAGAAACAGTATGAGCCAAATGGACCAAACTCCATCAAAACCAAAAGAAATTCCTGTAGAAGTAACTGTGGGTAAAATAATGGAAAAATTAAAACCAGAATTAAATCTTGACGAATTGCAAACTATTGCTATTGGTAACGTATATACTGATATTATCAAATCGCAAGGGGCAATCATTAAAGATGAAAAACTGAGTCAACAAGAAAAAACAGATGAAATAAAAGTGCTTTTTGAGGTAAATGAACGAAAAGTAAATGAGTATTTAAACGAAGAACAAAAACTAAAATACAAAGCCTTAAAAGAAGAACGCGGTAATAACAAAAAAGAGAAAAAGAAAAAATCAAGAAAAAAAGAAGACTAAGAAATATTCTTTTCATAAAAACGAACCTCAATGATTAAACCGTTTTGTTATCTATTACCCATTGCTGTCATAACAGCATGTTCAACTAATCCATATAAAAAAAGTGAAAAAGAATACGACACTAAACTTAAAACTTTTAAGGTTCAAATGTCGGCTAAAGAACCTGAGCCCTTACCTATTGTAAACAAAGTAACTATAAGTATTGACAGTGCTTATTCTAAGCAATTGTATACTTTTAGAGATAGTATTTTCAAGGTAGGATCAACACAATTAGATAATGGAATTCACACTGAATGGATTAGCACTGTAAATTTCAATCTTCGCAAACCTAATTTCATCATTATTCATCATACAGCACAAGATTCTATTCAGCAAACTATAAATACTTTTACAAAAGTGAGTACGCAAGTAAGTGCTCATTATGTTATTGCCGATGACGGTCATGTAGTACAAATGCTTAACGATTATTTACGCGCTTGGCATGCAGGAGTTAGTTCTTGGGGCAAAAATACCGATATCAATTCGGCTTCTATAGGAATTGAATTAGACAATAATGGTCGTGAAGCTTTTTCAGAAGCCCAAATAACCAGCTTGATGGCTTTATTAAGCAAGTTAAAGAAAGACTACAATATTCCTACTCAAAATATTATCGGTCATTCAGACATTGCTCCTTCTCGAAAAAAAGATCCTAGTGCTTTATTTCCTTGGAAAACCTTAGCTGAAAATGGATTTGGAATATGGAAAGATGATACACTTCCTTTAGCTCCATTTGATTTTAACCCTGAATTAGCTTTACAAATTATTGGTTATAATACTAAAAATCTAAATGCTGCAATTACCGCTTTTAAGTTACATTATATGCCAGAAGAAGCCAATGCAATTATGGATCAAAATACAATAAACACTATTTATTCTATCTACTTAAAACAATAATAGATACAAAATAATTTTAATCTAAAAGTTCTTTGATTTATTTCAAAGAACTTTTTATATGCCTAAAATTTAACAATAACAACCATAAAAAAAACTGCCAAGATACATAGAGCACCTTGGCAGTCAAAAAAAAATTATGTTTTTATATTTTTATCAAATATTCTAAATTCTTAGAACCCGTAAACTAATGCTATTGAAGCTTGCGTTGCAGATTTTGTAGCCATCATATCTGAATCAAAGAAGTTATCATCTTTAGCAGAATCCAATCTGAATTCAGGAATAATTGTTAAGCCACCAGCTTTATAATTAGCAGATAAAGTAAAAGCTGTTACAGAGTTATCAGCTGATAAACCATACATAGCACTATTTTCTTTTGCTTTAAAATATTCAGCACGTAAACCTAAACCAAAGCTATCATTTACTGCTACTGATGGATACAAAGCTACCCCTGTATAACCTACTTTATCTCCGTTTCCTGACCAATCAGCTGCGTTTAAACCTAATTTGAATTTATCAGACAATTGGAAAGAAGCTGTCAAATCTACAATAGTTCCACTTACTGAACCATCCATAAAATTCAAATAAGCACTTACTCCTTCTGTTGGAGTTAAAGACAATTGAGCACCAATTGCATTCAAACCTTTCATAGGATCAGCCGAATAAACATTCCAATTATCATTGAATGCTCCAACCATCAAACCTACTTTATCAGAAAAAGCATAATTCGCTTTCACTCCTGCATTTTGGAATGGTCCGTTAGTAAACAAATAAGAAGTTGAATAATGGAAATTAGCTAGCGGCGAAATTACTTCATAACCAATAAAAGTTCCCATATACCCCGCTGTGAAGCTTAATTTATCTGTAGCTGCATAAGTAACATACAAGTTTTGTATATTGAATGATTCACCGCTTGTTGACGCAATAACATCACCATTATCATCAAATACTACTCCTGGAGTATTTAAAATCGATTGATATTGTCCTCTAGGTCCAAAAGAAACTTCACCCACGAAAGACGTTTTACCAGTTGTTTTCTTTAAAGCAATATCAATCATACCTAAAGAAACAGAATTCTGATCAGAAGCAAAACTTGTCCCAATGTTTGATGCTTTTGCAAAATCATATTTGTAATAAAGATCAGCAGAACCTGAAATTTCTAACGGTGTGTCTTGTGCAAATGTCATCGTTCCTGTCAGCGCTAAAGCTAAAATAAAAATTACTTTTTTCATGTTGAATTTTGTTTTGGTTATTTAAATTATTTTTATCAAAAAGAATATATTAACATATTATTCTCAGTTTTTAATACATTTTTAACTTCTTTCTTGAAGCAAATTTATCACCTTTTAGTTTTACAAAAATGAAAAAATATAAATTTTTACCAATTTTGGCTTCGAATTATCAAAAATCAGGATTCAATTAAAAAAAAATACATTTTCTTTATTTTTCAATATCAAAAAAATGATTATCCTCACGATAAAAAACTCAAATACCCTATAAAAAACACATTAAAACACAAAAACATCAGTAAAAAACACTAAAAAAGTAATTTTACAACAACTAAAATAACAGCTACCCCATAAAAAACATGGGTAAATAAAAACAAAACAAAAAACAACAACCCAAATAAATACGATCCAAAACGACAAAACCTCCCAAAAGGAGGCTTATCATTATAAAAATATCGAGTTATAATTATCGTATCAAATAAAAAAAGTAATAACGTCTTACTTACTACAAGTCCAATCTAAAGTAAAAGCAACAAATAAGAGATATTTTTATAGTAAAACTAAAAAATTAATGTTTGATCTCTTCGATTACAAAATTAAAAGTCCAAAATCACCCAAAGTCTTTACAGCTTTTGAATACCAAAACAATTCAAAATCTTCTAAACTCAATTCAAAATCGGTTTTGACTTCCTGGAAAGAATAGGTTTTTGAATTGGAAACGGTAATCTTTTCAAGTATTGCTACTAACCACTCCCCTTCGGCCTTATTAGTTTGAATAGTAAAGCTTTCTTTCTTATCATGAAAAGTAAGCGAAAGCATTTCCCAAGTTTGGCCTTTTTTAGATTTTGTAAAAGACTCTACAAAAGGTTTTCCTCCTAACCAAACAATTTTAGCAGTGGGTTTAATATTAAAATTTGGCTCACCTTGTATGGCATCATATATAAAGTCGGCTGAAATTTTTGTCTTAGGAATTTTAAAATCAAACCATTCTTGCAATTCAAAATCAAAACAGATTCCGTGCATATAATTGAACAAAGATTTTTTGAGTCCAAAACTAAACTTATCATGATCAATTCCTGTTGCATCAGTATAATTAATATCATTATTAGCAAAAGTCCCAATGGCTTCGGTTTCTTTTATCACACCAAATTTCTCTGGATACAAACCTACGGGGCTATGCGCCGTCATAGCAAATTGATGCCAAAAACCAGACTGTAGAATTCCAGCTTCAAACAATTGACGAACCATTTCGAGACTATCCACTGTTTCTTGAATCGTTTGCGTTGGATAACCATACATTAAATAAGCATGCACCATAACACCCGCTTCGGTAAAATTGCGAGTTACTCTGGCCACTTGTTCCACCGTTACACCTTTATCAATCAATTTGAGTAATCGGTCGGATGCGACTTCAAGACCGCCAGAAACAGCAATACAACCTGAAGCTTTCAACAACAAACATAAATCTCGAGTAAAACTTTTTTCAAATCGAATGTTCGTCCACCAAGTAACTGATAATTTTCTTCTAAGTATTTCCAGTGCCAAAGCACGCATCAAAGCTGGTGGAGCTGCTTCATCCACAAAATGGAATCCGTTTTCTCCTGTTTGTGCAATCATCTCCTCCATTCGATCACAAAGCAAACTAGCCGCTACAGGTTCATATACCTTTATATAGTCTAAAGAAATATCGCAAAACGTACATTTTCCCCAATAACAACCATGTGCCATTGTGAGTTTATTCCATCGTCCATCACTCCACATTCGATGCATGGGATTGACAATTTCGATTACCGAAATGTATTTATCCAATAACAAATCGGAATAATCTGGAGTTCCTACTTGCGATTGTTTGTAATCTGGTTTAGTTGAATTGTTCTTATAAACCACTTTCCCGTTTTCCAATAAAAAAGTTCGTTTATAACTGACTTCGACAGGCTCAGTCTGACAAATGGATTCAACCAATAATTCTATTGGAGTTTCGCCATCATCCAAAGTAATATAATCAAAAAACTCAAAAACGCGTGCATCCGAAAGGGAACGCAATTCGGTATTAGGAAAACCACCTCCCATAGAAATTTTGATTTCAGGAAAATGTTTTTTTACCCATTGCGCACTTCTAAAAGCCGAATATAAATTTCCAGGAAAGGGAACAGAAATCAGGAAAAAAGTAGGTTGAATTGTTTCAATTTTTTCTTTTAGAATTGAAAGAAGTATAGTATCGATATACGTAGGTTCTTGTTGTAAAGCCTCATATAATTCATCAAAAGAATTGGCAGATCTTCCTAAACGCTCCGCATAACGACTAAAACCAAAATTAACATCAACACATTCAACAATAAAATCCGAAATATCTTCAAGATACAAAGTGGCTAAATGTTTCGCCTTATCCTGCGTTCCCATGGTTCCAAAAGCCCAATCTAATTCTTCAAGTTGTGCAAAACGAGAAGCTTCTGGCAAATAATCTTCTTGACAAATTTGAAGTGCTAAGGTTGGATTCTTCCCTTGCAAAAAAGCAATTACTGAATCGATGGTTTTAATATATTCCTCTTGCAAAGCAAAAATACGTTTACAATTATCCGTTATAGGTTGCACTTTATTAGACTGAAACAAATCAACTAATCCTTTTTTAGAAAATAATTTCAAAATCACCTCAATCCCCAAATCTGCCTGAACCGACTCTACATTTTTAGTATTTAAAAACCCTTTGATATAAGCAGTTGCGGGATACGGTGTATTCAGTTGGGTAAAAGGTGGCGTAATGATGAAGAGTTTTTGTTTCAAGATAAAATATTTGGTACAAAAATAGGGGATAAATATCCCCTATTATAATTTTAAAACAAAGTTTTCAACTAAAACTTATGTTGCTCTTTACTAATTACGAATAATGAAATAAGAGAAATCAAAGCAGCTGCAGTTAGATAATAACCAACATAAGTCAAACTATAAGTAGATGCCAACCAAATAGCAATCATTGGAGCAAAAGCAGCTCCAAGAATTCCTGCCATATTAAAAGTTAAAGAAGCACCTGAATAACGAACAGTAGTTGGAAATAATTCCGATAAAAAAGTACCTAATGGTCCATAAGTGAATCCCATTAAAGCCATTCCCATACAAACAAAAGTAGTTACTAAAACCGTACTTCCTGAATTTAAAAAATACGAAAAGAAAAAACCAAAAACAGCAATCGCAATTGTGGTATAAATAAGCATTTTTCTTCGACCAATTTTATCTGCAACTACCGCTGAGATTGGAATAAAAAGTGCAAAAAACAAAACCGAAAACAATTGGATTAGCAACGCATCTCTTTTAGTGAAACCCAAATCAGAAGTTGCCCAACTCAATGTAAACACAGTCATTAAATAAAAAACCAAAAAAGTAGTAATAGCAGCAAATGTTCCAAATATTAACTGATTTTTATAGGATTTTAGTAAAGTAAAAAACGGAATCTTAACTTCTTTTTGCTCTTCTTTCGAATTTTCAAAAGCTGGAGTTTCGGTAATTTTTAATCGAATGTAAAAACCTACGATTACTAAAAGTGAACTAGCAATAAACGGAATTCTCCATCCATAATCCATAAAAGCTTCAGCACTCATGGAATCAGTTAAGATTAAAAACGTTCCTCCTGAGAGCAACAAACCTATTGGCGCACCTAATTGCGGAAACATTCCATACCAAGCACGTTTATTTGGAGGAGCATTTTCAATTGCTAACAAAACAGCTCCACCCCATTCGCCACCTAAACCAACTCCTTGTCCAAAACGACAAAGCATCAATAAAATAGGAGCTAAAATACCAATACTAGCATAACTCGGTAAAAAACCAATAGATACTGTAGAAATCCCCATGGTCAAAAGAGCCACAACTAAAGTTACTTTACGACCAATTTTATCGCCATAATGTCCAAAAACGGCCGAACCAATTGGTCGAGCCAAAAAAGCTATAGAAAAAGTAGCCAAAGATTCTAAAGTAGAATTAGTACTACTAGCACCTGGAAAAAATAATTGCGGAAATACCAATACTGCTGCATTAGCATAAATATAAAAATCAAAAAACTCTATGGTTGTTCCAATCAAACTACCAAAAAGAACATGTTTCAAAGAATTTACTTTAGTAGATTGCTCTTTCATTCATAAAAAATTAAATTAGAAAAATTCTGTAAAAATGCTCCTTATTTTTGAAAGCTACAAATATTTAGTTCCAATATTTTTTGGTAATTTTACTCAAAACAAATTTACACATGCCCAACGACTGTATCAGCTATCAAAAATCAGGATATTTCACTCCTTTGATGAATGATTATTTAGATCAAAAACCAAATTTACAATCCTTATATAATCGATTTCCAACAATTGAAAACTTCGAAGCTCAAATAATTGAGAAACAAGCCAACTTTAATCACAATACTAGAGCGAGTTTGGTAACTGTTTTACAAAAACAATATGCAGGAATTGAGATTTCGCATTTAACCCAACAAAATATTGAGTCTTTAAAAGTAGACAATACCTTTACAGTGACTACGGGACACCAACTCAATTTATTCTCAGGACCTTTATATTTTCTGTATAAAATCATTTCGACTATTAATTTAACTACTGAATTAAAAGTAAAATATCCTGCTTATAATTTTGTTCCTATTTATTGGATGGCTACTGAAGACCATGATTTTGAAGAAATCAACTATTTTAATTTCAAAGGGAAAAAATTCCGATGGAATGCAGAAAGCACAGGACCAGTTGGACGACTTTCCACTGAAGGATTAGCTGATTTTTTTGAAATATTTGCCCAAGAATTAGGTTCAAGTACCAATGCCGAAACTTTAAAAAAACTATTTCAGGAAGCTTATTTAAATCATACTAATCTAGCCGATGCCACAAGATATTTAGCCAATGCTTTATTCGGCGCACAAGGTTTGGTTATTATAGATGCCGACGAAGCTGATTTGAAACAAAATTTCATTCCTTATATTAAGGAAGAATTACTGCAGCAAATAGCTCACAAAAAAGTCTTAGAAACAACCGAAAAACTAACGGAATATAATATTCAAGTGAATCCACGTGAAATCAATTTATTTTATATTGAAGATAAAATGCGTGAGCGTATTGTTTTTGAAAACGATAAATTCAAAGTAAAAAATACAAAAATTGAATTTTCAGAAAGTGAAATCTTAGCATTACTAGAAAGCAATCCTGAAAAATTCAGCCCTAATGTAATCATGCGTCCGTTATACCAAGAAGTTATTTTACCTAATCTTTGCTACATTGGCGGAGGAGGGGAAATTGCGTATTGGCTCGAACTAAAATCATTTTTTGATGCTGTAAAAATTAGTTTTCCAATACTATTAGTTCGTAATTCAGTCCTTTTAGCAACCGAAAAACAAATCAAGAAAGCAACTCAATTAGATTTGAATTGGAGTGATTTATTCTCTAAACAAACCGATTTAATTAATGCAAAAGCAAAAATTCTATCTGAATTTGATATTGACTTGTCTTTGTTAAAAAACCAATTGCAATCGCAATTTAGAACTTTACATGAAATCACTACAAAAACAGATGCTTCTTTTGCAGGAGCAGTAAAAGCACAAGAAGTAAAACAACTAAAAGGATTAGACAATCTTGAAAAGCGATTGCTTAAAGCTCAAAAAGTAAAACTAAAAGATACTTTAGCGCGAATTGCCGATTTGCAAAATGAACTATTTCCTAACCAAGGATTACAAGAACGACAAGCTAATTTTTCTGAATTCTATATTGAAAGTGGAAATAACCTAATCCCAAAACTAATTGAAAAACTTAAGCCACTGGAACAACGTTTTGAAATTATTACAGTATAAATCTCAATAAACACAAGGTATTTTTGACTTAATTAACAGTTATATCAACCTCTAATTCGTTAAAAAAAACTACATTTATACCATAAAAAAACAAAAATGGCAACTAATAGAACTTTTACTATGATCAAGCCCGATGCTGTCGCTAATGGACACATTGGAAATATCCTTGCAATGATTACTAATACAGGCTTTAAAATCGTATCCTTAAAACTAACTCAACTTACTGTTGCCGATGCTCAAGCATTTTATGCAGTTCACGCAGCTAGACCTTTCTACGGAGAATTAGTAGAATTCATGTCTAGCGGCCCAATAGTTGCAGCAATTTTAGAAAAAGAAAATGCTGTTTTAGATTTCCGGACACTTATTGGTGCTACCAATCCAGCTGAAGCTGCCGAAGGAACTATTAGAAAAAAATATGCAACTTCACTTGGAGAAAATGCCGTTCACGGTTCAGATAGCGATGAAAATGCAGCTATAGAAAGTAATTTCCATTTTGCTGGAAGAGAACAATTCTAGTATCCAGTGTTCAGCTTTTAGTGTTCAGTTGCTCATTCGACAGCACAGATAAAAGAAAATCCAGTTTCAAATTTGAAACTGGATTTTCTTTTATATCAAACATCTGAAATCTAAAATCGTTAATCAACAATCTTAAATCATCATCTTAAAACCACATCTTTCACAACTTCACGTCGTAATTCTTCATTAATCATTGCAACAATCTTCGATTTTCCATGACTTAATTCTTCTCTTAATACCGAAGAAGTCAACTCTACATACAAAGTGCTTCCTTTCAAAACTACATTTCGAGTATAACTATTCACACCATTTCCCATTAAATTCTGCCAAGCCTCCTTTACATTAATTCCGTCCATGCCTGATTGCAACTTATTCACTTGAATAATTTGCTTTAAAACATCACCTACAGTACTTTGATTATTTAGTCTTTTCGCCATCTTCTAATAAATTTATTGGTCCTGTTTTTTTATACTCATACTCTTTGTTTTGAGCATTTTTAATTCGCATTTCATCATCCTTGAGACTTAATAACTCTTCAGTCCATTTTGCGTAAGCAGTAGAATAATCAATAAAAACATGTTCTTTTTCAAAACGTATTTTTACATTTTCGTAATCCTCATTAAACAAAAATGTCCCATCAAATTGAGCTCTTACTTTTCTACGAATCCCTTTATTATTATCAATTTTAAAATAATCGAAATTTTCATTCATCTTAAATTCCTTATCTTCTCCATCCTTAAAAGTCACCTTCTCAATTTCCCAATAACCATTTAATTTACTAATATCTTCGGGAGTAATTTTTTGCTGACAAGAAACCAAAACCAAGCATACAAAAAGAATTTTTAAACTATTTTTCATCATCAATTTATTTTAGAAGCATTTTCCTGCTGTCCACTATATCTTTCATGCCGAACACCGGCATAAAAGGATGTCGCTACCATCAGGGCTAGAAAACCGAAACAAAAATACATTTTGTTTCGACAACAAAGTTAAGGGTATTAAAATTAAATTAGCAAAAAGAACTAACTATTCCCATAAAAAAAAGGTTGCAATCCCAGAGAATACAACCTATACAATAATCTAATATTTTAAAAGCTTTAGGGCTTTTTTTGTATTCTTTTCTTAAAACCAAAAACAAATAATAAAACACCTAAAATTAATAAAATGTAGTATAAAATTAGATATTGATCTCTAATAATATTAGCAATTACAAAACATACTACACTAATCATATAAAGATAGATAGGACTAATATTTTTCATCGAAAAAAAATTTATTTTTATTTAAAAAAACTATCTACAAATTCGTGTTTGTTAAAGACTTGTAAATCTTCAATTCCTTCACCAACACCAATATACTTTACAGGAATTTTAAATTGGTCTGAAATACCAATTACAACACCACCTTTAGCAGTTCCGTCTAATTTAGTTACAGCAAGTGAAGTTACTTCGGTTGCAGCAGTAAATTGTTTGGCTTGCTCAAAAGCATTTTGACCAGTTGAACCATCAAGAACCAATAAAACATCATGCGGCGCATCGGTAACTACCTTTTGCATTACACGTTTTACTTTGGTCAATTCGTTCATCAAATTAATTTTATTGTGCAAACGTCCAGCAGTATCAATAATTACAATATCAGCCTCTTGAGCCACCGCAGATTGTAATGTATCAAAAGCAACTGAAGCAGGATCAGAACCCATATTTTGTCTTACAATGGGAACATCTACTCTATCAGCCCAAATTTGCAATTGGTCAATAGCAGCAGCTCTAAAAGTATCTGCAGCTCCAAGAACAACTTTATAACCTTGCTTTTTAAATTGATAAGCTAGTTTACCAATGGTAGTTGTTTTTCCAACACCATTAACACCAACTACCATTAAAACATAAGGCTTTACGTTTATTGGAATTACAAATTCAGTTGCTTCGCCAGTATTGGTTTCTGAAAGTAAAGAAGCAATTTCTTCTTGTAAAATTTGATTCAGTTCTGAAGTACCTAAGTATTTGTCTTCAGACACACGCTTTTCAATACGAGTTATAATTTTTAAAGTAGTATCAACCCCTACATCAGAAGAAACAAGAATTTCTTCTAAATTGTCCAAAACATCATCATCCACTTTAGATTTACCTGCAATTGCTTTACCTAACTTAGAAAAGAAAGTTGTTTTTGTTTTTTCTAGTCCTTTATCTAAAGACTCTTTTTTTTCTGACGAAAATATTTTTTTAAAAAAACTCATTGTATTTGAAGTATAAAAATGATGTAAAAGCACGATGTACTAATACGTTTTTTTAAGGGTAAATATAGAAAATAAAAAAGCTACTTCCTGAAGAAAGTAGCTTTTCTATATATTCTTTTATGAATTATTTCTTTTTCAAGAATTCTTCAACTAACTCAGGAGCAATAATAGTTTCTACGAAAGTATATGCGCCAGTTTTTGGAGATTTAACCATTTTGATGGCTTTTGATAATCTCTTTGAAGCTGTTTGTAACGATGCTACGGTTTTCTTTGCCATGATTCAAATGTTATTTGAATTTTAATAAAACTCCAATTAAATATCAGAGAATAAATTAAAATATCTAATTATTACTTAATTTCTTTATGAACAGTTACTTTCTTCAATACAGGGTTGAATTTTTTAATTTCCAATCTGTCTGGAGTATTTTTTTTGTTCTTAGTTGTTATGTATCTAGAAGTTCCAGCAACACCTGAAGCTTTGTGTTCTGTACATTCTAAAATTACTTGGATTCTATTACCTTTCTTTGCCATCTTGCTATATATTTATTTAGGAATAAAGATTATTTAATAAATCCTTGAGACTGTGCTTTTTTCAAAACAGCGTCAATTCCATTTTTATTAATTGTTTTTATCGTAGATGCTGCTACTCTAAGAGTAATCCATCTATCTTCTTCTGGAAGATAAAAACGCTTTTTAACTAAGTTTACAGAAAACTTTCTCTTAGTTTTATTCATAGCGTGAGAAACGTTATTTCCTACCATCGCTCTTTTACCTGTAAGGTCACAAACTCTTGACATTATACTTTACTTTTATCGTTATTCAAAATCAGGGTGCAAAGAAAAGAAAAATAAACGGTTCAAACAAAAAAATTACAAGACATTTTTAAAAATTTCTTTCTTTAATATTTCTAAACTTTTAATCACCGCTCTATCTATCACTTTTTCACGGGGTTGACCAAAATTAAACTCTTCTACAATTACCTCATTTGGTGTTGCCAAAGCTATAAAAACACTTCCTAATTCGGCTTTTTCATCCCCTTTTGTTGGTCCAGCATTTCCTGTTGTAGCAATTGCATAATCAGTATTGAATAATTTCTTAACACTCAAAGCCATTGCTTTAGCTACTTCGGCGCTAACAACAGAGAACTCTTCTATTAATTCTTCAGGAATATCCAGTACATTTATCTTAGCCTCAGTTGCATAAGCAACAACGCTTCCTTTAAAATAACTAGAAGCACCAGCTACAGAAGCTAAACTTGCTGCTATTTGACCACCAGTACAACTTTCAGCGGTAGCAACCGTTTTTTGTTGATTTGCTAACAATTTACCTACCAAAACCTCTATCGTCTCGTCTTCTTCAAAACCAACAATAATATCATTGATAATGGCGTCTAAAGAAACAACATAAGACTCAATAGCTTGTTCTAACAATTCCTTATCTTTTCCTCTTGCCGAAAGTCGCAAACGCACTCTTCCCGGAGCAGGCAAATAAGCCAACTTAATAAATTCGGGCAAACTATTCTCCCAATCTTCAATTCGTTCTGCCACCATACTTTCTCCCTGTCCATAAGTCAATATTGTTTTATGAATGATATACGGACGATTGTATTCTTTGACTACCTTTGGAATAATCTCGTTTTCTACCAAATACTTCATTTCAAATGGAACTCCTGGCAAAGAAACGAATACGGTATTTTCTTTTTTCATCCACATCCCTGGAGCTGTTCCTACTTGGTTATGTAGAATAGTACAACGTGAAGGAACCAATGCTTGATCTTTATTAATTTGAGTAATTGTACGTTTATAAAAACCTTCTATTAATTGTGTAACATGTGCTAAGACTGCTTGATCCACAATTAATTCATCTTCAAAATAATCGCAAAAAGTTTTTTTAGTAACATCATCCTTTGTTGGCCCTAGTCCACCAGTTATAATAACCAAATCAACCTTGTTTTGCAATTTTGCAAACGTATCCAAGATATGCTGTTTGTCATCGCTAATAGAAATCATTTCATTTATTTCTACCCCAATTCTATCTAGTGATTTTGCAATAAAACCTGAATTGGTATCAATAATTTGTCCAATTAAAATTTCATCTCCTATAGTAACAATGGTTGCTTTCATTTAATATTTGAATAATTTAAATTCCTTATAAAATAAAATCAACATTCAAAAAAATTTGAATGTTGATTCTTGTTGTTCTTTATTATTTAAAAATGAGACCTAAAATTATAAATCAAAGTCTTTCTTAATCTCTTTAATTGCTTCTTTTACTTGTGTTTTTATACTATCAAAAGTATGTTCGATATCCTTTCTCTTACCTTCTTCTTTAGTCCAAGCTTCCACTTGAAGAATTTCCTCAAACGCCATAGTCATACCTAACAAATCTAATGTTGGCTTAATTTTATGCGCATAAGCGTAAGCGTGCTTATGGTCTTTTTTCTTAATCCCTTCTTTTATTTGTGCCAGATCTTCTGGAACATCGTTCACAAATAAGGTTAGAATTTCGTTTACAAATTCTGAATCATCATCAGAAATCGCGTATACTTTTGCTAAGTTATAGTTTAAAGCCATTATTTTATTTGTATTCTAAATAGTTTTTGTCCTTCTAAATATCCTTCCAAAACATCATTTGGTTGTACAGCTGCTACTCCTTTTGGAGTTCCAGTAAAAATAATATCACCAATTTTCAAGGTAAAATATTGGGAAATACAAGCAATAAGCTCATCTATTTTCCACAACATCATATTTACATTACCTTCCTGAACTGTTTTATTATTATTCGTTAATTCAAATGTAAGATTTTCTAATGAACTAAACTGTGCTTTCGGTAAAAAATCTCCAATCACAGCCGAACCATCAAAAGCTTTTGATTTTTCCCAAGGCAAACCTTTTGATTTTAAGTCATTTTGCAAATCACGGGCAGTAAAATCGATTCCAACACTTATTTCGTCATAATATTTATGAGCAAACTTAGCATCGATATACTTTCCTACCTTGTTAATCTTAACCACTACCTCAATTTCGTGTTGTACATCATTTGAAAATTCAGGAATCACAAATGGATGTTGCTTTAACAACACAGCCGAATCTGGTTTAATAAAAATTACAGGCTCAGCAGGGCGTTCATTTTTCAATTCTTCTATATGATCCGCATAATTGCGACCTATACAAATTATTTTCATTTTTTAGTATTCAGTATTCAGCGGTCAGTGGTCAGTGTCAATCTGTAAACTGAACACTGTATACTGAACACTATTTGGTGTTTAATTTTCTAAGTTTAATTGCAGTCAATACTTTTTTAGTATACAAAGGAAAATCAGCATTTTGAACCCAACTAAAATATCCTGGTTCTTTCTCTAAAATAGTATCTACTTTTACTCCTTTATGTTTACCAAAAGTAAAAATTTCATTTCCATCTTTATCAAAAGAAATCATTCCTGCAAAATCGGCTATTTTTTTTCTAGTCGAAAACTCAGATAATGATTTCATATCGTTTTCTAAATCAGGATAACGTTCTAATTGCGCTTTTAATATTTCGTAAGTCGCCATTGTATCTGCTTCTGCCGAATGGGCATTTTCTAAACTTTGACCACAATAAAACTTTAAAGCTGCACTCAACGTACGCTCTTCTTTTTTGTGAAAAATAGTTTGAACATCAACAGAAACTCTGTTTTTCATATCAAAATCTACTCCCGCACGAAGCAATTCTTCAGCCAAAAGTGGAATATCAAATCGATCTGAATTAAATCCAGCTAAATCACTATCTTTTATCATATTGTAAACTTGAGGCGCCAATTCGTTAAAAGTAGGTTCATTGGCTACTTTTTCATCAGTAATTCCATGCACTGCCGTAGTTTGAGCTGGAATAGGAATAGTAGGATTCACCAACCACGTTTTGCTTTCTTTATTTCCGTTAGGAAAAACTTTAAATATTGATATTTCTACAATTCTGTCTTTTCCAATATCAATTCCTGTAGTTTCAAGGTCAAAAAAGCAGATAGGTCTAGTAAGTTTTAATTCCATTTTTAAAATATATGATTACAAATATAAAGGTTTGAAATTAATTCAAACAAGAGTTTAAAAAAGAAAACCCGAGAATTTTTTAAAACTCTCGGGCTTTTTATTCCTTAATTTTCAAATTAAATTGTTCTTGTTACTTCAAAGGCTTCAAGATATTCGGCAACTCTTTTTACAAACATACCTCCTAAAGCCCCATCAATAATACGATGATCGTAACTGTGAGTTAAAAACATTTTTTGACGAATTCCAATAAAATCGCCTTCTGGAGTTTCTATTACCGCTGGTACTTTTCGAATAGCTCCCAAGGCTAAAATTCCCACTTCAGGTTGATTGATAATTGGCGTTCCAAAAACACTTCCAAAAGAACCCACATTTGTTACTGTATACGTTCCTCCTTTGGTTTCGTCTGGTTTTAGCTTTCCTAATTTAGCACGATTTCCTAAATCATTTACTGCTTTTGCCATTCCCACTAAATTTAGTTGATCTGCATTTTTAATTACAGGAACTATCAAATTACCACTTGGTAAAGCAGCTGCCATACCCAGATTGATATTTTTCTTTTTTATAATATAATCCCCATCAATAGAAATATTCATTCCTGGAAAATCTTTCAATGCTTTAGCAACGGCTTCCATAAAAATAGGTGTAAAAGTCAATTTTTCACCTTCTCTTTTTTCAAAATCATTTTTATGTTTATCACGCCATTTTACGATATTAGTAACATCAACTTCGATAAAAGACTGCACGTGCACCGAAGTTTGAATAGAAGAAACCATATATCCAGCAATTAGCTTGCGCATTCTGTCCATTTCGATGATTTCGTCTCCACCACTTACAGAAACTGGTGCTGCAGCTTGTGGTTTATCAGTTGTAACTTTTGGTTGAGCAACTGGTTCAACACTTTTTACATTTGATTTTCGACTTTCAACATATTCTAAAATATCATTCTTAGTCACTCTTCCTTCGCTTCCTGTTCCTGGAATTTGCTCTAATTCTGCCAAATCAATACCTTCGGCAGCAGCAATATTCTTAACTAATGGAGAAAAGAATTTTTCAGAATTGCTATTCGTAGGTATTGCAGGAACAGCAACGTTTTCTTTTGCTATTTCAACTGTTTTCGTTACTTCTTCAATAATCTCTGGTGGAATTGTTTCTTCAAGCTCAACCTCAACATCTTCTCCTTCCGTTTCAATGATTGCAATAGTTTGTCCTACTTCAACCAAATCATCTTTTGAAAACAATTGTTCTATTAAAACACCCGAAACCTCACTAGGAACTTCACTATCCACTTTGTCGGTAGCAACTTCTAGCACGGCCTCATCGGCTTCAATTTTATCGCCTACTTGTTTCAACCAGTTTGTAATGGTTGCTTCTGCGACACTTTCTCCCATTCTTGGAAGCTTTAATTCAAATCTTGCCATATTGTTAACCCAAAAGGTAGTTTTTTAATTTCTGTTTGCGAAATTACTAAATTATTGAAACATAAGTTACATTAAATGCAGCTTTCCTATATTAATTATAACAAGCAACTCATTTCCAAAACAATAATTCACTTATTAATAAAATTCAAATGGTAAACACATTGTTTTTTGCCAATTCGATAAAAAATCAAGCTCGCTAATCGCTTATTTTTTTACAATAAATTAACCCAATCTACCATAATTACCTAAGAGAAATCTCAGTTTCTTCTTTTTTTACTTCTAAAAATAGTGATATTTCCAAAGATATAAAAGTATTTTTTGAGATTGTTATAGAACCAGACCGATACTAAACCCATAAAAATCGCTTACTTTTGGACTATAATAAAGAAACTATCCCTAAATTATTGTATCCGTTGAAAAAAGTATTCTTATTCTTCTTTTTATTTACCATAAGCCAAATACAATCTCAAATTTCAGGTTGTACCGATCCTTTATCAAAAAATTACAATCCACAGGCAACTATTAATGATGGAAGTTGTGAATACAAAAATCGCAAAATAAAACCGAGCTATTCTATTCCGCTAGACAAAACGACAAAAGAAACTTCTGGTTTAGTACAATATAACAATCTTTTATGGACTATCAATGATAATTCTGACACCACTATTTATGGCATTGACACAACAGGAGTTATCAGAAATAAAATTCAGCTCAAAAACGTACTAAATAAAGATTGGGAAGAAATAACACAGGACGAGAATTACTTATATATAGGTGATTTTGGAAATAATGTTTCTGGAAACAGAAAAGATTTGCATATTTTAAGAATTGAAAAAAAGTCATTCCTATTAAGTGTTCCTACAATAGACACAATTTCATTTTCTTATTCTGATCAAACGAATTTTAGCAAAATAAAATCGAATACCACTAATTTTGATTGCGAAGCTTTTGTAGTTACTACCGATAGCATTTATCTATTTACAAAACAGTGGAAACAAAAAAAGACTAGCATATATGTTCTTCCTAAAATACCTGGAAATCATATCGCAAAACTAAAAGAAAACTATAATACAAAAGGATTAATTACTGGAGCTACCTATTTCTCTCAAAATAATCTAATTGTATTGTGTGGGTACAATAAAAAATTAGCTCCCTTTTTATACCTTTTACATGACTATAAAAATTCCGATTTCTTTTCGGGTAATAAGAGAAAAATAAAACTAAAGCTGCCTTTCCATCAAATTGAAGGAATTAGTACTAAAGACGGATTACATTACTATCTCACCAATGAAAATTTCGAAATAAAACCGTTTATTAATGTTCCTCAAAAATTGCATCAGCTTGATTTAAGCAAATATTTATCCAATTATCTTGATAAATAATCTCATTCCGAAAAAACAGATTAAACAAACAATTCGCAATTAGTAATTTAATAGTTTACTTTTGCCAAAAAAATTACAGCTGTGAATTATTTATCTGTCGAAAATATCTCAAAATCTTTTGGTGAGAGAACCCTTTTTGAAAACATCTCTTTTGGAATCAACAAAGATCAAAAAATTGCCTTTATAGCCAAAAATGGTTCGGGAAAAACAACCATAATGAACATCATTAATGGTTTTGATGAACCTGATACCGGGCAAGTTATCTTGCGCAAAAGCATTCGAATGGCATTTCTTTCTCAAGACAATAATTTACAAGACGAATTAACAATTGAGGAAAGCATTTTTGCATCGGATAATGAAACTTTAAAAATTATCGAAGCTTATGAAAAAGCATTAGAAAATCCAGAAGACGAAGAAGCCTATCAAAAAGCTTTTGACGGAATGGACCAACACAATGCTTGGGATTTTGAAACGCAATACAAACAAATTTTGTTCAAACTGAAACTAGAAGATTTTAAACTGAAAGTTAAAAATCTTTCGGGTGGACAAAAAAAGCGGCTGTCATTAGCTATTATTTTGATAAATCGTCCTGATTTATTGATTCTGGATGAGCCAACAAATCACTTGGATTTAGAAATGATTGAATGGCTGGAAAGTTATTTTGCTAAAGAAAACATCACCTTATTTATGGTTACGCACGACCGATTCTTTTTAGAGCGTGTTTGTAATGAAATCATCGAATTAGACAACGGAAAAATATACCAATACAAAGGAAATTACTCGTATTACTTAGAGAAAAAAGAAGAACGCATTGCTTCTGAAAACGCGAGTGTGGACAAAGCACAAAACTTGTTTATCAAGGAATTAGAATGGATGCGTCGCCAACCTAAAGCGAGAACAACCAAATCTAAATCGCGTCAAGATGATTTTTATGATATTAAAGAAAAAGCACAAAGTCGCCGTAAGGAGAACAAAGTGGAGCTTGAAATTAATATGGAGCGTATGGGAAGCAAGATTATCGAGCTTCATAAAATCTCCAAAAAATTCAAGGATCATGTAATCTTGGACGAATTTAGTTTTGATTTTCAACCGGGAGAACGCATTGGAATCATTGGTAAAAATGGAACTGGAAAATCAACTTTCTTGAATTTAGTTACTGGAACCTTGCCTCTTGATAGCGGTAGAGTGGTGATTGGTGAAACGATCAAAGTAGGTTATTATACCCAAAGCGGGATCAATCCAAAACCGGGACAACGTGTTATTGATGTGATTAAAGAATACGGAGAATTTATTCCGTTAATGAAAGGACGTTTGATTTCGGCTTCCCAATTATTGGAGCGTTTCCTTTTTGATTCTAAAAAACAATATGATTTTGTAGATAGATTAAGTGGTGGTGAATTGAAACGTTTGTATTTATGTACGGTTTTGATTCAGAATCCAAATTTCTTGATTCTGGATGAACCTACAAACGATTTGGATATTGTAACATTAAACGTTCTAGAAAGTTTCTTGATGGATTATCCTGGTTGTTTGCTTGTTGTTTCTCACGACAGGTATTTCATGGATAAAATTGTAGATCAGTTATTTGTTTTTAGAGGACAAGGTGAAATTGAAACTTTCCCTGGAAACTATTCTGATTTTAGAAGCTACGAAGACAGTGCCGATGTAGCGCAAAAAGAAGACAATAAAACCGAGAAAAAGGAATGGAAACAAAAGAATCCTACTGGAAACTTGACGTTTAACGAACAAAAAGAATTTCAGAAAATTGAGCGTGAAATTAAAGACCTAGAAATCGATAAAACTAAAATAGAACAACTTTTTGCAGACGGAGAAGTGATAGATGCTGATATTGAGAAAAAAGGAAACGAATTACAAAATATCATCAACAAAATTGAGTCTAAAGAAGAACGTTGGTTTGAACTTTCGGCTAAAATGGAAGGATAATTTTTCCTAAATCATACAATACAAAAAAAGCTGCAATTGATGCAGCTTTTTTTATAATTTGAAATTTTATTTGGTTTTCATTGGAGGCAAATCAAACGCTTTTGGCTCATGTACAAAATCATTGCGGTGAGAACCATCACAAAAAGGTTTGTTAGAAGATAATCCACAACGGCAAAGCCCTAAAGCTGTTCTTCCTTCCAATCCGTACACTTTTCCGTCACAGTCCATAATTTCGAAGTCTCCTTCAATTTTTATTGAACCATTATTATTGATTATTAGTTTTGTCTTAGTCATACTAGTTTTTTTTGAGTCCAAAGATTGCAAAATATATCTCGAATGCTCAAACAATATTTCCTGTTTTTAGCATTCGAAATTCTAATTTATATTGAATAAATTTTAGTTCAATATAAAATCTCTCAAGATTCTTGACAATCTTTAAAATCTTTGAACTTTTTTGTTAGATTATAAAAGCACTCTTTTTTTCATTAGAATAACGTCTTATATTTGAACTCAAAAAAAAACACCATGGACATCAAACAAATTTTTGAAAACAACAAAAAATGGATTGCTAAGCAACTGCAAGCTGACGCTACTTATTTTGACAAATTAGGTGCTGGACAATCACCTGAAATCCTTTATATTGGTTGTTCTGATAGTCGTGTCACTGCCGAAGAAGTAATGGGTTTGCAACCAGGTGAAGTTTTTGTGCACAGAAACATTGCCAATATGGTTCCTAATACCGACTTGAATTCGATGTCGGTTATTAATTACGCTGTAACCAGTTTAAAAGTAAATCATATTGTAGTTTGTGGTCATTATGGTTGTGGTGGTGTTCTAGCAGCCATGCAACAATCTGATTTAGGAATTCTAAATCCTTGGTTGAGAAACATTAGAGACGTATATAGAATTCACCGAAAAGAATTAGATTCTATTAATGACGAAAACAAAAAGTACAAAAGACTGGTTGAATTAAACGTTCAAGAGCAATGTATAAATGTGATTAAAACTGCCGAAGTACAAAAAGCAAATAACGAACGAAATCTAAAAGTTTACGGTTGGATTTTTGATATTCATTCTGGAGAATTAATCGACTTAAAAATAGATTTTGATGAAATTTTAAAAGATATTACTGAAATTTATAAAATAGTTTAAGTAAAATTATTTACCAACAAATACTAAAAAATCTCATCTCGTTTTCAGAAACGAGATGAGATTTTTTATTTTTCAGAATCACCGTCAGAATGGTTTCTTTCATGTTCATCACCTTCCATTTCATCTTCCTCTTCTGGTTCATCATCAATAGCCTCTAAAACTTCTTCTGTCTCAGTAAAATTTCGATAATGCTCAGATGGATTTTTAAGTTCCTCCTCTGCAGTCTTAAAATCATTAAAACCTTCTAAATCCGATTCCTTTTTAATTGGTTTCTCATCTGGATTAGGCTTGTTAGGATTATGTCCATCTCTAATAGTAAATCCTTGTTCAGCAATTTCTTCATTTGTTGCTACAGAAAACTCTTTATTCACAAGAATTATATTTTGAAGCACTATATCACGAGAATTCATTAAATCACTTTCACTATTTTTTTTATCTTTATTTTCCATTTCGTTTCGTATTAAATATAAGTATTTGTCTATTACAAATTTAACCCCGAAATACTTTTAAATCATTATACAATTTTGATAGAGATTTATACCATTAACACATTGCTTCAATTAAAAAAGCCCTCAAAATAGTTTAAAACTATTTTGAGGGCAATTATTACTACTTTTCAATTATGAAATTTTAGTTTAAGAATTAAACCAAATCAAAACGATCTAAATTCATTACTTTATTCCAAGCAGCTACAAAATCTTTTACAAATTTCTCTTTAGCATCTACACATCCATAAACTTCAGCTATAGCTCTTAACTCAGAATTAGAACCAAAAATAAGATCAACACGACTTGCAGTCCATTTCAAATCACCTGACTTACGATTACGACCTTCAAAAACATCTTGAGAACCCGAAACCGCTTTCCAAGTAGTATCTAAATCCAATAAATTAGCAAAAAAGTCATTAGTCAATACTTCTGGAGTATTTGTAAACACGCCTGTTTTAGATTGGTCAAAATTAGTATTCAACGCACGCATTCCACCCACTAATACAGTCAATTCAGGAACAGAAAGTGTCATTAATTGTGCTTTATCAACTAATAATTCTTCTGCTGAAATACTATATTTTGTTTTCATATAATTACGGAAACCTTCTGCTATTGGCTCTAAAACTGCAAATGCTTCTACATCTGTTTGTTCCTGAGTTGCATCAGTTCTTCCTGCTTTAAAAGGTACAAAAATACTATTTCCGCCATTTTTAGCTGCTTTTTCAATAGCTGCACAACCTCCTAAAACGATCAAATCAGCTAAAGAAACTTTCTTTCCACCCACTTGAGCATTATTAAATTGAGATTGAATTTCTTCTAATTTCGAAATTACTTTTGCCAATTGCGTTGGATTATTTACTTCCCAATCTTTTTGTGGCGCTAATCGAATACGAGCACCATTAGCTCCACCTCTTTTATCTGAACCTCTAAAAGTAGATGCCGAAGCCCAAGCAGTAGAAACTAATTCAGCTATTGACAATCCTGAATCTACTATTTTTGCTTTAAGCGAAGAAACATCAGCCGCATCAATTAATGGATGAGTTACAGCAGGAATTGGATCTTGCCAAATTAATTCTTCCTTAGGAACTTCTGGTCCAAGATAACGGCTAATTGGTCCCATATCACGATGCGTCAATTTATACCATGCTCTTGAAAAAGCATCTGCAAACTCATCTGGATTTTCATAAAAATGTCTCGAAATTTTCTCGTAAATAGGATCAAATTTCAATGCTAAATCGGCAGTAAGCATGGTTGGCGCATGACTTTTAGCTGTATTATGAGCATCTGGAACAGTTCCTAATCCAGCACCATCTTTAGGTTTCCATTGATGAGCACCAGCAGGACTTTTAGTCAATTCCCATTCGAAACCAAATAAATTTTCAAAATAATTGTTACTCCATTTTGTCGGCGTAGTAGTCCAAGCACCTTCTAATCCACTCGAAATAGTATATTCGCCATTTCCTGTACCAAAACTGTTTTTCCATCCTAAACCTTGCTCTTCAATACTAGCTCCAGCAGGTTCAGCCCCAACATATTGGTTAGGATCAGCTGCGCCATGTGTTTTTCCAAAAGTATGTCCACCAGCAATCAAGGCAACTGTTTCCTCATCATTCATTGCCATTCGACCAAAAGTTTCTCGAATATCTCTTGCCGAAGCTACTGGATCTGGATTTCCGTTTGGTCCTTCTGGATTTACATAAATCAACCCCATTTGAACTGCTGCCAAAGGATTTTCTAAATCACGGTCTCCAGAATAACGTTGGTCATCTAACCATTTTCCTTCCGCTCCCCAATAAATATCTTGCTCTGTTTCCCAAATATCTTCACGACCACCTGCAAAACCAAAAGTTTTCAATCCCATAGATTCTAAAGCACAGTTTCCTGTTAATACCATCAAATCGGCCCATGAAATTTTTCTTCCGTAT
>WSSedL1CaDRAFT_10000445_pt1 | contig 29359 bp, 25 predicted proteins | sample WetSurSL1Cattail_FD_9464 | JGI IMG/M metagenome (IMG submission 9464)
TTGCCACGTGTGGGACTTACCTATACTTTGACTCCAAATGTTAATTTATACAGTACTTATGTAAAAGGATACAATCCGCAAACGGCATCGGTACTTTCTAATCCTAATGCAGGTGGTCCTTTTGATCCACTGGAAAGCAATATGATTGAATTTGGAGGAAAATCCTCTTGGTTCAAAGAAAGTTTGTATGTGACTTTAGCATTCTATAAAATCAAAGAGAAAAACAGCCTATATAGTGCCAATGATACTAGTAATGTTGATTTAATGAGAGCTATTGGCGAGCAAGAATCCAAAGGAATAGAAATTGATGTTAATGGTCGCATTACCAATCAATGGAGTATTTCGGCAGCTTACTCTTTCAATGAAGCCAGCATTACCGATAGTCCAGAAGCTAGTGAAATTGGCAGACAAAAACCAAACACGCCTAAACACCAAGGTAATATTTGGACAAGATATAATTTTACAGATGGAGCCTTAAAAGATTTTGGATTGGCTTTTGGTTCTAATTTTGTTACCACACGTAACTTGAGTATTAGTGATACCCAAACCATTCCTGGTTATACTGTAATGAATGCGGCTTTGTATTACACCATTAATAAATTCAAAATCCAGTTGAATGCTAATAATATTGCTAATAAAACCTATTGGGTAGGTGGATACGATTACATTCGTTTATTTCCAGGAGCGCCTAAAAACTGGTTACTAACCTTAGGTTATTCCTTTTAATTCAACTTTCTTTGCATCCGCAAAAAGCACTTATGCAACAAAATTGTGATGAATAAACAAATCAGGAAAAGCATTGGAAAAATACATTTATGGCTCGGACTTGCGTCCGGGCTTATTGTATTTATTGTAGCCTTAACAGGAAGTATATTGGTTTTTGAAGAAGAAATTGATGCGTTTATTCACCCCGAATTCTACAAAGTGGAAACTGTTGGACAGTCTAAAAAACCAATAGATTATGCCATAAATACATTAAAAGAACAATACGCCATTGACACTATCAATCGTATTTATACTTTTAATGATCCTGAACGTACCGTTCTTGTGATGGGCAAAAACACCAAAGGCAACACTTACTTTTTTGCTGTAAACCCCTATTCAGGGGAAATCATCAGTAGTATAGAGCAAAAAAAGCATTTTTTTAGCATTGTCAATAAATTACATCGCAGTCTTTTACTTGGGGAAACTGGAAAATTAATTACAGGCTGTTCTTGCATCATTTTTATTATCATACTATTGAGTGGTTTGTTTTTATGGTGGCCCAAAAAACTCAAAAATCTAAAACAACGATTGACAATCAAATGGGATGCTTCGTTCAAAAGAGTCAATTGGGATTTTCATTCTACTCTTGGTTTTTATAGTTTTCTGTTTTTATTGATTATTGCGCTTACAGGACTCACTTGGTCGTTTAAATGGTTTGAAAACAGTCTTTATTATTTAACCGATGGCATTGCTAAAAAACCATCCATTAAAGTAGTCAATCCTCCAAAAGTAGCTGTTATAAATGATAAGGCTTTTTACTATGAAAGCATCATAGAAAAAACAAATAAAATCTATCCCTACCAAGGAAACATTCAAATAAGAATGCCAAACGATACGGTTAATAGCATTTTGGTAACCAAAGAAAACACAGAAAAGCGCATTCCTAATCAATCCAGTATTGCTTATTTTGATCGATATACGGCTAAGAATATCCAGACAAAACCCTATGAATCTTTTACCAAAGGGGATAAATTAAGGCGTATTATCTATCCCATACATACGGGAAGCATCTATGGCTTGCCTACTAAAATAATTGCTTTTTTAGTTTGTCTTTTTGCTGCTAGCGCACCTATTACTGGATTTTTAATTTGGTGGGGACGCAACAAAAAGAAAAAACAAGCTCTTAAATAAGAGTCCTAAATCAAGTTTAAAAGTCTTTTTCTAAATCTAGAAATAGACTTTTTTTTTATTTAAATATCCCTTTTAATACAGCTTGCTCTATAGCAAACCTCTTAAGTCTTTCTTAATTTAGCGCAATAGCATTTTTTAAATTCGTATTTTCGTTAGCAATGATATCATTCATTATCAAAGTCTTGTAAACTAAAGACAATACGTTATTGCCAATCAGAGCAATAATAAATTTAATTTAATTCAAAAAAAAGTTATGTCAAAAAATGTTTCTGACCACTTAGTAGAAATGCTTGTAGCAGCAGGTGTTAAAAGAATTTATGCCATAACAGGTGATAGTTTAAACCCCGTAAATGATGCCGTTAGACGCGATGGAAGATTACAATGGATTCATGTTCGCCATGAAGAAGCTGGAGCCTATGCTGCTTCAATGGATGCAGAACTCAACGGCATTGGTTGTTGTATGGGAAGTAGCGGCCCGGGACATGTTCACTTAGTCAATGGTTTGTATGATGCCAATAGATCTGAAAATCCAGTTATAGCAATTGCTTCCACCATTCCTACCGAAAAAATGGGACTCGACAATTTTCAAGAAACAAGACCTGAATTGCTGTTTAAAGATTGTTCGAAATATGTTTTTATGGCCAATACTCCTAAACAAGCCCTAAACGGATTGCAAACAGCAATACAGCATGCCATTAGTCAAAAAGGTGTGGCCGTTTTAGGACTCCCAGGCGATGTAGCAGCAGCTGAAATTGAACATGTTCATTCTTCTAATAAAAACTTCTATACAAAACCCCGAATAATTCCCAATCAGGAACACCTTCAAGAACTAGCAAGTAGTATTAATGCCAATGAAAAAGTCATGCTTTTTTGTGGTCACGGATGCCGCTATGCGGTTGATGAAGTCATGCAACTAGCACAAATGCTAAATTCGCCTTTAGGCTATAGTTTTCGAGGCAAAATATTTTTCGAACGCAAGGACAATCCTTTCTGTGTGGGCTTAAATGGACTTTTAGGGAACAAATCAGGCTTTGAAGCTATGCATGAAGCAGATGTTCTCTTGATGCTAGGTACTGATTTTCCGTATAGTGAGTTTCTACCTGAAAAATGCCAAATTATTCAAATTGATACTAAGCCCGAAAAATTAGGACGCCGAGCAAAAGTAGATTATGGGTATTGTGGCGATATCAAATCAACTATAGAGGAACTACTCCCTTTACTAGAAGCAAAACCTTCAACAGATTTTCTAGACAAAATGCGCGAATTGCATCAAGACATTGAAGAAAAATACGATTCCTATGTTACAGACAAGAGTGCTGAAAAACTAATTCATCCCGAATATGTGGCACACTTAGTGGATAAATTAGCCGATGACGATGCCATATTTACTGTAGATACAGGAATGAGTGCCGTATGGGCAGCACGTTACCTAAAAGCGAGTAAAAATCGCTATCTAACAGGTTCATTCAATCATGGCTCTATGGCCAATGCAATGCCTATGGCTATGGGTGCTGGTTTATCACACCCCGACCGTCAAGTAATTGCTTTTTGTGGAGATGGTGGTATCTCGATGCTTTTAGGCGATTTGATGACCATCAGTCAATATCAAATTCCAGTAAAAATCATCATTTTTAATAACCGTACTTTAGGAATGGTAAAACTTGAAATGCGTGTAGAAGGTTACATGGATTGGCAAACTGATATGGTAAATCCTGATTTTGTAAAACTAGCAGAATCCATGAACATAGCAGCATGGGAAGGCAAAGAATCTAGTGAAGTAGAACTAGCACTCTTAAACGGATTCCAACATAAAGGTCCTGCAATAATCAATATTTTTACCGATCCAAACGCATTGGCTATGCCACCTACTCTCAACTTTGAGCAAGTAAAAGGTTTTGCCTTATCCATGGGGAAGATGATGGTTAATGGGAAGTTTGCAGAAATAGTTGACACGACTAAGAGTGATTTTAAATACTTAAGGGAAATATTATAATCCTATATATTTCAAAAAAATAAAAAAAACTCATTTAAAAAAGCTTTTTAAATGAGTTTTTTAATTTCATTACTACAAAAAATCAACTGAAACTGTCCTAAACTTATTCCTTAATGGCTGAATTCCTCTATCCTCTTAGGATCATGTTTGTATTTAAATACAAATGGAAATACAATAGCCAAAACTAGTGCATATAGCGAAAAAGTAATCCAGATATTTTGCCATTGTTTACTACCATCAGCAAGTGTAAAATATTCTTGAATAATATATCCGCTAGCAAAACTTCCTATTAAAGCACCAAAACCGTTTACCATCATCATGAATAAACCTTGTGCACTGCCTCTTATTTTTGGGTTGGTTTGTGTTTCTACAAATAGAGATCCAGAGATATTAAAAAAATCAAATGCCATTCCATAAACAATACAAGACAGGATAATCATCCAAAGTCCATCCGCTGGATTTCCAAAAGCAAACAATCCAAAACGCAAAACCCAAGCCAACATACTAAACAACATCACATACTTAATTCCAAATTTTCTTAAAAAGAACGGAATTGCTAAAATAAATAAGGTTTCTGAAACTTGAGATATCGACATAATCATTGCAGGATATCTCACTGCAATAGTATTTTTATAAGCATCAATATTTGCAAAATCATGGATATAAGTATCGCCGTAGGCATTAGTTAATTGTAATGCTGCACCTAGTAGCATCGAAAATGTAAAGAATACAGCAAATTGTTTCTGTTTGAATAATGCAAAGGCATTTAAACCTAAAGCTTGAACAAATGAAGCACTTTTTTCTCCTTTAGACAATGGAGGACATTTAGGTAATGTTAGCGCATATACCGCCAAAAGGAATGAAACGATACCAGCAATATAAAATTGATTTGCCGATGTCTCATTATGGGTTATACTCACCAGCCATAAGGCAGCAATAAAACCTACGGTTCCCCAAATCCGTACGGGTGGATAATCTTTTACAACATTTAGCCCATTCGATTTTATAGCATGGTAAGCTACGGTAATTGATAGTGAAATTGTAGGCATGTAGAAAAACATATTCACCAACATAATCCAGAAAAAAGTAGTTGGATTATCTACTAGTGGTAAATAAAACAAGGATAAACTAGCTAAGAAATGCAATAAGGCATAGAGTTTTTCTGCATTGATAAATCTATCTGAAATAATCCCTGTTAAGGCGGGCATGAAAACAGATGAAATTCCCATGGTCGAAAATATAATTCCGAACTCAGTACCAGACCAATGTTTATTATTAAACCAATAAGCTCCAATAGTAAGCAACCACGATCCCCAAATAAAAAACTGAAGGAAGTTCATTAAAATTAATCTATACTTAATTCCCATATGATGAATTATATTTATTTAATAAACTCCAAAATGTAAACCGAATTTCAAAAAATCATTCCTTTTTAATAATCTTATTTACGAAATCTAAAACCATATCAAATTGTTCTTCTCTAGATAAATTAGAATTATCAATTTCGATAGCATCATCAGCCTTTACTAATGGCGAATTACTTCTATGTGTGTCAATATAATCACGCTCTTCAACATTTTTGAGTACTTCGTCAAAAGTAACTGTATCACCCTTTTGAATCAATTCATCATAACGTCTTTGAGCGCGCGTTTGCGCAGATGCAGTCATAAATATTTTAAGTTCGGCATCAGGAAAAACTACGGTTCCAATATCTCTTCCGTCCATAACAATTCCTTTGTTTTTTCCCATTTTTTGCTGTTGCTCTACTAATTTTGTGCGAACTTCAGGAAGCTCAGCTACCTTACTCACAAAACTAGAAACTTCAATCGTTCTAATTTGATGTTCAACATTTTCATCATTCAAATACATTTCGGCAAAACCTAAATTGGCATTAAATTGAAACTGCAATCGAATATTGGGCAAACTATTTACAAGTAATTCTTTATCAAAAAAGTCAGCATTTATATAGCCTTTTTGCATCGCAAAAAAAGCAATTGCACGGTACATTGCTCCTGTATCTACATAAGCATATCCTAATTTCTTAGCCAATTGTTTAGCCAAAGTACTTTTTCCTGTAGAAGAAAATCCATCAATTGCAATTGTAATCTTTTTATTCAAAATCTAATTATTGAAAGTTAATAAGCAAAAAAGCAATAAAAGTAATTTTTTTAGTCTTAGCATACAAAGATTTGATTGTTATTATACCATTAATTATTAGATTTCAATCCAATTATTTTAGTATACTGCCGCTATAGATTGAATTAATTTGAAATTACAAACACTATAATTTGGAATAAAAAAAACGGCTATTGGAAATTCCAATAGCCGTTTTTAAAAACCTATACTATTCTTAGGCTTATTTCTTTTTTGTAAAAGAAATTGTTCTAGAATCGCTAATAATCATATCAAATCCTGTTTTATCTTCGTTGAATTTGAATTTCAAACCAGCACGTTTAGACTCAAACATATCTTTCCCTATTGACTCTACTGAAAAATCAGCGAAATTAGGAATATCAACATTTAATAAAGTGTTTTTTTCTGTTACAGTAATTATAATTGGCGACTTTGTACTAGAATAAACTCCTAAATAGCCATCCAATATAACGTCTTTCTCTACTAAACCTTTTCCAGCAGTCCAAACATTGTTAGCCGAATTACTATCTGGAAAAACATGCTCTGGATCTAAAGTAATACTTTCAATTTCTTCTGTTGAATTATGCTTAAAAGTCCATTGTACATTTTTTTGCCATACTTCTACTGGCAATTTTACGCGATCCACTTTTCCGCTTTTCAATTTAATATCTAAAACGACAGGCATTGGCATTTTTTCGAAATTTTCAATTGTAATCAATACCCCTTTAGCAGGATCATTTTTAATGTATTTTATTGAATTTACACCTTGATCAAAACGCCAGTTGTATTGAAACCAACCTCTCCAAAACCAACTTAAATCTTCTCCTCCTACATTTTCCATTGTTCTAAAGAAATCATCTGGAGTAGGATGTTTGAAAGCCCAACGCTTAACATAAGTTCTAAAAGCCAAATCAAAACGTTCTTCTCCTAAAACTTGTTCTCTTAAAAGAACCAATCCAGCACTTGGTTTAGAATAACATAAATCACCAATATGAGCTTCTTTCATGTTATCTGGTGAACTCATTACTGTTTCTAAATCAGGATTTGTATAATGAGCACCGCTTTCGTGCATGTCTTCTTTTTCACTCTTGTATTCACCGTTGTTAAAATCAACATCACTTAAGGTGTTAATAAAAGTATTAAAACCTTCATCCATCCAACCAAATAGGCGTTCGTTTGAACCTACAATCATAGGAAACCAGTTGTGACCAAATTCATGATCCGTAACTCCCCATAAACTTTTACCTTTTGATTTCCATCCACAAAAAACAATTCCTGGATATTCCATTCCGCCTTCGTTACCTGCAACATTTGTAGCCACTGGATACGTATATTCCATCCATCTTTTAGAATAATTTTCTATCGAATGTTTTACATACTCAGTAGAACGTCCCCAAGCCTCATTTCCAGCACTTTCTTCAGGATATGCAGATAGAGCCAATGATTTTTTTCCACTTGGTAAATTAATTCTAGCACCATCTAAAATAAAAGCAGCCGAAGAAGCCCAAGAAACATCACGTGCATTATTCAATTTGTAATGCCAAGTTTTAGTTGCTGAAGCAGAATTTTTAGATGCTAAAACATCATCAATTGAATGAATTATAACCGTTTTTTCACTGTTATTTGCATCGTTAAATCGTTTGTATTCTTCAGTAGAATAAACTTCTTTTGGATTTGTCAATTCACCAGAACAAACCACAATATGATTAGCAGGAGCTGTAATAGCAATATCAAAATCACCATATTCCAAATAAAATTCAGAAGCACCTAGATAAGGATTAGTATTCCAACCTCTCACATCATCATACACACACATACGAGGATACCATTGGGCAATGGTGAAAATTTTCCCGTTTTTAGTTTCTAAAACTCCCGTTCTATCAGAACCTTCATTTGGTGAAATATAAGAGAACTCTATTTTAAACTCTACTTTTCCTCCTTTTGATTTCAATTCTTCAGGAAGAAAAACTTGCATACGAGTATCAGTTATAATATACTTCGCCTCTTCCTCTTTAATTTTCTTATTATCGATTTTAATTATTTTAACCGATTTGATTTTATTACCACCGTCAAAAATTTGTCCTTGTTTCCCGTTTCTACTTCCAGTAACAGGAACTATAGCTTCTCCTCTAGAATCAGCTTTAAATAAATTTTGGTCTAAATTTAACCACAAAAACGACATGGAATCAGTACTATTATTAGTATAAGTAATGATATCAGTACCGACAATTTCATTTGTTTCCTCGTTTAAACTGGCTGTCAGTTTGTAATCGGCACGATTTTGCCAATATTCAGCTCCTGGCTGACCACCAGCGGAACGAGTTGTTGATCCATTTTTAGAATAAAAAAATGGTGCAAAAGCATCATGATAATTATAATTAGAAACCTGCTTTGTTTGTACAGTTTCTTGTGCGAAAAGGGAAATACTTCCTACTAAAATCGCTATTTGAAAAATAGCATTTAACCTATTTATTTTCATGTTTTTTACAATTTGAAGCAAATTAATGAAAAAAAAAAGACATTTCTTCCATTTTCTTTAGCTTTAATTTAATTTTATGACTTTATATTTGTAACAGAATTTTACCCAAAACAAAAAGCACAATAATTTTATTAATACTCAAATATAAAATAGTTTATTTTGACAACAATATCAATTTCTAACAACCATATTACAGCACAAATTAATCCTAAGGGGGCTGAATTATTTTCTCTAATTTCAAACGAAAACAATAAAGAATACATCTGGGAAGGAAATCCTGGGTTCTGGGGAAAACATTCTCCTATTTTATTTCCTATAGTTGGAACACTCAAAAACAATTCCTTCCAAGTAAATGAGCGAACTTACACATTATCAAGACATGGTTTTGCTAGAGATATGACTTTTGAGTTGATTGATAAAAAAGAAAACAGCGCCACTTTTTCTATTCAATCCTGTACAGAAACCTTAAAAGTGTATCCTTTCGAATTTGAACTGCAAATTCACTATTCACTCGAAGAAAAAAAGCTAAACGTAGCCTACAAATTAATTAACAAAACCGAATCTCAATTACCTTTTTCTATTGGTGCGCATCCTGCTTTTGCTTTAAATGGAAATTTTGAAGATTATCAACTTGAATTCGAAAAAGACGAACCGCTTATTTATTCGTTACTAGAAAATGATTTAATTTCAAATGATACTAGAATTATAGAAAAACAAGATAACTTAGTACAACTAAACTATAATTTATTTAAAAATGATGCTTTAATTCTTAAAAGCTTACAATCAAAAAGTTTGACTATTTTAAAAAACAAAATTCCATTATTAAAAGTAGATTTTCAAGGGTTTCCACATTTAGGAATTTGGACTAAAATTTATGCTCCTTTTCTTTGTATCGAACCTTGGTATGGCTATTCGGACACAAATACAGCTACAGGAAATCTTTTCGAAAAAGAAGGAATTCAAATTATTGAAGCAAATGAAATTTTTAATTCAAAATTTGTAATTGAAATTATTTAAAATCCCCATGAAGCTGACAATTAACAGAACTATAACAAGTCTAACGCCACCAAAAACTTATATTTGCACAAAAAAAATTGACAACAATAATAAATGTTGCCAAATAATAAAATTGAATGAAAAAAATAATTTTCTTTAGCGCTCTTCTTTTACTTCCAATAGTTTCTGGAGCTCAAACCTACTTAAAATTTAATGGAATATCCGCTTTAGTTGGAGTACCTCAAGTAGGAATAGAAACCAGCATTGGAGCTAAATCAACTTTTAGTGTCGATATTTTTGCTTCTCTTTGGAAATCTTTTGATGGAAAACCAATGCAAGCAGTAATGCTAACACCTGAATACCGCTACCACTTTAAAGAAAAATACAATGGTTTCTATGTAGGAGCTCATGCTGGTCCAGATATTTATAAATTACAAAAATGGAATTACTGGGGAACTAATAAATATGAAGATGGTTTTGGATATCGTATAGGAGCTACAATTGGCTATCAAAAAAAACTGAATGATAAGTTTGCTTTAGACGCTTTTGTTGGTGGTGGTTGGCATCAAGGATTTTACAAAGGGTATTATACTGACGGAACGCCAGGAAGATATGAATCTGTAAAAAACTACAATAAAAGTGGAGAATGGCTTCCTTACAGAGGTGGTGTTATGATTTCATACAAATTATAATTGCTATTTAATCGAGCTTATTTAGTGATTTAACATACAATTCTTCTACTTTTTTTCTAGCCCAATCAGTCTTTCTTAAAAAAGTCAAACTTGATTTGATGCTTGGATTATCAGTAAAGCATTTTATTTTTATCAATTCGCCTAAAGTATCAAATCCATAAAAATCAACTAATTTTTCTAATATAGCTTTTAAAGTCACGCCGTGAAGTGGGTCGTTTGAAATTTGTTTATCCATGAAGCAAATTTAAATCATTTTACTCAAAAATTGTGGAATTTTAGTAATTGTTCCTACATTTGCAATCCTATGCTAAAAACTGTCAACATACTTAATAAAAGAGCTCGATTTGATTACGAAATAATCGAAAAATTCACTGCTGGAATTGTACTAGCAGGAACTGAAATAAAATCCATACGATTAGGGAAAGCAAATATCACCGAAAGTTTTTGTGAATTTAGTGGCACGGAACTCTTTGCTATAAATACGTATATAGAAGAATACGCCTTTGGAAACCAATTCAATCACAAATCCAGAAGTGAAAGAAAATTGCTTTTAAACAAGCGAGAGTTAAAAAATCTTTCCCGAAGTGTACAAGCCAAAGGTTTAACTATTATTCCTTTACGTTTATTTACGAACGAAAAAGGAATGGCAAAACTAGAAATTGGCCTTTGTAAAGGAAAGAAAAACTACGATAAACGTGAATCCTTGAAAGAACAAGATACCAAACGTGATTTGGACAGAATAAAAAAAGCTTTTAATTAATTTTAAAAGCTTTAATTTTTATCTTCTAACAGTGGAACAAATCTAAATTCTCCCAAATCGTGTTTTTCAAACTGCGTTTCGTTTTTACGAATGAGCAAAGTCATTATTTGAACATCTTCGCCAAGCGGAATAACTAATCTTCCTCCTATTTTAAGCTGCGCCATCAAAGGTTGCGGAATAAATGGTGCTCCAGCAGTAACTATAATACCGTCAAAAGGACCATAGGTTGGCAAACCTTTATAACCATCTCCAAAAGTAAGATGCTTGGGTCTAATCCCTAATTTAGGCAACAAAGCCGAGGTTTGTTTAAATAATTCATTCTGTCTTTCTACACTATACACTTTAGCGCCCATCAAACACAAAACAGCCGTTTGATAACCTGAACCTGTACCAATTTCCAAAATTTTATGGTCTTTTTTTATTTCCAATAATTGAGATTGAAAAGCTACAGTATAAGGTTGCGAAATGGTTTGCCCTGCACCAATAGGAAATGCTTTATCTTGATATGCATAATCTTCAAAACTAGAATTCAAAAAAAGGTGTCTTGGGATTTTTTTTATTGCATCAAGTACACGCAAATCAGTAATTCCTTTTTGTTGTAAAGTGCTTACTAATTGATTACGAAGTCCTTGATGTTTTGCAGTATCTTTCAATGTAGGGAGTTTAATTTTTGGTAAAAATAGGCCTAAAAATTCCAAAAAGCAAAATCCAAAATCCAAATCAATTATTCTATATTTTAATTTGAATTTCCTATTTTTGTTAAAAATACATTATCATGCTAAAAGTAGGAGTTTTAGGTGCTGGGCATCTAGGTAAAATTCATTTGCGTTTATTACAACAATCTGAAAAATATGAATTAGTTGGTTTTTATGATGAAAATCAAGAATACGCCGAAAAAATCTCAAAAGAATTTGGGTACCAAAACTTTAATACGATTGCCAAATTAATCCATGCTGTAGATGTAATTGATATTGTAACTCCTACCCTTTCACACTACAAATGTGCTAGAATAGCAATCAAATCCGGGAAACACGTTTTTATCGAAAAACCAATTTCTAACACTATTGAAGAAGCTGAAGAAATTATCGCTTTAGCTAATGAATACAACGTTAAAGGCCAAGTAGGACACGTAGAGCGTTTTAATCCTGCTTTTATTGCTACTAAAAACATGGTCGAAAACCCAATGTTTATAGAAACCCATCGTTTAGCCGAATTCAATCCGCGTGGTACCGACGTTCCTGTGGTTCTCGATTTAATGATTCATGATATTGATGTTATTTTAAGTGTTGTCAAATCGAAAGTGAAAAATATTAGTGCCAGTGGCGTTTCAGTAATTAGTGACACTCCAGACATTGCTAATGCTCGAATCGAATTTGAAAATGGTTGTGTTGCCAACTTAACAGCAAGCCGAATTTCGATGAAAAACATGCGTAAAACACGTTTCTTTCAAAAAGATGCTTACATCTCAGTTGACTTTTTAGAGAAAAAATGTGAGGTAGTAAAAATGAAAGATGCTCCAGAAGTTCCAGGCGATTTTGATATGATTTTGCAAAATGCCGAAGGAGTTAAAAAACAAATCTATTTTTCAAATCCTGAAGTACAACAAAACAACGCTATATTAGACGAGTTAGAAACATTTGCAGATGCGATTAACAATAACACAACTCCAATTGTAACTCTAGATCAAGCTACAGAAGCCTTAAGAATAGCACATCAAATTATAGCTTGTTTTAAGAAATAACCTTAAATGGAAAACAAATTAGAAATCAAGTTTAAAAATCAAAAACAATCGTTTGAAATTTTAGAAGATTCTTTATTGGTAGATTTAAATACTATGAAACATCAAATGGAATATAAAATTCCATTTGATGAAATTAAAAATGATATTTATACTGTCCGAAGTAAGGGAGATAAAAAAGAAGCTTTTCTTTATCTTTCAATTTTTTTTAATATTATACTTTCATTATTTATTTTTTTTGAAAATTATAAATTTGATTTAATTTATTTATATTCAATTACATTTCCCTTAACACTAGTTTTGACATTATTTTTCAATAAAATTAATAAAGGATTTGAAGAAAAACATATCGAGTCTAGTAAAATTTTATATTTCATTTATACTAAAAAATACACATCTGAAATTGATGCATTTATAAAATATCTTTTTGAAAAAAGAAATGCTTTTTTTAAAGCTAAATATTTTTTAATTGATCCTGTATTACCCTACAATATACAATATGAAAGATATGTTTGGCTCTACACAAATAAATACATTACACAATACGAATTTGACGAAATTAAGGAAGATTTAGATAAGTATTTCAACTTTAACCCTAGCATTTAACAAATGAAAATAGTAGCAATAATAGGCGCAGGAACTATGGGCAACGGAATTGCACATACTTTTGCCCAAAATGGTTTTACCGTAAAATTAATTGATGTTTCCGAAGATGCTTTGGAGAAGGGCATGACTACTATTTTTACAAATTTAGACAGAATGCTTGCAAAAGGAAGTATTACTGCCGAAGATAAAATGAAAACCATTACCAACATTATTTGCTATACTGATATTGAAGATGGTGTTGTTGGTGCCGATTTAGTGGTAGAAGCAGCTACTGAAAACCTAGATTTAAAACTTAGAATATTTAGAAAATTGAATGAATATTGTTCGCACAATACTGTTTTTGCAAGCAATACTTCTTCTATTTCAATTACACAAATTGCTGCTGTAGTAGCACATCCCGAACGAGTAATTGGGATGCATTTTATGAATCCTGTTCCCTTAATGCCTTTGGTAGAAGTAATTCGTGGATACAATACCAGCGATGAAGTGACACAACTCGTTATGAATTTAGCTGGCAAATTGGGAAAAACCGCGGTTGAAGCCAATGATTATCCTGGATTTGTAGCCAATAGAATTTTGATGCCCATGATTAACGAAGCAATCGAAACTTTATACAATAAAGTAGCCGGAGTAAGCGAAATTGACAATGTAATGAAACTCGGTATGGCACATCCGATGGGACCTTTACAATTGGCTGATTTTATTGGTCTCGATGTATGTCTGTCGATAATGAATGTTATGTATGATGGATTTAAAAATCCAAAATATGCTCCTTGCCCACTTTTAGTCAATATGGTCAATGCTAAAAAATTAGGTATAAAATCAGGCGAAGGATTTTATGATTATAGCGAAAGTAAAAAAGCAGAAAAAGTTGCTAAACAGTTTCTTTAATAATTTTATTTAAACAAAAAGTTTAAGATGTCAATACAATCCAATTTAGAAAATATAAAATCCTCATTACCCGAAAACGTAACACTAGTTGCGGTTTCTAAAACCAAACCCGTTGCTGATTTAATGGAAGCTTATAATGCGGGTCAAAGGATTTTTGGTGAAAACAAAGTCCAAGAAATGACGGAGAAATGGGAAACCATGCCCAAAGACATTGAATGGCACATGATTGGTCACGTTCAAACCAATAAAGTAAAATTTATGGCCGAATATGTGAGTTTGATTCATGGCGTTGATAGCTTGAAATTATTGCAAGAAATCAACAAACAAGCTCAAAAAAACAATCGTGTTATTGATTGTTTACTCCAAATGCATATTGCCGAAGAAGAAACTAAATTCGGCTTGGACGAAGCAGAACTAAATGAAATTCTTGACTTCATTCAGAATAACGAAGAAAATATGAAAAATATTCGTATTTTCGGATTGATGGGAATGGCTACTTTTACGGATAATCAAAACCAAATCAAGAAAGAATTCACTCATTTGAAATCTATTTTTGATGCAAAACAAAATCTGAAATCTGAAATTTGCAATCTAAAATCTCTTTCCATGGGAATGTCAGGCGATTATAAATTAGCTATTGATTGCGGCAGCACAATGATTCGTGTAGGAAGTAGTATATTTGGAGGAAGAATTTGATTTTTGATTAATGATTAACGATTTTAGAACTCAGATTTAAAACTGAACACTAAAAACTGTAAACTGAATACTTATTTTGTACGCAATATTAGACATAGAAACTACCGGAGGGCAATTCAATGAAGAGGGAATTACCGAAATCGCTATATATAAGTTTGACGGTCACCAAATTGTTGATCAATTCATCAGTTTAGTTAATCCTGAAATTCCTATTCAGCCTTTTGTGGTGAAATTGACAGGAATTAACAATGCCATGCTCCGTTCCGCTCCAAAATTTCATGAAGTTGCCAAACGCATCGTTGAAATCACTACCGATTGTGTTTTAGTGGCTCATAATGCCGATTTTGACTATCGAATTCTTAGAACTGAATTTCGTCGTTTGGGTTATGATTTCAATACAAAAACCCTTTGTACGGTTGAATTATCCAAAAAATTATTACCCGAACAAACTTCGCATAGTTTAGGGAAATTAGTTCGTGCTTTAGGAATCCCAATGGCTGACAGGCATCGTGCCAGTGGAGATGCAATGGCTACGGTAAAATTATTCAAAATGCTCTTGGACAAAGACGTAGAAAAAGAGATTATTACCAGCTTAATCAAGTCGGAAATTCAAAAAGGAATAGCACCAAAACTACTAGATATCATTGGAAGTTTACCTTCAAAAACCGGAGTGTATTATATTCATAATGAAGAAGGTAAAATTATTTTCATTGGCAAAAGCCGAAACATCAAAAAGAGAGTCAATCAGCATTTTACAGGAATTACCAAAAGTGCTAAAAAAATTCAAGCCGAAGTTTTTACGGTAACTTATGAAGAAACTGGAAATGAACTTATTGCATTAATAAAAGAAGCACAAGAAATAAAAATAAACAAACCTATTTACAATAGAATGGCTCGCAAGAATCATTTTCCTTGGGCTATTTATTCCGAAAAAGATAGTGAAGGTTATTTGCGTTTGAAACTGCAAAAAACGGATGGAAGAAAAAAAGAAATTCTTTCGTATGTTAATGCTTCCGATGGAAAAAATGCTTTGTTTCGCATTACTGCTGATTATCAATTGTGTCAAAAACTAACAGGTTTATACGAAACCAAAACTAATTGTTTCCACCACACTATTAACGAATGCGATGGTGCTTGTGTGGGGAAAATTCCAACTTCGGAATACAACGAACGAGTTCAACGTTTTATCGATAAAAACACTTTCGATAATAAAAATATGATTATTATTGACAGAGGTCGAAATGTAAACGAAAGAAGCGCTATTTTAGTCGAAAATGGAGTATTTAAAGGTTATGCTTTTTATGATTTGAATCACCAAATCAACAATGCCAATATCCTAAAAAACATCTTAATTCCGATGGAAAACAGTCGAGACATTCAACGCATTATTCAAACATATTTACGAAAAAACAAAGCTTTAAAGGTTATTCATCTATAAACTTGAGCCAAATGAATCCTTCCTCAATGTATTCGCATTTTAGAAAAAAAATCTACATAATAATTTATCAAACTAACACTAAAGCGGGTCGCTTGTTTGATTTAATATTACTAGGACTTATTTTGATGAGCGTACTTTTGGTCATGATGGAAACCGTTTCTGACTTTAATTTAAAATACCATTCCTATTTAATTACACTAGAATGGATTATCACAGCATTATTCACAATTGAATATGCATTAAGAATTTTATCCATAAACAAACCCATACGTTACATCTTCAGCTTTTACGGTATTATTGACTTACTGGCTATTTTACCCATGTATCTTTCACTTATTGTTATTGGTACTAATGTATTAAGTGTTATAAGAGCCTTACGTTTATTGCGTTTATTCAAAATATTAAACAATCCGCAGTTTTCCAGCCAATCCATTAAATTAAAAAAAGCACTGCTTGCAAGTCGTGGAAAAATAGTTGTTTTTATCTATTTTGTACTCATTAGCACGATACTTATTGGTTCATTAATGTACGTAATTGAAGGCAAAGAAAGTGGTTTTACCAGTATTCCAATGAGTATTTATTGGACAATTGTAACCCTAACAACGGTAGGTTATGGTGATATTTCTCCACAAACTCCTTTTGGACAATTTATTGCTTCTTTTGTAATGATTTTGGGTTATGGAATTATTGCTGTTCCCACAGGAATTGTAACTGCTGAAATTGCAAAATACAAACAAGATAATGATTCAGTTTACCAAAATCCATGTGCAAATTGTGGTCACGAAGATTATCCTGCAAATGCTAAATTTTGTCCTCAATGCGGACATGCCTTAGAAAACAAATAAAATGAAACACCTAATTACCATAATCGGACCAACAGCCATCGGAAAAACAGCTTTGAGTATTCAATTAGCCAATCATTATAATTGCGAAATTGTTTCTTGTGATAGCCGTCAGTTTTTCAAAGAAATGACTATTGGAACTGCTGTACCAAATCCAAAAGAATTGGCAGCAGCAAAGCATCATTTTATTCAAAATAAATCCATTTTTGAAAATTATACGGTTGGCGATTTCGAAAAAGAAGCCATTACAACCATTGAAGAATTATTTAAAACCAATGATTATGTGGTTTTAGTGGGTGGTTCAGGTTTATATGTCAATGCTATTTTGCAAGGTTTTGACGATTTTCCTGAAATAGATTCGGCTGTTCGCCAAGAAGTCAATGCCAATTATGAAAAATTAGGCATTGGTTATCTACAAGAACAACTTAAAAAACGAGATGCTGATTATTTTGAAAAAATCAGCGCCGAAAATCCGCAAACCTTACTCAATCCGCAACGCATGATGCGATTTGTAGAAGTTTGTATTGGTACATCAAAACCTTATTCATCTTTTTTAAACCAAAAGAAAAACGAAAGGAACTTCACTCCTATTTTGATTGGATTAGAGGCCGAAAGAAATGTGATGTACAATCGCATCAATCAGCGTGTGAACATTATGATGACCGAAGGTTTATTAAAAGAAGCCAAAGAGTTGTATCCAAACAAAGAGTTAAATGCGCTACAAACCGTTGGCTACCGTGAATTATTTAGTTATTTTGACAAAGAATTCTCTTTAGAATTTGCCATCGAAGAAATTAAAAAAAATACAAGACGTTTTGCAAAACGGCAACTAACTTGGTTCAAAAGAGATGAAAATACCAAATGGTTTCATTTTGAAAAACCAACACATCAAATAATTGATTATATTGATTCTCATCAAAAATTATAAATCAAAAACCGTTAATCTGAAATCCTAAATTTCCATGCCAATAGCTCCAAATTTTACTTCGATATTAAGTAAAGATTTTGAAATCAATTTCACCCAATGCTTACCAAATGGGTATTTAAAATATACCGAATTGTGTAACTTATTGCAACTTACCGCTGCTACACATTCGGAAATTGGAGGAATCAGTTTTACGGATATGCAGGAATTTGATCAAGCTTGGGTTTTGAGCCGAATGCGTGTCGAAATCAATGCTTTGCCACAATGGAAAGATACTGTAACAGTTAAAACTTGGATAAATACCTTAGAAAATTCACGTTCCGTTCGTGCCTTAGAAGTGCATGTAAATGGTGAAAAAGTTGCAGGTTGCGAAACTTTTTGGGCAGTTTTCAATACTAAAAAACGTCGCCCAGAACTATTAACATTGACGCACGACCACTTTGAATTATTTCCAGAAATAAAAGCTACAAAAGAAGGTTTTTCAAAAATTGACATCAATTCTGAGAAAGAAGAAGTCTTTAGTAAAACCGTTATTTTATCTGATTTAGATATTGTTAACCACGTGAATAATGTCAAATACTTGGAGTGGTGCATGGATTTAGTGGATGAAAATATTATTTTAAAACAAAAAGTAAAAAGCTTTGAAATGAATTTCATGAAAGAACTCTCGCTTCGTGATGAAGTGATGATTCACGAAGATGTTTCTGATGACGTTATTGTTTTTAGTATTACTAAAGAAGATAAAAACTGCTTTGCGTTGCAATTAAATTTGAAGTAAATCTTTTTACTATTTAAAAACAACTACAGTAGAGTTCTAAAAATAATCCTAAATTTTCCTAATTAAAAGTTATAAAGCCACGCTAAATTTTTTAGCTTGGCTTTTTTTCTTTTTCTTTAATGTTCAAAAACTATACACTATCGAAAATCTATTTAAAAATAATGAAACTATTCATTTATTAGCCAATGCAAATTCGGAAAAGGATTATTTCCCTTTGGATTTATCAATTTCCAATCCTGATTTGGCAAAAATAAATCTAACCGATGCTGCTGAATTTGAAACTTATATCCAAAAACAAGAAAAACTTTATGATGCTAAAATAGCTTTTGGTGGTTATCTTGAAAAACGAAATTTATACCAAAGAAGTACGCATTTTAAGAATAACGATACCAATGAACGTAACATTCACATTGGAATGGACTTGTGGGCTCCAGCAGGAACTGCAATAATTTGTCCGCTAGACGGTTGGATTCATAGTTTTAAAAACAATACTGCGGTGGGCGATTATGGACCAACACTAATTTTAAAACATCAATTAGAAAATGATACTTTTTATACTTTATACGGTCATTTGTCGTTAGAAAGTATAAAAAATCTAAAAAAAGGAATGCCTTTTAAAAAAGGACAACAATTAGCAGTATTGGGAATTGCAGCAGAAAATGGTGATTATGCTCCGCATTTGCATTTTCAAATTATTAAAGACATAGCAGAATATTTTGGAGATTATCCTGGTGTTTGCAGTCAACTGGATTTGGAATTTTACAAAGAAAATTGTCCTGACCCTAATCTATTATTAAAAATAAAGAACTAAAAATGAAAAAACTGATCGTAATCTTAAGCCTAATTGCAGTAGTAGGATGTAAATCAAAAAAAGCACATCAAAATGAACCTAAAGCTAGTGAAATTGTACAATTAGATTTAAGCCAAGTAAATAGCATCCAAAAAAATAAAGCTTATGAATTAGGAAAAAGAGTTCTATTGACTTGCAATACTTCTAAATTCAAGCCTTTTACAACTAGCGAAGCGACTACATCTGTCATCAACAATATTACTATCGAAAAACTGTCTAAAACTTGTAATAAATTTAGAATGTGGTATGGCAATTTCAAAGATCTTCAATTAGCAGAAGTCTATGAAAACACCAACGATCAAACCATAGTGTATCGTTTTAAAGCTTTATATACTAAAAAAGTAGCCAACAAAGAACTGCGCGTTTTTGTGAATTCAGATAATCTTGTTTCTGCCATAAAAACATCCGATTGGGTAGATACTTTCACCTACAATCAATAAAAAAAGTCCAAATGAAATCAAAAATACTGTTCCTTTTTCTGTTTATTTCTATTATTGCATCAAGTCAAGAAATCATGACTATAAAGGGCGGTAAACAATACAAAGCTACTCCTAATTGGAACTTTATAAGTACTACTTATTCGCTAAGCAGTGAAGTTCAAGTTCAGGTTGCTAAAACAGATAATGGTGGAATTTTAAAGCTTTCGGTTACCACTACTAATCCTAAATTTATTCTTGCTGGAACTGTATATGTCTATCTTAGTGACAACAGCTTTATTAGTTGTACTGATAAAGGATTTTTTGAAAATAGTGATACAACACTTACTTCATATTTTATTTTTACTCCAGCTGAAATGACTAAACTTAAAAAACTAAACATTAGCTCTATTCGTTTCAATATCAAAGGAACTTCCGATAGTTTTAGTAGTCAAACGGGGAATTTTACAGCCGTAAACAAAATATCCTTTTACACTATCAAATATGATAATAAGAAAAAAGTTTTTGAAACTGCTCAAGAAATTAATAAACTATAATCAATAATTCAACATTTACGTATTATATTTCCCAAATTAAATTCGGTAAAATTCTTCTTATTAGATAAAGCTATCTCGAAATTTGAAGTATTTCTCCAAAAGCAAGAGCTGCTTTATGAACTAAAACTGGCCAATCTTCGGCAGCGTTATCATCGGCACCATCTGAAATGTATTTTAGACATAAAAATGGAATATTTTCTTTCATAGCAATAGTTGCCAAGGCATACCCTTCCATATCTACTATATTATATTTACTTTCAGAATGTTTCATTTCGAAATTATCTCCGGTACCACAAATTCCTACAGAAAGATTCTCCATAACAAAACCATATTCTAAAACCGATGGGACATTAGAAAAAGGAGTTTCATAAAGTTCGTATCCCAAACCTCTTACATCCATATCACGCTGTACAAATTGGGTACAACAAACTACATTGCCTTTATTAAAACTACTACTTCCAGCCGAACCTAAATTGACTATCAAATCCGGTTTATTTTGATAGATTGCTTTAGTTAATTGATAACTTGCATTTACTTTTCCTATTCCTGTAAACAAGCTATTATACTCTTTAAAAACTTCAGCAGCCTCCATTTCTAAAGCAAATACAAAAAGTACATTCTGAATTGGAAATTTATGGTTTTGATTAATTTTGATCATTTTATTCAATTAGTATATTTTACAAAAGCAAAATTACAAATTATACTAGCAGTCTTAAAATTAGTAGTAAACAAAAAAGCCATCTTTGATTGTATTAATCAAAGATGGCTTTTTATAAATAATTTATTAAAGCTTATTTATTCGCTTTAGCTTTTAAAGCATTTTTCTCTGCAGTCATTTCTAATGCACTATAAACACCTGAAAGTGTTTTTACAATATCTTCATTTTCTGGATCCAATTCATATGCTTTTTTTAGATAAGGTAAAGTACTTCTAAACAAGTCCTCTCTTTTCTTTTTCAAAACCTCGTAACGTTTCATTTCCTTATCAGAAGTACCTAACTTATTCATTTCTTCAATAAGAGGTTTTTCATTTTGCAATTTTAAAACAGCTAAATTAATATAAGCATTTGTATAATCTGGTTTGATCTCCACTGCTCTTTTATAATATTTCTCAGCCTCTTCGTTATTGTTTGCAGTAGCAGAAATAACACCTAAATTATAAACCAATGCAGCATCATTAGGATTCTTAGCTAATACTTCCGTAATTATCTGTTTGTATCTGTCAAAATCTTTAGTTTGTAAATACAAATTAGCTTCAGTTAACATCAAAGAAGAATCATCAGGATTAGCTGTTCTAGCATCTGTAACTGCTTTTTTAGCTTCAGCAATTTTTCCTTGATCTACTAAAATTAAAGCCATATTTTTATAAATCTCTCCTCTTTTAGAAGGGATTTCTTCAGTTCTTGGTTTTTCATGAGTTCCTAGTTTTACCGCTTTGTCTCTTTCAGCAGCAGTAGCAAAACTATTTTCACTATCATTAACTTTACTTGTTGCAAGATACTCTGTTGCTTTTCCTGAATAGTTTAACTTTTTCAACTCATTATACAATTCCATTGCTTTATCATAGTCTTTAGCACTAACATAAGTTGAAGCTGCATAATATAGATTAATCGTATCATTTTTATCTAACATGTAAGCTTCATATAATTTTTGAGCTCCTTCCATGTTATTATTAACTTTGGTAGCTGCAACCGCACTATTAACAAGCATTCCTTTAATCCTTGTAATTGAAGTTGCCGCTTGAGTTGTATACTTTTGCTTACCAGATGCTTTTTCAGCAGCAATCAACTCTTTATAAGTATCAGCTGCTAAACTCATATTAGCATCCGCATCAATTTTTTTCTCTACTAAAGTCATATATGCATTTCCTTTTAAAAAGAGAAATTGTGCTTTTTCTTCATCAGAAGCATTTGCCATCACAGGTTCAGCATCTTTTAAAATAGTTAGCACTGCTGTCATATCATCACCTTTAGAGGCTTTCTCAGCTGCTTTTAATTCTTTTTTCTGAGCAAAAGTTGCAACAGACAGTAATAAAACTGATGATAGCATTATAAATTTACCATTCATAATATTCATTTTTAATATTTATAATTTATTTTAATTGTCTTTTATTCGTCGTCGTCTTCAGAATCATCTTCATCAACTATTTCTTCTTCTTCAGTGTCGTCTTCGTCATCTTCTTCTTCGACACCTTCGTCTTCAAGAACTTCTAAATCAGGTTTTACTCTTTCGATTGCAACCGTTTCGATAACATTCCCTTCTTCATCAACAATAACTTCTGCAACATCATCTTTCATTACTTTTGTAACAGCAGCGATAGAATCTTTTCCTTTAAGGTTAATTAGTCGAACTCCTTGAGTAGCACGTCCCATAACACGTAAATCCTCAATTGCCATTCTGATAGTCAATCCTGATTTGTTGATAATCATTAAATCATCGGCATCTGTTACAGCACTTATCGAAATTAGATTTCCTGTTTTCTCTGTGATGTTCAAAGTTTTAACACCTTTCCCTCCACGATTCGTAATTCTGTAAACATCTTCACCGTCTTCATCAACTAATTTGGTACGTTTTCCGTATCCATTTTCAGTTACTACTAAAATTTGAGAATCGTTAATATTCTCTTTATCAACGGTAACCATACCAATTACTTCATCAGTATCATCTTTTAAGGTAATTCCACGTACTCCAGAAGCTGTTCTTCCCATTGGACGTGTCTTCGTTTCTTCAAAACGAACTAATTTACCAGATTTAACTGCTAAAATAATTTGGCTTTCACCATTAGTCAATTCAGCTCCTAATAACTCATCTCCTTCTTTAATAGTAATTGCAGCAACACCATTTACTCTAGGTTTAGAATATTTCTCTAAAGAAGTTTTCTTAACCTGTCCTTTCTTGGTTACCATTACCAAATTATGACCTTTAATGTATTCCTGATCTTTTAAATCTTGAGTACAAATAAAAGCTTTTACTTTATCATCACTTTCAATGTTGATCAAATTTTGAATTGCTCTACCCTTAGCTGTTTTACTTCCTTCAGGAATTTCATAAACACGCATCCAGAAACATTTTCCTTTTTGAGTAAAGAACATCATATACTGGTGATTGGTAGCCACAAACATATACTCTAAGAAATCTTGATCTCTTGTTCCAGCGCTTTTTTGTCCTACTCCACCTCTATTCTGAGTTTTGTACTCTGTTAAATTGGTGCGTTTGATGTAACCAGCATGCGAAATTGTAATTACTACATTTTCATCAGCAATTAAATCTTCGATACTTACATCTCCACCTGAATATTCAATTTGCGAACGACGCTCATCTCCGTATTTATCGCGAATTTCTTCTAATTCTTCTTTGATTAAATTCGTTCTCAAGTTAACATCTTCTAATAAAGCTTTCAAATGAGTAATTAACTTCATCAATTCCTCATACTCCGCTCTTAACTTGTCTTGTTCTAGACCTGTTAACTGACGCAAACGCATTTCAACAATTGCTCTTGCTTGAATATCAGAAAGTTTGAATCTTTCAATTAATTTCTCGCGAGCTTCCTCTGTATTTTTAGAACCTCTAATCAACGCAATTACTTCATCAATATTATCCGAAGCAATAATTAAACCTTCTAAAATGTGTGCTCTTTCTTCTGCTTTACGCAATTCAAATCGCGTTCTTCTAACTACTACATCATGACGGTGCTCAATAAAATAATGAATCATATCTTTTAGATTCAACATTTGCGGGCGACCTTTTACTAATGCAATATTGTTTACACTAAAAGAAGATTGTAATTGTGTAAATTTATAAAGTGTATTTAAAACCACATTTGGCGTTGCATCACGTTTTAAAATATAAACGATACGCATACCATTTCTATCCGATTCATCACGAATATTAGCAATTCCATCAATTTTCTTATCGTTAACTAAATCAGCAGTACGCTTGATCATATCTGCTTTGTTAACCTGATACGGAATCTCAGTCACAATAATACATTCACGACCATCTACTTCTTCAAAACCAACTTTGGCACGCATAACAATACGTCCTCTACCTGTTTTAAAAGCTTCACGAACACCTTCGTAACCATAAATCACACCTCCAGTTGGAAAATCTGGTGCTTTAATATGGTTCATTAATTCATCTACTTCAATATCGTTATTATCAAGATACGCCAAAGTACCATTGATAACCTCTGTTAAATTATGAGGAGGCATATTAGTTGCCATACCTACAGCAATACCTGTTGCTCCATTTACTAATAACGTAGGAACACGAGTTGGCATTACTTTTGGCTCATATAAAGTATCATCAAAGTTCAATTGGAAATCAACTGTTTCTTTTTCGATATCAGCCATTATATCTTCTGAAATCTTACGCATTCTAGCCTCAGTATAACGCATTGCTGCTGGGCTATCACCATCAACAGAACCAAAGTTACCTTGACCATCAACTAATAAATATCGCATACTCCACTCTTGAGCCATACGCACCATAGCGTCGTAAACTGAAGTATCTCCGTGTGGGTGATACTTTCCTAAAACTTCACCGACAATTCTTGCGGATTTTTTATGAGCAGATCTTGAAGTTACTCCTAAATCATACATTCCATAAAGTACTCTTCGATGTACTGGTTTCAAGCCATCTCTAACATCAGGAAGTGCTCTTGATACAATTACAGACATCGAATAATCGATGTAAGCTGATTTCATTTCATCTTCTATGTTAATAGGAATTAACTTTTCTCCTTCAGACATAAGTTGTTATATTAAATAATTATATTCATTTCAAAACGTGCCAATATACGGATTTTTGAAATTTTTAAAAGCTTTTCACTATACTAATTTCAAAGATTTATTAACAAATTAATATTGGCTTTTGTTTAATAAAATAAAGACAAAATCAAGCTTTTCTCTCTTTTTTTTTGTCTATTAGCTGACATAAGTACTTAGGTACGGTTTTTGTTTTTCAAATAGTAATTCACTAAATTTACACATACTAGAAATAAATATTATGGATGACAATTTTTCACCAAGAGTAAAAGATGTTATTACCTACAGTAAAGAAGAAGCTTTACGACTAGGTCATGACTTCATTGGGACAGAACACTTGATGCTTGGTATCCTTAGAGATGGTAATGGTAAAGCAATACAAATACTAAACAATTTGTCAATTGACTTAGATCATTTACGTAGAAAGGTAGAAATCCTAAGCCCTGCAATCCCAGGAATAGATAGTAATTTAGAAAAGAAGAACCTGCATTTAACGCGTCAGGCGGAGCGTGCATTGAAGACCACTTTTCTAGAGGCTAAAGTCTTCCAGAGTCCATCTGTAAGCACGGCACACTTATTACTATGTATTTTAAGAAACGAAAACGATCCTACAACCAAGCTATTGAATAAACTAAAAATAGATTATGATATAGCTAAAGAACAATATCTAAATATGACACCAAGCGAAGAAGAATTCTTAGAAAATTTACCAAGAGCCACAGACTCTTACAATGACGATTTAGGACAAGATGACAGTTTAAAAGAAGGTAATTTCAATAATCCAGCCAATAAGTCTAATAAAAAATCTAAAACTCCTGTTTTAGACAATTTTGGTAGAGATTTGACTGAAATGGCCGAAGAAGGAAAACTTGATCCTGTTGTAGGGCGTGAAAAAGAAATTGAGCGTGTTTGCCAAATCTTGAGCCGTCGTAAAAAGAATAATCCATTATTAATTGGAGAACCAGGAGTTGGAAAATCAGCTATTGCCGAAGGTTTAGCTTTGCGTATTATCCAAAAGAAAGTATCTCGAATTCTTTTCAATAAACGTGTAGTTACTTTGGATTTAGCAAGCTTAGTTGCTGGAACTAAATACAGAGGTCAGTTTGAAGAGCGCATGAAAGCGGTAATGAACGAATTAGAAAAAAATGACGATATCATTCTTTTCATTGATGAAATTCACACCATTGTTGGTGCTGGAGGAGCTACAGGTTCTTTGGACGCTTCTAACATGTTCAAACCAGCTTTAGCTAGAGGCGAAATTCAATGTATTGGTGCAACAACCTTGGATGAATACAGACAATACATTGAGAAAGATGGTGCTTTAGAAAGACGTTTTCAAAAAATCATTGTAGAACCTACTTCTGTAGAAGAAACAATTACCATTTTGAATAATATTAAAAATAAATACGAAGACCACCATAATGTTACTTATACGCAAGAAGCAATTGAAGCTTGTGTGAAATTAACTAACAGATATATGTCGGAACGTTTTTTACCAGACAAAGCTATCGATGCTTTGGATGAGGCAGGTTCACGTGTTCACATTACCAATATTGAAGTTCCTAAGAAAATACTAGACTTAGAACGTCAATTAGAAGATATTAGAGAATTAAAAAATGCTGTTGTTAAGAAACAGAAATACGAAGAAGCTGCTAAATTGCGCGATGATGAAAAACGCATTGAAAAAGACTTGGCTATTGCTCAAGAACAATGGGAAGAAGATGCTAAAAGCAACCGAATTGAAGTAACAGAAGACAACGTTGCCGATGTAGTTTCTATGATGACTGGAATTCCTGTTAATCGTATTGCACAAACAGAAAGTAATAAACTAGCTAAATTACCAGAACTCATTGAAAGTAAGGTAATTGGTCAAAGCGAAGCTGTTATTAAAATTGCCCGTTCAATTCAAAGAAATCGTGCTGGATTGAAAGATCCAAATCGTCCGATTGGTTCTTTTATTTTCTTAGGACAAACAGGAGTTGGAAAAACACAATTAGCGAAAGTTTTAGCCAAAGAATTATTCGATTCTGAAGATGCTTTAGTACGTATTGACATGAGTGAATACATGGAGAAATTTGCTATTTCTCGTTTAGTTGGAGCGCCTCCAGGATACGTAGGATACGAAGAAGGTGGACAATTGACCGAAAAAGTACGCAGAAAACCTTATGCTGTTGTTCTTTTGGACGAAATAGAAAAAGCGCATCCAGATGTGTTTAATATGTTATTACAAGTTCTAGACGATGGATTTTTAACTGATAGTTTAGGTCGAAAAATTGACTTTAAAAACACTATTATCATCATGACTTCTAATGTAGGAGCCAGACAATTGAAAGATTTTGGTCAAGGAGTAGGTTTTGGAACCGCTGCTAAAGTGGCGCAAGCAGATGACAATTCGAAAAGTATCATTGAAAACGCTTTAAAGAAAACATTTGCTCCTGAATTCTTAAACAGAATTGACGATGTAATTGTGTTTAACGCTTTAGAAAAACATGATATTGATTTAATTATCGAAATCGAATTGAAAAAGTTATATGCTAGAGTTGCCGATTTAGGATACCAATTAAACCTTTCTGATAAAGCGAAAGCATTTATTGCAGATAAAGGTTTCGACAAACAATTTGGCGCTAGACCATTAAAAAGAGCTATTCAAAAGTATGTTGAAGATACTCTTGCAGAAGAAATCATCACTTCAAAAATTACCACTGGAGATGAAATCTTCATGGATATCGAAGACGGTGCTCAAGAATTAACCGTAAAAATTCACAAAACAGGAGAAGCAACTAATTTATAAAATTGCCAACCTTTTAATTACTAAACCCGTTACGTTTTAATAACCTAACGGGTTTATTCTTTTAACACAATTTCCTTTATTTTAGACAACAAATAACTACATTTGGCGTTTTTACAAAAGCAATCTCAATCCAATAAAAATCACAATGAATAAAGTAGTCGTAGGTAGCGAAGAATGGTGTTCTTTCCCAGAATTAGGAATCCCAACAATAAAAGCCAGAGTAGATTCGGGAGCCAAGACTTCTGCCCTACACGCTATTAATATTGCTCCATTTATAAAAGATGATTCCAATTGGGTAAAATTTGACATCAACCCTATACAAAACAATTCTAAAACCATCATTCATTGCGAAGCGCCTTTGATCGACAAAAGAATTGTAAAAAGCTCTAGCGGTTTTAGAGAACAGCGTTATGTTATTCAAACCAACCTAAAAATTGGTGATACCATTTGGCCTATTGAGATGACTTTAACCAATAGAGATACTATGGGTTTCCGTATGCTTTTGGGTCGTGAAGCCATGAGCGGAAGAATCCTTGTTGATCCTGCACAACAGTTTCTATTAGGGCAACCTACAAGTGACACTTTAAAAGAAATCTACAAAAATTCTGAAAAAGCTCCTAGCGGTTTGCGCATTGGTCTACTAGCTAGCAATCCTGAATTGTATAGCAATAAAAGAATTATGGAAGCTGGAGAAATGCGCGGTCATGAAATGCATTTCTTAAACATCAAAGAATGCTACATAAAACTAGACGCCAAAACTCCTGAAATTCATTACCGTGGTGGAAAAATACTAAATCAATTTGACGCTATTATTCCAAGAATTCGACCAAGTATTACTTTCTACGGCTGTGCTTTAACACGTCAATTTGAGGCTTTGAAGGTATTTTGCTTAAATTCTGCTACAGCCATAACACAATCACGAGATAAATTGTATTCATTACAATTGCTTTTAAATAGCGGAATTGATATTCCAACAACCGGTTTTGCTAATTCTCCTTTAGATACTGATGATTTAATAAAAATGGTTGGCGGATCACCGTTAATCATTAAACTACTAGAAGGAACTCAAGGAAAAGGAGTCGTTTTAGCCGAAACTAAAAAGGCTGCCGAAAGTGTT